>Ga0136617_10000194_pt1 | contig 46877 bp, 49 predicted proteins | sample AntDrymUQ3222106_2_FD_129672 | JGI IMG/M metagenome (GOLD analysis project Ga0136617, IMG submission 129672) | Polar desert sand microbial communities from Dry Valleys, Antarctica - metaG UQ322 (21.06) | ecosystem: Environmental > Terrestrial > Soil > Desert | place: Antarctica: Dry Valley... | reverse complement strand
GCCGGCCGACAAGCAGATTCCGCAGATCGAGGTGCTGTCGATCGCCCCGCTGATCGCCGAGGCGCTGACCGCCGTGTTCGACGACGCCTCGGTCAGCGAGATCTTCGGCGGCGACAACCTGGCTTGACGTTTCGAGCGACGACCAGAGGTCGTCGCTCGAGTTCGAAGCGCCGCCTTCGGCGGCACCCAGCTGCGGTCGGGCGACCGGCCAAGCCGGACCGCCCGACGGACGAGGGGGACCGCGGAGCGTTCCCCCTCGTGCACCCCCTCGACGCGGCTCGGTTCGGTGGCAGATGTCGGTAGGCTCGTCGGTCGGTTTCTTCGTCCCGCCGTTTCTCTCCCGAAGGTCTCCCACCCATGGCTTCCACCGAGCTCGTTGCCCATACCGGCCGGCCGACCGGCAGCGCCGCGTCGCGTCGTCTCCGCGCCGAGGACACGATCCCGGGCGTGCTGTACGGCCACGGGATGGACCCGATGTCGGTCGCCGTCGGGCGCCGCGACCTGCGTCTTGCCCTGTCGGGTGCGGCCGGCGTGAATACCGTGCTCGACCTCACCGTCGACGGCACCGTGTACCCGGCGATCATCAAGGAGATGCAGCGTCACCCGGTGCGCCGCAACGTTGCCCACGTCGACTTCATCCAGGTCAACCTGGACGAGAAGATCACGGTGGCGGTGCCGTTGCGCCTCGTCGGCGAGGCCGAGGCCGTCGCCGCCGGAGGCGGCTTGGTCGACCCGGCCGTCGACTCGATCGAGGTCGTCACCACGCCGCGGCACATTCCCGACGAGTTCGTCGTCGACGTGTCGGCGATGGACATGGACACCGTCATCCGCCTCGCCGACGTGCCGATGCCGTCCGGGGTCGAGGCGGCTGGCGATCCGGACAGCCCGGTGGTCACCGTCTTGACGATGCGGGCCGAGCTGGCCGAGATCGAGGCGCTCGACGCCGAGGTCGCCGAGGAGCAGGCCGAGGAGGCCGCCGAGGAGGAGGGCGCCGAGGGTGCCGCCGCCGAGGGCGACGGGGCCACCGAGCCGACCGCCGACGGCGAGTCGTCCGGCGAAGCTGCGTCCGAGGGCGACTCCGCCGCCGAGTGAGACGCTCCACCCCGTTCGACTGGTTGATCGTCGGGCTGGGCAATCCGGGCAAGGAGTTCGCTCGGACCCGCCACAACGTGGGCGAGGACGTCGTCGTCGAGCTCGCCCGACGCCGCGGCGACACGCTCAAGGGCGGCCGCGACAACGCGCTGGTGGCCGAGTCCCGCCTGACCACGGCGAGCGGTGAGGAGCGGGTCGTGCTGGCTTTCCCGCTCACATACATGAACGACTCGGGCCAGGCCGTCGGGGCCTTGGTGCGCCGGTATCGCATCGATGATCCGGCGCGAATCGTCGTCGTGCACGACGAGCTCGACCTGCCCCCGTCGCTGGTGCGGGTCAAGGTCGGCGGCGGGCTGGCCGGCCACAACGGGCTACGCAGCATCACCCAGCACCTCGGCACCCAGGATTTCGTGCGGGTGCGCATCGGTGTCGGCAAGCCGCCGGGCGGCAAGGAGCGGGGCGCCGATCACGTGCTCTCCCGGCTGCCGGCGCGTCAGCGGGAGCTGTTCGACGTCGCCGTGCAGGAAGCCGCCGACGCCGTCGAGATCATCGTCGCCGAGAGTGCCGACGCGGCGATGCGCACCTACAACGCCCGCCCCCTCCCCGAGCCCTGACGAGCTTCCTACCGAGGGCGGTAGCGGAGGTGTACGACGCCGTTGCTGAATCGGCGCTCGTCGAGAAGTGCGAGCTCGCTGCGCATGTCGATCGGCAGCGCCGGCTTGCCCCCACCGAGGACGACAGGCCAGATGAACAACTGGCACTCGTCGACCAGCCCAGCCCTGACAGCCTGGGCCGCGAGGTTCGGCCCTCCCACGAGGAGATCGCTGCTCGCCGCCGCCTTCAGGTCGTGGACCGCGCCCGCGTCGAAGTGGCGTTCGAGTCGGGTCTTGGCGGTCGATACCGCGGTGAGGGTCGTGGAGTAGACGACTTTGTCCGCCTCCCGCCAGACGTTCGCGAATTCGCGCATGAGGTCCGATTGCTCGGCCAGGGCGGGGTCGGTCTCCCAGACGGCCATCGTGTCGTACATGCGCCGCCCGTAGAGGTAGGTGCCAGCGGACCGCATGAGGTCGGTGATGAACGCGAACACGTCGTCGTCCGGTGGGGCCCAGTCGAAGGCGCCGCGTTCGTCCTCGGTACAGCCGTCGAGGGACATGTTCGACGCGTAGATCAGCTTGGCCATTGCCGCTCCTTCATCGCCGCCGATGAGGTGGCCAGGCCGGCGGGTACCGGAACAAGGGCATCGGCCATCGCGGGAACGTACCGTGTCGCTCTACGGTGGCGCCGTGCGGTTCGAGGCGTGCCACCAGCTCGACGGACGGCCGAATGTGATCGTCGACGGGTCACCGACCGAGGGCACGGTCCTCACCGTCACGCACTGGCCGGGCTACCCGGCCCCGGAGGCCGTCGCCGCCGACCTCTCGGCGCAGATGGCGTTCCGGATGCTCGAGCAGCCCCAGCTGATCCCGCCCGGCGTCGAGCTCGTCTCCAACAACCACTTCGACCAGGACGGGCTGGTGTCGATCCTCGCCCTCGTCGACCCCGAGTCGGCCGTGCCGCGCCGGCGGTTGCTGGAGGACGTCGCCCGGGCGGGCGACTTCGCCACATTCGATGATCGCGACGCCGCCCGCTTGTCGATGGCCATTGCCGCAGCGGCCCGCGGCGAGGACTCGTCGGCGCCGACGTTGCCGGAGGACTACGCCGAGCTGACCGGCATCCTCTACGCCGATCTCATCGAGCGGCTGCCAGCGTGGTGCGACGACCCGTCGTCGGTCGAGGCGCTGTGGGCCGAGGAGGACGCCACGCTGACGGCCAGCGACGACGCTTTCGAGCGCGGTGACGTCACGATCGACGAGCACGCCGACGTCGATCTCGCCGTGGTCCGTGTCACCGGCGACGCGCCCGTCGCCGGTGGGCACCGCTTCGGCAGCAGCTGGGCCGCCGGCCTGCACCCGATGGCGGTGTACGCCCGCACCGACCGCAACGTCGTCGCCACCGTGCGCGGCCGGACCTACCAGATCGAGCAGCGCTACGAGTCGTGGGTGCAGTACCGCTCACGGACCGTGCGGGGCCGGCGCGACCTCGCCCGGCTGGCCGAGCGCCTGAATGACTTCGAACAGGGCGGCGACGCCACGTGGTCGGCCACATCGGTCGGCGCGATCACGCCGACGATGACGAGCGGCGACGGCGACAGCTCGCTCGACGCCGAGAAGGTGGTCGGCCTCCTCGTCGACCACCTGGCTACCGCGCCCGTGGCCTGGGACCCCTTCCGTCCGGCCTCGTGACATCGGCCGACGCCCTCGGCTAGACCAGGGCCCATGGCTTTGCGTTGGTACACCGCCGTCGTCGACTGCCAGGACGTCCACGCGCAAGCCCGGTGGTGGGCCGACGTCCTCGGCTGGCAGATCTTCTACGAGGCCGACGACGAAGTCGTGATCATCCCGTCGTGGGTGACCCCCGCCATCGTTGAGCGGACGCCGTGGGAACAGGTCGGCCCCGGCCTGGTGTTCGTGCCGGTCGAGGAGGCCAAGACGGTCAAGAATCGCCTCCACATCGACCTCGCCCCGCACATCAGCGACGACCGCGACGGCATCATCGACGACCTGCTGGCCAAGGGCGCGACCCGCGTCGAGGTCGGCCAGAGCGAGGATCCGGGGGAGACGACGTGGACCGTCCTCGCCGACCCCGAAGGCAACGAGTTCTGCGTCCTCTCGTCCCGCGAGCGCTGACGATGGGCCGAGCGCCGGAAGTCACCCGAATTCGTCGGATTCTGGTCGCTCATGCCGCGTCAGTCGCGCGATTCGCTGCGAGAATGGCGGGCTGGTGGATGCCTTCACGCGCCTGGTTTCGGGTCGCTCCACGCCGCTGCTGACGGCCGGTGCCCTCGTGGGCGCCGTCGCGCTCGTCGCCGCCGTCAGCGCGTCGGCGGGCGGCAACGGGGGGCCGGAAGTCGCCTCGGGGTCCGAGAGCGCGGCGGCGATGCCAGCCGCGGCGATCGCCTTGACCACCACGACGACGCTGCCGGCGACGACGACCACCGCTCCCAAGACGACGATCGAGTCGTCGTTGCACGAAGGAATGTACGGCGCCGAGATCGAGCGGCTGCAACAGCGCCTCACCGACCTCGGCTTCCAACCGGGTCCGGTCGACGGGTACTTCGGCGACCTCACCGTCGGCGCGGTGTGGGCCTACCAGACCCTCGTCGACGGGGTTCCGTTCAATGCTCGGGACGGCGTGGTCACGCCGGAGATGTGGCAGGCGCTGCAGGACCCTCTGCCGATCACCGCCCGCCGGCCCGACGCCGGCAAGCACACCGAGATCTACCTCCCCGAGCAGGCGCTCATCGTCTACGACGGCGCTACGCCGTTGTTCATCAGCCACATCTCCAGCGGCGACATCGGCGAGGAGGGCCCCGGCGGCGACGACATCAACGACGGGGCCGAGTGGTGCCAAGAGGTCACCATCGACCCGGGCGAGTACGGCAACGAGACAGGGACCGAGCCCCTGAAGAAGGGCGTCTGCGGCAACGCGTGGACCCCCGGCGGTGTTTACGAGTTCTACCGCAAAGTCGAGGGTGTCCGGGAGAGCCGCCTCGGCGGATTGCTCAACCCCGTCTACTTCAACAACGGCATCGCCGTGCACGGCGCCTATCAGGTGCCCGACTATCCGGCGTCGCACGGCTGCATCCGCATCCCCAACCTCATCTCCGAGACGTTCCAGGATCTCGTCCAGATCGGTGAGCAGGTGTTCGTCTTCGACGGCGTCGAACCGCCCGAGGTCTACGGCGACCAGTCGGGCTGGTGGGACTGGGCCGACCCCGACTACACCACGACGACGACGGCCCCGCCGTCGACGACAGCGCCGCCGACCACCGCCGCCCCGACGACGACGCAGCCGCCGGCACCGGTGACCACGGCGGCGCCGGCGACGACCCGGCCGCCGGCCCCGCCGACGACCCGCCCGCCAGCGACGACGCAGCCGCCACCGCCACCACCGCCGCCGCCGCCGCCGACGACCGCGACGACGATGCCGCCTCCCCCACCGACGGTGCCGGCCATCACCCCCGCCCCCTGACGGACCGCACGCCCCGTGCGGCTCGCCGATCTCCCCCCGCTGCTTCGTGACGAACCGGGGCTGACCCGCGCTCTCGGTGAGCCCGACGCCCGCCTTGCCGTCGTCGAAGTGGCTCGGCCGATCGCTCTCGCCGCCTTGGCCACGCTGTCGCACCACTGCCCGCTCGTCGTCGCCTGCCCCACCGGGACGATGGCCGGCCAACTCGCCGAGGACCTCACTCAGTTCCTGCCGCCCGGCGCCGTCGCCCTGTTCCCGGCCTGGGAGACGCTGCCGTTCGAGCGGGTCAGCCCGTCGGTCGAGACGATGGGCCAGCGCCTCGAGGTGCTGTGGCGGCTGCGCGACCCGGCCCGCACCCCGGCCTTGATCGTGACCGGTGTGCGGGCCCTACTGCAGCGCCTCGGGCCCGACGCCACGGCGGTCGAGCCGATCGTCGTCCGACCCGGCGCCGTCGTCGACCCCGACGAGCTGGCCGCCCGGCTGGTCGAGTTCGGCTACCGCCGCGAGGGCCTCGTCGAGCACCGGGGCGAGTTCGCCCGGCGGGGGGCGATCGTCGATGTGTTCCCGTCGACGGCCGACGCCCCGATCCGCATCGATCTCTGGGGCGATGAGGTCGACCGCCTGACCCGCTTCGGCGTCAACGACCAGCGCTCGATCGACGATCTCGACGAGGTGTGCGTCTTCCCGGCACGCGAGCTGATGCCGACGGCCGCCGTGCGGGCGCGGGCGGCCGCGCTGGTGGGGGAGGAGCCGTGGGGTCGCGAGCAGTGGGAGCGCCTGGCCGAAGGCGCGCTGTTCGACGGCATGGAGAGCTGGCTGCCCTGGCTGGTCACCGACGAGCGGCTGCTGGCCGACGTGCTGCCGGACACGGCCAAGGTCGTGCTGGTCGAACCGCGGCGCATGCGCGACCGGGCCCGTGACCTCCTGGCCGAAGAGGACGACCTGGCCGCCACGCTGGCTTCGACGTGGGCCCGCGATGCGACGACGACGTTCCCCCGCCTGCACGCCGACCCTGACCGCCTGCTCGCCCGGGCCGGGCAGATCTGGACGATCGACTCGGCCCCCGAGTCGCCCGACACGCCGGTCGTGGAGGCATCAGGCTGGGGCCCGGTCGTCGGCGACGGGGGTGGCCTCGTCGCCCGCCTCACTCAACTCCTCGCCGGCGGGTACCGCGTCGTCGTCGCCGCTGACGGCGAGGGCTCGGCCGACCGGGTCGCCCAGCTGCTGCGCGAGCTCGGGCTCGACCTGCCGGTCCACGCCGAGGGCGGCGGCGACCTGACCCGGCCCGGCGGCCACATCGTCGTCGCCCCGCTGCACCGCGGCGTCACGCTGCCGGCCGCCCGACTGGCCGTCATCGCCGAGAGCGACCTCACCGGCCGCCGCCGGGCCCACCGCCGGGCGCGTCCCCGCCGCCGTGACGGCGTCAGCATCTTCGAGGACCTCAAGCCCGGGAACTACGTCGTCCACGTCCAGCACGGCGTCGGAAAGTACGAGGGCATGGTCAAGCGCACGATCGGCGGCGTCGAGCGCGACTACCTGCTCGTGGCGTACAAGGGCAACGACAAGCTGTACGTGCCGTCCGATCAGATCGACGTGCTGCGCCAGTACGTCGGGGGCGAGGCGCCGACGTTGCACCGCCTCGGCGGCGCCGACTTCGCCAAGGCCAAGACCCGGGTTCGCTCGGCCGTGCGCGAGATCGCCCAGGAACTGGTCGTGCTGTACCAGAAGCGGGTCAACGCCGAGGGTTACGCCTTCGGCCAGGACACGCCTTGGCAGGGCGAGATGGAGGATGCCTTCCCGTACGTCGAGACGCCCGACCAGCGCGTCGCCATCACCGACGTGAAGGCGGACATGGAGCGGCCCTATCCGATGGACCGGCTGCTGTGCGGCGACGTCGGCTTCGGCAAGACCGAGGTGGCCATCCGCGCCGCCTTCAAGGCGATCCAGGACGGCAAGCAGGTCGCCGTGCTCGCCCCGACGACGCTGCTGACGACCCAGCACGGCAACACGTTCGCCGACCGCTTCGCCGGCTACCCGATCCGGGTCGAGACGTTGAGCCGCTTTCTCACGCCGGCCCAGGCCCGCGACGTCGTCCGGGGCATCACGTCGGGCGAGGTCGACTGCGTCATCGGCACCCACCGCCTGCTCGGCGAAGGGGTTCGCTTCAAGGATCTCGGCCTGCTCGTCGTCGACGAGGAACAGCGCTTCGGTGTCCAGCACAAGGAGACGATGAAGCAGCTGAAGACGAACGTCGACGTGCTCACGCTGACGGCGACCCCGATCCCGCGCACGCTGGAGATGAGCCTCGTCGGCATCCGCGACCTGTCGCTGCTGCAGACGCCGCCGGCCGACCGCCAGCCAATCCTCACCTACGTCGGTGGCTACGACGAGCGCGTCGCCGTCGAGGCGATCCGGCGCGAGCTGCTGCGCGAGGGCCAGGTGTTCTGGGTGCACAACCGCGTGCGCTCGATCGAGCACGCCGCCGCCCGCCTGCGCGAGCTCGTCCCCGAGGCCCGCATCGCCGTCGCCCACGGCCAGATGGACGAGGGCACCTTGGAGCAGGTCGTCGTCGACTTCTGGGAGGGCCGCTTCGACGTCCTCGTGTGCACGACGATCATCGAGTCGGGCATCGACATGCCGACGGTGAACACGCTCGTCGTCGAACGCTCCGATCTGCTCGGCCTCGGCCAGCTGCACCAGCTGCGGGGGCGGGTCGGGCGCAGCGGACAGCGGGCCTACGCCTACCTGTTCCACCCGGTGGACGTCACGCTGACCGAGGAGGCCTACGAGCGGTTGAAGACGATCGGCGAGGCGACCGAGCTGGGCAGCGGTTTCAAGATCGCCATGCGCGACCTCGAGATCCGCGGTGCCGGCAACCTGCTCGGCGAGGCCCAGTCCGGCCACATCGCCGCTGTCGGCTACGACCTGTACTGCCAGATGGTGACCGAAGCGGTGGCCGAGATGAAGGGCGAGCCGATCCGCCCGCCGTCCGAGATCAAGCTCGACGTGCCGACCGACGCCTACCTGCCGACCGACTACGTGGCCAAGGAGGAGTCGCGGCTGGAGGCCTATCGCCGCCTCGCCGGGGTCACCAGCCAGGGCGAGGTCGACGACATCCGGGTCGAGTGGGAGGACCGCTACGGCCCGCTGCCGGCGCCGGCGGCGGCCTTGCTCGAGGTCGGGTCCCTGCGGGCCGAGTGCCATCGGCTCGGGCTGACCGAGCTGACGGTGCTCTCCGCCCAGGCCCGCCTCGGTCCGCTCGAGCTAAAGCTGAGCGAGTCGACGCGACTGCGCCGGCTCGCCCGGGAGGCCATCTACAAGGAAGACCTTCGCCAACTCGTCGTGCCGATCCCCCGGGCGGCCGAGCCGGCGGCCTACCTCGTCGGATTCCTCCGCCAGCTCATACCACCCGACGCGTGACCTCGATAGGTTCCCCCCGATGAGTCGAGCCCGTGTCCTCCTCGGCGTCGGCGTGGGGGCGCTGGCCCTGTCGGCGTGCGGTGCCGGCGAGCGTTCGGCCGCGTCGATCGGCGGCCACGACATCAGCCACACGGACGTCGAGCGGGTCCTCTCGGCCCTCGCCGACATCCCGTCGCTGGGCATTCCCCACGACGTCGACGCCGGCACGTTCGACCCCCAGTCGGCCCGCCAGGTGGTCGGCCTGATGATCGTGCACGAGGCGACGAACGCCGTGCTCGCCGACAACGGGGAGTCGATCACGGAGCAGGACCGTGCCGCCTTCCTCGACACGGCGCCGGCCGAGGATCCGCTGATGGCGCTGCCGGAGGACGTGCTCGCCTTCGCCGCCGACACCCAGGTGGCGCAGACGGCGCTGGGGCGGATCGAGACGCCGGCCGATGCCGACTTGGCCCGGCGCTATCGCCAGGACCCGACCGCCCTCGGTGTGTTCTGCGTGCGCCACATCCTCAGCGAGACGGAGGCCGCCGCGGCCGAGGCGCGCGCCCAGTTGGAGGACGGCGCCGACTTCGCCACGCTGGCGGCCGACGTGTCGATCGACCCGACGGCGGCCGACAACGGCGGCGCGCTCCAGGGTCCGAGCGGTGAGGCGTGCATGCCGACGGCCCAAGCGGGCCAGCTGCTCGACGCCACGTTCTACGAGGCCGCCGCCGGCGCCGTCCCCGGCGCCCTCGTCGGCCCGGTCGAGACGTCGTTCGGGTGGCACGTCCTCGAGGCGCTCCCCTACGAGGAAGCGGCGCCGTCGATCGGCGCCCTGTTCGACCAGTTCCAGGGCTCGCTCCTGCTCGACGGCTACCTCCGCCGGGCCGACGTGTTCGTCGACCCCCGGTACGGCTCGTGGGACGCCGCCGCGCTGATCGTCGTCGCACGGTCGTGAGCGACGCGGGAGTGGCCGGGACGGGCCACGACCGCTTCCACACGCTCGTGCGAACGCTGCGCCAGCAGTGCCCCTGGGACCGGGCTCAGACGCACGCCAGCCTGGTGCCGTACCTGGTCGAGGAGACCTACGAGCTGGTCGACGCCTTGCAGGCCCTCGACCCCGACGACCCGGCGACGTACGCCGCCGTGGTCGAAGAGCTCGGTGACGTGCTGTTCCAAGTCGAGTTCCACGCCGTCGTCGGAGCCGAGGAGGGGCACTTCAGCATCGCCGAGGTGACCGCCGGGATCCACGACAAGCTCGTGCGCCGCCACCCCCACGTGTTCGGCGACGTGACGGCCGACGATGCCGCCACCGTCGTCGCCAACTGGGACGAGATCAAGCGGGCCGAGAAGCAGCGCCGCTCCGTGCTCGACGGCGTTGCCAACTCGTTGCCGGCGCTGGCGCTCGCCGACCAGCTGATGGGCAAGGCCGCCGGCGTTGGCTTCGACTGGCCGGACGTCGACGGCCCCCGGGCCAAGCTCCACGAGGAGCTGGCCGAGCTCGACGCCGCCGTCGGCGCCGACACGCCGGACCCGGCCGCCGTCGCCGAGGAGCTCGGTGACGTGCTGATGAGCGTCGTCTCCATCGCCCGCCATCTCGGCGTCGATCCCGAGCTGGCGCTGCGGGCGGCGGCGCACAAGTTCCGCGACCGCTTCGCCGCCGTCGAACAGCGGGCGGCAACGGCCGGCGTCGATCTCGGGACCGCCGATCTGACCGCCCTCGACGCATTGTGGGACGACGTCAAGGCCGCCGAACGCGGCGACGGCCCACCGGCGACTGGGGAGCAGTCGCCAGTGGGGCCGTCGCCCGACGGATGCGGGTCCGTCCCGCCCGCATTCGTCGGCCCCAGCTAGAGGGGCTCAACGGTTCTTCATTCGGAGACCCGGCCGATCCGGATGGGAGAAGATGGCGGGCGTGCGCCTGCAGTTCGCCGATCCCTCCGATCACCCGTTGATCGGCTCGCTGCCGTTCGCCACGCCGCTGGAGGACTGGGACCTGCCCCACCTCCACGGGGTGCTCGGGTTGCACCGTCACGTCGTGCGCCTCGTCGAGCTCGGCGAGGAGCACAAGCGCGTCTCCTACGTCGTCAAGGAACTGCCCGACCACCTGGCCCAGCGCGAGTACCGGCTGCTGCGTGGTCTGGCCGCCGACCGGTTGCCGACCGTCGTCGTCGTCGCCGCCGTCACGCAGCGCACCGGTGGTCGGGACGGGCTGCTGATCACCCGCCACCTCGACTACGCGTTGCCGTACCGCACGCTGCTGTCGGGGCGCGGCCTGTCGATCCCGTACCTCGGTGAGAAGCTGCTCGACGCGCTCGTCGGGCTGCTCGTGCGGCTGCACCTGGCCGGCTTCTTCTGGGGCGATTGCTCGTTGTCGAACACCCTGTTCCGCCGCGATGCCGGTGCCCTGTCGGCCTACATCATCGACGTCGAGACGAGTGAGCGGCACCAGCGACTGACCGACGGCCAGCGGCGGATGGACCTCGACATCGCCAGCGAGAACGTCGCCGGCGGGCTGCTCGACCTGCAGATGGGCGGGCGCCTCGTCGCCGACGTCGACCCGTGGGAGGTGGCGACGAACATCGAGTCGAGCTACGACCGGCTGTGGCAGGAACTGACCCAGATCGAGGAGTACGGCGCCGGTGAGCGGTGGCGGGTTGAGGAGCGCATCCGCCACCTCCACGACCTCGGCTTCGACGTCGGCGAGATGGAGATCATCGCCGACGAGGATGGTGACCGGCTGCGCTGCATCCCCCGCGTCGTCGAGAGCGGCTACCACCAGGAACGGCTGTTTGCTCTGACGGGACTGTGGGCTGGGGAGAACCAAGCCCGCCGCCTCCTCGGCGACATCCGCGAGTTCGGCGCCGACCTGCACAGCGCAGGCGGAGTGCTGCCGCCGGAGAACATCGTCGCCGTGCGCTGGCTCGATCAGCGCTTCGAACCGATCATCGGGTCGATCCCGGCCTCGATGATCGGCAAGTTGCAGGCGGCCGAGATCTTCCACCAGTTGCTCGAGCACCGGTGGTTCCTCAGCGAGACGGAGCACCGCGACGTGTCGCTGGCCGACGCCGTCGACGACTACGTCGCCAGCGTGCTGGCCCCGGCCCCCTCCGAGCATCTCCGCCTGGAGGATCCCCCGACGGGCGAGCTGTTCCTCCCCAGCGACCAACTACGTTCGCCGACGTGAGCGAGATCGTGGGTGTTCAGGGGCGTGAGATCCTCGATTCGCGGGGCAACCCGACCGTCGAGGTCGAGGTGCTGCTCGCCGCCGGCGCTTTCGGCCGGGCCGCCGTGCCCAGCGGGGCGTCGACCGGGGAACACGAGGCCGTCGAGCTGCGGGACGGCGGCGACCGCTTCGGGGGCAAAGGCGTGCAGACGGCCGTCGCGTCGGTCGACGGCGAGATCGCCGACGAGCTGCGCGGCATGGACGGTCTCGATCAGCGCCTCGTCGACCGCGCCCTGATCGACCTCGACGGCACGGACAACAAGGCCCGCCTCGGAGCTAACGCCATCGTCGGCACGAGCCTGGCGGTGGCTCGGGCGGCGGCCGACGAGCTGGGCCTGTCGCTGTTCCGGTCCGTCGGCGGGGCCAACGCCCGAGTGCTCCCGGTGCCGATGCTGAACGTGATCAATGGCGGCGCCCACGCCGACAACACGATCGACATGCAGGAGTTCATGGTCATGCCGATCGGGGCGCCCAGCTTTGCCGAGGCGCTGCGTTGGGGGACCGAGACGTACCACGCCCTCAAGGCGATGCTCCACGATCGGGGCTTGTCGACGGCGGTCGGTGACGAGGGTGGGTTCGCCCCCGACCTGGCGACGAACGAGGAGGCCATCGCCATCCTCGTCGAGGCCATCGAGCAGGCCGGTTACCGCCCCGGCGACGACATCGCCATCGCCATGGATCCGGCGATGAGCGAGCTGTTCCGCGACGGCCGCTACCACCTCGCCGGCGAAGGCAAGGTGCTCGGCGCCGACGACCTGGTGGACTACTGGGCCCGACTCGTCGAGACGTACCCGATCGTGTCGATCGAGGACGGGATGGCCGAGGACGACTGGGACGGCTGGGCAGCACTGAGCACGGCGGTCGGTGACCGGGTCCAGCTCGTCGGCGACGACCTGTTCGTCACCAATGTCACCCGGCTCCAGCAGGGCATCGATCGCGGCATCGCCAACTCGGTCCTCGTCAAGGTCAACCAGATCGGCACGCTCAGCGAGACGCTCGACACGGTCGAGCTGGCGACCCGCCACGGTTACACGGCGGTGATGAGCCACCGCAGCGGCGAGACCGAGGACACGACCATCGCCGACCTCGCCGTGGCCACGAACTGCGGGCAGATCAAGACGGGCGCGCCGGCTCGCAGCGACCGCGTCGCCAAGTTCAACCAGCTGCTGCGCCTGGAGGACGAGCTCGGCGAGACGGCCGAATTCCGCGGGGCCGGCGCCCTGCGCCGCGCCCGTTCTGATCAATGACGTTCTTTCGCCGCCGCTGCCTGCGACAATGCTGGCCGTGAGCGGCGAGGCGAGGACCACCACCCTGATCCGCAAGTCGGCGGAGCGGCCGGCGTCGGCGGCGGGGCGGTCGCGCCTTGGTGACTACACCCGACCGATCGCCCGGGAGCAGCGCATCACCCGCGATCGCCGTCCGGCGATCGTGTTCGTCGTGTCGGCACTGGTCGTGGCCGGAGCGATCGGCGCGGCCCTGTTCGGCCTGCCGGTGCGGACCTGGTTCGACCAGGACCGGGAGCTGGCGGCCCTCGACAACGAGCTCGACGAGATGGAGTCGGTCAACGCCGAGCTGCAGCACGAGGTCGACCGGCTGCAAACGCCCGACGGTGTGCGCGTCGCCGCCCGGGAGGAGCTCGGCCTGATCGAGGCCAACGAGCAGCGCGAGACGATCGCCGGCATGCCCGTCGTGCCCGCCGACCTGCCCGACGGCTGGCCCTACGCCGCCGCCGAGCAGATCATCACGATCCGCAGCACCGGCGCGCCCTAATGCGAATGGGTCCGGTCGCGCGATCGACCGTTCACTAGCCTCACCTTCGTGAGAGGGACGGGCTGGGTCGCGGTGGTCGCCGTGCTCGGCGCTGCAGCCGCCTGCGACGACGGCGAGAAACCACCGTCGACGGCCGCCCAGATCGTCGAGGACGTCGTGCGGCAGGCCGCCGGCCACGTGCCGCCCGACCCGGACGACGCCGAGGCGCTGCCGGTGGTATACGTGATGTCGCGCAGCGAGGAGCCCTTCTCGGCGCGGGTGCAAGCGGCCGTGGCCAGCGCCGTCAACGGTGAGATCGACGTGCGCTTCGCCGACGCCCGGACGGAGGCGCTGGACGAGACACGGCCGGGGGAGCCGGTCCGCGACCGTGGCGCCTTGGTCGCCATCGGGCCGCTGACGCCCGACGAGGCGCCGATGGTCGTCGAGCTCGAGATCTACCGGTCGGTGACCCAGTTCTCCCGGCGCACGGTCACGTTCTCGCGCGCCGGTGACGATTGGTCCCCGACCTCATCGTCGCTGCTGGAGGAGACCGACGTGGTGCCGTCGACGTCGCCGTCGGAGGATGACGGTGACGCACGGGACGCGACACCGGCGACGACCGAATCCTGACGGCGCAGGCGGGCGACGACGGTCGCCAGCGCCTCGATCGTCGTTTCCACGTCGGCGGTGTCGCGAGGCGCGCCGTCAACAGCGGCGCGGCGCAACTCGTCGATGCGGTGCTGCACGTCGGTGTCGACGGTCCCACCAGCGGCGCGGGCCAGTTCGACCACGCTGACGAGGTCGGCGACGAGCAGCCCGTCGAGGCCGCGACGGTGCCACTCGCGGGCGTGGTCGAGGCGGCGGCGGGCCAGCTCGACGGGCTCGAACGGTTCGCCGACGTGGGCGGCCGACGCCTCGCGGATCGAGCGCAGGTACAACGCCGCGGCCGGCACGAGGGCACCGGCGACGATCGCCATGCTCAGCTGGATCGGGATGCGGGCGGCGACGGCGGCGATGGCGCCGATCACCCAGCCGATCTGGAAGCGTGTCTCGAAGCGGGCGAACGAGCGGCCCCGGGTGGCGTCGGGGGCCTGGCTCTGGACGAGCGAGTCGAAACCCTGGCGACCGACCGAGGCCGCGCCGCCGAGCACGATGGCGACGAGGAGCACCAGCGGCCGTGACGGGCCGAGGGCGGCGAAGGCGGCGACGATCGACAGGGCGATCAGTGACCCGGCGACGAGGCGCACCTCGCGGTAGCGGCGTCGCAGGATCGGCGCGGCGACGTTGCCGAGGAACGAGCCGGCGCCGTAGGCGGCGGCGGCCGCCGCGTACATCCACGCCGGCTGGCTGCCGCGACGCAGCGCGAACGCCAGCCCGAAGGAGAAGAACCCGACGGCGGCCCGCACCACCATGAACGCCCACGACGTGGCCACGATGCTCGGCGCGTGCAGTTCCTCGTACTCGACCGTCGGCGTCACTCGGGTGTGCGGAAACGGTTTCGGCACGCGGCTGGTGGCGGCCGAGGCGGCGAGAAATCCGCCGGCCGCCAGTCCGAGGCTGACCGTGGGCGACGTGGCGGCGACCACCGCCGCCCCGATTGCGCCGCCGAGCCCGCCGGCGATCAGCACGAGCAGGGCGAGGCGGGAGTTGGCCGCCACGAGGTCGTCGGGCCGCTCGACGAGGCCGGGCACGAGGGCTTGCCGCGTCACGCCCGACGCCTTGGCCAGCACGAGCAACAGCAAGGCGAAGAAGTAGAGGGCCAGCGTGAGCAGGGTGAAGGCCAAGGCGATCGCGCAGACGGCCCGAGCGGCGAACAAGGCGGTGGCGATCCACCGGTGCCCGCCCTGGAAGCGGTCGATGGCCGGGCCGATCAGCGGGGCGAGCAGCGTGAACGGCACCATGTTGACGAGCAGGTAGATGAGCACCTGCTCCTGCGAGGCGTCGGCGCTGATGTTGAAGAACAGCGACCCGGCCAGCGACACGGCGACGAGGGCGTCGGCGGCGCCGGACAACACGTTGGCCAGCGCGAAGCGCTGCAGGCCGGGCGTCCGCACGGCATTGGCCGGCACGAGCCGGCGCAGCAGGGAGGACACCACGGCCCCATGCTGCCCCATCGAGCGCTCGGCACACGTCGGCCGCGGATGGCAACCTGGCGGCGTGACGAGAACGACGGCGGTGGCGATGGCCGCGCTGGTGGTGACGGCCACCGCCTGCAGTTCCGGCCGCGGCACCGGGCCGGGAGCATTTCCGGCCGTCACCGCCGGCACCGACGTCTTCGTTCCGGGCTCGGTCGCGGCCGCCGACGTCGGCTATGTCGACGGGGTCGCCCAGAATTTCGAGGACGGCGGTCGCCTGGTCGCCCGTCTGGCCGCGTCGGCGGCCCGCTGTGTCGCCGAACGGTGGGTCGCCATCGTCGATCCGGCGATCCTGCGGGCCGCCGGGCTGGCGCCCGAGGCGATGGTCGACGTGACGCTGGAACGTCTGGCCGAAGTGACGACGCTCGACCGGCCACGCGCCGAAGCGCTGGCGGGGTCCTTCACCGTGTGCGGCGTCGACCACACCGCCGCCTTCCTCGACTCGCTGCTGCTGACCAGTCAGATCACGCCGACACAACGGGTCTGCCTGGCCGAGGCGATCCCGGCCGGTCTGATCGGCGCGATCACCGTCAGCGTGCTCGTCGACGCCGCCCTCGATCCCGCCCTGTCGACCCAGTACCAGAAAGCCCTGGACGCGTGCCCGCCGACGTGAAGCAGCCCGCTGGTCCGGAGACCAGCGGGCTGCGTTGTGCGACGTGACGGTCGAGCGCTGATCCCGCCGGAGTTTGGACGGGCCCGGTGGCGAGCGAGCGATGCCAGAAGCAGCGTCTCAAGCGCATCCGCGGTCCGTGCTCGGAACGGGTAGCGACCTGCTGTCGCGTCTCGACGACAGTGCTACCGCGGAGGCGACCTCTCCAGATGTTCGGTTGGCGTCATCGTCCGTTACCTCCTCCGAGACGTGTCGGGTGGAACGGCAGGCCGAGAACCGGTTGGCCGCGTGCTCGGCCTGTCGGCGTCCATCGAATCGCGCGCGGCCGGGCCGCGTCAAGGCTTGTTGGAAGATCTGCTGGTCACAGCCCGAGCGCGGCGCGGACCTCGTCGATGATCTGGCTGCGGGGAGGCATCCCGGGCATCTGCTCGGGCGCGGCTGGGTCGGCACGCTCGGCGATGAGGTGCCAGCGCTCGACGCAGATGTCGAGGAATTCCTGGTGCGGCAGGATCCAGAATCGGCCGGCGGTGACGGCATCGGCGACGGCATCGGCGATGAACGCCGGCGTCGAGCCTTCTTCGATGGCGTGGCGCAGGTAGGGCTCGGTCACCGACCGGGCGGGGTCGTCGGCCGGGCGATCGCCGAGCTCGGTCGGCCAGTTGCGCTCGGCGTCCATGATGCGTGTCCGCACCCAGCCGGGGCAGAGCACGCTGACGCCGATCGGGAGCCCGGCGGTGTCGACGGTGTGGTACAGGCTCTCGCTGATGGCGACGACGCCGTGCTTGGAGGCGTCGTAGGCCGGAGCGAACCCGGGATAGAGCCCGGCGATCGACGCCGTGTTGACGATGTGGCCACCGCCGACCAGATGGGGGAGGAAGGTCCGGCAGCCGTGCACCACGCCCCAGAAGTTGACGCCGATCACCCACTCCCACGACGACAGCGGGCCGAACCAGGGGTCGCTGCCCGCGGCGACGCCGGCGTTGTTGCACACGACGTGCACGGCCCCGAAGCGTTCGAGGGTGGCCGCCGCCAACGCCTGGACCTCGGCTTCCTTGCTGACGTCGGTGCGCACCACGTGCGTCTCGACACCGTGGCTGCCCACCTGGTCGGCGGCTGCGGCCAGCGCCTCCTCCTCGACGTCGGCCAGCACGATGTTCAAGCCGGCGCCGGCCAGGCGTTCGGCCAACGCCAGCCCGATCCCGCTCGCCGCGCCCGTGACGACGGCGACCTGTCCCCGTTGCAGTTCCACGTCCGGAACATAATCAGGCGGCGGTGATTTCGGTGCCGTCGGGGCGGGTGGTGTGCCAGCGGCCGGTGGTGTCGCGCCAGGTGGTGTAGCCGCGGGATTTCCAGCGGTTGTGGTGGCCGCACAAGGGGCCGCAGTTGTCCAAGTCGGTGTCGCCGCCCGCGCCCCAGGGTTGGGTGTGGTCGTGTTGGGTTCGGCGGCGCCCGCATCCGGGCCACAGACATCGACCCCCGGTCTGCAAGAACGCCTGGATCTCGGCGGCTCGCTTGCCCGAGCCGGTGAACACGCGTTGGCGTTTCCCGAAGTTGACGATCACACCCTCGGTGGTGACGACGACGCGGCGGACCCGCCCGATGAGGGCGGCTGCGACGACGTCGGCCGGGATCTCGCTGCAGCCGGGCGCGCTGCGAGTTGCCGACCGCCGCGTCGAGGTAGGTGGTGTCGCCGACGGTGGCCAAGTGGGCGCGCCGGCCGGCGTGGGTTCGTTCGTGGTCGAGGTGGGCGCCGTCGACGTCGGCCAGCTGCTCCCACCGGCGCAACCGGGTCGACGAACACGTCATAGGGATCGGCCAGCGCCGAATCCAATAACGCTGCCAGCGCCATCCCGAACGCCTCGACGATCCGGGGGTTGGCGAACGTGGCGGCCAGGGGCCCGGGCCTGGGCGACGCCGAGGCCGCCGCCCTCCAACAGGCTGATGACGACGGGGTGGGCGGCGCCGATGGTGGCGACCTGTACGTCGTGCAACGCCTCCCGCCGTGACGTGTTGACGTGGCTCTTGACCCACGGGCGTAGATGGCGGTGGCCTTCGTCGAAGAAGTCGCCGTCACGCTGGGCGGCGACGATCACCTTCGCCGTTCCCGCAGTCAGCTTGCGGCAAGCGAACTCGGCCGCCACGAGCGGCCGCGCCCCGCACCCGCCCCGAGGGCCCAGCAGCGTCGAAGCCGCCGGCTCGTCGAGGAAGCCGTCCAACGTTTCGAGCGCGGCGGCGACGTCGGCCGGCAGGCACACAGCCGGCACCGATCACGGCCTCCAACTCCATGACCACCATCATCACAAGGGGTGTCACAGCGAGATCTGACAGGCCGTGCCAGTGAACGCCCAACGCCGCCCCCGAGCGCGGCGACGGCCGACTCGAGATGCTCCAGCGCCGTCGTTTCGGTTGCGTTCGCCCGATCGCGAGTCAACTCAACCCGCGCCACGGCCGAACGCCGGCTCGGGGCGCGGCGCCGGTCGGAGGAGGGCGCGCGGTACCCGTCGTTCGGTGCGCGCCCCGGAGACCATGAGATCGTCCTGGGAGCAACACGGAGCCGTCGATGTGGCTCGCCAGCAATCTCGCTTTGGTCACCAAGAGTCGCTGGACGGGTGCACCACTCTCGTGACCAAGGGCCGCGCACCGAGTCGGCACTCGGTGCTCTGACCCGCCGGCGGATCGAGATCGACCGCGTCGCAGCAGCACGATGATGCGGGCATCGCCATCTCCCGCGTGCGCTGGTCGACGAGCGAGCTCAGCGCCGGGCCGGACGGCACGCTGCGATGTCGATCAGCTGTCACCGTGACTCCGTTCTCGACGATGGAACACGAACGTCGGTCAGACGTTGAAGCGGAACTCCATGACGTCGCCGTCCTGGACGAGGTAGTCCTTGCCTTCGAGGCGGATCTTGCCGAGCTCCTTGGCCTTCGTCCACGAGCCGATGTCGAGCAGCTCGTCCCAGCGGATCACCTCGGCCCGGATGAACCCGCGCTGGAAGTCGGTGTGGATGCGTCCGGCGGTCTGGGGAGCGGTCGAGCCCTCGTAGAACGTCCAGGCCCGGGATTCCTTGTCCCCGGTGGTGAGGAACGTGCGCAGACCGAGCAGGTGGTAGGCGCTGCGGACCATGCGGAACAGGGCGCCCTCGCCGAGCCCGAAGCCCTCGAGCATCTCGGCCCGCTCGGCCGGGTCGGTGATCGTCGCCGCCTCGGCCTCCAGCTGCACGCACATGCCGATCACCTCGACGTTGTCGCCGGCCGAGTTGCCGGGATGGTGGAACTCGGCGGCCACCTTCGCCTCGGCGTCGGCGATCGAGTCGAGGTCGTTCTCGCCGACGTTGACGACGGCCAGGACGCGGCGGTTCGTCAGCAGGAAGTACGGCGCCAGCGTGGCCCGTTGCTCGGCCGAGAGACCGGCGCGATACAGCGGTCGCCCGTCGCCGAGGGCGGCGTTGGCGGTCCGCAGCGCGTCCAGCTCGTCGCCGAGCGAGCGGTCGAGCTTGGCCGCCCGTTCGACCTGGGCGAGCCGCTTCTCGACGGTCTCCAGGTCGGCCAGCGCCAGCTCCAGCTCGACGACCCGCAGGTGTTCCAGTGGGTCGGACGGACCGGTGACGTCGTCGTCCTCGAACGCCCGCAGCACGAAGACGACGGCGTCGACCTCGCGGATGTTGGCGAGGAACTTGTTGCCCAGGCCCTCGCCCTTGCTGGCCCCTTCGACGAGCCCGCCGATGTCGACGACCTGGACGGCGGCGTGCACGACGTTGCGGCTGCTCGACATCGCCGCCAACCGATCGAGGCGCTCGTCGGGCACCTTGGCCACGCCGATGTTCGGGTCCTTGGTGGCGAAGGGGTACGGCGCGGCGAGCGCGCCGCCGCCGGTCAGGGTGTTGTACAACGAGCTCTTCCCGGCGTTGGGCAGCCCGACCAGTCCGAATCGTTCCATGCGGGCGCTCAGGCTACGAGCGCCCGCCGCCACCCGCCCCGTACTGCATTGAGCAAACGGCGGAATCCGGTCGTTTGCTCAATGCAGAACGGGGGGTCAGCCGCTGGTGATCACGCCGCAGGCGATGCGCCCGCCGCTGTTGCCGGTCGGGTCGGTGACGTAATCGTCTTGTGCGGCGTGGACCACGACGGCGCTGCCGTTGTTGTCGAGCAGCGTCGTCGGGCCGGCCGACAACGTGAACTGGGCGAGGTGGGCGTTCAATGTGCCGCGGCCCTCGGCGTCGACGACCAGGTTGGGCAGGTCGCCGGCGTGGGCGCCGTGAAGGACGCCCTCGGGGTTGTGGTGGCTCCCGGCGCTGGTGAAAGCGGGCGATGCCCCCGTCACGCAGCTGCCGACGCCATGGATGTGGATGCCGTGCAGACCGGGGCTGAGGCCGCTCACCTTCACGTTGACATGGATGCCGCCGGTCCCGTCCTCCGTGAACTTGGCGAAGCCGATCCGGTCGCCGGCGACGTTGCCGACGCCGGCGCGAGCGTGCACGGCACCGCCGGCGGAGACGGTCGAGATCGCCGGCACGGCGACCGCGCCGAGCACGGCAAGGCCGATGACGGCGGCGTAGGTGCGGGTGTCGTGGATGTTCATGTTCCCTCTCCTGGTATTGGTTGTTGTCGAACTAGGACGGGCCGACGATGAGCGCGGTGAGCCCGGCGACGGCGAGCACGCCCCCGACGACACCGAGGACGCGCCCCGCCCGACCGACCCGCCACCCGTCTTCGATCGGGGCGACGGTGGCGCCGAGCGCGGTGATGACGCCGACGTACGTGGCGGCGAACAGGACGAGGCCGAGGACGGGGCCGACCCCGAGCCCGGGGTCGCCGGCGACGTCACGGACGGTGATGGCCGGGACGACGAGGCTGGCCAGGGCCAAGATGGCCCGGACGGCGGGGCGGAACCGGCGCCACCGCGCCAGCGCGCCGGCGAGGACCGTCGGCAACATGATGGCGCCGGCCCCGGTGAACACGGGCAGGGTCAGCACGCCGGCGCCGATTCGCGTCATCGTGGTCCACCGCCGCCGCCATCCCGCTCGGCGAGCGGCCGCGGCCAGGGCCTGTGCGAATCCGGCCAGGCCGAACGCTCCGACGATGAAGATCGTGCCCGTCCACGTGAACTCGGGGTCGGTACTGATCAGGCGCATCCACCAGCGTGCGACGATGCCCAGCGTGATGCCGCCGAGCAGCCCTGCCGGCGGCAGCCACCACGCGAACCGGCCGGTCGGCGGCAGCACGCGGTGGTGGGTCTTCGGTGCACCCGAGGGACGCAGCGTCGTGGTCACATCAGGACGGACGGCACTCGACGACGGGCGGGTGACGCCGGGAACATCACGATCTCGATGTCACCCGGACGGTCCCGTCGTACGTCTGTCGGATATGCGCGCACCGCCGGCGGCCCCATGACGGCGGGTCGATGATCGCCACTGCCGCCGCGCCTCCGGTCGGCCCGGCGGCGTTGCTGTCGGCCATCGCCGGCGCCCGCATGGACGGGGCGACGATCACCGTCGAGGCCGAACGGCTGGTCATCGAGCTGTTCAATCAGGAGGGCCGGTCCCTCGTGCGCCTCGCCCGCCTCTTCGTCGACGACCGCGACGCCGCCGAGGACATCGTGCAGGAAGCGTTTCTGCGTCTCGCCCGCCACGCCGGCCGCATCGACGCCATCGAGCGCGCCCCGGCCTACCTCCGCTCGATCGTGCTCAACCTGGCCCGCGACCACAACCGCCGCGGGCTCGTGTCGTTGCGCCATCACTCCGCCGCCGGGCGCGAGATCGACGTCGTCGAAGACGTCGCCGATCGATTGTCGCGCTCGGACGAACACCGCCAGGTCCTCGACGCCGTCCGCCGGCTGCCCGGCCGCCAGCGCGACTGCATCGCCCTGCGCTACTTCGAGGAGCTGTCGATCGAGGAGATCGCGGCGACCCTGGCGGTGTCGCCGAACTCGGTCAAGACGCACCTGCGCCGGGGCATGGCCAGCCTCGGCGACGAGATCAAGCGGGCAGGACGGTCGTGAGCGGCGTGACGTCAGACGTCGTCGACCGGGATCTGGAACGGCGCCTGCGCGACGCGTTCGCCGACGTGCGGGCCAGCGTCGTCGAAAACCCGGATCTCTTCGCCCGCGTCACCCGCACGCTGGCCGAGGCGCGGCAGCGCCGGCGATTTCGCATCGAACTGGCGCTGGGCATCAGCGCCTTCATCATCGCCAACGCCGTCCTGGGGCTGGCGCTGTCGGACCGACAACGAGGGAGGATCACCATGCCGTGGTGGGCCATCGAACTGATCACCAACATCGTGCTTGTCGCGATCGCCATTGCGCTCGGCCCGTTCATCAAACGCTTCGGCCGCTCCTACGCGGCCGACGTGTTCCGGGAGAACCCGCGCACCGGCAAGAGCTATCTCGTGCTCACCGACGTCGCCTACTACCTGATCTTCACGGCCTTCATCATGTTCACGATGACGTTCGTCGAGCCCAGCGACTGGGTGGCGTCGACCGGCAATCAGCTGAAGCACGAGGTCGCCCGCGTCGGCGGCATCTTGCTCATCTTGGGCATCCTGCACACGGCCAACGTCCTCGCGCTGCCGATCATCGGCAGCCTCTTGTCCCACGGCCACCCTCGCTCGACGGCAGCGCGCGGTGCCGGCGCGTCCGGCCCGGCGACATGGTCGGCGCCGCCGCTCGGACCCGGCACGTGGATCGTGCGCATCGAGCCGAGCGAGACCCCGCCGGAGGGCCCGGGCGACCCCTCGGCCGGCGGCGGCTGAACCCGGGCCGCCGGCACCGCCGCGCCTAGGTTCGGCGCTCATGGGGCTGGACGTGACGCCGCCGGCGACGCTCGTTCATCCGGTGACCGGGCGGTGGCGGATGCTCGTCGTGTGCACCATCTCGGCCGGCATGGCCCAGGGCTTCGGCCGTTTCAGCTATCCGGTGCTGCTCCCCAGCCTGCGTGAGGACCTGCTGTCGTCCTACGGCGCCGCCGGCTTCATCGGCACGCTCAACGTGGCCTCGTACCTCGTCGGCTCCATCGTCGTGATGGTGCTGTCGATGCGCATCGCCGGTCACCGGCTGATGGCGCTCGGCCTCACGATGACGACGATCGCGCTCGTGATCCTGGCGACGGCCCAGTCGGTGACCCAACTGGCGATCGGCATGGCCGTGGCCGGGTTGGGTGGCGCCGGCGTGTGGGTGCCGGCCCCCGGCGTCGCGACGACCCTGTTCCCCCTGGAGCGCCGCGGCGTGGCGTCGGGGGCCAGTGGCGCCGGCATCGGCGTGTGCATGCTCATCGCCAGCCAACTCGCCCGCGTGGCGCCGCGCTGGTGGGGGGACGAGTCGTGGCGCGAGGTGTGGTGGGTGATGGCCGCCATCACGGCGCTCGCCGTCATCGCCGTGTGGACGCTGTTGCGTCCTCCGCCGGCCCCGGCCAGCCCGGAGCCGCCGACGTTCGACGCGCTGCGCTCCGTGCCGCGTTGGCCGGCGATCGCCAGCGCCTACGCCTGCTTCGGCCTCGCCTACGTGCTCTACGTCAGCTACCTCGTCGCCGGAATCCAGGAGGACGCCGGGTTCAGCAGGGGGCACGCCGCCAACGTCTTCGGCATCATGGCGGCGACGACGATCATCGGCGGGCCCCTCCTCGGGCAGCTCTCGGACCGCCTCGGCCGGCGGGTGACGCTGATCGCCGGGTTCGCGGCCGCCGCCCTGGGCAGCGCCAGCGTGCTCACCGACGCCGAACCGTGGGTGGCGTTGGGGGCGGTCGTGTTCGGGCTGGCCTTCTCCGGGCTGGTCTCGGTGATCGCCGCCTACATCGGCGACCACAGCGCGGCCCACCAGTTCGCCGCCGCCTTCGGCGCCCTCACCGTCGCCTTCGCCATCGCCCAGGCAGGGGGCCCCTACCTCGGGGGCTGGCTGCGCGACCGCAGCGGTGACTTCGTCGGCGTGTTCACCGTCGCCACGGTGGTGTGGGTGATCGGCGCCATCTGCTGCTGGTTCCTCGTCCGCGACCGCTCCCCGGCTCCCGCCGAACCGCCCTCACTACGCTGACCGGATGACCCCCGACGCCGCCCTCGATCGCGTCGTCCACTGCCTCGACCGGGCGCACGACAACAGCTTCAAGGCCAAGGCGTTCCACCGGGCCCGCAACGTGGTGCGGGCGACCGACGCCGACGAGCTGGCGGTCCGGGCCGCGGCCGGCACGCTGACCGACCTCGACGGCATCGGCGACTCGACCGCCAAGGTGATCACCGAGGCCCTGGCCGGGGAGGTGCCGCACTATCTGGCCCACCTCGAGGCGACGACGCAGGTGCCGATCACGCCGGCCGGCCAGCGCTACCGGGAGGGGTTGCGCGGCGACTGCCACCTCCACTCGACGTGGAGCGACGGCGGGGCCGAGATCGAGGAGATGGCGACCACCGCCCGCGACCTCGGGCACGAGTACATGGTGCTGACCGACCACTCGCCCCGCCTGACGATCGCCCACGGCCTCAACCGGGAACGCCTGGAACGCCAGCTCGGCGAGATCGGCGAGCTCAACGAGCGCTTCGCCCCCTTCCGCATCCTCACCGGGATGGAGGTCGACATCCTCGAAGACGGCGGCCTCGACCTCGACGACGACCTGCTGGAACGTCTCGACGTCGTCGTCGCCAGCGTCCACTCCAAGCTGCGTCAAGAGCGCACGGGGATGACCGAGCGCATGGTGATCGCCGTCGCCAACCCCCACGTCGACATCCTCGGTCATTGCACGGGGCGGCTGATCGGCAAACGGCCCGAGTCGACGTTCGACGCCGACTACGTGTTCGCGGCGTGCGCCCAGTTCGGCACGGCGGTCGAGATCAACTGCCGGCCCGAGCGACTCGATCCGCCCCGCCCGCTGCTCGACCTGGCGATCGAGTACGGCTGCTGGTTCTCGATCGACACCGACGCCCACGCCACCGGTCAGCTGGAATGGCAGCCCCACGGCTGCGACCGGGCGGCCGAGCGTGATGTACCGCTGGAGCGGGTCGTGAACACGATGGCGGCCGACGACCTGCTGGCCTGGACGGCGACGGGTGCCTGACGGGCCCGGCCCGCTCGTCGGGCGCGGGTCGGGCCACGCAGCGGTGGCGAACTGGGTGTGGTTGAGGCGGGCGTAGACGCCACCGGCGGCGACGAGCTCATCGTGGGTTCCGCGTTCGACGACCCGACCGTGATCGATGACGGCGATCTCGTCGGCGTGGCGGATCGTGGCCAGGCGGTGGGCGATGACGATCGACGTCCGTCCCTCCAGGGCGACCGCCAGCGCATCCTGTACCGCCGCCTCGGAGCCGGCGTCGAGATGGGCGGTGGCCTCGTCGAGCACGACGACGCCGGGATCTTTGAGGAGCAGTCGAGCGATGGCGATGCGCTGCTTCTCGCCGCCCGACATGCGGTACCCGCGGTCGCCGACGACGGTGTCGAGCCCGGCGGGGAGGCGTTCGATCACCGGCCAGACCTGGGCGGCTCCCAACGCCGCCTCCAGCTCGCCGTCGGTGGCGTCGGGCCGGGCGTAGCGGAGGTTGGCGCGCAGCGTGTCGTGGAACAGGTGGACGTCCTGGGCGACGACGCCGACCGTCGCCCGCACGTCGGCCAGCGTGCTGTCGCGCAGGTCGATGCCGCCGAGGCGGACGGCCCCGGCGGTCGGGTCGTACAGGCGCGAGACGAGCCCGGCGATCGTCGACTTCCCGGCTCCGGACGCGCCGACCAGCGCCAGCGTCCGGCCCGGCTCGACCCGCAATGAGACGCCGTGGAGGATCTCCTCGGACGGCGCCGTGTCAAGACGGGCGACGCCCTCCAGCGACGCCAGCGACACCTCGGCGGCGGTCGGGTAGCGGAAGTGGACGTCGTCGAGCTCGACCGTCACCGGCCCGGCCGGGATCGGGCGGGGGTCGCCGGCGTCGACGATGGCCGGTTGCAGGTCGAGCACCTCGAGCACGCGCTCGAAGCTGACGAGCGTCGTCATCACGTCGACCTGCACGTTGGACAGCGACGTCAGCGGGCCGTAGAGGCGCCCGAGGTAGGCGGTGAGGGCGACGAGGGTGCCGATCCCCAAGGTACCGGCGATGGCCATCGCCCCGCCGAGGCCGTAGACGACGGCGGTGGCGAGCGCGGCGAGCAGGCCGAGGGAGGTCATCACGATGCGGCTGTACATGGCCGAGGTCACGCCGATGTCGCGCACGCGACCAGCACGGCGGTCGAACGCCCGAGACTCACGCTCGGGGTCCCCGAACAACTTGACGATGAGGGCGCCGGACACGTTGAAGCGCTCGGTCATCATCTGGCCCATCTCGCCGGTCAGGCGGTAGCGCTCGCGGGTGATGTCGGCCAGGCGGCTTCCGACCCATCGGGCCGGCAGCACGAACAGCGGCAGCAGGGTCAGGGCGAGCACGGTGATCTGCCACGACAGCACGAACATTGCCGCCAGCGTGGCGACGACCCCGACGACGTTGCCGACGACGTTGGACAGCGTCGACGTGAACGCCTGCTGGGCGCCCTGCACGTCGCTGTTCAGGCGGGTCACGAGCGCTCCCGTCTGGGCCCGGGTGAAGAAGCCGATCGGCATGCGCTGCATGTGATCGAAGACCTGCGTGCGCAAGTCGTGGATCAGGCCCTCGCCGATGCGGGCCGAATACCACCGCTGGGCCAGCCCGATGCCGGCCGACAGCACGGCCAGCCCGGCGACGACGGCGGCGAGACCGACGACCAGGCCGGTGCGTCCCTGCTGGATGCCTTGGTCGATGATCGCCCGGTAGACGAGTGGCGCGGCGGCGCCGGCGAGGGCGTCGACGACGATCAGGCCGAGGAACGCGCCGAGGGCCCGTCGGTACGGGCGGGCGAAACCGAGGATGGGTCGGACCGTCCCGGGGGCGAGGCCGGTGGTCGACAACGGATCGATCCTGGGCGAAGGACTTGTGGGCGCGAGGTGGCATGCGGTCAACTTTCGTGAGGTTGTCTCATAATGAGTTAAACTCACTATATGTCCGAGATATTCCCGCCGAACACGGATCCGCAGCTGCTCGAGGACGTCGCCGAGCTGCTGCACCGTGTCGCCCGCCGGGTCCGCCAGCGGGCCAACGAACACCTCGGTCCACTCGGGCTCACCCCCGCCCAGGCCCGCGCCCTGCGCACCCTCGATCGGTGCGGTGAACCGATCCGCATGAGCGAGTTGGCCGACCGCCTGCGCATCGCCCGCCGGTCGGCCACCTCGGTCGTCGACGTGCTGGCCACCGCCGGCCTGGTCGAGCGACGCGTGGACCCGAGCGACCGACGGGCGACGACCGTCACGGTCACACGCCGCGGGGCCGGCGTGCTGGCGCGCCTCGCCCAGCTCCGTCCGGCCGCGTTGACCGAGCTTGCCGCCGGGGTGCCGGCCGGGGACCTGGCCGCGCTCCGGACCACGCTGGCCCAGCTGGACCGCCCCGATACTTCGAGCCCGGCGGTCAGCGCCTGACGAGAATGCGCTTGCCGACGTCGTTGGTCGCGATGGCGGTCACGAAGCGGAACCGGCGCGGCTGGGCCGCGGCGCCGAGGGTGTCGGCGAGGTGGGCGGCGAGGTCGTCCTCCGATGGCGCGTGGCCGGCCCGGACGACGACGTGGGCGACGAGACCGGGGCCGAGGTCCTCGTCGAGCTCACCGACGACGAGCGCGTCGGCGACCCCCGGGTGCCCAAGCAGGACGTCCTCGACGGCGGCGGTGAACACCTGCTCACCGCCGCTCACGATCATGTCGTCGGCTCGACCGTCGACGAAGTAGCGCCCGTGCTCGTCGACGTGTCCGAGATCGCCGGTGTCGACGAAGCCGCCCCGCCGCCGCAGAACGGCGCCAGCGTCGGCGCCGTCGTCCAACAGCGGGCTGCCGACGACCACGCGGCCCACCGTGTGTGGCGGCGCCGCCAGGCCGCGCTCGTCGACGATGTGCACCTGGATGCCGACCGCCGGCCGGCCGATCGTGCCGGGTGCTGCGGCCAGGTCTTCGGGCCGGGCCAGCGTGCACCAGCCGGCTTCGGTGCTGCCGTAGACGTTGTGGACGATCGGCCCGAACGCGGCCACCGCCCGCCGCCACACGGTCGGATGCAGCGGCGCGCTGGCGCTGACGATGGCTCGCAGCGACGGCGGGGGCGGTCGGTCGCCGAGCGCCTCGCCGAGGCGATGGAGCATCGACGGGACGACGACCAGCGTCTCGACGGCGTGCTCGTCGACGAGGCGGAGCGCGTCGTCGGCGTCGAAGCGGGCGACGACGATGGCCGGGCAGCCGAGACCGAGCGCCACGGCGAAGGAGCCGACTCCGTAGCCGTGGAACAGCGGCGGAAGGATCAGCATGGGGGAGCGACGGCGGATGGCGAGGCGACGGAACAGCGACATCACCGGGATGGCCGCGGCGGGACCCGCTGGCCGCCGATGGGCGTGACGCGGCCGGCCCGACGTTCCCGACGTCAACACGACGAGCTGACCTGGGTGGGCCGGCGCGGGAGCATCGGCCTGGGGGAGCGCCTGCATCCCACGCAAGCTGAGGACGCCCGGCGCGGCACCGTCGGCGATGATCGTGGTCCCGCGGAAACGGGCCGCGCCCAGCAGGTCACCGAACTCCTCATCGTGCACGACGGCCCGCACCTCCTCGATGCGCAGCACGTCGGCCAGCGTGTTGGCCGAGTAGCCGGTGTGCAGCAGCACGACGTCGGCGCCGACGCGCGACCCGGCGATGGCGGCGACAGCGAAGCCGCGACCGCCCCGGCACAGCACGCCGAGGCGGCTGCCGGCGGCGAGGATCTCCCGGCGGACGAGCTCGCCGGCCACCGTCGACGACCACCGGTCGAGTTGGTCGGCGGTGACGGGTCCGGCGGCGTCGACGAGGACCACGTCGCGGCCATCCCGGATCGCCGCCAGGCGGGCTAGCCCGGCCAGCGTGAGTCCGTGGGCGGACAGGCCGCGGGCCATGCGCACCAGTCGACGGGGGGTGGCCCGGCGAAGCGGGACCAGCCCCCGGGTGAGGCGGGCCGAGCCGGCGGCGACGTCGGCCAACGAGCTCCACGGCGGGTGCGGGCCGGTCACGTCGTCACCGCGAGCATGGGACCGAGATTAGGTGCTTGTGCCTCGCAACGTTCGGTGATTGGGCGACGTCGTCAGGCGGCGAGCGCGCCGTAGATGGCCATCAGGATGGTGATGCCGCGCAAGTCGCCGACCGTGCCTTCGCCCATTCGGTTCATCACGTAGCTGAACGTCATCCGTTGGTCGAGGTCGACGATCGCCAGCGAGCCGCCCCACCCGCCCCAGAACGCCGTGCGCGGGCTGGGGAACGGCGCCGACTCGCTCGGCAGGCCGAAGCCGATGCCATGACGCAGCACGATCGGCAGGATCAGGTCCTGGCCGTGGCACTGCTCCTCGAACACGGCGTCGATCGTCGCCGGGCCGAGCAGGCGAACGCCGTTGGCCTCGCCGCCGTTGGCCATCGGGGCGTGGATCTGGGCGACGGACCGAGCGTTGCCGTGCCCGCCGGCCGCGGGGATCTCGGCCCGCCGCCACGGGATCGTCGCCGACTGGCGGGCGTCGAGGGGCGGGTTGCCGAGCGTCTTCATGGCGATGCTGTCGGGGGCGAGGTCGCCGACGGCCGGCGTCGGCGGCGGGATGACGTACCCGACACGGCTGTCGTGGGCGGCCTCGGTCCCGATGTGGAAGTCGGCGCCGAGCGGCCGGGTGATGTGCTCGGCGACGAACTGGCCGATCGTCTGGCCGGTGACGCGGCGGACGATCTCGCCCTCCAGGTAGCCCTGGGTGATGGCGTGGTAGCCCGACACCGTGCCCGGCTCCCACCACGGCGCCTGGGCGGCCAGCAAACTGGTCGCCTTGTCCCAGTCGTAGAGCTCCTCGGGCGCCATCGGCGCGTCCCAACCGGACAGTCCGGCGGTGTGGCTCATGATGTGGCGGACCTCGATGGCGTCCTTGCCGTTCGCCGCGAATTCGGGCCACACGGCGGCGACGCGCCCGTGCAGGTCGAGCTCACCCTGGTCGGCGAGCATCAGGCAGGCGAGGGCCGACACCGTCTTGGTCGTCGACCAGACGTTGATGATCGTGTCGGCCTGCCAGGGCTGGTCGGGCCCGGCGTCGGTCTCCACCGTCCCGTGCCACAGGTCGACGACGAGTTCACCCTCGACGGTGACGGCGATGCCCGCCCCGACGTCCTGCGGATCGGAGTCCTCGCCGAAGTTGGCGGCGAAAGCGTCGGCGACGGCGGCGAAGCGCTCCGCGCAATGGCCGTGAGGCTCGATAATGGTCGCAGACATGGCCCGAGAGTAGGTCGCCGCCAGCCCGGCGGCCCGCCCGAGCGGTGACCGGTGCCGGTAGCCTGGACGGCCCTATGTCGAAGAAGACGAAGAAGCGCAAGGCCCGCCTGCGTCGCTCCAAGGCGAACCACGGGAAGCGGCCGAACCTGGGCCGGGGCTGAGTCCCGTTCATTCTGAACGCGCCGAGGCGATGACGCCGCCACCGACCGGGCGCGACGAGGTCGTCGACGTCCTCCACGGTCACGACGTCGCCGACCCGTACCGCTGGTTGGAGGACGGCGACACCCCCGAGGTCCGGGCCTGGGTGGCGGCCCAGAACGAACACACCCGAGAGGCGCTCGACGCCCTCCCCGACCGGGGGCGGTGGCACGAGCGCCTCGTCGCGTTGATGCGCCGGCCCGTCGTGCTGGCGGCCGAGGTGCGCGGTGACCACGTGTTCTGCCTGGAGCGTCCGGTCGGCGCCGAGCAGTTCGTGCTCACCCGACGCTCGGCGCTCGACCACGACGCCGAGCCGGTCGTGCTCGTCGACCCCGCCGCCGGAGCGACCGATGCCACCGTTGCTATCGACTGGTTCGAGCCCTCCGACGACGGAGCGCTCATCGCTGTGGGGACCAGCGAGGCCGGCGACGAGAGCTCGACGCTGCGCGTCGTGTCGGGCCTCGACGGCGCCGACCGGGGCGAGGCCATCCCTGGTACCCGGGCGGCCAGCGTGGCCTGGGAACCCGACGGTCGCGCCTTCTTCTATACCCGGTATCCCGAGGGCGATGAGTACCACCGCACGGTGCACCACCACGATCTCGGGGCGCCGTGGGCCGACGACCCAGCCGTATGGAGGCACCCGACGTACGCCGAGGCGTGGCCGAGCGTCGAGCTCTCGCCGGATGGGCGCTGGTTGCTGGTCAACGTCAACATGGGTTCGGCCCGCACCGACGTGCACGTGCTGGACCGCTCGACGGCGACGTGGACCACGGTCATCGAGGGTGAGGAGGCCACGTCGCGGTTCGAGTTCGGCGCGGCCGGCACGTCGCTGATCGGCCTGACGACGGTCGGGGCGCCCCGGGGCCGCGTGGTGGAGGTGCCGCTCGGCGCCGACGGCGCCGCGGGCGAGTGGACCACGCTCGTCGCCGAGAGCGACGCCGTGGTCGACAAGTTCGTCGTCAGTACCGACGAGATCTGGGTCGTCGCCACGCGCCGGGCGCTCGACACGATCCACCGCTACGCGCCAGACGGTCGCGAGCTCGGGGTCGTCGAGGGGCTCGGGGATGCGATCAGCGTCGTCGACTTCGGCCTGCGCGCCGACCGGACAACGGGGGCGGCCTTCGCCGTCGTGGACAGCTTCGACGCGCCGACGACGCTGTGGCGGCTGCCCCGCGGGCCGGGGGCGGCGACGCGCTGGGCGCCGGCCGACGAGGCCGACGACACCATCGTGGCTCTGGCCGTGTCCCAGGTCACGTACCCGTCGCTCGACGGGACCGAGATCGGGCTGTTCCTGCTCCACCGGCCGAACGTCACCCCGGGACCGGACGTGCCCATGATCCTCAACGGTTACGGCGGCTTCGCCATCGCGGAGACACCGGTGTGGGCGCCGCAGATCCGCGCCTGGTGCGCCGCCGGTGGCGTCTATGCCATCGCCGGGCTGCGCGGCGGACTGGAGGAGGGTGAGGCGTGGCACCACGCCGGGCGGCGAGCACACAAGCAGAACGTGTTCGACGACTTCCACGCCGCCGCTGACTGGCTCGTGGCCACCGAACGGGCGTCGCGCAACCGCCTGGCCGTGCTCGGCCGCTCGAACGGCGGGCTGCTCGTCGGCGTGGCGCTGACGCAGCGGCCCGACCTGTGCCGGGCGGTGTGGTGCGGCGTCCCGCTGCTCGACATGATCCGCTTCCCGCAGTTCCTGATCGCCCGCCTGTGGACGAGCGAGTACGGGGACCCCGACGTGGCCGAGGAGTTCGAGTGGCTGCGAGCCTACTCGCCGTACCACCATGTCGTCGACGGCACGTGTTACCCGGCGACGCTGTTCACGACGGCCGAGGGCGACTCGCGGGTCGACCCGCTGCATGCTCGCAAGATGGCCGCGCTGGTGCAGGCGGCGACGTCGTGCGGTGACGAGCGGCCGGTGCTGCTGTTCCAGGAGGGCCGGGCCGGCCACGGCGTCGGCAAGCCCGTGCACAAGCGGGCCGACGAGCTGGCCGACGGCCTGACGTTCCTCGCCGCCCAGCTCGCCCTCCCCGCCCCGCCGTGACCCGCGTCGAGTGGATCACGGTCGGCGGCGATCGGGCGGCGTGGGAGCGCATTGGACTGGTCGTCGTCGACGGGCTCGTGCCGTTGTTCGGTCCGGGGCTGCGGATCGAGGCCGACGCGCAGCCGGTGATCGCTGGGTGGGCGATGTCGACCACCGACGAGCCCGACGACCGGGCCACCTTGATCGACGGCCTGGCCACGGCATGGGTGGCACCGGGCCCGCCGGTACTCGTCGAGCACGCCCTCGGCGCTATCGACGTCGACCACGTCGTCGTCTCGACCGACTCCCTGGAGCGCACGTGTGAGGCGATCGCCGCCGCCACCGGCGCGCCGCTGAAGCGCGTACGCGAGGTCGGCCCGATCCGCCAGGGGTTCCATCGCCTCGGCGGGCTCATCGTCGAGGTGGTTCAGCGCCAGGGCCAGCCTGCCGGCCCGGCGTCGTTCTGGGGACTCGTGCTGAACGTCGAGGACCTCGACGTCGCCGCCGAGCGCCTCGGCCCCGAGCTGGTCAGTGCGCCGAAGGACGCCGTCCAGCCGGGCCGGCGCATCGCCACGCTCCGGGAGGCGGCCGGCCTCGGTCTCCCTGTCGCCCTGATGACACCCGATCCCCGCCGCTGACGTACGCCCGGGACGACAACACTGAGGCGCATGGATCGTGCCCGGCCGGAGGACTACCTGACCACGAATCTGGCCAACTGGAACAGCCGGGTGCCGCACCACGTTGCCGGCTACGGGCTCGAGGCGTTCGCCACCGATCCGAGCCACCTGTCGACGGAGGTTCGCTTCGACCAGCTGCGCCTCGGTGACCTGCACGGGCTCGATGTGGTGCACCTGCAGTGCCACATCGGCAGCGACACGGTCTCGCTGGCTCGCCTCGGGGCGAGCAGCGTCACCGGGCTCGACTTCTCCCAGCTGGCGCTCGACGCGGCGGCGCGCTTGGCGGAGGCCGCCTCTGTAGACGTGCGCTTCGTGTGCGCCGACGTGTACGCAGCTACCGATGTGCTCGCGCCGGCGTCGTTCGACCTGGTCTACACCGGCATCGGGGCGCTGTGCTGGCTGCCGAGCGTGGCTCGGTGGGCGGGCGTCGTGGCCGCACTGCTGCGCCCCGGCGGGCGGCTGTTCATCCGCGAGGGCCACCCCATGTTGTGGTCGCTCGCCGACCCGCGCGAGGACGGCGTGCTCGCCGTCGAGTTCCCGTACTTCGAGACGGCCGACGGCACCGAGTTCTACGAGGAACTGACGTACACGAAGATGGCGGGCACGCTGGACTCGCCGAACACCCGCCAGTGGAACCACGGAATCGCCGACGTGCTCGGGGCAGTGTCGGGCGCCGGCTTGCACGTCGACCGGTTCGACGAGCACATGACCGTCCCCTGGAACCCGCTCGGGGAGGAGATGGTCGAGGTGATGCCGGGGGAGTGGGCGCTGCGCGAGCGGCCCGAACGATTGGCCGCGACCTACACGTTGGTGGCGTCGAAGCCGGCGGCGTGACGGTCGTCGCCGCCCGGCCCGGCTAGGAACGCCTGGCCCGGCTCGCAGTCGGCGCTGACGGGGCACCAGCGGCAGCTGGCGTTGGGTGAGCGGCGGGGCGGGCGGCCCTCGACCTGGAGCTCGATCATCCGCTCGACGGCGTCGAGCGTGCGGCGCAGGGCGGTGCGCAGCACGTGCGGAGTCACGTCCTCGGGCTCGGCCCGCCCGGCATCGAGGTAGAACGTCGCCACCTGGCGCGGCGGCACGTCCGTGCGCAGCGTCTCGACGAGGGCGTAAAAGCGCAGGTCCTCCCGGTGGTGGAGGGCCGCGCGGCCGGACTTGAGGTCGACGATCACCTTGCGACTCTCGCGCCCGGCCGGGCGACCGATCACGAGGTCGACCTTGGCGGCGAGCTGGATCGGCCCGTTCACCGGGTAGCGCAGCGAGGCCTCCGTCATCGGGTTGGAGCGCCGGTCGAGCGGCGGAAAGCACTCGAGGAATTTCGTTACCCGCTCGGTCGCCATCCCCCGCAGGTCAGCGTCGTCGCCCGGCGTCAGGCCGGCGACGAACGCACCGAGGCCGGTGTCCTCGTCGGCCAGTCGCGACAACGCCTCATCGACGAGGTCGGCCGGCGCCGGGTCGCCGCGCCAGTTGAGGAGCAGCTGGATGGCGCGGTGGGCGACCTGGCCGCGGGCCCGCGCCGGGGTCCAGGTGAAGTCGTCAGGGGCGACGTGGTGGGCCTCGCAGCCGAGCACGCTGGCGACACCGTGCTTGCTGACGTATAGCCGCTTGTCGGAGCCGAGCCGCTCGGCCAGCTCAGCCAGCCCGGTCGCCGCATCGGCCTGCAACTCGCTGACGAACGTCTCGTCGAACACGACGGGGTGCTCCCCGCGCCGCAGCGCCTCGAGCGTGCGCCGCTGGACGGGGGTGAGATCCGGGTCGAGTGGCGGCGCGGCGAGGTCGGTCACGGGAGCCAACGTACCGAGGTGGTGTGACGCCGGCGGGGAATGCGACACTTGGGCCATGGCCGAGATCCACCGCACGACGATGACGCCGACGAAGCAGGAGCTCGTCGCCGCCTGGCTCCCGCGCCAGCCGTGGTACCAAGGGCCTGGCGACGGCTCGGCGGTGACGCCGGTCGGCGGGTTTCGTCTCGACGACCCGGCCGGCGAGGTCGGCATGGAACTGATGATCGTCAGCGTCTCGGGCGGCGACGAGGCCGTCGTCTACCACCTGCCGATGACGTACCGGGGTGCCCCGCTGGAGGGTGACGCGGGCCTGATCGGCACGAGCGAGCACGGCGTGCTCGGGCGCCGGTGGATCACCGATGCCGTCCATGACCCCGTGTTCGTCGGCGTGCTGCTGGCGTTCCTGCGCGGTGAGACGTGGGCGCAACACCGCACCGAGAGCGACACCCCCGACGCCCGCTACGCCCCCCGGCTCGACCTCACCGGGTTGGTCCCGGCCGGTGGTGCCGCCGATGAGGCCGACGGCACCGTCGTGCCCGTGCGAGACGGAGCGGGCACGCCGTATCGGCTGCGAATCGTGCGCGTGCTGGGCACGGGGGACGTGGGCGACGACTCGGCCCCCGGCGCGGTGACGGGGGAGTGGACCGATCCTGACGGCGCCGCCGCTCGCGGCCCACTCGTGGTCGTCGAGGCCTGATCTGGCCAGCGGGTGAGGCGCGTCACACCCCGCGTTCACAATGTTTCCATGGAGCTCTCGCCCACCGTCCACTTCGCGCACGCGGCGCGCACGCTGACCGAGGAGGCGCGACGGCGAGGACTGGTCGGGCCCAGCTTCCGCTGCCCGCCGCGGGTGGGCGGCGTCGACCGTACGCTGCGGCGACGAGCGGGCGGCGCCGTCGTGGCCGTGCGCCTGAGAGGCCGGCCATGGCCGGCCGTGCTGGCCGACATGATCGAGGGTGTCGTCGTCGCCAACGCGATGACGCCGCCGGCGGCGACCCGGCTGCGGACCGAGCTGTGGGATCAGTTCGTCACCGACGACGGCACCGGCGAACTGCACCGGGTCGCCTGACCGGTGAGGCGCGCCGGGTACCGGGCCCGTGTCCGATACCCCGGTACCCGTTACCGATCTGGGGAAGGATCGTGCCGTAGGGCGGATCTGGGGAAGATCCGTAGCGGTTTCCGACACGGATCCGCCCCAGATCGGCGCAGGATCGCCGGTTAGGGCACGGGGATGGCGCCGGCGACGAGCGGTTCGAGCGTCAGTTCGGGTTCGTCGCTCTCGAGGCGCAGCAGCCGGTAGCGATTCTCGAAGAGGGCGACGAGCTCGCCATCGGAGCGGTGGAGGATGCGGATCCCGCCGATCTCGCGCAAGCGCGCCGTCGACGCCTTGTCGGTGCGCCGGATCGCCTGATATCCGGCGGTCAGGATCTCGGCCGGCGCGTTGAACTCGCTGGCCAGGCGGTGGCCGAACACGTCGAACTGCAACTGGCCGACGGCGGCAAGAACGGGTGCGCTGTCGCCGAAGTCGGCGTCGCGCAGGACCTGGACGACGCCCTCCTCGTCGAGCTGCTCCAGGCCCCTGCGGAACTGTTTCGTCTTGCCGGTGTCGAGAGGCCGGGCGGTGGCGAAGACCTCGGGCGAGAAGCGGGGAATCGGCGGGAACGTGACCGCATCGCGCCCGGTGTGGATCGTGTCGCCGAGCTGGAGGCCGGTGGCGTTGACCAGCCCGACGACATCGCCGGGGAAGGCCTCCTCGACCGTCTCGCGGTCGGCCCCGAAGGCGGTGGTAGCGTACTTGGTCGTCAGCTCGCGCCCGGTGCGGTCGCACGTCACGGTCATGCCCCGCTCGAACTTGCCCGAGCAAATGCGGGCGAAGGCCAGACGGTCGCGATGGGCGGGATCCATGTTCGCCTGCACCTTGAATACGAACGCCGAGAAGTCGCCGTCGAGCGGGCGTGGCGTGCCGGTTGCGTCGCCCCGCGCCGACGGGGCGGGGGCTAGGTCGACCACGGCGTCGAGGATCATGCGCACACCGAAGTTCGTCAGCGCCGAGCCGACGAACACGGGCGTGGAGTCGCCAGCGAGGAACGACTCGACGTCGACATCGGCGCCGACGGCGTCGAGCAGCCCGGCCTCGTCGGTCGCCCGGGTCCAGGCCGCGCCCTCCTCGACGGCGGCCCGATCCACGGGCACCAGCTCCTCGGGGGCGAGCGAGGCGCCGCGGTCGGTCCGGGTGAAGCGGATGTAGTCGCCGGTGCGCCGGTCGATGACGCCGCGCAGGTCGCCGGCGATGCCGACCGGCCACGTCGCCGGCGTGGGCCGCAAGCCGATCTGGGCCTCGATCTCGTCGAGCAGCTCGAGCGGCTCGCGCCCGGGCCGGTCGAACTTGTTGAGGAACGTCAGCACGGGGAGGCGCCGGGCTCGGCAGACCTCGAACAGCTTGAGGGTCTGGGCCTCGATGCCCTTGGCCGTGTCGAGGACCATGACGACGGCGTCGACACCGGCGAGCACGCGATAGGTGTCCTCGCTGAAGTCGCGGTGGCCGGGGGTGTCGAGCAGGTTGACGACATGGTCGCGGTAGGGGAACTGCAGCGCCGTGGAGCTGATCGAGATGCCCCGCTGGCGCTCCAGCTCCATCCAGTCCGACGTGGCGGCGCGCCGGCCGTCGCGGGCCTTGACGGACCCGGCCCGCTGGACGGCGCCGGCGTAGAGGAGGAACTTCTCGGTGAGCGTCGTCTTGCCGGCGTCGGGGTGGCTGATGATGGCGAAGGTGCGTCGCCGCGCCGCCTCGCCCAGCACCTCGTTTCCACTCGCGCTCACGGCCGTTCGACGCTATCGCCAGGCCGGCCCTGTTGGCGGGCCTTGACAGCCGCCGTCCCGGTCGCAGATCTACAACCAAATGGTTGTAGATCTTGCTCCCCGTCCCACGCCGGGACAAACGCGCGCCGACCGCCTGTTGCACGCGCTGGCTGACGGCACTCGGCGCGACATCGTCGCCCGTGCCATGCAGGGGGAGTACTCGGTGTCGCAGCTTGCCCGGCACTACCCGATGAGCGTGACCGCCGTGCAGAAGCATGTGGCCGTGCTGGAGGCGGCCGAGCTGATCACCAAGGAACGGCGGGGGCGCGAGCAGATCGTGCGCCCGAGGATCGACGCCCTGCAGGACGCCAAGCGTGTGCTGGACGGGCTCGAAGCGATGTGGCGCCGTCGCATCGCGCGGATGGGCGAGGTGCTCGCCCTCGACGCCGACGACAAGGAGACATCGACATGACCGTGACCGACGTGCAAACGGATACCGACGAGCAGACGATGACGATCACGGCGGAGTTGCCCGTGCCGGCCGAGCGGGCGTGGCAGCTGTGGTCCGACCCCCGCCAGCTCGAGCGGTGGTGGGGCCCGCGACGTACCCGGCGACGGTCGTTGATCACGACCTCAACGTCGGGGGACGCGTGACCTACTTCATGACGGGGCCCGAAGGTGACCGCTTCCACGGCTGGTGGGAGGTCAAGGCCGTCGACGAGCCCCGCCGGCTCGACTTTGTCGACGGCTTCGCCGACGAGACCGGAACGCCGAACTCCGAGATGCCGACGACCACCACACGGGTCGACTTCGAAGACCGCGAGGGCGGCAGCCGGATGACGATCCACAGCTCCTTCGACTCAGCCGAGGAGATGGAGCGGATGCTGGAGATGGGCATGCGGGAAGGCATGCAGGAGGCGCTCGGCCAGATCGAAGGGGTGCTGGCCGACGACCGCTGACGCCGAATAGGGCGCCCGCCGCCTGAGGCGGGCGCCCTATCGTGGCCCTATGGCTGACAACGACGTGGCCGTGGCTGACGCCCCCGAGCGCGACCGCTACGAGGTGACGCTCGACGGCGAGCTGGCCGGTTTCGCCCGGTACGTGCAGCGGGGTGGCCGCACGTTCTTCGTGCACACCGAGATCGATCCCGAGTTCGAGGGTCACGGACTCGGCTCCAAGCTCGCCGCCGGCGCCCTCGATGCGGAGCGGGCCGCGGGCCACACGATCGTGCCACTGTGCCCGTTCGTCCGCAGCTACATCGACCGCCACCCCGACTTCCTCGACCTCATCGACCAGGAACTGTTAGCCCGCATCGACGGCGGCTGAGCGACCGCGGTCGCCCACCCAGCCCGGGTGGCGGAACTGGCAGACGCGGGGGGCTTAAACCCCCCTGACCGCAAGGTCATGCGGGTTCGAACCCCGCCCCGGGCACCAGCGCCGCCGGACGTTGACGCGGGACTTTGTCATGCAGGCGCCGCTCGGCACGAGTCCGGGAGCGCGACTGGGTCAAGCCGCTACGGTCGGCGACGATGACGGCCGACGATGCTGGAGCGGTAACCCGTCGCGCGGAGCGCGACCGGAGGATCGTGGCGGCCCATCGGGCCGGGATGTCGATGGCGGCCATCGCCGCCGAGCACGGGTTGAGCGCCGAGCGGGTCCGCCAGCTCGTTCGACGCGTCGACGGTGGCGGCGGTACGACGCGGCGGCGGAGGCGGCAGGCGGGGAAGGGGAGCTGGTCCGGCTGCGAATCGGCAACCTGGCGAAGGCGGTGCTGGTCACCGGGCAGGCGTACCAGGACCCGAAGGACGCCCTCAACGAGTTCGTATCCAACGCCGCCGACGACTACGCCGAGGCGGGCCTGGTCGACGGTCGAATCCGCATCATGTTGCGGCGCAAGGGTGCCCGCCCGGTGATCGCCGTCGACGACAACGGTCGGGGCATGGCGCCGGATCGGCTGCGGGAGGTTGCCCGCAACCTCTTCGAGTCGGCCAAGTTGGGCGACGACCGCACGCTCGGCGAGAAGGCGATCGGGTTGCTCGCCTTCCAGCAGCTCGGCGGCCGGTGCGAGATCGTCTCCCGAGCGGCGGGCAGCGACGAGACGTGGATGTTGCGGCTGCGTCGCGGTGACGCCGCCGCGGAGCTGGTACGGGAGCGCCGCCGATCACGGGCCACGTCCGGAACGACGGTGTACATCACCGACCTCGACGCCGAGGCGACCAGGGTTCTCACCCAGCGAAAGGTCGTCGACTACCTGCGCCGCCGCGGCGCGGCCATCGCGGACGGGTCGTACACGCTCGAGGTCGTCGAGGGTCGCACCGGCGAGCTGGTCACGCCCGACGAGTCGGCTGGGCTGCCATCCCGATCCCGGCCCACCACACGCTGTGGGCACGTTGGAGTTCGCCCTCTACGCCGCCGGGGACGTCGATCGGTCACGGCGCGTCGCCGTCGTTGGTCGGGCCGGCACGACGATCATCGACGACCTCGCCGAGCTGGAAGAGTTCGACCACGACCCGTGGACCAGCGGGCAAGTGTCGTGCCGCGTCATCTTCGAGCCGCTGCGCCAGTCGGCCGGGCGACGGGCCATCGTGCGCGACGACGAGGTGTTCCCCGTGTTCCGTGACGCCGTGGCGTCGGTCGAGCCCCTGCTGGTCCGCACGCTCGAGCGGGTTCGCCACGATGTCGATATTGCCACGGCCGAGCGCCTCGCCGATGCCCTGCGCAGTGTGTTCGGCCCCGTCCTTCGCGAGCTCGCCGACCTTGAGAACCCGATGCGGACACTTCTCGGCGACGACCCGGAGGGCCGCAGAGGAACTCGTGCGCATGCTCATCCGTGTTCGTCGCCATCTCCCAGCTCGCCGTCGTCGCTGAGCGTCGCGGTCAGTCGAGGACGGATTGGAGCTTGGGCGCGCGCCGACCCGAAAGGTCGGCGAAGAGCGCTGAGGCGTAGCCGATCCGTCCTCGGCCGGTGGACGGAGTCCGATCGTCTCAGTCGAGCGCGGACAGGTCGAGTTGTTCCAGGCGAGCGGGGTCGCCGAGCGCGTCGATGGCGACGACGCGACCGTCGGCGACGGTGAACGCGAGTACGGCCACTACCCGACCGTGGGGCGAGATGACGACACCGGCGGCGCCGTTGACGAGGGCCGGGCGAGCCCACCGTGCCCCGGACGAGTACGTCAGAGCGTTGCTGGCGACCGACGGCGCGCCGCGCAGCACCAGCGATGTGTCCGCTCGGCCGGTGTCCGAGCGCAGCACGACGTCGGGATCGAGGAGCGCGACGAGGGCGTCGAAGTCGCCGCCGCGTGACGCTGCGAAGAAGGCGTCGACGACCTCGCGCTGGCGGGCCCGGTCGGGCTCCGGCGTCGTCGGCGAGTCCTGCACCTTGCGTCTGCCCCTGCTCGCCAGCTGGCGCGTCGCGGCCGGCGTCTTGTCGACGATCCGGGCGATCTCCTCGAACGGCACGGCGAAGGAGTCGTGGAGCACCAGCGCCAGACGTTCGGCCGGCGGCAGCGTGTGCAGCACGGTCATCAACGCCAGACCGATGGCGTCGGCCAGCAGCGCCTCGTGCTCGGGTTCCACGGTGTCGGGTCGGTCGATCACGGGGTCGGGCACGTGCACCTCCAGGGACTCCTCGGGGTGGCGACGGCGAGAGCGCAGGACGTTGAGGCAGATCCGGGCGACGACGGTCGTCAGCCATCCGGCGAGGTTGTCGATCTGTTCGGCGTCGCTGCGCCGCAGCCGAAACCACGCCTCTTGCACGGCGTCGTCGGCCTCGCCGAGCGAGCCGAGCATCCGGTAGGCCACCGCGCGCAGGCGGGCGCGGTGCTCCTCGAATTGCTCGGCCAGCCGCACGTCCTCGTCCATGCCTGTCACATTCCTCCGTGGCGTGGTGTCAACCAGTTGAACCCACTCACCGGCCCGGTGTGACACGCCGGCTGCGAACAGGAGAAGACGATGGAAGCCCGGATCCCCAACCCCGCCATGACGGTGCCTGGCGCGATGGACGCGCTGCTGGCGCTGAGCAAGTCGGCCACCAAGGCCGGCATCCCCCACGGCACGCTGGAGCTCGTCCACCTGCGGGCCAGCCAGATCAACGGCTGCGGCGTCTGCGTCGACATGCACGCCAAGGACCTCCAACGCGCCGGCGAGGACGACGAGCGGATCTTCGCCGTCGCCGCCTGGCGCGAGGCCCCGTACTTCACCGACGCCGAGCGGGCCGCCCTGGCGCTGGCCGAGTGCGTCACCCGCCTGGCCGATCGACCCGACCCGGTACCCGACGACGTCTGGGCCGAAGCCGCAGCCCACTACCACGAGGCCGCCCTGGCCGCCCTCGTGGTTGACATCGCCGCCATCAACGCCTGGAACCGGCTCAACGCGGCCACTCGCCAGATCGCCGGCGCCTGGGCCGGCTGATCACGCGACCTCGCTCAGCGCCTGGACGACGTGGTCGGCAATGGCCAGGGACGCCGTCGCGGCCGGCGACGGGGCGTTGCGGACGTGAACGATGCGGCGGGTGATGTCCAGACGGAAGTCGTCGAGCAGCGTGCCGTCGTCGTTGACGGCCTGAGCCCGGACGCCGGCCCGGGTTCGGCGGAGATCACGCAGCCGGAGCTCGGGGACGAACCGGCGCGCTTCGGCGGCGAAGGCGACCCGGTTGAGGGATCGGTAGACCTCGGCCGCGCCCGTGCGCCACTGGGCGCGGGCGAGGCGGCGGAACCCAGGCCAGCGCAGCAGGTCCCACAGTTCGTGCGGGTCGACGTCGCGCCATCGGTAGCCCTCCCGGGCCAACGCCAGCACGGCGTTCGGGCCGACCAACACCCCGCCGTCGACGGTCGCCGTGAAGTGGATGCCGAGGAACGGCAGCGCGGGATCGGGGACCGGGTAGACGAGGCCGCGCACGAGATCTCGGCGCGCCGCCACGAGCTGGAAGTACTCGCCGCGGAACGGCACGATGCGCGGCTCCGGTGATCCCCCGGTCAGCTGGGCGACGTGATCGGCGTGCAGTCCGGCGCAGGCGACCAGCGCGTCGAACCTCAGGTCGGCGCCGTTGGCGCAGCCCACGTGGACCCCGTCGAGACGCTCGTCGATCGCCGTCACGTCGTGCCCCGTGAGCACGGCGCCCCCATCGTCGACGAGGACGCCGCGCAGGGCGTCGGCGAAGCCGACGAAATCGACGATCGCCGTCGACGGCGAGTGCAGCGCGGCGCGACCGCGCACATGTGGTTCGATCCGGGTGATCTCGTCGGCGTCGATCAACCGGACGCCGGGAACGCCGTTGGCGACGGCCCGCGCGAGGAGAGCGTCGAGGCGGGCCACCTCCGGGTCGGTGGTGGCGACGATCACCTTGCCGCACTCGATGTAGGCAACGTCGTGGGCGCGGCAGAAGCCGGCCAGCTCGGTGACGCCCTGGCGACACAACGTGGCCTTCAGCGAGCCCGGTGCGTAGTACACGCCGGCATGGGCGACGCCACTGTTGCGACCCGTCTGGTGGCGCGCCAGGGCGGTCTCCTTCTCCAGCACGGTCACCGTGGCGCCGCCGGCCGCCAGGCGGTGGGCAATGGCCAGACCCAGCACACCACCGCCGACGACGCCGACCGAGTGGGGTGCCGTCACCCCCGCAGCTTAGGAACGTCGCGCCAGCGACCTACTTGGTTGGGACCTTGAGGTCGTCGCCGACGGAGAAGAACTTGGTCGTGAAGTCGTCGAAGAAGCCCTCGCGGTCCTCGGGCGAGAACCCGACGAGCGTGACGTCCGACAGATCCAACTCGGTGAGCACACCGTCCAGATCCTCGGCGAGCGTGTCGTAGTCGTAGCCACCCTTCGGCTTGTCGCTGCGTCCGAAGCCACGCCGGTCGTAGGCGACGACGCGGAAGCCGGCCGACTGCAAGGCTCCACTCGTGCCCGATCCGCGCCGCGCGCAAACGGCGGTCGCCGCGCCCTCAGGTCAGCAGCAGCGTGATCCCGACGGCGAGGCCGAGCACGACGACGAGGGCGCGGAGGAGGCGGGGGTCGATGCGCCGACCGACGTGGGCGCCGAGCGTGCCGCCGACGATCGAGCCGACTCCGATCAGGGCGACGGCGGCCCAGGCGACGTCGGCGAACACGATGAAGAAGAGGGCGGCGACCGCGTTCACGATCCCGGCCAGCAGGTTCTTCATCGCGTTGGACCGCCGCAGGTCGTCCGGGACGAGCACCGACAGGATCGTCAGCAGGATGATCCCCTGGGCGGCACCGAAGTAGCCGCCGTAGATCCCGGCCAGGAATGTGAGCACGACGGGCAGGACGCCGACGTCGCGGGCGTCGGGGTGGCGTCGTTGCAGCACCCGCCGGCTCAGCCATGGCTGCGCAGCCATCAACAGGGCGGCGCCGATGACGAGCACCGGCACGACGGCGTCGAACACCGACGACGGCAGCGTCAGCAACAAGGCGGCGCCGACCAGCGCGCCCGACGCCGAACCGGTGGCCAAGCGACGGGCCCGGCCCCGCTGGCCGGCGAGCTCGCGGCGGAATCCGAACGTCGCCGCCAGCGACCCGGGGACGAGGCCGACCGTGTTGGCCACGTTGGCCGTCACCGACGGATAGCCCACGGCGAGCAGGGTGGGAAACGTGATCAGGCTTCCTGAGCCGACGATGGCGTTGATACCCCCGGCGCCGGCGCCGGCGGCGACGACGGCCAGCGCCTCCCATCCGTTCACGGCGCCAGGTTGGCAGGCGGAGGGGGTTGACCTCCTCCGCAAAATGACGCGGCGGCGGATGTGACCGGTGGGTGTATCTCGGGGCGGGCGTGGTGCTCGTGTCCTGTGCCCGGATCGTGCGATCCCGGCAGGAGGGAACCGCCATGATCGAGACCCGTACCGATCTCACCAGCCAACTGGTCGACGCCACCGTTGCGGCCAGCCGCGGCGACATCCGCCACGCGTGCGCCGTCGCCGAGCAGCGCCAGCTCAACCGGTCCGCCCGCCGGGTTCTGGCCCTGGCACTGATCCACCACGTGCGCTCGGCCCGTCGGCCGGTTGAGCCCGTCGCCATCGCCGTCACGAGCTGACCGTCCAGTCACGCTGGCGCGAGCCGCCGGCCGCCTCGCCTACCGCCTCGGCCTCCTCAGCCGGTACGGCTCGGCCGTTGCTCGCTGTTCATGGTCTCGGCGGCCTGAGGCGGGACTGGAGTCCGGCGACCAACGCGTCGAGGACGGCGTCCACTTCGCGGCGGGCGAGGCGGGGCTGGCGCGATCGGGCGATGAACAAGGCGGCGCCGTACAGGCCGCCGAGCGTGACGTACACGAGGGGTTCGACGCCGACGCCGGGCAGCAGGCCCGCCGCGACCAGCGGCGCGAGAACGGTGCGCAGCATGGGTAGCTCGTTCGGCTCGATCCCGTCGTTCCACACATCCTGGGGAAGTGCGCCAACGCTGTCGAGCACGACGATCCGGCGGAATGCCGGTTCGAGGCAGGCGTCGAGGAACGCCGACAGCCCCGCCCGGACGGCGGGCCACGGCTCGGTCTCAGTCAGCGCTGCGGCCACGACTCCGGCGACGGCTTCGCCTTGTACGGCGTCATAGACCGCCTTGAACAGGTCGTGCTTGCCGCTGAAGTGGTGGTACAGCGCCCCCTTGGCGACGCCGGCGCGTTGGATGATCTCCTCGATCGATGTCGCCGCGAAACCGCGCTCGGTGAACAGCTCGCGGGCCGTGGCGATCAGCAGCTGACGGGTGCCCTCGCCCTGGCGGGCCCGCAGAGTCTCCTTGACAACCACGTGTTCATTGTAGAGACTGACCAATAGTCGGTGACCGACCGTCGGTCGGTGAAAGGAGCACTTGTGACCAAGACCATGACGACGACGACGCCGCGGCACGGACGGCTGCCGCCGGGTCAGCGGGCCATCGACTGGTTTCCGCGCTTCGGGGTCGACACCGACACGCCGCCTCCGCCGGTTCCCGCCGACCCCGCCGTGGAGATCGGCGGCGCCGTGGCCGAGACCTTCGCCGTGCCGATCAGCGACCTGGCGACACTTCCCCGCCGCCGGGTGGACGCCGACTTCCACTGCGTCTCGGGCTGGACCGCGGTCGGACTGCAATGGGACGGGGTGGCGTTCGCCGACTTCTACCGCCTGCGCATCGAGCCCGAGTTGCGCCCCGGCGCCGTCATCACCCACTTCGAGTTCATCGGCCTCGACGAGATCCGCGCCGTCGTCACGCTCGGCGATGCGCTCGAGGACGACGTGCTCCTCGCCGACCATCTCGATGGCGAGCCGCTGAGCCCCGACCACGGGGCGCCACTGCGGTTCGTCAGCCCGGCCCAGTACGGCTACATCAATATCAAGCATCTCTGCCGCATCCGGGTGCACACCTCGGTCCCGCGTCGCGGCCGCCGCACGCTCGCCGACGTGCTGCTGCACTCCCACCCGAGGGCGAGGGTCTGGGAGGAGGAGCGCCACGGGACGTTGCCCGGCCGCCTGGTCCGGCCGGTTTACGGGGTCATCGCGAGGGTGCTGTTGCGCAAGGCGCGATCGTCCGGCCGCTGATACGTCGAGCATGGAGTCCGGGTCGCTGACGACCTGGGCCTCGGGCCGAGTCAAGGATCGTGTCCCCTGATCGGGCGATCCTGCCGGTGCGGCGGTTCGGTGGATGCAGCACCGGGCAAGCACCGGCGGCGTCCGGCGATGCTCGCCGGACGACTGAATTGGGAGGATCCAATGCGCAAGTGTGTCGCAACCGCAGCGGCGATTGCCGCTCTGTCCGTCATCCCCGCGGGGGCGGCTTCGGCCACGACGCCACCACCCTCTGACCCGAACGATGTCGAGGCGATCGACAACCCCGTCGACGAGAACGACGACGACAGCGGCTTCGACCAGTGGGGCCTGCT
>Ga0136617_10000193_pt1 | contig 47119 bp, 36 predicted proteins | sample AntDrymUQ3222106_2_FD_129672 | JGI IMG/M metagenome (GOLD analysis project Ga0136617, IMG submission 129672) | Polar desert sand microbial communities from Dry Valleys, Antarctica - metaG UQ322 (21.06) | ecosystem: Environmental > Terrestrial > Soil > Desert | place: Antarctica: Dry Valley... | reverse complement strand
GTCGTCGAGACCATCGCGGCGACCACCACCAAGACCGGACTGAGGATCCAGTCCGTCCTCGACACCAACACCGACGAACACGGCATCAAGATCTCCGACAAGGAGATGAAGACCTTCGAGGCCACCCACCTGCACCGACACGAATTCCACGGCGACTGGAACTACACCGTGTGCGCCGCACCAGACGAAGACGCGACACGCCCGAACGAGCCGAAGTAAATTCTGTGCGAGCACTCAGCGGGTCAGATCACCACGTTGACCAGGCGGCCGGGCACCACGATCACTTTGCGCGGCTCCGCATCCGCCAGCGCCGCAACGATCTTCTCCTCGGCCAGAGCTGCGGCCCGCACCGCATCCGGATCGGCGTCGGCCGGCACCGTGATCCGGGATCGGACCTTGCCGTTGACCTGGATCGGGTACTCAACGGCGTCGGCCACCAGCCACTGCTCGTCGGCCACCGGGAACGGGCCGTGCGCCAGCAGCCGCTCGTGGCCCAGAATCGTCCAGAGCTCCTCGGCGATGTGCGGGGTCAGCGGCGCCATCATCAGCACCAGTGGCTCAGCGACCGCACGCGGCACCCCCGAGGCGCCGTACACCTTCGTCAGGTGGTTGTTCAGCTCGATCAGTTTGGCGGCGGCGGTGTTGTAGTGCAGGGCCACGTAGTCCGCGTGAACGCCGGCGATCGTGCGGTGCAGCAGCCGCAGGGTGTCGGGCCGGACAGCGTCGTCCTCGATGACGCGCGCTACGCCGGTGCGCTCGTCGACCAGGTTGCGCCACACCCGCTGCAGGAACCGGTGGGAGCCGATCACGTCGCGGGTGGACCAGGGTCGGGAGACATTCATCGGACCGGTTGACATCTCGTAGAGCCGAAACGTGTCGGCGCCGTACCGGTCGCACATCTCGTCGGGAGTGACCACGTTACGCAGCGACTTGCCCATCTTCCCGTACTCGCGGCGCACCGGGGCGTTGTTCCAGGTGAAACCGACCGTGCCGTCCGCCGAGACCGCCTCGACCACTTCCTCCGCCGGGATGTAGGTACCACGGACGTCGGTGTAGGCGTAAGCCTGGATGTAGCCCTGGTTGAACAGCCGGCGGAACGGCTCCTCGGAGCTCACCTGCCCCAGATCGAACAACACCTTGTGCCAGAATCGGGCGTACAGCAGGTGCAGCACGGCGTGCTCCACCCCGCCGACGTATAGGTCAACGCCCCCCGGATCGTCCGGCCGGGAGGGATCCTTGCCCAGCCAGTACCGCTCGACGTCCGCGTCGACGAACCGCTCGTGGTTCTCCGGGTCCAGGTAGCGCAGGTAGTACCAGCACGAACCGGCCCACTGCGGCATCGTGTTGGTCTCGCGGCGATAGCGCTGCGGGCCCCTGTTCCCGTCGCCAGAACCCAGATCGAGCTCGACGCTCACCCAGTCCTCGGCACGCGACAGCGGCGGCTCGGGCTCGGTGTCGGCGTTGTCGGCGTCATAGGTCTTCGGGAAGTAGTCGTCGATCTCGGGCAGCTCGACGGGCAGCTGGTCATCGGGCAGGGGCACCGGTAGGCCGTCGGCATCCCAGACGACGGGGAACGGCTCGCCCCAGTACCGCTGCCGGGAGAACAGCCAGTCGCGCAGCTTGTACTGCACCACGGCCTCACCGTCGCAACGCGCGACCAACCAGCTGGTGATGGCCCGCTTGGCATCGGCGATACTCAAACCGTTCAGGCTGATCTCGGCGTTCGTGGAGTTGATCGCGACACCCTCACCGATGAACGCCTCCCCGGTGAAATCGGCGGGGGGTTCGACCGTCCGCACGATCGGCAGGCCGAACACGGTGGCGAAATCCCAGTCGCGCTGGTCCTGGCCGGGCACGGCCATGATCGCGCCGGTGCCGTAACCCATCAGGACGTAGTCGGCGACGAAGACGGGGATCTGCTCGCCGTTGACCGGGTTCGTAGCGTAAGCACCGGTGAAGATTCCGGTCTTCTCCTTGTTCTCCTGACGGTCCAGGTCGGACTTGCGTGCGGCAGCACCTCGATAGGCCGCGACAGCCGCGGCGGGCGTGTCGGCGCCGCCGATCCAGCGGTCGTCGGTGCCCGGCGGCCATTCCGCCGGGGCAATGACGTCGACCAGCGGGTGTTCCGGGGCCAGCACCATGTAGGTGGCGCCGAACAAGGTGTCGGGTCGGGTGGTGAAGACCTCGATAGACGACTGAGGCGACCCAGCGGCATTGCCGTTCACCGAGAAACGGACCTGCGCGCCTTCGGACCGGCCTATCCAGTTGCGCTGCATGGCCTTGACCGAGTCCGGCCAGTCCAACCGGTCCAGGTCGGCGACCAGCCGGTCGGAGTAGGCAGTGATCCGCATCATCCACTGCTTCAGGCTGCGCCGAAACACCGGGAAGTTGCCCCGCTCGCTGCGGCCGTCGGCGGTGACCTCCTCATTGGCCAGCACGGTGCCCAGCCTCGGACACCAGTTCACCGGCGCTTCAGAGATGTAGGCCAGACGGTGCGAATCGATGATGATGCGCTGCTCGACCGACGTCAGCTCACCCCAGCTACGCCCGTCCGGGACGGCCCGCTGTCCCTGCGCGTACTCGACCTCCAGCTCGGCGACGGGCCGGGCCTTCTGCGCCTTCTCGTCGTACCAGGAGTTGTAGATCTGCAGGAAGATCCATTGGGTCCAGCGGTAGAACTCGACGTCGGTGGTGGCCACCGAGCGGCGGTCATCGTGGGCCAGACCCAGCTGGCGCAGCTGTGCCCGGTACCGCGTGACGTTGTCCTCGGTGGTCGTGCGCGGGTGCGTGCCGGTCTGCACCGCGTACTGCTCGGCGGGCAGGCCGAACGCGTCGAAACCCATGGCATGCAGCACGGTGTGCCCGGTCATCCGCAGGTAACGGCCCAGCACGTCGGTGCCGATGAAGCCCAGCGGGTGCCCGACGTGCAGCCCCGTCCCGGACGGGTAGGGGAACATGTCGAGCAGGTAGACCTTGCGCGCCGGATCGGCGATGTACTCAGGGGCCGGGCGGGCGGGATCGGGGTCGGCGGGGACAGACCAAGGCCCCGACGGGTTCGGCACCTGGAACGTGCCCTCGGCCTCCCAGCGGTCCTGCCACTTGTGTTCGAGCGCCGTGGCCAGTGCGGCGCCGTAACGGAACGGCAGGGAGTCCTGATCCGCGCGCTCAGCGGGCGCCGTGGTGTCCGTGCTCATGTCCCGCTCACCTCAGGGAAGTTCGTGGAGAAGTTCGTGAAGGCCCGGAAAGCAGACGACCCCTCCGCCCAGAGGCATGAGGGGTCACCGCGCCGGGATGTCGCTCAGTCCGGCGCGGCCGCAAGAAGAAGCCAGCCAGCCACGCTCCCAGGGTAACGTCGCTGGCCGGGTGGCCGCGAACGGGTTGTCCTACGCTCGGAGTGTGCCCCTGCCGCTCCGCCTGGTCGCCGGCTCGCTGCTCGTCACGATGGGCCTCGCGCTGCTCGTCGTGGCCCTGCTGGGCGCCCGCTCCCGGCTTCGCCGCAATCGGTTCGCCGGTGTCCGCACCTGCGCCACCCTCCGTTCGGACGCGGCGTTCATGCTGGCCAACCGCGCGGCCGCGATGCCGATCGGCGCGGCCGGGGTGGTCGCCGCGGCCGGTGGCAGTGTTCTGCTGACCAGCGTCGTGCTGGCCGGCCGGCCGGGACCCGTGGGCTGGGTGGTGCTCACGGTCGCCGTCGTCGGTAGCCTGGTGTTGACCGGTCTCGGCGGTGTGGTGGGTGACCGGGTTGCCGCGGACCTCGCCGCACGAGCACCCGAACCGCCGGTCTGCGGCGGGGCCTGCGCCGGGTGTGACCTGGTCGCCGGGTGCCGCCCGGATCCGCGATAGGTACTCACCGAACGCGCTGCGCGGCAGGTAGTAGGTGGGCGGGTGGCTGGTCTCGAGCACGCGGACCAGGTCCGTGGTGTCAGCCACCCCCGCGCCGCCGTGGCGGAGCACATACGTCGCAGTGTCCACCGTCAGGCGCCGCGATAGCCTGGACTTCCCTCTTCGCCGAGGTTCCGCCTCGGGGTAGCTCCACTGGGGCATCGGCGGGGAGCCGACGAAGAGAGGGCCGCGGTGTGGACGTTGACGACGCGCTGTCGATCGGTGAGCGCGCTCGCAAGATCCGCCGCCGTCGCGGGCTGAGCCTCGAAGTGGTGGCCGGCCTGGCCGGGATCACCAAGACCTACCTGTCGATGCTGGAACTGGGCCAGCGCGGGTTCAACCGGCGTGGCCTGATCGAGGACCTTGCTGAAGCGCTGGGTGGCTCGGTAGCGGACCTAACCGGACAACCGTATCCGGCGCAGGACCGTGCGACGAAAGGCGCTGCGGCGACGCTGCCGAGCATCAGGTGGGCGCTCAATGACTTCGGTCCCACGGACGTGCCGGACGTGGCGCCGCGCCCACTGGAAGCGCTGGCGAGATTGGCTGACGAGGCCAACGAGCACTGTGCCCAGGCGCACTACTCGCTTGCGCGTCACGACGTCGGTGGTCTGCTCGCCGAATCGCAGGCCACCGCCTTAACTGTGTCGACGGCCCGGCGAGACCAGGCATTCACTGCGGCCGTCACCACATGCTTCGTGGCCGGCATAGTGTCCAGTCGTGCCGGCAACATCGACCTGGCGGCGACCGCGGCACGGCGCGGTTATGACCTCGCACAGCAACATGACAACCCGGCGCTCGTCGGGTTCGCTCGCTGGTATTGGGCTCTTGAGCTGACGAGCATGGCAGCACGCACCCGGGCAGGCACAGTGCTGTTTGAAGGAATCGACGACCTGATACCAGCAGTGCAGTTATCCGCTGCAAACCCGCTGGCCGCCGAGATCGTCGGAATGATGCATCTTCAACAGGCGCGACTCGCAGCACGTCAGCAACACACTGATGATGCGCATGCGCATCTGGACGAAGCGGCGCACATCGCGGACAGGGTTGGCGAGCGTAATGGAATGCGGCAGCACTTCGGGCCGACCAACGTCGCAGCGTGGCGGGTGTCGATCGGAGTGGAGCTAGCCGAGGGTGCCAAGGCTTATGAGGATGTCATGGCGACTCCGATCGACATTGCCGCGCTGGGTAGCCGTGAGCGGTCGTCGTCGCTGCACTTCGACTTTGCCCGTGTGCTGGCGCAGGAGGATGGTCCACGGGACGCTGACGTGATCCGCTACCTGGACACCGCCGACCGCATCGCACCACAGCGGATGCGCAACGACCCGATCGCCCGGGACCTGGTGGTCATCCTCGACCGGCGGGCTACGCACCGGGTGTGGGAGCTGGACAGTCTCTGTAACCGCTTCGGGGTCGGCCGCCAAGGTTCACGGAGTGTGGACAACTAGCTCGATCTTCCCTGCATTGTCTTGCGGGTGAACGCATCAGAGCAGCTACCTGAAACACGCCACCACAAGTCCGAGCTTGGTCGGCTGACCACGCGGGGCCGCAGCACCGATGACGGCAGCCGAACCACGCTGCTGGTCGTCCACGAGGCCGACGCCTCGTGGACTGTGAACGATCCACGGCTTGGGCACGCCCGGGGTGACGCTGCCGGCGGCCGACATGGTCGCGTTGGCGAGTCCGATCCTGGAGCGGGCCCGGTGAACGGGCAGGCTGAACTAGCTTCCTTCCCGGAGGGCTGTGCCGTGGAGGAAACTGAGCAATCGCTGCCGGAGGGTGTCTTCCACCTATTGATAGCTGACGAGGATCTGGCTATGCGCGCATTTCGCCGGCGGGTGACCGTCTGCGGAGCGGTGGTGGAGCCGTGGAATCTCCCGGCGTCTTTACCTCCTGAGGGGGTGTGAGCTCGACTGCGAGCCCCGGTATTGTCCGGCGTGCGTGCGCGAGGCTGGTCGCTGGAGTGCCGAGGCCGGCGATCGCGTGTCTGGCGGCCGTCCGGTGACCGAGCTGGCCCCGGTGACCGAGCTCGACGAGACGTGCCCAGTGTGCCGGACTGTATCGCCGCGGCGGTCGCGGCGCGCTCGATAGCCGACCAGGTCATCACCTTGGCCGCGAATCCCAGCGCGCAGGCCGCGCAGGACGACGACAGCCAACCGGCGGGCTACTTCATCGGCGAGTGCGGGCATCAGGTACCGCCGGTCGGCACGGCCTGGTACGTCGGCCCGTGCAACGACTGCGGTCCCAGCGCCACCTGATCACCGGCCGGCCGCCGGTTGAGCCCTTGTCCCCGCTTCCGGCTCCCGACGGCCGGTCGGCCTCCATCAGTTGCACAGTCCCCAGGCTCGGAACCGGTGTCAGTCGACGCCGCTGTGCCCGTCAGCCACGACGGCATTGCCATGAGCCCAGCCGGCTGCTGCGGCGCTGCGCCGGGGTGGTCTGCATCCCTATCCGCTCAGGGTGGAGGATCGACTCGGCCGGCACCTGTGGAGCTCAGCCGAGACAAGAACCGGACATGTGACCCGCCGACGCGCTCGATAGCGGTAACGGCACGATCGTCACTTCGACATGCTCATGGACGTTGTCGCCAGTGCGGAGAGTCGCGGATCGACCCAAGCATCCCAAGAAGGATCTTGAAGCGATTCTCCAGGCGATCGAAGCTGGCGGATGGCGGGTGGACAGGCCGGGGAAGTACTTCCGGTGCCGCTGTCCGTGTGGCTCGCACAGCACAAGGCTGCACATCAGCCCGTCGAACCCGCATCATGGACGTCAGAGGTTGCAGTTCTGCAAACGGCACCCGTGCTGGGAAGGGGAAGACCCATGAGCGTCGTGGTTGCCGTTGAGACGGCCCTCCTGATCCAGGGACGCAACCTGCACCAGGTCGCGGACGGGATCATGGATCACCTGGTGGCGCTGTCGGAAACAGACGGGTCGGACGTGCTCGACTCCGCTGTCGACGCCGACGGAGTCGCAGGGTCGTTGACGATCGAGATAACGGTCCAGGCCCCGGACATGGGCGCCGCCGTGAACGTGGCGATGGCCGCGATTCGTACCGCCATCCACGCGACCGGCGGTGCCACCGACGACTGGGTCACCCCGGAGGAACTGCGAGCGCTCGACGACGCGCTCGGCAACAACCTGCGCCTCAACCGCTTAGAACCCGTCTGACCTGATCACCACTCCCGCGAGCTGTGAAGGGGGACCGCACATCACTCGGCAAGTCGGACCGGGCCGGCCGCAACCCGCGCACCCGCCTACCCATCTGTCAGCAGCTCTCCTCGAGCTTGACTGCGCCGAAGTCGATCTGGGTGTCGGCCCTGATCGTGGTTCCGGCGGGGACGCTCTACGAGCACACCTCGGTCGGCATCTCCCAACTCGTCTGCGCCGCCGTCGCGGGTGCTACGGGTGTGGTGGCGCTCGGCGGGGCGGGCGTGGTGATGGTGGGCTCTGGTGTTGTCACCGGAGCCGGGCTGCCGCACCCGGTGAACACCACCACCGAGATCATCACTGTGCCAGCCACTGTGATCAGACGTCGCATGCCCGCTGTAACGGGTCCGAGTCGCGAACCGTTACGCCACCATGGACGGTGGCAGTCAGTGCCAGTGCGAACGTTGCGGCCGGTAATCCCGCACACCGGCGCGCCACTCCGGCAGATCCGACCTGCACGACCCGCGGTCCCCCACGATGATCATTCGGCTCGAGCCCTGCACCACCGAGCCCTGCACTACTCAATGTGATCGACGCCACGGGCTCACCGGACCCGTCTCCGGCTCGCATGCTCGACAGGATGCGACGATCGTCCTCAGTTGCGGTTGACGTCGGTCGGGAAGGTGGCCAGCAGCGCGATCGGCATCCCCTGACGCCGCAGCACTCGCCCCCACAGGTTGGGATTGTGGCCGGTGAGGACGTCGTCGGGCAGGGCGGGCACCACGATCCAGTCACCGCGGGCGATCTCCGCGGCCAGCTGTCCACCTTCCCAGCCGGAGTAGCCGGCAAACACCCGCAGGCCGCGTAGCCGCGGCGCGAGCGCAGCCGGATCGCTGTCGAGGTCCACCAGCGCCACCGGTCCACGGACCAGCACGAGACCCCCGACTGCCGCGGGATTGTGTCCGAGGCGTAGCGCAGCCAGGCACAGCGCCGTCTCGCGGCCGACCGGGCCGCCGACGAACATCGCGTGCGGGCGCGACGCCAGCGGCGCCCAGGATGGCAGGACGTCACCCACCTGGACCTCGCTCGGCCGGTTCACGATCACCCCGAGGCTGCCCCGGTCGTGGTGCTCGATGACGTAGATGACGGTTCGGCAGAAGGTCGGTTCGAGCAGGCCGGGCGCAGCCACCAGGAGCGTCCCCGGGAGCACCGGGGAGAAGCGGTTGTCCACCACGGACCCATCGTCGCACCCGGCCACCGCGTAGCCTTCGGGCCGTGCCGATACCGCCCGGGATCTCCGCGCTGGACGTGCAACAGACCCCGGACGCACCGGGCCCTACGGCCGCAGCGAATCGACTGGGGCTCGCTCGTCTGCTGCAGACCAGGGGTTTCCGGCGTCTGCTGGTGCTGCGGTTCGCGACGCAGTGGGGCGACGGGGTGTTCCAGGCCGCACTCGGCGGCGCGGTGCTGTTCAACCCCGAACGGGAGCCCGATCCGCTGGCCGTGGCGGCCGGGCTCGCCGTCATGCTGCTGCCGTACTCGGTGATCGGGCCGTTCGCCGGCGCGCTGCTGGACCGCTGGGACAGGCGACGGGTGCTGCTGGTGGCCAACCTCGTCCGGGCCGTGCTCGTCGCCGCCGTCGCGGGCGCGGTGTTCGCCGGGGTCGATGGGATCCCGCTCTACCTGGGCGCCCTCGCGGTCGCCGGGGTCAGCCGGTTCGTGCTGTCCGGGTTGTCCGCGTCGCTGCCACACGTGGTGGCGCGCCAGCACCTGGTGGAGGCCAACGTGCTCGCGGCCACCGCCGGCGCGGCCGTCGCGGCATTCGGCGGGGCCTGCGCGATCGGGCTGCGCGGCGTTCTGGGCACCGGCGACACCGGATCGGCGCTGACCACCGTGGTCGCCGTCGTCGGCTCGGTGACGGCCGCTGCGCTGGCGGTCGGGTTCCGGCGTGGGTTGCTCGGACCGGACATCACCGATGAACCCGACCATGCGCTGGTCGCTGTCGCGCGCGGTCTCGTCGACGGCGTACGCGCCACCGCAGCCACGCCGAGCGTCGTCGCGTCGTTCGTCGCGCTGGCGGCGCACCGGCTCGCGTTGGGCATCACCACCCTGATCACCCTCATGCTATTCCGCTACACGTTCACCGACTCCGGGCTGTTGCGGGCAGGGCTGGCCGGAGTCGGTGAGGCGGTGGTCCTCGCCGCGGCGGGCCTGGGCGCGGGCGCGCTGCTGGCCCCGTGGTTGGTTCGGCGGTGGGGGCGGCCACGCACCGTGCGGGCCGCGCTCCTCGTCGCCGCGGCGGCACAGCTCGGGTTGGCGGCGCTGCTCGGCGTCCCGGCAGTGCTGGTGGCCGCGTTCGTGCTCGGCGCCGCCGGACAGGTGATCAAACTATGTGTCGACGCCGGGGTGCAGGGCGAGGTGGACGACGAGGTCCGCGGCCGGGTGTTCGCGCTCTACGACGCGGTGTTCAACGTCTGTTACGTCCTTGCCGTGGCCGCCGCGGCGCTGATCAGCCCGCCGAACGGGTGGGCGCCCTGGCTACTGGCCGCAGCTGCCGGCCTCTACCTACTGGGCCTGGTGGCCCACGACGCGAGCCTCCGCCGCACCCGTCACGCTGATGCCCAGCCCGGCGCATCGACCGACCTGTCGTTCCGAGCAGGAAGGGCAGGTCCCACTGGTCATCCCGACTTTCCACGACACGTCGACTGAGGCTGCGGGAGGCGGGGCTCAGCAGGCTTGGATGCCGTTCTCCGCCGCCCAGCGGCGCAGCTCCGCCGCCGCCTCCGCGGCACCCAGTGGACCCCGTTGCATGCGGATCGCCAGCATGTGGCGATAGGCCTTCCCGACGAACGGACCCGGAGCTATGCCGAGCAGCTCCATGATCGCGTTGCCGTCGAGGTCGGGACGGATCGCGTCGAGTTCCTCCTGCTCGCGCAGCACCGCGATACGCTCCTCCAGGGTGTCGTAGCTGCGCTGGAGCATCGCCGCACGTCGCCGGTTGCGGGTGGTGCAGTCCGACCGGACGAGCTTGTGCAGCCGATCGAGCAGCGGACCCGCGTCTGCGACGTAGCGACGCACTGCCGAGTCGGTCCACTCACCCTTGCCGTAGCCGTGGAAGCGCAGGTGCAGGAAAACGAGCTGGGCGACGTCGTCGATCACCGATGTGGAGTAGCGCAGCTCGCGCAGCCGGCGACGGGTCATCTTGGCCCCGACGACCTCGTGGTGGTGGAAGCTGACCCGGCCGCCGGCCTCCTTGCGCCGGGTGTCGGGTTTGCCGATGTCGTGCAGCAGGGCGGCGAGGCGGAGCACGAGGTCGGGGCCGTCGGTCTCGTGCGCGATCGCCTGTTCGAGGACCACCAGCGAGTGTGTGTAGACGTCCTTGTGCTGCATGTGCTCATCGATGGCCAGCCGCATGGCCGGCACCTCCGGCAGCACGTGCTCGGCGAGACCGGTGTCCACCATGAGTTCCAGCGCCCGGCGCGGGTGCGCGCCGAGGATGAGCTTCGAGAGCTCCGCCTGCACCCGCTCACGGGTGATCCGGGTGATCTCGCCCGCCATCGCCGTCATCGCGGCGACCACCCGCGGCGCCGGCGTCAGCCCGAGCTGGGCGACGAACCGGGCCGCCCGAAGCATCCGCAGCGGGTCGTCGGCGAAGGACTCCTCCGGCGTCGCGGGCGTGTCGAGCACGCCCGCGGCGAGTGCGGCCAGCCCGCCGTACGGGTCGACGAAACGGCGTTCATGGGCAGCACTGTGTAAGTCGATGGCCATGGCATTGACGCTGAAGTCACGGCGCACGAGGTCGGCCTCGATGGTGTCGCCGAACGCGATGATCGGGTTGCGGCCGACCCGGTCGTAGGCGTCGGCCCGGAAGGTGGTGATCTCCAGGGTGTCGCCGCGGTGCGTCGCGCCGACGGTGCCGAACTCGATGCCGATCGTCCAGACCGCGTCCGCCCAGTCCGTCACGAGGGCGAGCACGGCGTCCGGGCGGGCGTCGGTGGTGAAGTCGAGGTCGGTACCGGCCCGGCCGAGCAACGCGTCGCGCACGCTTCCGCCGACGAGGTAGAGCCGGTATCCGGCATCGGCAAATCGGACAGCCAGCTCATCGGCGACCGGGGCGATCCGCACCATCTCCACCACCGCATTCTCCTGCGCCCGGATCAGGGCGGGCGGGGCGGCGGGGACCGAGGTCCGAAAGGGTGACATCAGGTCACCGACGAGGGGGGTTCGGCGGGGGTGGACACGGCGAGCCAGTGTAGGCACCGGCACCCACACCGGGCGGATCGGGAACGCCCTCGGAGCGCACGCCCGGCCCGCAACCGGCGGCATCGTTACGATCGATGTATGTCCATGTCCCGCGGCCACTCGGGAGGGCGCCATGCGGGTCGTCCTCCGGTGCGTCGACGACTGCACACCGTCGATGAAACCTCCGCGGGCGGCCTGGTGGTCAACCACGAACAGGGCACTGCCGCAGTGATCGGACGGCTGGACCGCCGCGGTCGGCTGCTGTGGTCGTTGCCGAAAGGTCACATCGAGGCAGGCGAAACTGCCGAGCAGGCAGCGGTGCGCGAGGTCGAGGAGGAAACGGGCATTATCGGGCAGGTGGTCGCGCCGCTGGGTACCATCGACTTCTGGTTCGTCGCCGAGGACCGCCGGGTGCACAAGACCGTGCACCACTTCCTGCTGCGCGCGCTGGGCGGCGAGCTCTCCGACACCGATATCGAGGTGGCCGAGGTGGCCTGGGTGCCGCTGGCCGAGCTCGAGTCCCGGCTGGCCTACGCCGACGAACGACGGCTGATCCAGCGGGCCACCGAGCTGCTGGAAGAATCGGTATGAAGGTGATCGCGGCCCTGGTCGTGATCACCCTGCTGCTCCTGATCGGTCCGCTCGCCGGCCCGGCACTCACAGCCCCGCCCACCATGCCCGGATCGGGCTCCGGGCCGCTGCGTCTAGATCTCGCCCAACTTACCCCGCGGATCGTCACCGCCGACGGCCCCACGGTGCTGACCGTCACCGGCACCCTGACCAACATCGGTGCCGAACCGGTGGACGGGCTGGCGATCCGGGTCCAGCGCGGCGACCCGTTGCGCACCGAACGGGAGTTGCGCGATGCCCTGGACGGCAGCGCACCGACCGACGCGATCGCCCCGCAGTTCGTCGAGCTGCCCGGTGAGCTCGCCCCGGGCGCGCAAGCCCCGGTGCGACTGGTGGTGCCACTACGCGGGTTCGCCGCGACCAGCCTCGCGCTGTCGAGCACCGGCGTCCACGAGCTATTGATCAACGTGAACGGCGTACCGCGCGACGGCAACCGGGCCCGGCTGGCCGCGGCCCGCCTGTTGCTGCCGGTGCTGTCGCTGCCTGTCGGCCAAAGCCCGGACTCCAGCGCCCGGGCGGCCGACCCGGACCCCGGCGCGTCCCCGTTCACGCTGCTTTACCCCATCGCCCATCCCCCGCGGCGGCTCCCGACCGTGCCCGGCGAGCCGGCCCTGCTCACCGAGGACGATCTGACCGTCTCTTTCGCCCCGGGGGGACGGCTCGACGGGCTGGTCTCCGCACTCGCCACGCGCGCCCCGGTCGGCTCACGGGTGCGTGCGGCCACCTGCCTCGCCGTGGACCCCGACCTGGTCGCCACGGCCGCGGCGATGAGCGCGGACTACGCGGTTCGCACCTCGGACGGCGGGGCGGTGCCCGGAACCGGCGGCGAGGTCGCGCAGCAGTGGCTCGACAGCCTGGTCGCGGCGGCCCGTGGCGGGTGCGTGCTGGCGCTGCCCTACGCCGACGCCGACCTCGTCGCGCTCAATCGCGGTGATCTCGACGAGCTGGCCGGGCGGGCGGTCGCCGATGGGCGGACCACACTGGCCGACGCACTCGGCACACCGGTCCTCTCCGGCACGACCTGGCCCGCCGACGGTGTGCTCGACGAGCCGACGCTCACCGACGTGGTCGCTCCGCAGGGTCAGGCGATCGTGCTCTCGGCCGACGGCGTGGCGCAGCGACGCGGCCCGCGTACCGCCGGTGTGCTCACCATCGCCGGTGCCGGGCGGCCACAGCTCGGTGTGCTCACCGACCCGCTGCTCACCCGCGCGGCCGCCGGGCGTGCGGACACCCTCGTTGCCGGGGATCAGAGCGGCACGGCGCTCCCGTTGGCCACAACCTCGACGGGCACGAGTACGCCGCTGTCCACCCAGGACGTCATCGGCGCACTCGCGTTCCGCGCGCGGTCCGGCGCCGCGGCCGTCGGCCCCCTCGTGCTCGCGCCACCGCACCAGTGGGCCGCGGACGGCACCGGCGCCGAACAGCTGCTGGCGGCCGTCGACGGCCTGATCGACGCCGGCGCCTTGGTGCCGCGCCCCCTGGACCAGGTGATCGCGGCGGGCACACCGGCGGCCACGGGTGCGCAACCGCTGGTCTATCCACTCCGGGCCGGCGCCCGGGAGATCCCGCCCAGAGTGGTTGCGACCGTCCGGGTGGCGCGCGAGGGCGTGCTGGACCTGAGTTCTGCCGTCACGGCAGGCGGAGTCGGTGGGGTAGGACGCACAGCCGTCGTCGAGCCACTGCTGGACGGGCTCACCCGGGGCACGTCGGCGGCCTGGCGCGGCCGACCGGAGCCGGCGGTGCGGATGACCGAGGCGGGTGCGGCCCGGATCGGGCAGCTGCGAGCCACGGTCCGGGTGTTGGAGCCGCCGAGCCCGTACTCGCTGGGCACGGCTGACGCGCCACTGCTGCTCACCGTGGAGAACGGTCTGCCCGTCACGATGCGGGTGCACATCGCGCTGTCGAGCACGTCCGGGCTGCAGGTGGCGCCGATCCCCGCGCAGGAGATCCCGCCGCTGGGCCGCCGCCAGGTACAGGTGAGCGCCGAAGTGATCCGGTCGGGGCAGTTCGTCGTGCAGGCAGTGGTGCGTACCCCGGACGGCGGCGCACTCGGACCGCCGAGCCGCCTACGGGTGCGGTCCACCGCTTACGGCACCATCACGGTGTGGCTGACCGGAAGCGCGGCGGTACTGCTCGTGGTGCTGGCCGCCCGCCGGGTGGTGCGTCGGATCCGCGGCGAACCGGGTCGCCACGCGATGCCGCGGACCGCCACCTCCGTCCGCCCGACCCCGGGCCCGCGGCTGCGGGGGACCGTCCCGACACCCCCGAACCCGGATCCGCGGCCCCGACCGAACCAGCACCCTGCCGCGGCGAGGCCCGGCGCGCAGATTCCGCCCCGGGTGCCCAGCCGACCGCCGTGACCACGCCGGGGACACCCCCCGAGCGCGACGCCGAGACCGTCGTGACCGCCTCGGTCCCCGGTCCGCAGGCGGATAGGCGGACCCAGTCCCTTGGCCGCGCCAGCAGCCTGATCGCGACAGCCAGCCTGATCAGCCGGATCACCGGGTTCCTGCGGCACGTCGCGCTGGCCTCGGTGCTCGCCTTCGGGGTGCTCAACGACTCCTACATCGTCGCGAACACCCTCCCCAACATCGTCTACGAGCTGCTGCTGGGCGGCGTGCTGACCAGCGTGATGATCCCACTGCTGATCCGCGCCCAGACCGAGGACGCCGACGGCGGTGAGACCTACACCTGCCGGCTGCTCACCATGGCCGGCGTGGCGCTGCTCGGGGCCACGGTCGTGGCCATGATCACCGCCCCGTTGCTGACCCGGCTGTACCTGGGCGGTGCGGGAGCCGACGCGGCCAATCCCGAGCTGGCCACCGCCTTCGCGCTGTTGCTGCTGCCACAGATCTTCTTCTACGGGCTGGGCGCGCTGCTCGGGGCGATCCTGAACAGCCACCGGGTCTTCGGCCCGTTCGCCTGGGCGCCCGTACTGAACAACGTGGTCGTGCTCGCGGTGGTGGCGGTCTTCTACGCGATGCCCGGCGAGGTCTCGCTGGACCCGGTGCGGATGGGCGAACCGAAGCTGCTGGTGCTGGGGCTGGGCACCACGCTGGGCATCGTGGTGCAGGCGCTGGTGCTGGTGCCCGCGATGCGCCGGGTGGGGTTTCGCTACCGCCCGGTCTGGGGTTGGGACCCGCGGCTGACCGCGGCGGGTGGGCTCGCGCTGTGGGTCACTGCGTACGTGCTGATCGGCCAGGCCGGTTACATCGTCACCACGCGGGTCGCCGCCGGCGCGACCGAAGGCAGTGTCTCGATCTACACCTACGCGTGGCTGCTGCTCCAGGTGCCCTACGGCATCATCGGGGTCTCGCTGCTCACCGCGCTGATGCCGCGGATGAGCCGGGCCGCCGCGGAGGGTCGTGACGCCGATGTCGTGGCCGATCTGTCCCTGGGCAGCCGGCTCTGCGCCATCGCCCTGCTGCCGGTCAGCGTGCTACTCACGGTGGTCGGACCCGCGGTCGGCGTCGCGGTGTTCGCCCTGGGTCGAGCCGGCGACGGCGGCGGCAACGCCCGGCTCGGCGTGGCGATCGCCGTGTCCGCATTCGGGTTGCTGCCCTTCGCGGTGGTGATGCTGCAACTGCGGGTCTTCTACGCGCTCACCGACAGCCGCACCCCGACGCTGATCCAGCTCGCCGTCGTCGGGGTGAAGGTGCCGCTGCTGCTGGCGTGCCCGGTGCTGCTAGCCCCCGAGCAGGTCGTCTTCGGGCTGGCCGCGGCCAACAGCGCGTCGTTCGTGTTCGGCGCGGTGTTGGGTCAGGTTCTGCTGCGTCGCAGGTTGGGTCCGGTACGGACCGGTGAGGTACTGGGCACGGTCTGGCGCACGGCAGTGGCGAGTGCGGTCAGTGGCCTGATCACGTTCGGTGCCATCGCACTGCTCATTTCCGGGCCGACCGGGGACTGGTCGAACGTGGCACGGGCATGGGCAGTACTTTGCGTAGCGACTGTCACCTTCATTCCAGCGACAACGATAGCGATGCGGATCGTTCGGGTAGCTGAGCTCGAGCCGCTCTGGCAACAGCTCGCACGGCTGGCCAAGCGTCACAATCGGCGGCGATGAACACGGAGCTGACGTAGGCTCGGCCAGGGCGGATCCGGCCTGTGGCGGGGAGGTAGGGATCGTGACCGACGTGGCGAGCTCACCGCGGATGACAGCACCACAACCTCCGATGGCAGACGTCCATCCCCCGGCCGAGCCGCCTCCCACACCGGCTGTCACCGAGATTCCGGTCACACTCGCCGGCGCCATACTGGCCCTGCGTTACCGGCTGCACACCCGAGTGGGCTCCGATATCGCGGCCGCAGCCGAGTTCTGGCAGGCCAAGGACACTATCCTGCAGCGTGACGTCGCGATCACGCTGCTCCATGCAAGCACCGTCGACAGCGGCGGCGGCGCTGACTCCGATAACTCCACAGCCACTGAACGAGCCCGCGCGATGCTCGACCGGGCGCTGCGATGCGGGAACTTCGAGCACTCCGGGTGTGCTCGGCTCCTCGACGTGCTCGCACCCGGTGCCCCGGGCATCCCCGACCACATCCTCGGTGCAGCGGTCACCGAGTGGGTCCCGGGCCGCAGCCTCGCCGAGACCGTCGCCGACGCCCCGCTGCGGCCCATCGCGGTCGCCCGGGCACTGCAACCGCTGGCCGCCGCCGCCGAGGCCGCGCATCGTCACGGCCTGGTGCTGGGCTGCGACCAGCCGCAGCGGATCCGGATGACCCCCGACGGCCGCATCCAGCTGTGCTTCGCGCTGCCCCGCCCCGACCTGAATCCGGCCGACGATGTGCGTGGCCTCGGCGCCGTGCTCGTCACCCTGCTGACCTCGCGCTGGCCACTGTCCGGGGTCGACGCCGCCCGGGCCGGCCTCGCCGCCGCCGAACGCACGACAGGTGGCGCACTGGAGGCCCCGTCAGCAGAGCGCTCCGACGTGCCACTCGAACTGGACGCGCTGGCTGCGGGCACGCTGGGGCCGGACGACTCCCCCGGCCACGTGCACACCGCCGCGGCGGTGCATCGGCTGCTCACCGAGGTCCTCGACGAGCACGACCGAGCGCTGCTTCCGCCGGACCACGACGACCGGCCCGCGACACCCGGTGAGGTCTGGCAGGACGGTGTCGGTATCGCCGCACCTGCCGATCCGCTCCGTCGGCGCAAGCTGGCGATCGGTCTGGCTGCGCTCGGCGTCGGTGTGCTGATCGTCGTGGGCTACCTCGGTTTCCATGTGGGCGCGATATTCGGCGACACCACCACCCCGACGATCGTCGTGGGTGAGACCGTCGGCCCCTCGATTGCCCCGTCTCCGGGCGCGTCCGTGTCCGTGCAGGGCGGCGTGGCCGCGGTCGCCGGCGTCGAGGTGTATGCGGGCTCCGGCGACCGCGACAACCCGGGCCGGGTGTCTCGGGTGATCGACGGCAATCCGACCAGCGGGTGGCGCACGTTCGTCTACCGCCAGCAGTTCCCGGCCCTCAAGCCGGGCGTCGGCATCATGGTCTCGTTCGTCTCGCCGGTTCAGCTGTCCGGCCTGTCGATTTCCTCGCCCAGCCGGGGTTCACGCATGGAGATCCGATCCGCCCCCACCGACGACGCCGCGGTGGCGGACACAGTGACGATGGCCGAGACCACGCTGGACGACGGGCGCACCTTTGTGTCGCTGGCGGAGAGCCAGCCGGTCCAGTATGTGCTCCTGTGGATCACCGAGCTGGGCGGCGGCGGCAGCGAGCACGTCACCGAGATCACCGAGGTGGAGTTCCGCCGGGCCGTGGGCTGAGCCCGCTGAGACCTTGATGCAGGGCGGCGTCGGGTTCTACAGGCGGAGTCGCCGATGGGCGGATCGAGCGGAGCGGGCGTGCCTGTGATCCACTCCAAGCGTCGGCGGACCCTGATCGGCCGCTGGGAACGTGCAACCGCCGTGGGTACGGTCCGCGGTTCCGCCACGATGATCACTGGCGTCCCGGGCTCGCCCCAGGTCGTCCGCGCGGTGGCCGGACCGAACCCCCGACCTCCACGCAGTCTCGGATACCCCGGCTCGAATACCCCGGGGACTATGCACGAGGCCGAGCACGATCGCCGAGTTCCACCGAACGCCCTCGGAGCACCCGGTCACGGGCCTAATCTTCGGAAGTGCCCCTGCCCCTGCCGGTCCGCACCGACGCGGAGCTGCTCGCCGCACACCACGCAGGCGACCGGTTGGCCTTCGGGGAGCTGGCCGGACGCCACGGCGACCGGTTGTGGGGCCTGGCCGTACGCACCCTGGATGATCCGGAGGACGCAGCCGATGTGGTACAGGAGGCGCTCGTGTCGGCGTTTCGCCGCGCCGGCACGTTTCGCGGAGAGGCGTCGGTACGCACGTGGTTGCACCGGATCGTGATGAACGCCTGCATCGATCGTATCCGCCGCGATCGGTGCCGGCCGATCGTCGTGTCATTGGCCGAACGTGACCTGCCCGCCCTGCGGTCCGACCCGGCAACCGAGCTGGCCACCCGCATGGCCGTGGACGAAGCCCTCGCCGCGTTGCCGGCCGAGCAGCGGATCGCGGTGGTCCTGGTCGACGTCCAGGGTTGCGCTGTTGCCGAGGTGGCCGAGATCCTGCAGGTTCCGACGGGCACGGTGAAGAGCCGCTGTGCCCGAGGCCGAGCCCGGCTGGCCGTTCTGCTCGGATATCTGCGGGAGGAGGGGACATGACCGAGCCGGACCGGGAACCTCCGGACATCGCCCTGCTGGCGGCGCTGGACGCCGACCTGCTCGACCCCGCCCGAGCCCGAGCCGTGCGTGCGGCGGCCCTGACCGATCCAAGGTCGGTGGCCGTGCTGGCCGCACTGGCGGCAACCCGTGCCGAGCTGGCAGCACTGCCCACCCCGGCCGTCCCACCCGGGGTGGCGAGGCGGTGGGCGGCAGCGCTGGACGCCGAGGCCGCTGTGTCGCACGAGGAGCCGGCCCCGCACGACAGGCCGGGCGAAGGTGCGACGGGCGGCCGGGCGACGGGTGGAGGTGCGACGGGCGGAAACAGGCCGGCTCCCCACAGGCCAGGAACATCCGCCGCGGACGCCTGGACCAGCGGCGAAGAGTGCACCTCCCCGCCGAATCAGAAACTCGCCCGGCGTTCCCACCGTACGCAGGCGCCGGCCGCCGCCCAGCGACGCCCGGCGCCATCGCGGCGGTACCGCAGACGACTCCTCGTCGCGCTCCTCACCGGTGCACTCGTCGCTACCGGAACCGGTCTGCTGGCTCGACCGGCCACATCCCCCGAGCCCGGCGTCCTGACCTTCGCCCAAGTCGACCTCGCCGCCCTCGGCACGACTGCGGTGGGCATCTGGGACCTGGGTGCGCTCGAGGATCCAGCCCGCCGCGCCAGCTGCCTGGCAGCGGTGAACCGCGGTGTCCCGGGCGATCCGGTGCTGGGTGGGCGACGCGTGCTGATGGACGGCCGGCCAGGTGTGCTGCTCGTGCTGGGCACCGGGATCCTGGGCCGGTTCCGGCTGCTCGTCGTCGATCCGACGTGCGGTCCGGGCGGCGGGACACTGCTCACGGAGACGATTGTCGGCCGATGATGCGAGCCACCTACGCCCGCCCGGTGCCATCGGGAATGCACTGACCTGCGATCGTGTTCGATGAAGCGTACCGGCGCACAGACGAGGTGCTCGCATTGAGGATCGACCTCGCGTCGAGAATCGGGCCTCGCGTCGAGAATCGACAGGGAGGACGGGCAGCAGTGACCACCGAAGAGGTGCTTGCAGCCTTGAGCGTCGACAGCGAAAAGGCCCACGAGCTGATCATCATCGGTTCTGGGCCTGCGGGCTACACGGCCGCAGTGTACGCGGCCCGCGCTCAACTCACCCCACTGGTGTTTGAGGGCACCCAGTTCGGCGGCGCTCTGATGACTACCACCGAGGTCGAGAACTACCCCGGTTTCACCGACGCCATCATGGGCCCGGCACTGATGGAGCAGATGCGCAACCAGGCCACCCGGTTCGGTGCACAGCTCCGCTCGGAGGATGTCGAAGAGGTCTCGCTCACCGGCGAGATCAAGACGGTCACCGCCAATGGCGTCACCTACCGCGCTCGCGCCGTCGTGCTCGCGATGGGTGCAGCCGCACGTTACTTGCACGTTCCCGGTGAGCAACGGTTGCTCGGCCGCGGCGTGAGCTCGTGTGCCACCTGCGACGGCTTCTTCTTCCGCGACCAGGACATCGCCGTGATCGGCGGAGGTGACTCGGCGATGGAGGAGGCCACCTTCCTCACCCGGTTCGCCCGGTCGGTCACGATCGTGCACCGCCGCGAGGAGTTCCGCTCGTCGCGGATCATGCTTGATCGGGCCCGAAACGACCCGAAGATGGCATGGCGCATGAACAGCGAGATCCTTGAGGTGCTGGGGGAGGGCGGGGTGTCCGCATTGCGGCTACGCGACACCGTCACCGGCGCGGAGTCCGTGCTCGATGTCACCGGTATGTTCGTCGCGATCGGGCACGACCCGCGAAGCGAGCTGGTCCGTGATGTGCTGATTACCGATGCTGCCGGTTACGTACAGGTCGAGGTCCCGAGCACGCGCACCGCAATCCCCGGCGTCTTCGCCTGTGGCGACCTCGTCGACCACACCTACCGGCAGGCCATCACCGCGGCAGGCTCCGGTTGCGCCGCAGCCATCGACGCCGAGCGCTGGCTCGCCGAAGGCGCCGTGCCCAGCGAGATGGCCGGTGGCGGCTACGGCCACGCATTCGAGCAGGTCGCTGCCGTCACGCAGTGAAACGCGGTTGTGCACGACCATCCAGGAAACGGAGAACACCCATGGCAGGCAATACCGTTGACGTCACCGATGACTCGTTCCAGTCCGAGGTGCTCGATAGCGACAGGACCGTGCTCGTCGACTTTTGGGCCGAGTGGTGCGGGCCGTGCAAGATGGTCGCCCCGGTGCTCGCCGAGATCGCGGATGAGCACAAGGAGGCCCTGACCGTCGTCAAGCTGGACATCGACGCCAACCCGGCCACAGCCCGAACCTACCAGGTGATGTCTATCCCTACGATGATCGTCTTCAAGGACGGTAAGCCGGTCAAGCAGATCGTCGGCGCCAAGCCGAAGTCCGCACTGCTGACCGACCTGGCCGACTACCTGCACTGATTCTCGCGTCATTGCCCGCTGCCCTGTCCCGGATCCGGGACGGGGCAGCGTCGCACCACAGGACATGCAGAGAGTCGCCCCGCTGTCACCCAGCTGAGGGGGTCCAGGGCACAATGTCGTTCTGGCCGCCTGGCCTCCCGCACCGGCGGTGCGGCATCACGAAGACCCGAGTGAGGGGTGCATGCAGCTGCTGCGCCGAGGTGACAGCGCGTCTGCGGTCGTCGAGATTCGGACGATGCTGCGACAGTTCGGACTGTTATCCGTCGTTCCCGACCGGTGCGGTCCTCCCGACCGGCACTTCGATCCAGTTCTCGAGCAAGCGGTGCGTGCGTTCCAACAACGGCGGGGTCTCATCACTGACGGTGTCGTCGGGCCCGCCACCTACCGCGCACTTCGAGAGGCCGGCTGGACTCTCGGCGACCGGATGTTAGCCCTGCTGATCTCCTCCCCAATGAGCGGCGACGACGTGCTCACGCTCCAGGAACGGCTGCTCGAGCTCGGATACGACAGCGGCCGCCCGAGCGGGGTGTTCGACGAGCAGACCGAGCGGGCATTGCGGGCGTTCCAGCGCGACTTCTGTGACGTGTCCGATGGCGTGTGCGGGCCGTCCACTCTGCGGGCGTTGCGGCTGCTCGGGGCCCGCAAGGTCACCGGTGGCCGTCCGCACCTGCTGCGCGAGCAGGAGTCGCTGCGGGAGGCCGGGCCCCGTCTGCGAGGCAAGCGGATCGTGGTGGATCCGGGGCACGGTGGCCCCGATCGTGGGGTCGTGATCGCCGGCATCGCCGAGGCCGACCTGATGTGGGATCTTGCCCGCCGGCTGGTCGGCCGGATGTCGGCCACCGGCATGGAGGCGAAGCTGACCCGTCGTGAGAACACCTGCCCACCTGAGGCGGAGCGGGCGTCGTTCGCCAACATCACCGGTGCCGACCTCGTGTTGTCGCTGCACACCGACGCCAGTCCCAGCATGATGGCCCAGGGCCTGGCAACGTTCCACTTCGGTAACGGGTCCGGCGCGACGTCCACCGTGGGTGAGGCGCTCGCCGGGCTGATCCAGCGCGAGCTACTGACCCGCACGATGATGCTCGACTGCCGCTCCCAGGCGCGCACCTGGGAGCTGTTGCGATTGACCCGCATGCCCACCGTGCGTGTGGAGGTCGGATACCTCACCCACCTCGGCGATCGACGCAAGCTTCTCGACCCGGCTTTCCGGGATGTCGTCGCCGAAGGCATCCTCGTCGGGGTGAAGCGCCTCTACCTGCTCGGCAAGGACGACCAGCCCACCGGCACCTTCACCTTCTCCGATGTTCTCGCCCGTGAGCTCGAGCGTGGCGAGGCCCAAGCGATCTGATCAGCCTGGCGCAGGCGCGTTCTCCCGTTCGGGAATGGCGCTGATCCCGGTGGCCTGCAGGGGAATGCTGATCGTGCTGAGAAGCTGCTCGAGCGCAGCCTCCACGTCTTCCTTCCACGTCATGGCCGACCGCAGCTCCATCCGTAGCCGTGGCCAACGGGGATGCGGTCTGACCGTTTTGAACCCGACGCTCCGGAGGAAACCAGCAGGGATCACACAGCCTGGATCAGTGCCGGGACTGGCCTCACCGAAGACCTCGATCGCCTTGACCCCGCGCCGCGTGAGGTCCCTGACCACGGCCTGCGCGAGCAACCGGCCGAGCCCTTCACCGGAGAACTCCGGCATGACCTGCATCGTGGTGAGCAGCACCGCGTCTGCGCTCACCGGACCCGTCGGCATCTCAGCGGCGCGAGGTACGGCCGACGGTGGTGCGTAGATCACATATCCGGCTGGCACGCCACGGACGTACACGATCTTGCCGCACGAGCCCCACTCGAGGAGCACCTCGGAGACCCAGGCCTCCTTCTCCAAATCAACGGAACCGTACCCGGCCGCCTGCTTGGCGAGGTGCGAGGAGAGTTCCCAGAAGACGCACCGGCGGCACCTCTTGGGCAGTTCGTCTAGATTATCCAGCGTCAACGCCGCCACGTGCCAGGACAAGAGCAACCTCCGGCGGCAAGACGCTACAGCACATGCCGTCGCCAGTCGCGCCGACACCTCAACCATAGATCGATCCGGTAGCATAACGGTACCCTGGATACTGCGACCGGCGTCTCAGCTTCGACGAAGGGCAGGCTACACCCTTACCGGACAGCAGGACGCTTGCCGGACAGCAGGAGAAGTAGGAGAAGTAGGTCGACGCCGTGAGGCGCAGTGCGGATCAGTCGATGGCGATCCGGTAAGGCTGGTGACCATGAGCGGTCTTGCGCGGAACTTGGCCGTTGGCCGACTGTCTCGATGAGGGAGTGTTACGTCTTCGTGATGTAGCGCATCTTCTTGGTATCGCCGCGATGACCCGACGATCCCCTAGCATGATCATTCTGGCGGCAGAAGATGTACGGAGGAATGAACCAACGCGCGTACCCCGTACATGTCGCTCGGTAGTTCGATCGGAGATCATGTTGCTGACCATGGATGGGCGGGTGTCAGGCTGGCCACATCCGGATAGACGTGCACCCTCCACTTTAGAGCACGAAATCCGACTCATACGGCCGATGTAACTGCGATAACGCGGAGGGCGGTGGTGGATCTCGCGGAGTCAAGCTCGCAGCAGCGACCTGACGATCACGACCGGCAGGGGACTGTGAATGCGGTGCGGTCCTCCGTCGGTCACGGAGTAGATCCGAAGGGTGGGCGGCAACAGCGTCACGAGATGTTTCACGTGAAACGTCGACTCCCGCATCACCTAAACTGTGAGCTTGATCGACAAAGCGACTTCATGTCCCGAGTTCCAACACAACGTCGATGTTTCACGTGAAACATGAGGGCCATGGGACCGGGGTGGTCGACCAGCGCTGCACCGCTCCACATCCGCCACGGTCCAAGCCCGTCCAGATCCATGCGAGACTCACGGTTCACCTGAAACAGTGGATCGGAGCCAAGGCCGACGAGCTCCCACAACCTTTTCCGGCATCACATCGCCCAGCAGAAGGGCAGCTTAGTGGCCTGCACCGGAATTTCGGTGTTGTCAGTGCCGCGTTGTCAGTGCCGCGAAGTGACCACCTCGCTCAGCATCTAGTCATGATCACCGGGCCGGGCTCCCGCGACGCCGCGCCCATCCGCGGCGCCTGCGCGCCGAGCAACCGCTGCGACACCACCGTATTTCCGGCGCAGACCACTTAGGATGGCGGAGTCATCAGGCTTGCGATGCGTTCGAGATCCTCGACCGAGCCGAACTCGACGACGATCCGCCCCTTGCGCTGGCCGAGTTCGACCTTGACGCGGGTGTCGAACATACCGGACAGCCGCTCTGCCAAGTCCTGCAACCCAGGCGTCGGAATCGACTTGCGTCGCGGTTTGCGCGATGTCGCAGGGGTGTCCCCTCGGGCCAGCACGACTGCTTCCTCGGTACCCCGCACGGACATACCCTCGGCGACGATCCGAGCCGCCAGTTCCTCCTGCTGCGCCGCGTCGACCAGGCCGAGCAGCGCGCGGGCATGCCCGGCGGAGAGCACGCCGGCCGCGACACGCCGCTGCACCGACACCGGCAACTTCAGCAGCCGGATGGTGTTGGTGACGCCGGGCCGGCTGCGTCCGAGCCGGTCGGCGAGCTCGCCGTGGGTGACCCCGAACTCGGCGAGCAACTGCTCGTACGCGGCCGCCTCCTCCAGCGGGTTGAGCTGGACACGGTGGATGTTCTCCAACAACGCGTCGCGCAGCATCGCCTCATCGCCGGTCTGCCTGACGATCGCCGGCAGGCGATCCAACCCGGCACGCTGTGCTGCTCGCCAGCGTCGTTCACCCATGACGAGCTCGTAGGAGCCCGGCGAGGTTTCCCGCACGACCACCGGCTGGAGCAAGCCGAACTCGCGGATCGAGTGCTCGAGCTCCGCGAGCGACTCCTCGTCGAAGATCGTGCGGGGCTGCTGGGTGTTGGGCCGGACAGTGTGGATGTCCACCTCGCGGTACACCGCACCCTCTACGGCGACCGGATCGACATCGGTGGTGGATATCAGTCGATCCGGCGCGGCGAAGGCCCGCTCAGCAGAGCCCAGTGGAGCCAAGGACAGATCAAGAGCGGCTGGCCCAGTCGGAATGAGCGCGGCAAGGCCGCGGCCCAGTCCGCCCTTGCGCTCGACGCCCCTGCGCTCGGCCACGAGTATCTACCGTCCGCTCTGGGCGGGCCGGGCGTAGACGCCGGACGCGCCGCGCTCGGCGATTTCGCGCGCCGCGTCCACATAGCTCATCGCTCCCCGCGACCCGGGGTCGTAGGCGAGCACCGTCTGGCTGTAGCCGGGTGCTTCAGAGACCTTCACGCTCCGCGGGATCACCGTCCGGAGCACCGTCTCGCCGAAGTGTCGGCGGACCTCCGTCGTGACCTGATCGGCCAGCTTCGTGCGGCCGTCATACATCGTCAGCAGGATGGTGGAGACATACAGCGCGAGGTTGAGGTGCGACCGGACGAGGTCGATGTTGCTCAGTAACTGACCGAGACCCTCCAACGCGTAGTACTCGCACTGGATGGGGATGAGCACCTCCGCCGCCGCGACGAGGGCATTGACGGTGAGCAGTCCGAGCGAGGGTGGGCAGTCGACCAGGACGTAGTCGACATCCAGCTCGTCGAGCACAGTCGGCGAGAGCGCCTGCTTGAGCCGGTTCTCCCGAGCAACCATGCTGACGAGCTCGATCTCCGCACCGGCCAGGTCGATCGTAGCCGGCACGCAGAGCAGGTTGGGCGACGCGCTACTCACCGCAGTGGCCTCCGGCAGGCGCAGCTCACCAAGTAGCGCCTCGTAGACCGACGGCGTGCCGACGCGGTGCTCAACACCCAGAGCCGTGCTGGCGTTGCCCTGCGGGTCGAGGTCGATGACCAGCACGCGGATGCCGTGCATCGCCAGAGCCGCCGCGAGGTTCACCGTGCTCGTCGTCTTACCGACGCCACCCTTCTGGTTGGCGACGGTCAGAACACGCCGGTGCAGCGGGCGCGGCATCCTGTGCCGCTCCGGGTGCAGGACCCGCGCTGCCCGCTCGGCCTCGTCGGCGATCGGTGTCCACCCGGGCGGCGCTGATGTTTCACGTGAAACGTTGTGCTCGAACACGTCATAGGTCATGCCGAACGACTCCTCTTCGCCGCTGCCGGTCTCCGGGCGGTCTGGACCCGCTCGACGACCACTACGATGCTGGTCGGATCGACGACACCTGTTCCGCATCGCATGACCCGAGGTTCTCCGCCTCCCAACTTCCGCACCGCAGCCATGTCCCGCTCGATCTCTGTGAGGGCAGAGTCACCCTTGACCGCGAGCAGCACACCACCCGCACGCAACAGCGGGAAGGTCCAGCCCGCGAGCCGGGCCAGTGGAGCGACCGCACGGGCGGTCACCACATCGGCCCCTTCCCATCGACGTCGCACCACAGCCTCCTCAGCCCGACCCCGCTCGACCTGAATGTCCAGGCCGAGGTCGTCGAGTATCTCCCGCAGCCAGGCAACTCGACGGGCGAGCGGCTCGACCAGAACAACCCGAAGATCCGGACGGGCCAGCGCCAACGGTATCCCGGGTAGTCCCGCTCCCGAACCGACATCGACCACGTGTGCCCCATCCGGAACCAATTCGGCGACGACCGCACAGTTCAACACGTGCCGTTCCCACACCCGCGTCGCCTCTCGCGGTCCGACGAGCCCACGCTCAACCCCTGAGGTCGCGAGGTGCTGCGCGTACCGCTCGGCCACGGGTAATCGATCCCCGAAGACGTCCGCCGCGGGCCGTTTCACGTGAAACATCTGGCAGTCCCGCCTTCAGGCATTGCGGAAGACGACTACCTGGCGCCGCGGCTCCTCGCCCTCGCTCTCGCTGGACACGCCTCGCACTCGGGACACGGCGTCGTGCACGACCTTGCGCTCGAACGGCGTCATCGGTCGGAGTCGTACCGATTCACCATTGGCGTGCACCTCCTTCGCCGTCCGGGTGCCGAGCTCGGTCAGCTCGTCACGACGCAGCTGACGCCAGCCGGCGATGTCCAACATCAGCCTGCTGCGGTTGCCCGAGGTCTGCTGTACTGCAAGCCGGGTAAGCTCCTGCAGGGCCTCCAGCACAGCCCCGCGATCGCCGACAAGCTTCGTCAGGTCGTCGCCACCGTCGATGCTGACGATGGCGCGGCCGGCCTCGACGTCCAGATCGATGTCGCCGTCGTAGTCAAGGACGTCGAGTAGCCGTTCGAGATAGTCACCTGCGATGTCGCCTTCACGCACGAGCTGGTCCTCGGCCACCGCGGTGCGGCCACCGTCACTCGCCGCCGTCCCATCCTGAGCAGTCTTGGGCACGATGCGTATCCTTTCCGAGGTGGTGCGGTGGCGTCCGGACGATCCCGGCACCACCGCGGTGACCGCCGACGCAGACGGTCAACCGATGGGTCGTGGTCAGCGGCGTTTGCGGCCGCGACGGACCGGCGGGCGCGAGCCACCACCGGTGGAGCGGGTGCGCGCGCCGGCGGTGTCCTTGCCGGTGGGACCTTTGACCGCACCGCCCGTAGCTGCGCCGCTGGTCCCGGAGCCGTTGAACCCGGCACCCTCGGCATCAGCACCCTTGCCATCGGCGCCCTTGACATCGGCGCCCTTGACATCAGCAGCGCTGGTCCCCGAAGCACTGATATCGGGACCGATGACCGTGGACCCGTTGGTGCTGGCCGCGGCACTCACGTTCGTCGACGCGCCACCCCGATCGACCGACGGTGGCGACTTGCGGGTGACGGGCTTGGCACCCGGAGTCTTCCCCTTCGGCTCGGCGCTCGCGGCAGCAGCCTCCGGTCGAACCGGTCGCTGGCCAGGACGCGGCCCGAGTGCCTGACGGCTCGCAGCGGCCTCCTCGCGCTTAGTCGTCTCCTCGGCATCGATTCGCCGGTAGACCACGAACTGCTGACCGAGGGTCCACAGGTTGTTGGCGACCCAGTAGAGCAACACCGCAAGTGGCAGGAACGGCGCACCGACGACGACCCCGATCGGGAAGACGTACAGCATCAGCTTGTTCATGATCGCCGCTTGCGGGTTGTCGGCCTGCGCCTCGGTCTGGCGCGCGACCGAGTGTCGAGCGGTGATGTGGGTGAATACCCCGGCCGCGATCATCAGCGGGATCATCACGATGAGCATCTGCGGGATCGAGGTACCCAGCGATCGCAGGACCTCATCACCCTGCAGCACCCAGGCGCCGAGCTTGGCTCCGAAGAAATCCGCCTCGACGAAGGAGGCCACTCCTTGGGCGTCGAAGAAGTAGTTCTCGGTCTTGCCCGGCTCGAACTCGCGCAGCACCTGGAAGAGACCGATGAACACCGGCACCTGCACGAGGACCGGCAGGCAACCGCCCAGTGGGTTGAAACCCTCCTGGCTCTGCAGCTTCTGCATCTCCGCGGCGAGCTTCTGCTTGTCGTTGGGGTACTTCTTCTTCAGCTTCTGCATCTCCGGCGCGAACTCCTGCATCTTGCGCATGGAGCGCACCTGGCTGACGAAGGGCTTGTACAGCAGCGCCCGCAGCGTGAAGACCAGGAAGACGACCGACAGTGCCCAGGCGACGCCGCTCGCCGGATCGATCAGCCAGCCGAAGACCTGGTGCCAGACCCAGAGGATGAAGGAAACCGGGTAATAGATGAAGTTCAGCACGGCGCTTGCTCCTCGTGGTTCTGGGCCGAGCGGGTGGCACGTCGACGCGGTGGCACCGGGTCGATACCGCCAGGGTGCCACGGCGCGCAGCGGAGCAGCCGCCGGACGGTCAACCAGCAGCCGCGGAGCACGCCGTGAACGTGCAGCGCCTCAACTGCATAAGCGCTGCACGACGGGTAGAAGCGGCACGTCGGCGGCAGGGCGGGGGAGATCCAGCGCTGGTAGCCACGCAACCCCAGGATCAGGACGCGCGCGAGGAACGCGGGACGGCCGGGACGCGGAGCGGTCACCGCGGATCACCCTGGAGCTTGCGCAGCGCCCCGCGCAGGCCGGCATCCAGGTCGTCGGCGAGCTGTGCCGACGTGGCACCTGCTGCCGGCGGAAGGGCTCGCACCACGAGACATGCACCGCTCGGCAGAGCGTCGAGACGCCCGGCGACGAGGTGGCGCAGCCGACGGGCAACCCGATGGCGGACAACGGAACCTCCGACGACCCGGCTGACCACGAAACCAGCGCGCGGCACAGATCGGATGCTGCCCGCTCGTGCGCCAGGGAAATCTGGGGAGCGATACAGATGAACGACCAGCCGGCTTCGGCCACTGCGCCGGCCCCGACTGATGACTGCGGCGAAATCCTCCCGACGAGTCAGCCGGGAACCGGCCGGGAGCACCGACGGTGCCGGATCAGGCCGAGAGCCGGTCGCGACCCTTACCGCGGCGGGCGGCCAGAATGGCGCGCCCGGCCCGGGTGCGCATCCGGAGCCGGAACCCGTGCGTACGTGCGCGGCGGCGGTTGTTCGGCTGGAAGGTGCGCTTGCCCTTGCTCACGGTCGGCTCTCCTGGTCAACAGCGGCACGGGGCCGGCCGTCGGTGGTGGTCCATGTCGGTGCTCATCTATTCTGTCCGGGCCCGCGATGTAGCCGCGCACACGCGACAGAGACGGTTGTGCCCCAGGGTACGCAGCGCGTCCACAGAGGGTCAAATCACCCCGTCGGCGCCCAAACCCGTTGCGCCTTTGCGCGTAAACGTGACTTGTGGCGGCGACCCTGGCTTGTTAGCGTGCCCTCTCACTGTCCTATCCGGGGGAAGTCGGCCCGTCATCACGAAACCACGTCCGGGGCGCACAGGTTCGTTGTCACGGTCGCGCGTACCGTCCTGCGCGAAGGTACGCACAGGTGTGGACAAGTCTGGGGATGCTTCAACTCCGTTGCGGCGACGGCCTGACCGAACACCAAGCCTGACCGAACAACGCTGATGACCGGAGGGGGCGCGAACGGTGGCCGACCAATCAGGAGATCTGGGCCAGGTGTGGAACCGGGTCATCGCCGACCTCTCCGGGGCGTCGGCCGGATCCGGAAGCCAGACGCTGTCCGCCCAGCAGCGCGCCTTCCTGCGCCTCACCCGTCCACTCGGACTGATCGACGGCACGGCGCTGCTGGCCACACCGAGCGAGTTCGCCAAGGACGCGATCGAACGCATCCTCCGACGTCAGATCAGCGACGCCCTGGGTCGGCACCTCGGGGTGCCGGTCAATCTCGCCGTGGTCGTCAACGCGTCCGCGGCCTCCGGCGGCAGCGACGTGCCGCATTCGCCCGGCCTGGAAGCTCCGACGACGGACGGAACGAGCGGCGGGATCGGAGCGTCGTTCCACAACAGGGACGGCCACGGACGGGCAACCGGGCTCGATCGGCCTGCCGGAGCCGGTTCCCTGCCGCCGGAGTCCCGATCCGACACGGACAGCTCGCTGTCCACCGCCGAGTCACCGCCGATCAGCGCCGAGTCCGATCGCGGCGATGCGGTGGACTACCGGGCCGACCACCGCGGCGACGACAGCGGCCGGGCCGCGAACGGATGGCCCACCTACGCCGGACCGTCCACGGGCGAGCAGGTCACCCCCCGGTCCCAGACCCGACTCAACGAGAAGTACACCTTCGACACCTTCGTCATCGGTGCATCCAACCGGTTCAGCCATGCCGCAGCCGTCGCCGTGGCGGAGGCACCGGCGCGGGCCTACAACCCACTGTTCATCTGGGGGGAGTCGGGGCTGGGCAAGACCCACCTGTTGCACGCGGTCGGGCACTACGCTCAGCGGCTGTTCCCCGGCATGCGGGTGCGCTACGTCTCCACCGAGGAGTTCACCAACGACTTCATCAACAGCCTGCGTGACGACCGCAAGGTGGCGTTTCAGCGCCGCTACCGCGACGTCGACGTGCTGCTGGTGGACGACATTCAGTTCCTGGAGGGCAAGGAAGGCACCCAGGAGGAGTTCTTCCATACCTTCAACACTCTGCACAACGCGAACAAGCAGATCGTCGTGTCCTCAGACCGGCCACCCAAGCGGCTGGAGACCCTGGAAGACCGGATGCGCACGCGGTTCGAGTGGGGCCTGATCACTGACATCCAGCCGCCCGAGCTGGAGACGCGCATCGCGATCCTGCGCAAGAAGGCCGCGCAGGATCGGCTCGCGGTGCCGGGCGACGTCCTGGAGTTCATCGCCGCGCGCATCGAGCGCAACATCCGTGAGCTCGAGGGCGCTCTGATCCGCGTCACAGCCTTTGCGTCGCTGAACCGCCAGCCGGTGGACACCCAACTTGCCGAGATCGTGCTGCGCGACCTGATCCCCGACTCGGCGGCCTCGGAGATCACCGCGCCCACGATCATGGCCGTCACCGCCGATTTCTTCGGCCTGACGATGGACGAGCTGTGCGGACCGGGCAAGACCAAGGCCGTCGCCCAGGCCCGCCAGATCGCCATGTATCTGTGCCGTGAGCTCACCGACCTCTCGCTGCCCCGCATCGGCCAGATGTTCGGCGGCCGTGATCACACCACGGTCATGCACGCGGGCAAGAAGATCCGCAACGAGATCGCGCAGCGACGCAAGACCTTCGAACAGGTCCAGGAGCTCACGGCCCGGATCAAGCAGCGCGCCCGGCACTGATCAGCACCCGTTCAGTACCCGTGGCCGTCGGGGAACCGTTCGGCTCTGGATGGCCCACACTCACCGCTCGGTGGGGCTGGCGACTCACCACGCACGATCAAGTCCGGTTGCGCAGCGTCCCGGTGATGTGTCGCCTGGGAACAGTGTGGTTAACGCCCTGCGGGTACCCGGCCCGCCCATCGGTGGATCCCGTCGCACTCCGTTCTCGGTCGGCCATCCTTCACCCACATCTGGGGACAACTCTGTGGATAACCGAGCTCCAGGCGGTGGATCGATCGGCTCGCAACGGTGCACAACCGGTGTTCAGGACGGGGACAACTCTTAAGGCGGGGTAACGATCCACCGGCGCCCCGACTTACCCACCGGCTGCCCCCGGCTCGCTCCACACCTCGACACACCGTCTGAGCAGCACATCAGCCGGTTATCCACACAATCCACAGGCCCTACTACTACTGCTGTATCTCTCTGTTGAAGGAACTACAAGAAGAACAACCCTGTGGACGGGTCGGCCCGAACACCTCCGGACAGTGCCCACGGCCGAGGTGACACCCGTGCCCGGTTGGCTCTACGGTGGGCTTCTGACCCGGGTCCACTCCGGGCGATCGGCCGAACCGCGGTCGAGCATCTGACAAGCCTGTCCAGCCCCGGGAAAGGTCCGCGCATGAAGTTCCGGGTCGAACGCGACGTCCTGGCCGACGCGGCCGCGTGGGTCGCCCGCAGCCTGCCCGCGAGGCCGTCGGTTCCGGTTCTCGGTGGTGTGCTCATCGAGGCGTCCACCGGTCCGGACGGCGATCAGCTGACGGTGTCGGGTTTCGACTACGAAACCTCGGCTCGGGTGCAGCTCGACGCCACCATCGGCGATCCCGGCCGGGTGCTGGTCTCCGGGCGGCTGCTGGCCGACATCACCAAGGCGCTGCCGTCCAAACCGGTCGACCTGGTCATCGACGGCTCCCGCGCCACGATCAACTGCGGGAACAGCCGGTTCAGCCTGCCGACGATGCCGGTCGAGGATTACCCTCAGCTCCCCGCCATGCCGCAGCTCGCCGGCACGGTGGCCGCCGAGCACCTCGCCCAGGCCGTGGCCCAGGTCGCCGTGGCCGCCGGCCGCGACGACACCCTGCCGATGCTCACCGGTATCCGGCTGGAGATCGACGGTCCGCGGCTCACCCTCGCCGCCACCGACCGCTTCCGGCTGGCCGTGCGCGAGCTGGAGTGGGCCCCGGGGGACGGCATGCTCGCCGCGTCCACCGCGGTGCTGATCCCGGCGCGCACGCTGGCCGAGGTGGCCAAGACCCTTGGCGGTGCCGGCACGGTCAGCCTGGCGCTGTCAGCAGGCGACGGCATGCTCGGCGTCACCGGCGGAGGTCGCCGCGCCACCACCCGCCTCCTGGACGCGGATTTCCCGCGCTTCCGGCAGTTGATCCCCGCCGAACACACCAGTGCCGCCGTGATCGAGGTGGCCCCGCTCGTCGAGGCGATCAAGCGGGTCGCGCTGGTCACCGACCGGGTCGCGCAGGTCCGGATGGAGTTCAGCGAGGACGGGCTGCGGCTGGCCGCCGGTGGCGACGACGTCGGCAGCGCCGAGGAGGAGCTGCCGAGTGAGTTCACCGGTGAACCGCTGGCCATCGCGTTCAACCCCGGCTACCTGCTCGACGCGTTCGGTGCGCTGCACACCGAACGTGCCCAGCTGACCTTCACCACCCCGAACCGCCCCGCGTTGGTGCGCCCGGTTCCCCCACCGCCTGCCGAGGACGAGGCCGAGTCGGTCCTGCCGGGCTACCTGCACCTGCTGATGCCGGTCCGGCTGCCCGGCTGAACGCGTACCGGCTGCCCCTTCGCGGAACCGAACCCAGGAGCGTCACCGTGCAACTCGGACTCATCGGGCTCGGCCGTATGGGTGGCAACATGCGCGATCGGTTGCGCGCCGCCGGCCACGAGGTTGTCGGCTACGACCCTCGTCCCGAGGTCACCGATGTCGAGTCCCTCACCGCGCTCGCGGCCGCGCTCGACACCCCGCGGGTGATCTGGGTGATGGTGCCGTCGGGCGACCCGACCCGCACCACGGTGCGCACCCTCGCCGACGCGCTCGACGCCGGCGACCTGGTGATCGACGGGGGGAACTCCCGCTACACCGACGACAGGCCCAACGCCGCGTTGCTCGACGCGAACGGCATCGGTTACGTCGACGTCGGGGTCTCCGGCGGGGTCTGGGGCAAGGACAACGGCTACGGCCTGATGGCCGGTGGTGCGGTCGAGCACATCGAGCTCGCGATGCCGATCTTCGACGCACTGCGCCCGGAGGGGCCGCGGGAGGAGGGCTTCGCGCATGCCGGGCCGGTGGGTGCCGGGCATTTTTCGAAGATGGTGCACAACGGCATCGAGTACGGGCTGATGCAGGCCTACGCCGAGGGCTTCGAGCTGCTGTCGGCGGTCGATCTCGTCACCGACGTCCCCGCCGTGCTGCGGGCGTGGTCGCGAGGCACGGTGGTGCGGTCCTGGCTGCTCGACCTGCTGGTACTGGCCCTGCGGGAGGATCCTGCGCTGGCCGCGCTCGACGACTACGTCGAGGACTCCGGCGAGGGCCGGTGGACGATCGAGGAAGCGATCACCCATGCCGTGCCGCTGCCGGTGATCTCCGCTGCGCTGTTCGCTCGATTCGCCTCGCGGCAGGACTCCTCACCGGCGATGCGGGCCGTCGCAGCCCTGCGTCAGCAGTTCGGCGGGCACCCTGTGCGCGCCGCCGGACCGGCGGGTGCGCCCGGGGAGCACGCCGGCCCGAGCTCCGGCACCGGCTCCACCCAGGACTGACGCGCGAGGTGCACCTGCGTCACCTGGCGGTAGTCGACTTCCGATCCTGGGAACGGGCCGAGCTCGCCCTGGAGCCCGGCGTCACCGTTCTGGTCGGGCCGAACGGGGTGGGCAAGACCAACCTCGTGGAGGCGGCCGGCTATCTCGCCACCCTCGGGTCACACCGGGTCGCCACCGATGCACCGCTGATCCGCCGCGGAGCTGAGCGGGCCGTGGTGCGCGCCGCGGTGGTCCATCACGGCCGCGAGCTGAACGTCGAGCTGGAAATCACCGCGGGCAAGGCCAATCGGGCCCGGGTGAACCGCGCACCCGTCAGCCGGGCCCGAGACGTGCTCGGCATCCTGCGCACCGTGTTGTTCGCCCCGGAGGACCTTGCCCTGGTCCGCGGCGACCCGGGAGAGCGGCGCCGCTTCCTCGACGACCTGCTCGTCGTCCGGTTCCCCCGGTATGCCGGGATCCGCGCCGACTACGACCGTGTCCTGCGCCAGCGCTCGGCACTGCTCAAATCGGCACGCTCGGGTGGTGACCTGCGTACCCTCGACGTCTGGGACGGGCACCTCGCCCGGCATGGTGCGGTATTGCTCGCCGGCCGGTTGGAACTGATGGCGGGGATCGCGCCGCTGGCCGTCGAGGCGTTCGGAGAGGTCGCGCCGACGTCGGAAGCCATTGGCCTGTCCTACCAGGCGAGCGTGGCGGGTGAGTTACCCGACACGGTCGACGAGCTGGAGGCCCGGCTGCTCGCCGAACTGTCGCGGGTGCGGCGCCAGGAGGTGGACCGCGGGGTGTGTCTCATCGGTCCGCACCGAGACGACCTGGAGCTACGGCTGGGTGACGGACTGGCGAAGGGTTATGCCAGCCACGGGGAGTCCTGGGCGCTGGCGCTCGCCCTGCGGTTGGCGTCCTACCGGTTGCTGCTGGCTGACGACGTGGAGCCGGTCCTGATCCTCGACGACGTGTTCGCCGAGCTCGACACCGGCCGCCGCCGGGCGCTGGCCGAGGTCGCCCGGCGCGCGGAACAGGTGCTGGTCACTGCGGCGGTTGCCGAGGACGTGCCCGACGGACTGTGCGGGGCGCGGTTTGCGGTGAGCGGTGATGGTGTCGTCCGCTCTTCCCAAGGTGCCACGTCTGGAGATCGAATGTGATGTACACCACCTGTGGACAAAGCTGTGGATACTGTGGATAACTCGCAACAGGGAGCCGCCGACAAGCGGAAATGGCCGTCCGCCGACAGTGAACGACCATCCACCAAGGACCTGTCCAGAGAAGTTGTCCACAACCCTGGGGATAATGAGAACTTGACCGCTGGTCGTGGGTCGGATATTGCGCGCGAGGCGTTGCGCGCGGCGCGGGAGGCGTCGGCCGAGCGGGCCACCCAGCGGTCGGCGCAGCGCGGGGCTGGACGCCCGGCCACCGGCCGCGTCCGCCGCCGCTGGTCGGGACCGGGCCCCGACGATCGGGACCCGCAGCCGTTGGGCCGGGTGGTCTCCCGGGTGGCGATGGATCGCGGGTGGTCTCCTCGGCTGACCGACGCCACCGTGCTCGGTCGCTGGCCCCACCTGGTCGGTCCGGAGATCGCCGGCCACTGCACACCCGTGTCATTGCACGACGGTGAGTTGGTGCTCCAGGCGGAGTCCACGGCGTGGGCGACGCAGCTGCGCACGCTGCAGCGGCAGTTGCTGGTCCGGCTGGCCGCGGCGGTCGGGAAGGACGTGGTGCGCCGCATCCGGGTGGTGGGGCCCAGCGGGCAGCCGAGCTGGCGGCACGGATCCCGGCATGTGCGCGGACGGGGTCCCCGCGACACGTACGGTTAGTCGCCGCCGGATGAGGGGTCCCCGCCGGCCTTTGCGCTATTTCAGATACGTGAGCCGTCTGGGCCGGATTCATGCTCCAACGCGGAGGGCGTGGCACGACAGCGGCCGGTCGACCACCGGAAATGTCCTGGACCTGATCCGGGCGCCGTGACGTCGCGCCAGTACTTCCGCGACCCCCGGGGGTCGCTCGGACCCGTCCGCGTTCGCAATCGTTGCTCTGCGACGTTCCTGGCGGTGTCCTAGCCGTCGTTCTGTCGGACCCCACCGGTAGAATGAAAGGCGTTCCGGCGGGGGGACCATCCGCCCCCGGATCGAACGGCCGTGTCCGCATCAGGCGCGCGGCCCCCGTGGCAAGGAGACAGGCAGCCCGTGCCGGAGAAGAAGAACGCCTACAGTGCGTCGTCGATCCAGGTCCTCGAAGGGCTGGAGGCGGTGCGCAAGCGACCCGGCATGTACATCGGATCCACCGGTGAACGCGGCCTGCACCACCTGATCTGGGAGGTCGTGGACAACGCCGTCGACGAGGCGATGGCCGGCTACGCCACCCGAGTCGACGTCACGCTGCGGGCCGACGGCGGCGTGCAGGTGATCGACGACGGCCGCGGCATTCCCGTCGACATGCACCCGGTGGAGCACCGGCCCGCGGTCGAGGTCGTCCTCACGGTCCTGCACGCGGGGGGCAAGTTCGACGGCAAGTCCTACGCGGTGTCCGGCGGCCTGCACGGTGTCGGTGTCAGCGTGGTCAACGCGCTGTCCGCGGCGCTGGACGTGGAGATCCACCGCGACCGCCGGGTGTGGCGCCAGCACTACGACCACTCACGCCCCGACACGCTGGTCAAGGGTGAGACCACCACTCGCAGTGGCACGAGCATCACGTTCTACCCCGACCCGGACATCTTCGAGACCACCGTCTTCAATATCGAGACGATCCAGCGCCGGCTCCAGGAGATGGCGTTCCTCAACAAGGGTCTCACCGTCGTCCTGCGCGACGAGCGCAACGGCGACAGTGCCGCGGCCGAGGAGCCCGACGCCGAGGGCTACGTCGCCAAGATCAAGGAGTTTACGTTCTGCTACCCGGGTGGCCTTGAAGACTTCGTCGCGCACCTCAACCGCACGAAGGATCCGATCCACAAGAAACTGGTCTCGTTCTCCGGGGAGGGCACCGGCCACCAGGTCGAGGTGGCGATGCAGTGGAACTCGGGCTACACCGAGTCGGTCTACACCTTCGCCAACACGATCAACACCCATGAGGGCGGCACCCACGAGGAGGGCTTCCGCTCGGCGCTCACCACTACGGTCAACAAGTACGCGCGTGACAAGAAGCTGCTCAAGGACAAGGACCCGGCGCTGTCCGGCGACGACATCCGCGAAGGCCTGGCCGCGATCGTCAGCGTCAAGATCAAGGAGCCCCAGTTCGAGGGCCAAACTAAGACCAAGCTGGGCAACACCGAGGTCAAGTCGTTCGTGCAGCGGGTCAGCAACGAGTGGCTGGCCGACTGGTTCGAGCGCAACCCCACCGAGGCCCGCACGATCGTCAACAAGGCGGTGCAGTCGGCGCAGGCCCGGCTGGCGGCGCGCAAGGCGCGCGAGCTGGTGCGCCGCAAGAGCGCGGGCGACCTCGGTGGGCTGCCGGGCAAGCTGGCCGACTGCCGCTCGACGGACCCATCGAAGTCCGAGGTTTACATCGTGGAGGGCGATTCGGCGGGCGGCTCGGCCAAGTCCGGACGCGACTCGATGTTCCAGGCCATCCTCCCGATTCGCGGCAAGATCATCAACGTGGAGAAGGCACGGATTGACCGGGTGCTCAAGAACACCGAGGTCCAGGCCATCATCACCGCGCTGGGCACGGGTATCCACGACGAGTTCGACCTGTCCCGGCTGCGCTATCACAAGATCGTGCTGATGGCCGACGCCGACGTCGACGGGCAGCACATCCGCACGTTGCTACTCACGTTGCTGTTCCGGTTCATGCGCCCACTGGTCGAGCACGGGAACGTCTTCCTCGCCCAGCCACCGCTCTACAAGATCAAATGGGGTGGCCGGGGGGTCGAGCCGGAGTTCGCCTACTCCGACCGTGAGCGCGACGGTCTCATCGAGGCCGGCCGGACGGCAGGTAAGAGGTTCCCCAAGGAAGAAGGCGTGCAGCGCTACAAGGGTCTTGGCGAGATGAACGCCAAGGAGCTGTGGGAGACCACCATGGACCCGGCCAACCGGGTGTTGCTACAGGTCACCCTAGACGACGCCGCCACCGCCGACGAGCTGTTCTCGATCCTGATGGGCGAGGACGTGGAGTCGCGCCGGTCGTTCATCACCCGCAACGCCCGCGACGTCCGCTTTCTTGATGTGTAGCTGTCTGGACGTCTGAGACCGCTCCCCGAGCAGAGAAGAAGGCTTTCGTGACAGATATCTTGCTGCCCCCGCCGCCATCTGGGGGTGACCGGATCGAGCCGGTCGACATCCAGCAGGAGATGCAGCGCTCCTACATCGACTACGCCATGAGCGTGATCGTCGGCCGGGCATTGCCGCTGGTTGAGGACGGGCTCAAGCCGGTGCACCGGCGGGTGCTGTACTCGATGGGGGAGAACGGCTTTCGTCCCGACCGCTCGTACGTCAAGTGTGCGCGCGTGGTCGGTGAGGTGATGGGCAACTACCACCCCCACGGTGATACGTCGATCTACGACGCGCTGGTGCGGCTGGCCCAGCCGTGGTCGATGCGGTACCCGTTGATCGACGGACAGGGCAACTTCGGGTCGCGGGGCAACGACCCGGCCGCGGCGATGAGGTACACCGAATGCCGCCTCTCCCCCCTCGCCATGGCCATGTTGCAGGACATCGACGAGGACACCGTCGACTTCTCCGACAACTACGACGGCAAGACCCAGGAGCCTGACGTCCTGCCCTCGCGGGTGCCGAACCTGCTCATCAACGGCAGCTCCGGCATCGCGGTCGGCATGGCCACCAACATCCCGCCGCACAACCTGCGCGAGGTCGGCGCCGGCGTGGTGTGGGCATTGGACAACTGGGAGGCAGGAGACGAGGAGCTCCTGGCCGCGCTGATGGAGCGGATCAAGGGCCCGGACTTCCCGACCGCCGGCCTCATCGTCGGCCGCGACGGCATCGAGCAGGCCTACCGCACCGGCCGCGGTTCGGTGCGGATGCGCGCGGTCGTCGAGGTCGAGGAGGACGCCAAGGGCCGCACGATCCTCGTCGTCACCGAGCTGCCCTACCAGGTCAACCCGGACAACCTGATCGAGTCGATCGCGAGCCTGGTGCGCGATGCCCGGCTCGCCGGCATCGCCGAGATCAACGACGAGTCCTCCGACCGCATCGGCATGCGCATTGTCGTCACGCTCAAGCGCGACGCCGTGGCCAAGGTCGTGCTCAACAACCTCTACAAGCACACCCAGCTGCAGTACGGGTTCGGCGTCAACATGCTGGCGATCGTCGACGGCGTGCCGCGCACCCTGCGCCTGGACCAGGTGGTGCGCAACTACGTCCGCCACCAGATCGAAGTGATCGTCCGGCGCACCCGCTACCGGCTGCGCAAAGCCGAGGAGCGGGCCCACATCCTGCGCGGCTACGTCAAGGCGCTCGATGCCCTCGACGAGGTCATCGCGCTGATCCGCGCCTCGGAGACCGTCGACATCGCCCGCGCGGGCCTGATCCAGCTGCTCGACGTCGACGAGATCCAGGCCACCGCGATCCTGGACATGCAGCTGCGCAGGCTCGCCGCGCTCGAGCGCCAGAAGATCATCGACGAGCTGGCCGAGATCGAGCTCGAGATCGCCGACTACCGCGACATTCTCGCCCGGCCCGAGCGGCAGCGCCAGATCGTCCGCGACGAGCTCACCGAGATCGTCGACAAGCACGGCGACGAGCGGCGCACCCGGTTCGAACGCGACGAGGGCGAGGTCACCAACGAGGACCTCATCGCGGTCGAGGACGTGGTGGTCACGATCACCCAGACCGGCTACGCGAAACGCACCAAGACCGACCTCTACCGGGCGCAGAAGCGCGGCGGCAAGGGCGTGCAGGGCGCCACGCTCAAGCAAGACGACATCGTTGCCCACTTCTTCGTCTGCTCCACCCATGACTGGATGCTGTTCTTCACCAACAAGGGCCGGGTCTACCGGCTCAAGGCCTACGAGCTGCCGGAGGCCAACCGCAACGCCCGCGGTCAACACGTCGCGAACCTGCTCCCGTTCCAGCCTGACGAGCAGATCGCCCAGGTGATGCAGATCAAGGACTACGAAGCGGCGCCGTACCTGGTGCTGGCGACGAAGTCCGGGCTGGTGAAGAAGTCCAAGCTCACCGACTTCGACTCCAACCGTGCCGGCGGCCTGATCGGCATCAACCTGCGCGAGGACGACGAGCTGGTCGGCGCCGTGCTCTGCGCAGCGGAGGACGACCTGCTGCTGGTGTCGGCGGAAGGGCAGTCGATCCGGTTCACCGCGAGCGATGAGGTGCTGCGTCCGATGGGCCGGGCCACCTCGGGCGTGCTGGGCATGCGGTTCAACGTGGGTGACCGTACGCTCTCCCTCGGCGTGGTCCAGCCCGACACGTTCCTCCTGGTCGCGACGGCCGGAGGGTACGCCAAGCGGACCCCGATCGAGGACTATCCGGTGCAGGGCCGCGGCGGGAAGGGCGTTCTCACACTCCAATACGACCGCCGTCGCGGCACGCTCGTAGGCGCACTCATCGTCGGGATCGACGACGAGCTCTATGCGATCACCTCGTCCGGCGGGGTGATCCGAACATCGGCCCGCGAAGTCCGCAAGGCCGGCCGGCAGACCAAGGGGGTCCGGCTGATGAACCTGGGTGAGAGTGCAACGCTGCTGGCGGTGGCCCGTAATGTCGAGGACGATGCGGACGACCCCGAGCTCACCGATGGGGCAACCTGATCACCGAGTCCGACATGATGGGACGTCCGACATGATGGGACGCAGTCGACGTCTGCCAGCAGGAAGGCTGCATGAACGACACGACGAACACTCCGGATGAGCCCGACGACCGCGGATCCGTCACCACCGGCCAGCAGGGCAGCGACGGCGCTGAGCAGCCGAGAGACGGATCGGCGCATGGGCCTGCGGCTCAGGCGCCGGCGGCAGACGGCTCGGGCAACGCCGACGACGCTCAGACCGAGCAACCGAGCGTCGACGGCAGCAACGCGTCGCCGCCATCGCCGTCTCCGTCGGTTGATCCTGAAGCCGGACAGGCCGCTTCGGCTGATGCGGCTCGAGGGCCGGCGGACGCCGGCGCCGGGCTGGCTGCTGCTCGCACTGATACCCCGGGTCCACGTCCAGCCAGCTCTGTCGAGGGTGACGCGGCAGCCCGGGCGTCTCAGCAACGGTCGCCTTCGGGCAACGGTTCTGTGCCGCCGCCCCCGGTCCCTGGCGCACCGGGGGAGGTGCCGATTGCGGCGGTGCCGAAGGACAAAGGCGATGAACCGGACACGGTCAGGACGTCAGGTCTGAGTGCTCTTCCCACCCTTTCGCCATCCCGGTCCGGCGGGGAGCGTGTTCCGTCGCCGACCGCTCCGCCGCCGCCGCCTCCGACCCGGGTGTTGCCCCCTGCCCTGCCGGTGACCCCCACGCGGCCGATGACTCCTGCCTCACCGGTGATTCCCGCCTCGCCGGTAAATCCGGTACAGCCTGCGCCGCCCGTTGTACCGCCAGCTGCCGCGCCAGGTCCGATACCCAGCCCAGGCCCAGGCGCGGCCGTACCCCCGCCCTGGCGACGGATGTCGATCGACGCGATACCCGACCGCGCCGATCCAACACCCTCCTCGCTCACCGGAACGACTGGCGGCTTCCTGGACGAGGGGCCCACCGCATTCCTGGAGCCAGCGGAGCCCGAGCGGTCAGCCCGGGAGTCGTCCCCCTGGAGCGTCGACGGAAGGCGCTCGTTCACCGAGGCTGGCAGATCCACGGTTCGCAACCGCCCGCCCCGCCATGCGGCACTCCAGCTCAAACGTCTCGACCCGTGGTCGGTGCTCAAGATGGCCTTGGTGCTCGCCGTGGTGCTCTTCTTCATCTGGCTGGTGGCGGTCGGCGTCCTCTACGGTGTGCTGGGCGGAATGGGAGTTTGGGACCGGCTGAACGGCACCTACTCCGACCTCGTCTCCGGGCAGGCAACCACCGGGAGCCCGTTGATCAGCATCGGCCGGGTCTTCGGCTTGGCCACGGTGATCGGGGCGATCAACAGTCTGCTGTTCGCCGTCGCGATGACCGTCGGAGCCTTCGTCTACAACGTGTCAGCCGATCTCGTCGGAGGCATCGAGGTCACCCTTTCCGAACGGGACTGACCCAGCGTTCACGCAGCTCAGCAGGCTCATCGTAGAGGCGGGTATCCGGTTGGAAGCGGCAGGGGGCGCTGGAGTAACCTCGTTTCCGCCGCACGGGCCCATAGCTCAGTTGGTTAGAGCGCGTCACTGATAATGACGAGGTCGCTGGTTCAAATCCAGCTGGGCCCACTCCCCATCCCCGAGACTGGCAGGACGTGATCATCATGAAGAAGTTCATTGCTGTGTTCGTTGCGATCATCGCAGGCGCGGTTGTTTTCTCCAAGGTCCGCGGGTCTCGCTCGGAGACGGACCAGTGGCACGAGGCCACCAACGGCTGAGCGTCGCCGCTCTGGCTGAGCGGGTATCGTCTCGCTCGGTAGGGGGACGTAGCTCAATTGGCAGAGCACCGCCTTTGCAAGGCGGGGGTTGAGGGTTCGATTCCCTTCGTCTCCACCAGTCTGACCAGCAGAAACGCTCCTCCCTCGTGATCGCTCATTGATCACTGGCTGCGGGATTGACTGCGAGTATCCTTGGCGGATGGCTCGGCAGGCTGGCGCGAATCGGCAACAGGGAACGATCCGGCGGCGCGGCGGCTCGTTGCAGGTCGTCGTCTACGTGGGACTCGACCCTCTCACCGGCCGACGGCTGTACCTGCGGGAGTCGACCACCGATGAGGCTGAGGCCCGGCGGATCCTCACGCGCCTGCGTGCTCAGGTCGATGAGCAGCGCCATGCGAAGACGAACGCCTCCTTCAGCGCGGCGATGGATGCCTGGCTGCGAGTGCACGAGATCGAGGAGAGCACGCGCGAGAGCTACGAGCACTACGCGCGGCTCTATCTCTACCCGGTGTTCGGCGATGAGCCGGTCGGCAAGGTTACGGCCCGCTTGCTCGAAGAGTTGTATGCCGAGCTCCGCCGCTGTAGCGCGCGCTGTGACGGACGGTCGGCGATCGAGCATCGTGTTGCCGGCCCGCACGAGTGCAGGGTGACGAAACATCGCCGCCCACCGGGCCGGCGGCTGGCGGCCGGCTATCCGGAGCATGACTGCTCCAAGGCCGGGTGCACGGTCATCGAGTGCCGGCCACACAGATGTGAACCGCTGGCGCCGGCGACGATTCGGCGGATTCACTTCGCGATCCGGGGCGTGCTGACCGCGGCTGAGCGTTGGGGATGGATCACCGGCAACCCCGCCGCGATCGCCCGGAAGCCTCGACAGCCGACTCCGCAGCCCGACCCGCCGACCGTCGAGCAGGCTGCCCGGATCATCGAGGCTGCCTGGGCGCAGGACGACAGCTGGGGAACACTCGTGTGGCTGGTCATGGTCACCGGGCTGCGCCGCGCCGAGCTGCTGGCGTTGCGGTGGTTCGATGTGGATCTCGTCGGTGGCATGGTGACGATCCGCCGCAACTATGTACGGGCCAATCGCCAGTCGATCGAAAAAGACACCAAGACGCACCAGATGCGTCGGATCTCGCTCGACCCGGCCACCGTCGAGATCCTGGCCGAGCACCGTGGGCGGTACGAGGCGATCTGCGCCGAAATCGGGACCGAAGCGATCCCGGGCGCATTCCTGTTCTCCCATCGCCCGAATCACGACCGCCCCTACGATCCGAGCGGCGTGACGCACCGCTACACGAAGATGTGCGCTGAGCTCGGCATCGACAGTCATCTGCATGCTCTTCGGCACTACTCGGCGACCGAGCTCCTGTCAGCCGGTGTCGACCTGCGTACCGTGGCCGGGCGCCTCGGGCACGGCGGCGGCGGAGCGACGACGCTCAAGGTCTACGCCGCCTGGGTCGGCGAGTCGGACCGACGTGCGTCGGACATTCTCGGTAGCCGGATGAAGCGCCCGCGGCGTCCGACATAGCTACGCCGTTAGCGGAGCGCACTTGACCCCCAGGACGTACGGGTACCTGTTTCCGCTGGTCGCGATCGTTCAGCGCATGATCGTCACCGTGCTCGACGTGCAGTTCGTCCGCCTGCGTGCGGGACGTGTGGTCCCCAAGTGGTCCCCAGCCACACCCCGAACCCGCTGGGTAGCGTGATCGAGTTCTCATCGCTTGTGGACGGGCGTCGCCAGCACCCTCGACCCTCAGCCCGTGCCGCCCTATGCCGGCTGAGCTGCTGGTTCGTGTCAGCGGATGTCAGCGGGAGTCGGGTGCAGATAAGTGGTTCGCTCCGGAAATGCTCCGATCACTCCGGGAGTCAACGCACTATCTCGTCAACCAGTATCGACCGGCATGTCGTAACCGGGCGCGTCGCAGGTTGTCGGCAAGTGTTCGGCAGAGAGGGTGCTCGGCGCCCAGCAGCCGGCGGCGCTCGGTCAAGGTGGTCTCGTACAGGGGGATGGCCCGGTCCAGCTGCCCCGCCGACTCGTAGGCGTAGGCGAGGTTGTTCGCCGAGGTGAGCGTGGAGGGGTGCTCGGCGCCCAGCAGCCGGCGACAATCCGTGAGGACATCGTTGCCTAGCGTGATCGCTCGGTCGAGGTCGGCGGCGGCGAGGAGCTGCCGCACCGCCCAGCGGCGCAACCGCAGCAGCCGTTCGGGAAGAGCGGCCAGCGACTCCGGTAGGGGGGCATGGGAATGGGCCCAGAGGAGCTTGATGTTGGCCACCAGTTGCGCTCCGTCGCCACGGCGTCGCCAGCCGTCGCGCTCGTCGAACAGGTTCGCGTCGAGCCGGGCTACCGCGCTGGTCAGAGTCTGGTGGTAGCTACCCTCGTGAAGTGCGGTGTCCCGGATGACCCGCTGCACCAACCGGTGCATGGTGACGGACACACCATCGACCGTGACGGCCACGATCGACGCCTCCCCTAGCCGGTCCAGGAGCCCGTCCACCCCCGAGGCTTCACCAGTGGTTGACAGAAGCCCCCGGTGCACCCCGTCTGGGGACAGCACCGACAGCAGCCGCAACAGGTCGCCGGTCGCTGGGTCGGTGGCGAACCCGGCCTCGTGTAGCGAGAGCAGGATGGCCTCCGCGGTACCGAGGGGGTAGGGCTCCCCGCTGCGGCGGGTCAGGTACTGGCTCACGGGGATCGTGCGTAGCCGCTGTAGGTAGGTGGCGAATCCGAGGTGTTGCCCGCGTAGCACCGCCGCGGCCTGTGCGAGCGCCAACGGTAGGTGACCCAGCTCCTCGGCGACGGTGAGCGAGCCGTCGGGGTCGTCCAACCCGGTGGCGTCGGCGAGGTACTGGCAGCTTTCCGCGGGGGAGAACAGGTCCACGGGAATAGGCTGACCCAGGCGCTCCACGGAGCGCAGGGAGCTGGTCAGTACCACCTGGACGCTGCCTGAGGCCGGGAGGTAGCCGGGGAGGAGGTCGGCGTTGACGACGTTGTCGAAGACCAGCAGCGCGGGTGTAGCACAGGTGTTCAGGTAGGCCCGCAGACGGGCCACCGCGACACTGAAGTCCTCACCGGGGGATCGTAAGCCCAGCGCGGTGGCCAGCGTGTCGAGTCCGGTGAGCAGCTGGTCCTCGGAGTCGGCCGCGATCCAAGCGACCAGCGGCCATCCGTCGCGGACCCGGTCACGGGCGTAGGCGGCGACGAGCTGAGTCTTGCCGATGCCGCGCTGCCCCGTCACCGCGCACACCACCGCTACCTTGCCGTCGGCTGCTGCGGCCGCCAGCGCAGCCATGACCTCAGTGCGGTTCTGGTAGGCAGGGGGCTCACGAGGGAGCTGCCCGATCACCACCTGATCCGCTGTAAGCCTGTGCGGTGACCGATCCGCGGTCGGGTGGGTGAGATGGACCGTGCTGCCCGGACCGATCACCACGCCGGCCTGCACGGTGTCGATCCTCTGCGACAACATCTCTGCTGCCCCGTCACGCACTGACCCGGGTTCCCGATGCTCCCTCCGAGCGGCGAGGATCGCCACGACGACCAACAGCGCCACGACACCGCCGAGGACGGGCCAGACATGCCACGGCCGCTGAAACCACCCGGGGACCCCCACCGTGGCATAGTTCGTCAGCACCTGAGCGACCGCGCCGGTGAGGACTGCAAGAGCGGCCGTCGCAGCGGGAAGCAGCCACACGCGGCGTGGCATCGCATCGCCTCCCGCGAGTTGCGTGGCCCGGTCGGAGTCTCCCACGACAGATATCGCCCGAAGTATCGCGGCTGTTGCACGATAGGTCCTGCCGCGCCCACCCACACCCGCCAGATACGGCGAGCCAGGGGCACGTCGTGCATGCGCCGCAATCCCGTCTAGCCGGCCGGTAGGCAGTGCGCTTCAGGAGGTAGCCCCACCAACGGCTGGACCGGAGCGCTATCTCGTCGACCTGGCGCAGCACGATCACGCCCCGGTCGGAGGGCAATTCTCCTTCATCCGGCGCTGGTCATGCCAGGCTTGCCCTCCGGCCGGGGCGTGATAGCTCCTCGAGTCGGATCGACGAGCATCAGACATCCTCGGTAGCCGGATGAAGCGGCCGGACCGCTTGCCGTAGCCACCTGTGTTCACAGATACCGGAGGACAGACGACGGCCGCCGATCCTGACAGCGGCCTGCGTTCCGCATAATTCTGGCGGGCTAGAGGCCATGATCTTGGCTTTGAGCTGGGGAAATGCGTCGAGGCACGCGTCGGGGGCGTGTCTCTAGGTGGTGGTGTTGCCGCTGGTCAGCGGCT
>Ga0136617_10000192_pt1 | contig 47136 bp, 39 predicted proteins | sample AntDrymUQ3222106_2_FD_129672 | JGI IMG/M metagenome (GOLD analysis project Ga0136617, IMG submission 129672) | Polar desert sand microbial communities from Dry Valleys, Antarctica - metaG UQ322 (21.06) | ecosystem: Environmental > Terrestrial > Soil > Desert | place: Antarctica: Dry Valley... | reverse complement strand
GCGCTCGACATCAAACTTTACGCCCGAATCGCGCCCGAACTTTATCTGAAACGCCTGATGGTCGGCGGTTTTGAAAAGGTTTATGAATTAAACCGCAATTTCCGCAACGAAGGTCTGTCGCACAAACACAGCCCCGAATTCACGATGCTCGAATTTTACTGCGCCTATATGGACGTGAATGGAATGATGGATTTCGCCGAAGCGATGATTAAAGAATCGGTGCGAAAAGCGACGGGCGGAAGTTTGCAAGTGAAATACGGCGAGAATAATCCTTTAAAGTCTGAACAAATCTCGAATGAATCGGCGCAAAATGCTACAGGCGCTGGTTGGCTGGTTAAGGAAGATATAGGTGAAATTGATTTTTCAAAGTTTGAAAGAATTTCGATGAAGGAAGCTGTCAATAAATTTTTGAGTTCCGATAGTTTTGCTTTTCCACAATTTATCGGAGAAAAATATGATGCTTCTTGGCTAGACGATGCTGTCAAATTACAAGCATTAGTTAATTCCGTTAATAAAATTAAATTAGTAAGGGCTGATTTAATCGGAAAACCCGGATTGGTGAGAATGTCAGAAGAGGAAATTAAAGCAAAAAAAGAACAAATAATAAATGCCACAAAAAAAATATGGCAGGATTCTCTTGCTGAAGCACAAAATAGGGTTGAAGATTATAAAGTTCAAAAGGAGCAAGCAGCGCACGATTTGGTTTGGATATTTGAAGAGTTTGTAGAAGAAAAATTAATCCAACCGACATTCATTATTGATTACCCAAAATCAATTTCGCCTTTGTCGAAAGCCTCGCCGGAGAATCCGAACTTCGCAGAACGGTTTGAATTATTCATAAATGGAATGGAATGCGCAAACGGCTTTTCGGAACTCAACGACCCGCGAGAACAATACGAGCGTTTCCGCGACCAAATGAAAGAACGCGAAACGGGCGACGAGGAAGCAATGGTTTTGGACGAAGATTACATCCGCGCTCTCGCTTACGGAATGCCGCCTGCCGCGGGAATCGGCATCGGGATTGACAGATTGGTGATGCTTTTGACAAACAAACATTCTATCCGCGACGTGATTTTGTTTCCGCATATGCGTCCCGAAAAGAAAAATTCAACGGCTGACGATGTAGAAAACGCGGAGGAAAATTAATTGATATAATTTAGAGACGCAATCAAATTTAAGTTGCTTCAAGTTTTTAATTTAAAAATACATCAAAGGAGTTAGAAAAATGGCACAAGACAAAAACCATACATACAGAACCGACGAAAAAGAGACGACCGAAACCGGCAGCAACATTCCGGGCGGCGACGGAACGGTTTCCGACGAAGACGTGAACCGAATCGGCGGCGGCAAAAAACGACAGAAAACCGGACAAGACCATTCGCTGGAAGATTACGAAAGGAGCGAGCCGAGCGGCGGAGTCGGCGCGGTTCAGGATTACTCGGACACTTCATCGGATATTGCGCATATCAAAGATTAAATTAGTGAAAAGTGAAAAACTAAAAGTTAAAAGTAAAAAAATTAAAACATTATGTTTACAGACGTTGAATCGCAAGTAAAAGGCATCAAGAAAATTTTTGACGAAGCCGAACGGGAAGACAATTGGAAAGTAGACGAACCGATGCTTTATAGTTTTTATTTCGTGGACAAAGACCCGGAAAAGCTAGAGAAACTCGGCGAGCATTTAGACAAGCAGGATTATGATTTTATCGGCATTTTTGAACTCGGCGACGAAGAAACCGAAGAATCAACCGGCGAATATATGCTGCACATTGATCGAGTCGAAACCTTCACGCCCGAATCGCTGGCGCACGTAAACGTCGAATTCTCAAATCTCGCCGAAGAATTTGAAATCGAAACCTACGACGGCTGGGAATTTGGCGAAGTTGGCGACGACGAAGACGAGGAAGAAATCGAAGTGGAATCGCCGTCTTAAAATACAAATAATGTAAAAAATGGGACGCGGAGTTGCGCGGAAAAAACGGGGATTTTCACAGATTTCTCTAAAAAATAATCCGTGAACATCTGCATAAAACCGCGCAACTCCGCGTTCCGTTTTTACCCGTTATTTTCTAAAATGAAAATTTTTCTTTATACGAGTTTTGCGCTGATTGCCTTTGCGCTAAACTCAATTCTGTGTCGTTTCGCGCTTGGCACAGAAGTAATTGATGCAGCGAGTTTTACAACGATTCGTTTGCTTTCCGGCGCGGTTACATTGATTGCAATCAGTTCGTTTTTCGGTAAAAACGAATCGAAAACAAAAGGCGGAAATTGGTTTTCCGCTTTTTTTCTTTTCGGCTACGCGATTTGTTTTTCATTAGCGTATATCAATTTAACAACCGGAACGGGCGCATTGATTTTGTTCGGAACCGTTCAGGCGACGATGATTTTCGTCGCGCTTTGGTCAGGCGAGCGTCCGCGCATTTTAGAATGGTTTGGTTTAATTTTTGCGCTCGGCGGTTTAATTTATTTAGTTTTTCCCGGTTTAAGCTCCCCGCCGATTTTGAGTTCCTTGTTTATGTTTACCGCCGGAGTTTCCTGGGGATTTTACACGCTTCGCGGAAAGAGTAATTCAAATCCACTTGAAGCAACGACCGGAAATTTCGTCCGCGCCGTACCAATGATTATTTTGGCAAACCTGCCTTTTGTTTTTCAAATGCATCTAACTTCGCGCGGCGTTTTGCTTTCGGTTTTATCCGGCGCGATTGCTTCGGGAATCGGATATTCTGTTTGGTATGCTGCGCTCAAATTTCATACGGCGACACGAGCGGCAATTTTGCAGCTTTCCGTTCCGGCTTTATCGGCAATCGGCGGCGTTGTTATGTTGTCGGAAAACGTTTCCGCGCGTTTATTAACCGCCACTTTTCTGATTCTCGGCGGAATCAGTTTAGCGATTTTCGGGCGCAAGTTTGATAAAAGCATGACGCTGGCGAAACAGAATTGATAGAATAATTTGATTGAGAAATCTAGACGAACAAAATAAATATTCCCCCGTTGAAAAACTGGAAACGGTTAGAGTTCTGCGTTTGTGGGAAATGATTCGGCTTACCAAAGGAACTTTTTTTCGGCGGTGTTTTCACATTTTCATCTGTCTTGCTCTGCGACTTTTCTTTCGCCGCATTGAAGCATCCGGCGTGGAAAAAGTTCCGAAAAAGGGCGCGATAATTTTTGTTCTCAACCATCCAAACGGCGCGGTTGATCCGGGACTTGTTTTTGTCAGCCTGACGCGCCGCGTTTCATTTCTCGCCAAATCAACGCTTTTTGATATGCCTGTTGTCGGTTTTCTGTTTCGCACGATCGAGGCTCTGCCGGTTTATCGGCGTGTAGATGCGGGCGCGGATATGGCAAAAAATCTGCGGACGTTTCAAAATTGCGAGGAGCTTCTCGCTCGCGGTCGCTGCATTGCCGTTTTTCCTGAAGGAATCTCGCATGATGCAACCAAATTGCAGCCGATAAAAACCGGCACGGCGCGAATTGCGCTTGGCGCATTGGCGATTGGGGTGAATAGTAACGAATTAGCTCAAAACGGGTTAAAAATAATGTCGGTCGGTCTTTTTTACACTTCAAAAACGGCGTTTAGGAGCGAGGCTTTGATTCGTTACGGCGAAGTTTTTGAGGTTGCGCCGGTTGCGTTAGATGAAAACGGCGAACCGCCGCGCGATGCTGTTTTGCAATTAACAGATAAAATCGAAAACGCTTTGAGAAATGCGACTTTGAATCTGGAAAACGCGCAGGAACTCGAAACCGTTATCAAAGCCGAAGCGCTTTTTTCTTCGGTTTATGAAAATCTTTTGTTCAAAAAAACTTTGACGCAAAGTTTTTTACATCTGCAGGATTTGGCAGAAAAATACAAACTTCTGGGACAAAATAATCCCGAAAAAATGCGCGAGTTGAGCGCAAAGGTTGAAAAATATGAAAGCGAACTTGAGACCAGCGGTTTGACAGTTGAAAGCCTTTCGGTTTTGCAACACCCGACGGCATACGTTTTTCGTTATTTGATTTTGCGAATTGTTTTGTTATTGCTTCTCTCTCCTTTAACAATAATCGGCGCAATTATTCATTCGCCAGCGTATCTTTTTTCCAATTTAATCGGACTAATGTTTAAAACGCACGGCGTTGATGCCGCCGGCTCGAGTTATAAAATTCTCGCCGCCTGCATTTTTATGCCGCTGACGTGGCTGATTTTGGCAGGAATCCTTTTTTATTTTTTCGGCTGGCAAATCGCGCTTGTTTCAATTCCAATCATGATTTTATGCGGCTACATCGCCTTACGCTCCTTTGAAACATTGATTGATATGACCGTCTGGCTAAAATCGGCGTGGTTTTTGTTTCGTCAACGAGCGCTTTTTTTGCGTCTTCTCGTGCAGAGAAAAACGCTGCAACAGGAAATCAGTTCAGTGGTGAATGGTGAGTAATAAGTGGTGAGTTCTGGCTTTTCATTCCCCACTCATCACTCACCGTTCACCGTTAAAATTATTCATTCGTCAAAACCAAAACCGGGTCAATGTCCGAAGCCCGCCAAGCCGGATAAAGCGCGCCGAAAAGACTTCCGCCGATGGCAATTAAAATGGCGGTTATAATCCAGCCCGCGCTGAATTCAAACTGCAAATCGAAACTCGTTTCAATTATAAAAGAGGCGATTAGGGAAATTAAAAAACCTAGAACAACGCCGAAAACGCCGATTAAAAACGCTTCGCCTTCGATGACTTTGATGATGAAAGATTTCGACGCGCCGAGAGATTTCAAAATACCAATTTCTTTGCGGCGTTCGGTGATTGTCGTATACATCGAAAGAAGAACAAAAACTGTGCTGACAAACGCGCCCAGCGCGACTAAAACACGCAAAAATGTGTTCAAACCTGGAATTCTTTCCTGCACGTCAATGACCAAATCCCTGGTTAAATTTATTTTGTTGCCGGGAAGTTGTTGATTAATACGGGCTGCGATTTCTTCAACATTCGCGCCGTCTTCGAGCTTAACCAAAATATACGTGCATTTGTTCGCCGCTTCGAGCGCGTCCTGCATTGCCGCCAAAGACATTTTTATTCGCGCGCCCGACGGCGGCGCAAATACGCCGACAACTCGGTAATGTTTTCCGCCGAAAAGCTCGATGCGGTCATTAAGTTTTAGATTATCGTCGAGCATTTGTCGCTCATCAACTACGACTTCATCATTTGCCGTCGGCGCTCTTCCCAACACAATTTTTATACCGTTCATCTCGGCAAACGGCTGCCATTCAACGCCGTCAAGCTGCCGTAGTCCCCAGCGACCTTTTGTATCCGGCGTGATATAACGTATGACAGGAACGGTTGATTTGACACCTTCGATTTCCAATAATCTATCGGCATAAGTCGTGCTGACCGAAGCGTTTGAGCTTGTCAATTCCATAGCCCCTGCGCGCGTGAAAATAATTTCCGCTTTCAAATTGTAAGCGCGATGCGCCATATCTTCCATCATTCCGCGTGCTAAACCGGTAAAAAGCGTAACCAAAATCACGCCAAGCGCGACGCCGACAATGCTGACAGCCGTGCGAAACGGGCGTGTTTTTAAGTTGGCTAAAACTAATTCGAACATTTATTAATCATTGTAGGAGGCAGGCACAAGACCTACTCCTACAAATTTCTATGTCATTTTCACAAAATCGAAATCTTTTGCTTTCTCTGTATCGGTAAAAAGTTCTTTTCTTTTTTGAAAATCTTCATACATTCGGTCGTAAGTCGCCAGCAAAAAATCGGTTGATTTTTCCCGCGTGTTTGACCGTGCAGTCTCCAAAGCATTTTTAATTCTGCTTTCACGCACAACCGGGTTTTCAACAATTTCACGCACGGCGCGAGCGAAATTCTCCGCTGTCGGCTCGGCTAACCACATATTTTCATCGGTCGCATACGAAAGCAAGCCGCCCGCGTTCGGAGCGAGCGTGGGAACGCCGGAAGCCATCGCCTCGAGCGGCGCGATGCCGAAAGGCTCGCGCGGATTTGGATGCACGAAAATGTCGCAGTTGGCGTAATAATTTGCCAGAGTTTCCTTGTCAAGATGTCCAAGCTGAATGATTTTATTCAAAACGCGTTTTTCGGTTTGTTCCTTTAACCATTCAGCTTTTGGTCCTGCCCCTGCAACCAATAACCGAAAATCGCGCGTTTCGTCACGCGCCAAAATTTCCATAAAATCAGGCAATAAATCAACATTTTTTTCCGGCGAAACTCTGCCAGCGTAAAGCAAAATGATTGCATTATCGGGAATGTTCGCGCGTTTGCGCATCTCGCGTTTTACCGCGCCGGATTTTCTTTCCGGCGTAAAAGTTACGTTATCAACACCGCGCGGGCAAACTGCGATGCGTTCTTCAAAGGGAATGCGGGCGGCACGGAAAAATCGCCAGCACAAATTGAAAAACCAGTCCGAGCGGCGCAGATTTTCCGATTTTTTAACCGACCTGTAAAATTCCTCAGCCGTGTAAGGCGAATTGGCAATATGAAAATCAAACGACGGAAAATTATAATTGCCCATTACGCGCTTGGCAAACCATTCGGAAATCTTGCCGCCTGAAAGAAACGAACTGATATTGTCGTCCATTCTCTCACACGAAAAGTGAACAAGCATCGGTCTGCCAAGCTGCCGGAATTTACCGATACGAATCATTGCGCCGAGTATGCTGAGCGTGTATTTATCGGTAACTTCAACCATCTGCGGCTTTTCAGCCAAAAGAACTTTGCGGATAATCGAATCGCCGGGCATATATTGCCAGGGCATCATAACCCGGTATCGTTTGTCGAAAACCGGCGATTGTTTGGCGGGAATGTAATAAATTTTAGCAAATTCGTTGACCTGTTCAATTTCTTCGCGCTCGCCCGGAACAATCAAACTGATGAAACGACGATGACGCGGTGCGGCAGCCAGTAAGTTGTTATAGCTGGTGCTAATACCGCCGGAGTTTTTGTGATAGTAATTCGTTAAATGAACCGATCTAGAAAGTGTATTAATCACAGAAAAACTTTAAACCAAATATCAATCGGAGATTAATTGTTGGAGAATTTTTTATGCAGCGCGGTTGCTGCAATAACGAAAAAAGTAAAAAACAAAAGTATCGCCCACGCACCGAGCGCGGTTGTCCAAGCCCACGACCATTTGCCGCGAAAGACGCCGAAAATTGTGCCGACGGCAAGTCCAAAAGCTGAAAAAATTCCGAAAGCCGTTAATAGCTTGCCTTCGCGGAAAGCCCGAAGGATTTCATTTGGCAGAAAGATGACGAATTCGACAATGAGCAGGGGAATTCTTTTCATATCGCTCAAGAGCGATTTCGTTTCTTGCCCGGCACCGACCAGCATCACGCCGTGCCGCATTACAAACAAATTAAAAAGCGCCGACAAAATCGAAAACATAACAGAAATGGCGAAAGCTTTTTGCCTTGCGTTATTTTCCGAAGCGGCAAACACGGTGTTGAAGTAATTTTCCTGTGCGTAGTGCGTTATGAATTCAATCGTATGACTAAAAATTGGCAGCGTAATTGTGACAATCAAAGTTGCCAGCCAAATTGGTGTCGCGCGGCGAAACGATTGAACAATCGAACCGGAAACGCCGGACGTGAAAAAACGAAAGCTCAATTCAACTAAAACCGCCGTTAAAGTAACCGCCCAGTTTTCCTTACTTGCTTTATAAACCGTAAAATAAAACGAAGCCCGAAGAATCGCGCCGACGAGCGCGGATTTCCAATTCCAGCGCGTTAAAATCTGCGCCGGATGTTGCGCGAGACTGCGAAAAACGTCACCGATGGAAATCTGTTCGACTTTGACTGCTTCCAAATCTTCGGCTTCGGCAATCGAGCGATGTATTACTTCCGAATTCATCATTTCATTTTGTTGGAAAAATCTGTTTTCGTTTTTGACAAACGCAACTTATAGGCTTCCTCATAGGCTTGAAAAACTTTCTCGAAAACTGAATCCCAAGAGCGCGACAGCGAAAATTCACGCGCCCTTTTTTTCATTTCTGATAATTTTTCGCTGTTGTTCATCGCTTCCAGCGAGAATTTTACAAAATCCTGAAAGTTTTCGGCAACAAAGCCTGTTTCGTTGTGGCGAACAATAAACTTCGGTCCGCCTTGATTCGTTACGATAACCGGAACGCCCGAAGCCATCGCTTCCTGGGCGACATTGCCGAAGGCGTCGGTTTCCGAAGGAAACACGAAAACATTCATATTAGCATACGCTTCGGATAAATGCTCTCCGTCGAGAAAGCCTGTAAATTCGGCATTTTGCACATTTTTTTCAAGCCATTCGCGCTCGTTCCCTTCGCCGACAATTAAAAATTTGAAATTTATTTTGCCTGCTTTTAACAATTCTTTTTCCAAATCAGCGAGCATTCGCACGTTTTTTTCGGCTCTTAATCTTCCGACAAATCCGAATCGAAAAACATCGTCTTTGACCGTTCTTTTGGCAGGCGAAAATTTTTCCGTATCAACGCCGCGAATCATCAAATGCGCTTTTCTGCCCGTTCCTTTTCTCAGTGCGTCAATCAGTTCCTGATTCGGAGCAAGCAAAACTTGCGGCATTTTGTAATAAAGAATCGAGCCGTCCAAAATTTTTCTTTCGGCAAAATCAGTCATTTTGGAAACAGTTGTATCGGGCAAAAATCGAAACATGCGCATTAAGCGGCGGGCGGCAAATTCGTGTAGATTTGTGTGCCACGAACCGACGAGCGGTAATTGCAGTTTCCAGGCTAAATAAGCACCAATAATGCTCACGTCGTTTAAGCCCGTGATGTGCAAAACGTCGGGACGAAATTTTACAAGTTCGCGCAGAACACGGTTTGTATGACGCTGAAAAAGCGGGTCATAAGCCAAGTCTTCATCGAGCGCAAGCGAGACTGACGAACGTTTGAGCGAGAGATAGGAAACCGAGCCGTCCTGCGAGCTTTCGGTTTTGCCGCCGGCGTGAACACACAAAAAAGGGTAGCCGTTTTTTTTGGCAAACCCTATTAGTTTATGGCTTGTCATTGCCACGCCGTTTACTTCCAGAAATGAATCGGGGAAAAAAGCGACGCGCAAAATTTTATTCACAATTAATCAATAGCTAACCGTCGGTAAAAGTGCGGAAGCAGTTTACAGAGCGCTTTCAGCGCTTTTTTGAGCCGAAAGAATTTGCGCGATTTCTTCCAAATCGGGAATTTCAAATTTGGTCTGCGCGGCGTCTATCGGAACTTTGTCTTTTTGTTTTTCCGCCAACCGAAACGCGGGACGAAGATACGGGCTGCCAAAAATGCCAAGCGTCCGAACTGCAACACGAAGCCACGCTGGACCGCCGTATATCCAATGCACTGAAAGCGGACGCAAACCGTGACCGTCGCCGATGTCGAAATGAAGGCGGTCGAACCATTTTCTGCGTCCTTCTGGAAAATCTGGATAAAGTTTTAAGATTTCGGCAAACGATTGCAGTTGGCGCGAGTGAAGCGGTTGTTTGTATTCGGGCATAAAAACGATTTCACTTCGCTTATCAACGCGAATTTCTTCGGCAAATTCGGCAAAGGTTTTGGCGTCGGTTAAGTTGATAACCGTATTCGGCTTGCAACCGTGGCGGTCGCCACCTGTTACAATCGGAAGCCCGAGCGCTTCCGCCATTTCAAGCACGGCTTTGTTTTCCGACCATGAGCGGAAACCGTTAATCTCCAGCGCGTGAATATAACGTCCGTATTCTTTCAAAAAATTCTTGAGCAGAATCTTGTGTTTTTCCTTGCCGACTATTTCGATGTCCCACAACGGGTGATTTAAAACCACGAGAACTTCCGGCAAAGCGTTGAGTGTCTTAAAGATTTCGTGAAGATTTTCAACGCCGTGATTCTCTTCGTTGAAAGTATAATCGAGCAGAGTTTTAGTTAGTTCAACGGCGCCGTCTTTCGGCAGATTATGGACGCCGACGTGGAAAAATCCGTATGAATAGGGAACCGTCCATTCAAGCGAAATCGGCGCTTTTTCGTTTTCGATATGTTTGTTGACCTGTAAGTTTGCTTCGATGCTGTCATGGTCGGTTATCGAGGTGATGGCGTCGAGTCCCGCGTTGTTAATTTGTTCTTTTTCAATACTATAAACTGCGGGCGCGGTTAAAGGCGGAGACCAAAAACCGGTTGAAAAATCAATAGCTTTACCTTCACGTTTGGCGTAGTTTTTACGTTCTCGATTCCAGAAATAAGAAATAACCGGCAATTTTGCGGCGTAATGCGGCACAAAATTGAGCAATTCTTTGGAATGTTCGGTATGGCAATGGAGAGAAATGCCTGTTGTAGCTTCTTTGCTCAAGTCTTTTGGCTTGTGCAAGATATGCAAGCGGGTTTTTTTTAAGTTCATTTCATTCTCCGTAAGTCTTCGGGTCAATCAAATCAATAAAAGTATCAAATCCGATTTCGAAAGTAAATTCGTCAGATGTTTGTTTTTTGTTAATTGTTGTATATATTCGTGTTGGTATTGGCATCAAAGGAAAACGCGGTTTCGCGTTGTTAAAATTTTATCATACAAAAAATAAAAAATTGTCACAAATCAAATTAGCGCGGTGTTTTGTAATTAGAAAGGGAAGAAAACTCCAAAATAATAATTTGAAACGCAGGAGAATGCAATTATGAACTGGTTAATATCATTGGTTATAGCGAGCGTAATGTTTTCATCGGACGGCAGCTTACCGGAAAAAACGAATTATAATCGCGCGGAATCAAACGCGAATACACTTGTTAAACGGGATGAAACCGAACGCTTTGAACAAACTTATCGGCTAAACGCAAAGGGAAGAGTAAGCGTTTCAAACGTTAACGGCTCGATTACGGTTGAAACCTGGGACAATTCGCAAGTTAAACTCGAATATATCAAGACCGCCGACAGCCGCGAGCGTTTGTCCGAAGTTGAAATCAGAATTGATGCGCAACAAAATTATTTCCAGGTCGAAACTGATTATGATAATTGGAAACAAGGAAACAACAAGCAATCGAGAAATAACGGCAAACTGCAAGTTGATTATCGCCTCTTTGTGCCGCGCTCGGCGATTTTAGATGAAATTGAAACCGTAAACGGCGCGGTACAAATTTCAAACGCGACAAACATAACCAAAGCCTCATCGGTCAACGGAGGAGTCCGCGCGACGAATTTGCGCGGAACGGCAAATCTATCCACTGTCAACGGAACGGTCGAAGCCGATTTCGACCAATTGGCAACTGGCGGCAACATTTCTCTCGATACTGTTAACGGACAAGTTAATTTAGTTATTCCGTCAGACGCAAACGCGACCGTTAAAGCCGATACGCTGAACGGAAGCATTACTAACGATTTTGGCTTGCCGGTTCGCAAAGGTGAATATGTCGGAAAGGATTTGTACGGCAGAATCGGGAGCGGCGCGGTTCAAATCCGCCTTAACAGTGTAAACGGCGGCTTGTCGATAAAACGTAGAAACGACGGAAAAAACGTTAGTCCGGCGACGAATCTTTTGTCGCAAAAATCAAAATCTGGTGATGGTTTTAATAAACAAATTGACGAGGATATTGATGACGATATTGAAGAAGATAAGAAAAATGTCCCGCCACGGCATAAGCAAAAAACAAAACAAAAAGAAATGGCGCAGGCGGTAAAGGAAGTACAAAAAGAAATTAACAGAATACAGCCTGAACTAGCTAAAATAAACGCCGAGGCGCTTAAAGAAGCAAATGCAGTAATGAATACTCCCGAATTTCGGGCAAAACTTAAAGAAGTGGAAAAGCTCGCGCTCATCCAAATACCGGAAATGAATTGGTTTGTCGGTTCACCGAAAGTAGAAAGTAAAAGTGAATCATTCGCGGTTAAAGGAACGCCGCTCGTAAAAATTAACGCCAAAAATTGTGCCGTCGTGGTTCGCGGCTGGGATAAACAAGAGGTGCAGTATTCGGTAACGAAAATTTCCCGCAATCAAAATCAGAAGCCGATGACAATTAAAGATAATCACACGGATTCGGAAGTGACTATTGAAGTTTCGGAAACGAACGGCGACGGTTTTTTTGCCGGTGAAAACCGTACGCGCCTCGAAGTTTTTGTACCGAAAAAAACAAATCTGAGAGTGGTCGCCGACGGCGAAATTCGTCTCGAAGGAGTTTCCGGTGAGATTGATTTGCAAGGCGCCGACGAGAACGTCAATGTCCGCGACGCTGACGGAAAACTAAGCATCGGAACGACTGACGGGCGAATTCGCGTAATCGGTTTTCGCGGCGCGTTTGACGGAAAAACCGTTGACGGTATGATGAATCTCGAAGGCAATTTTCAAAGTTTTAACGCGCAAACAACCGACGGCAGCATAATTTTAACCGTTCCTGAAAATACAAACGCCGTTTTCGAAACAACCGCCGAAATTGAAAATGAAGGTTTGGATTTGAAACCGGAAGGCACGGCAAGCGCCAAACGCTGGCGCATCGGAAATGGCGGCACAATCTACCGTATAAACGCCGGCGACGGCAAAGTTTTTATTCGTGGCGCGAATTTTATAAAAACCAATCAATAAAGGATTTTTTATTCGAGGATCGTATTTGTTTACAAAGAGTTTAATCAATTAAATAATGTAAAATGCAAAATTAAACCCTTAATTTTGCATTTTACATTCAATTTGACTCGAATATATTTTGTTATTCGAACACACGCGTAACAGGCGTAGTACTTACGCTTTGCGCAGTAACGCGAATCGGATAAGTTGAAATTATCTTATCTTCGTCAAGAATCTCCTGCGGTTTTTGCGAAGCGTAAGAAACTGTCGCCGGTTTGTTATTGACGATTTGGTCACGCAAGCTTTGCGCGTCTTTGGTAATCATTACGACGCGCATATTGTTTGACGCAAGATGCGTTTTTATTACGCGATTAACATCCGCCAAAGTCAGTTTCGACAAAGCCGTTTTCATATATTGATTAAAATTCGGAATGCCGTAATAACGACTGTCGAGCGCGTAACCGAGTTCGTCGTCTTTTGTCTGCGTTAAGATATTGACGTATTTAATCAAAAAATCTCTGGTTTCTTCAAAAGTTTTTTGGTCTAAACCGTTTTTCACAAGCTTGTCGTATTCGTAGAGCGTTGCGCGAAGCGCGAAGTTCGCGTTTTGCGGCTCGACGGGACGAATCCAGATTTGAAAAATTTGCTGCTGGCGAGCCAGATTCGGGTCAGGCTCAAATTGAAACATTCCGCGCGGAAAGTATTCGATGTAAGCATAATCGCCGTAATTCAAACCGCGAAGCTCTCGAAGTCGCCCGTAAAGATAGCTGTTCGACGAGCGATGCTGTCCAAAATAAGAGCCGACGAGCGCGAGCGCGGCATAATCTTTTGAAGCGCGATTAACCGCAATCGGAAAGCCGAGCGAAATCGCCGTCGCGCGTGTTTCACGCTGGACAATTTCAATTTTCATTCCCGGGTCGAGACGCGGCGCGGCGAATTTTCTCGCAATTTTTTTGCCTTGTGGCAGTTTTTGAAAATCGCTGACAATATTATTTGAAAATTTTGTGTCAAAACCACCCGACATTCCAATCACGAGATTTGAACGAGTGTAATTTTTCGCGTAAAAATCGCGCACGTCCGCCAGCGTCAATTTTTGCAAACTGCTTAATGTTCCCATCGAATGATGCGCGTACGGGTGACCGGCGTAAATTAAATTATAAAGCCTTTCCTTGCCGAGTTCTTCGTCGTTTCCTTCGCGCAAACTCGTTTTCAAAAAGTTTATCTGGTCTTGTTTCAAGCGCGTAAAATCTTCTTCCCTAAACCCTGGTTCGAGCAGCATCTGACTTATTAAACCGTAATACTTGTCTAAATTATCAACGTGCGTCGAGCCGACAAATGTCGTCATTTCCTTATCAGTTTGCCATCCGAAGCTTGTCGCCATCGGATAAAACTGCTCGACGATTTCATCGTATGAAAGTTTTTTGCTTCCGCCTTGCGCGAGCATTGCCGCGGTTAGAGACGCAATGCCTTCCTTGCCTTTCGGGTCGTCAACCGAACCGGTCAGAAATTGGATGCGCATCGAAATAATCGGCGATTTGCTCGGCTGAAAAACGGTTGCGACGGTTGATTTCATAGTTTTGGGTGATGCCGCAGCGCGTTTTTGCGCCGTTGCATTTAGCGATGCAAGCAGAAAAATGATTGACGCCGAAACCGCAAAACGCAAAGCTAACTTTAAATTTTGAATTTTGAATTTTGAATTTTTCATTATTTTGCGCCTCCTTTTTTCGATGCCAAAGTTACAACTGTCTGGTTTTTGTCGTTAAAATATTTTTCCGCGTAAAAGCGAATGTCTTCAGGTGTAATCGAATCATAAAGCGTAAAAAGTTTATCAATCGTTTCGGGCGAACGCCGAAGCGCGACAAAGCGCGCGAGTGTTCCGGCAATCGCGTCGTTGCTGTTCATCGCCATCGAAAAACCGTAACGCATCCGCGAGCGCGTTTCGTCTAATTGTTTTTGCGGAATCAATTCTTTTGTATATTTTTTGAATGTTTTGACGATTTCATTTTCCACATAAGACAAATCTTTCCCGTCTTTTACCTGCGCGTAAACGGTGAAAAGCTCCGGGTCAAGATGATTGTCCGCGCCGCCTTCTATCCAGACCGTTTTTTGTTCTTGCAGAACAAGTTTTTGATAAAGGTCGGAATTGTCACCGAATGCAATCAGACTCAGCAAATCAAGCGCGGCTAAATCCTTTTCGGTTTCGGAAAAAGCAGGTGCGCGATATGCCACGGCAACGTGCGGCAATGTGGGCGAATCCCAGTCAATGTTTTTGCGCCGCGCTTCTTTTTGAATAGGCTCGACGGGAATTTGCTGTTTGTAGCTGCCGCGCTCCCAATTGCCGAAATAATTTTTCACTTTTGTTAAAACTTCATCAGGTTTTATATCTCCGACGACGACAATCGTCGTGTTTTCGGGACGATAGAAACGGTCAAAAAACTGCAAAGCGTATTCGTATTGATTTGGATAATCTTTAATGTCTTCGAGATAACCCATTGTCGTGTGGCTGTAAGTATGATTTTTGAAAGCCGTTTCGCGCAAAACTTCGTGCATCTTGAAAGTCGGTGACGCGCTGTTTTTGTTATATTCGCCGAGAACCGCGCCGGCTTCGGTTTTGAATTGCTCAACCGAAAATTTGAGTTTTTGAAAACGGTCGGCTTCAAGGCGCATAATCTCGTCAAAATCTTCTTTGGCGAAAGTTTCGTGGTAAACCGTCCGGTCATCGGAAGTGTAAGCGTTACTCGACGCGCCGGCTTTTTTCATAATTTCGTCAAAACGCCCGGCGGGAAAGTTTTCGCTGCCGCGAAACATTAAATGCTCGAAAAAATGCGCGTAACCGCTTTTCTTTTCTTCGACCTCGTTGCGCGAACCCGTGCCGACAACAATATAAAGCGAAACAAGATTCGGATAATCGGTCTGAACGCTAACGACGCGCAAACCGTTCGGCAAGTCATTTACTTTATAAGCGTAAGGAAAAACTTTTTTCGTTTGTGAAAACGCCGTTGCCGAAACAGCCAGAAATAAAGCGATTAACAATAAAAATTCTTTCATATTTACTCCTTAAAATGAGTTCGATACTTGATGATTTGATTTTACTTGAGAAAATCTTTTCTGCCAAAAACAAAACATCGTAAACAGTTTTTTTCAAAACGTGTCACGCGGGTTTTCCCAAGAATTTATCTTTGATTCGGTAAAATTTTAGTTGTTGTAAAAATAAATGGTTGAAGAAATTTTTTAGGAAAAAACAAAACGAAATTTTGAATAAGAAAAAGGTAAGCAAAACGGGCGAAAGATTTTTGTTATCCGAAAACTACGTGATAAATAAAATTCTTCTTGTAATTTCTTAACTTATATTGTATAAGTCTTAGTTGGCAAAACATTTCTTAGTTTTTTGATAAGGAGATTCCAATGAAGCTAACCAAAAGTTTTTTAGCTCTTTTTCTTAATTTTTCCCTCGTTACAGTTTCTTTTCTAAGTTTAACCAACCAAACAATTTTTGCTCAAGATTCGCGCGTTGCTTTGCAACGCGGTTACCAAACCGGTTACTCGGACGGTTACATGTCCGGCTACCGTGACGCGCTCGACAATAACGCGAAAAATCTCCAACGACACGGCGAATATATTAAAGCCGACCGCGCTTACAGTAAAGATTACGGCTCGCTCGAAGATTACCGCGACGGCTACCGACAAGGTTTTGAAAGCGGGTACGGAACGGGGTTTGAAAAACGCTCGTTCGACGCGACGATTCCGGCTGATTTGAGTAAACGCGGCATTGCGGAAATAAGCACGCCAATTCAAACGGCTCCGCCGGATACAATTGTTCAGGAGAATCCTCCTGTTAATACGGTCGCCGAAACCGCTCCCGTCAATAAAGTTGAAGATGACGCGAGCGCTCCCGCAGTTGAAGTTCCGACAAATACGGTCGAACAAAAAACTTCCGAAAATCTTGCGGTCGAAACAACAAACAGCACTTCTGAAAACACGACGCAACCGACTACACCTGCTGGAATTGCTCAGGTTAATTACACGCCTGGCAGCGGAGATATTGTTATTATTCCGATTGAGACCGAGTTAATTGTCGAATTAATTGACAACCTGAACACCGAACTAAACCGCGAAGGCGATAAATTTACAGCCCGCGTTTTTTCGCCGAACGAAATAAACGGCGCGATTATCGAAGGCAGAATCGCAAAAATTCAAAAACCGGGCAGAATCAAACGTCGCGCGGAAATGTCGCTCTCTTTTGACCGCATCATTTTACCGGAAAATCGCTGGAGCAACTTTAATGCGATTTTAACGGAAGTTTTGCCAATCAAAGGCGATAACGTAAAGCGCGTTGACACCGAGGGAATAATGGAAGGCAAAAGCTCGGTCAAAGGCGATTCGGTTAAAGTCGGCGCGACAACAGGAACCGGTTTGGTTATCGGAGGAATTGCCGCCGGACCCGTCGGCGCAGCGGTTGGAGCGGGCGTCGGCGCAGCGATCGGTGTCACAGCGGTTGTTGTCGAGCGAGGAAAACATATCCGACTCAACAAAAATCAACAGCTTCGCATAAAGACCGCTTATGAAACGCAAATTAGATAGTCATTTATCATTGAACATTTATCATTTATGGGAAAGCAATAGATAAATGTTCAATGATAAATGATAAATGAAAAGTTTTTGGCGCGAAACTAATGCCGAGCCGAGCGCCTTTTAACAATCCACGAAACCAGTGCTGAGCTTTTATTCTCCTTTAGGCTTAGCAGCGTGTTTCGTGGAATTTTTTATAGATGATAATTGCTTTGTTAACTGATTTTGGCTCGCGGGATTATTATGTCGGCGCGATGAAAGGCGTTATTTTATCGGTTAACGCACAGGCAATTATCGTTGACATCACACACGAAATTCCGCCGCAAGACATTCGCTCGGCAGGTTTTACGCTCCGCGCCTGTTATAAAAATTTTCCGGCGAAAACAATTTTTGCAGCGATAATTGACCCGGGAGTCGGTTCAAACAGAAGAGCGATTTTGGCGGAGACCGAAAATTACCGTTTCGTTGCGCCCGACAATGGTTTACTGAGTTTTGTTTTTGAAGAGGAAACGAATTTCCGCGTTTTTGAATTAACAAACAAAAAATTCTTCGCGCCAAAGGTAAGCCGAACTTTTCACGGACGCGACATTTTCGCTCCTGTCGCCGCGCATCTTTCAAAAGGCATGCAGCCAAACGAATTCGGTAGAGAAATTAATGATTTTGTTTGTTTCAAAACCGCAAAGCCCGTAAGAATATCCGAAACTGAAATTGAAGCGGAAATCGTTCACGCGGACAATTTCGGCAATCTCATTACAAATCTCAGACAATCTGATTTACCGGAAAATTTCAGGCTCGAAGTAAATGGAGAAATTATCGAAAGGCAAAGAAAATTTTATGCGGAAGCAGCAAAAGATGAAGTATTTATAATTTTGGGAAGCGCGGGTTTTTTAGAAATCTCGGCGAATCAAAATTTGGCACAAGAAATTTTGCGCGTTCGAGTTGGCGAGAAAATCTTGCTAAAAGCCTTAGACAAAAAATGAGTCAAATAATCATTCCGTCGCGTATAGTAGCGTTTTTCGGAACAATAATAATGCCTTCGCGGATATAGTAGCTGCGGTTTTCGCCGTCGAAAGTTTCGAGATTATCTTTATTTATCAATTGCACGTTGCTGCCGATGCGCGTGTTTTTGTCAATGATTGCGCGGCGGACAACCGTTTTTTCGCCGATTCCGATATGCGGAATAGTGCGGCTGACGTTTCTCTGTATCTCTTCAAACGATTCAAAAAAATCCGCCCCCATAACAATCGCATTTTCCAGACGCGCGCCGTTGTCAATTCGGCTTCGCAAGCCGATAATCGAACGCCGCGCCGTTACGCCATTTAAAATACAGCCTTCGCTAACCATCGAATTGTCAATATCGCAACCATGAACTTTCGACGGCGGCAAATAACGGCTGCGCGTGTAAATCGGTGATTGCGTATCGAAAAAATTAAACTTCGGCAAAGGCGAAGCTAAATCCAAATTTGCTTCGTAAAAAGAGCGAATCGTTCCAATGTCTTCCCAGTAATCAGTAAACAAATGCGCTTGTACGTTTAATTTTTTAATCGCCGAAGGAATTACTTCGCCGCCGAAATCAACACCCGAGTTTTCTTCATTAAGAAGCTGATTCAAGCGTTCGTAATTGAAAACATAAATGCCCATCGAAGCCAGAAACGGACGTTTTTCCGATTCTTCTGCGGTTAAGCCAAAACGAGTCGTGTCAACGCGCATTGCATCGAGCGCATCGCCTTTAGGCTTTTCCTTAAATTCGACAATTCGCCCCTTTTCGTCGGTTTTCAGCAAACCGAAACCCGTCGCATCTTCGCGTCGTGAAGGTATAACCGAAATCGTCACGTCTGCGTTCGTTTCAAAATGGCGGTCGAGAAATTTTCGATAATCCATCCGGTAAAGATGGTCGCCCGACAAAATCAAAACCGTATTGATGCGCCAATCCCGGATGTGCGGAATCATTTGCCGCACGGCGTCCGCCGTTCCTTGAAACCATTCGGGACTATCGAGGCGCTGTTCGGCGGCGAGAACTTCGACAAAGCCGGTCGAAAACGAGGAAAAACGGTAAGTGCGCGAGATGTGGCGATTCAGAGACGCCGAATTGTACTGCGTCAAAACAAAAATCTGGGTGATGTTCGAGTTAATAGAATTGGAAATCGGTACGTCAACTAGACGATATTTTCCGGCGAGCGGAACGGCGGGTTTTGCTCGTTCTTCGGTCAAAGGAAAAAGCCGCGTTCCGGCGCCTCCGCCTAAAATTACCGCTACCACATTTTCGTATTGAGTCATAAAGTTAAAAGAATCTATTTTTATGTTTTTCAGAATAGCCGTAATTGGTTGATAATTTCAAGCAGTTCTATCTGTTATGAAAAAGCGCTTTTAGCCAAATGTCATAATTTTGACATTTGAAAACAAGCGTGGTATTTTCCCTTAACCGGCATATGCAAAACTGCTGTTGCATAATGCAAAGTTCGATTGTATTTGTTCTTTTTCATACTAAAATACTTTTGGGTTTTACTTTCAAAAAAGCCAAAGGGGAAGTCGAGTGAAAATCTCGCACGGTCGCGCCACTGTAAGGCGAATTAAAAATGCAAAATTAAAAATGTAAAATTTTCCCGAATTTTTAATTTTTAATTTTGCATTTTGAATTTGCAAAGTCAGGAAACCTAGCCAAAAGTTTTTTAGCCGAAAATCGTCTCGCGTTAAGACGTTTGGCTGAACGGATGTTCTGTCTTTTGTTCTCCTTTTTGTAGAAAAAAGCTCTGTCTGATTTGCCTTTCGCCTTGTAGCAGAGACAAAAAGACGGAGCTTTTTTCTTGTCAAAATCTTATTTTAAAAAATTAAAACAAAATCGCTTTGCAAATACCTCACTGTGCGGTCTTTGCGCCTTTGCGGGAAAAACTTGCATAAAGAATTTCGCATTTGTTTGTTTATTGTTCAGCGTTTTTCTCTCCGCAAACTGCAAAACGGAAAACGCCGAGCTGCAGAACAATAAATTGACGCGCGAGATTGCCGATGATTCAAATCGGCGCGTGCGGCTTTCGGAAAAAATCGAACGCGCCGTTTCACTTGCTCCAAATTTAACTGAAATCGCTTTTGCCGTTGATGCCGGCGATAAATTAGTCGGCGTGACGAGCTATTGCAATTATCCGGCTGAAGCGGCAAAAATTCAAAAAATCGGCGACACTCTTAATCCAAATATCGAAAATATTATCGCTCTGAGACCGCAAGTTGTTCTTGTTTCGACCGCTTCGCAAATGGAAACTTTTTCGAAAACGCTCGAACAACAAGGCATTACGATTTTCGTTACCAATCCGAACCGCCTCGAAGACATTTATAAAAGCATTTACCAAATCGGTGAGATTTTCGGCAGAAACGACAAAGCGAGAGAAGTCGTTGACGGATTGAAAATGCGCGTGGCAAAAATCGAAGCGAAAACGAACAACACAAAAGACGTAAAAGTTTTTGTTCAGATTGATAAAAATTCGCTTTACACAATCGGAAAAGATTCGTTTATAACCGATTTAATCACTCGCGCGGGCGGCGTTTCGCTTACGGCAAACGTTTCTACGGCGTACCCGAACATTAGCCGCGAAACGGCTTTCGCGCTAAATCCCGACGCGATAATTTTGACCGACAGCCCTGACAACAATGAGCCGAATGAAGTTTTTAGAAATTCTCCGGCAGTAAAAAACGGCAAGGTTTTCAAAATCAACGCCGACATACTTTCGCGTCCCGCGCCGCGAATTGTTGACGCATTGGAGCAAATTGCGCAGGCGCTTCATCCTGAAAACTTCAATTGATTTTTTCACCAAGGAGGCGCAGAGATGCCGGGAAAAGAAAATTAAACCGCAGATGCACGCAGATTAACGCAGATGAAGACGGATGAAAAAGAAGAGCATTGATATAAAAACAAATAAATTCTCTGCGTCTCGGCGTCTCGGCGGTTTTTTACTACTTTTGCTTTTTCTCGCTATTTTCGTTGCCGCTTTGCTCGGCAGCGAAAAACTTTCGTTCTTTGATTTAAATGAACAGCAACGAGCGATTCTTTTCGATATTCGTTTGCCGAGAATTTTACTGGGCGCGAGTGTCGGCGCGAGTCTGGCGTTGGCAGGCGCAAGTTTGCAGGCTCTTTTGCGAAATCCGCTTGCCGAACCGTATCTTTTAGGCGTTTCAAACGGCGCGGCTTTAGGCACAATGCTGGCTTTTGTATTTTTTGCAAACTTAGAATTTGCGCGTCCGATTTTTGCTTTTGCGGGCGCAAGCCTGGCAACTTTTGCAGTTTATCAAATGGCGAAAAGCCGTGCTGGAATGAATGTCGAAAGGCTTGTTCTGTCGGGCGTAATTGTAACAACTTTTCTTTCTTCAATCATTGTTTTGCTGACAAGTTTATTGGACGCGGCAAAACTCAGAAGTTTTACATTCTGGCTCTTGGGCGATTTGTCGCAATCAACCCGCAACGGGTTTTACTTAAGTTTTGCGGCGGTTTTAATTGGCTTGGCGATTTTGATTTCGCAATCGCGGGCATTGAATTTAATGATGATTGGCGAGCGCGATGCGTTTGATTTCGGTGTCGAGATTGAACGAGTTCGTCTTTTGGTTTTTGCAACATCGAGTTTGTTGGTCGGAACAGCGGTTGCGGCAAGTGGTTCGGTTGGGTATGTCGGCTTGATTGTGCCGCATCTGGTGCGGTTGGCAATCGGTAGCGACAACCGTTTTGTAATTCCTTTTTCTGCAATAGTCGGCGCAATTTTTGTCGTGTTCGCTGATACACTGGCGCGAACTTTGATTGCGCCGCGCGAGCTTCCTGTCGGCGCAATTACTGCGCTTGTCGGCGCGCCGCTTTTTATTTATTTGCTGAGAAGAAATTAGCCGCGAAAAAATATGTTGAATGTTCTAAACATCACAATCAATTACGGCACTGACGAAGTTGTCAAAAAGGTTTCTTTCACATTGCAAAACGGTGAAATTCTGGCAATTGTCGGCGCAAACGGCGCGGGAAAAACGACTTTGCTTCGCGCTTTGAACGGAACTTTGCCGTTAAAAAAAGGCGAGATTTTGTTGGACAGTAAAAAATTAAAAGATTATTCGCGGCGCGAAATCGCGCAAAAAATTGCCGTTGTCGCGCAGGAAACGGAAACAAAATTTCCCGTGACGGTCTTAGAATTTGTTTTGGCGGGACGTTTCGCTTATGGCGGGGCTTTCGGTTGGGAAACCGAAACGGATTTAACTGTTGCGGAAAATGCTCTGGAAATGTGCGATTTAAGGAATTTTCAAGCACGCTTGATGAACGAACTTTCCGGCGGCGAACGGCAAAGAGTGGTTTTAGCGAGAGCTTTGGCAACCGAAGCAAGAATTTTACTGCTCGACGAGCCGACGGCAAATCTTGATTTAGCGCATCAAGCGATGATGTTCCGGCTCGTTCGTGAAAGATGCAAATCGCAGGCAAAATCGGCAATCGTCATCACGCACGATTTGAATTTGGCTTCTGAATTTGCTGACGAAATCTTGCTTTTGAAAGGCGGTGGAGTTTTATCGAAAGGTAAACCCGAAGCAGTCTTAAATGCGGGAAATTTACGCGAAGTTTTCAATGTCGAAGTCTTGCTGGACGAAAATCCGGCGAGTAAAAAAATGAGAGTTACGACAATTTATTAGAATTACGAACCTCGGAATACCTTTCTTCTAATTCGTAATTCGTAATTGATAATTCGTAATTGAAAGCAAGCGGCGTAAGGGAACGCGGTGCAAATCCGCGACTGCCCACGCAACCGTAAGTCATTTATTATTTGTCATTTGTCGGAAAGCATTTGATAAAGGATAAATGATAAATGAAAAAGTCGGGAACTTTGCCTGTTTGTTTCAACCTTTAACCAGAATCCGCGATGGGCGGAAAAGGAGAAATATGAGAATTATAAAAGTTTTAAGTTTAATTTGTTTTTTTACAATCTGCGCGTTTGCCCAGCAGGGCGCAAACATTTCGGGCATTTTAACGGCAAAAAACGGAAAACCGTTGGCGAGTATAACGATAAAACTTGAAAAGGACTCGGTTGTTTACCGCGAAGGTTCGACCGATGATAACGGCGAATACTTTCTCGAAGACGTACCGGACGGCGTTTATTCGTTTGTTTATAAGGATGAAAACGGCAACGACATTCGAGAAATTATCGAAGTAAAAAACGGTCGGGATGTAAATCGCGTTTCGGGCAATCGCATCAGCGAAACGGTTACAATTTCAGCCGACACGAATCAAACAATCGAGGAAGTTTCAAAATCCGTAAATATAGTCGAAGCCCAAGAATTGCGCGAACGCGCCGATTTTGCTCTGGTTGAAACATTAAAAACGATTCCGGGTTTTCGCGTGCAGCAGCTTGGCGGTTTCGGTAGAACGGCGACGATAAAAACGCGAGGACTTAGAAATCAAGATACGGCAATTTTGATTGACGGAATCAGATTTCGTGATGCGTCCTCGATTACGGGTGATGCTTCGGCATTTTTGTCGGATTTTACTTTGACGAGTGTTTCGCGCATTGAGGTTTTGCGCGGTTCGGGAAGCTCGCTCTACGGCACGAACGCCATTGGCGGCACGATTGATTTTCAAACGCCAAAGCCGCAAAGCAGATTTCACGGACAACTTTCCGGCGCTCTCGGCGGTTTAGGATTAAAACGCATTCGCGGAAATGTTTCCAATGGAAACGATAAATTCGGCTTTAATTTGGGCGTCTCGCGCACGGTTTATTCGGAAGGAATTGACGGGGACGATGAGGCGCACAATACGAATTTTCAATCCCGCGTAGAATACAATCCGCTTTCAAAAACAAACATTTCCGCGAGATTTTTTGTGTCCGACGCTTTTGTCAAACTCAATTCAAATCCAGATACAATCGGCACTTTACCCGCGACAAATGCAACAGTCATTCGCGCCGTTCCGCTTTCGCGGGGCGAATTGCAAAGATACGAAAACGGCGCATCTTTTTTATCGTTAAACCAAGAAAATACTAATTTCGTTCCCGACGCAAATGACCCGGACGCTTTTCAAAAATCGCAATTCTTTAACGGGCAGCTTGTTTTAACGCAAATCTTGAAAGGCAATCTTGTTTTTCAAGGCTTTTATTCCGGCTTGAAAACTTCGCGGAAAAATACGAACGGCGTTTTAGGAATCGGATTTCAACCGTTCGGCGGCGCGGAAAACAGTGTTTTTGACGGAAACATTCACACCTTAAACGGACACTTTAACTGGACGCCGAATAGTGCGAATGAAATTACGTTTGGTTATGAATTCGAGCGCGAAACTTTTCGCAACAACGGTTTTGCAAACGATGCGGCGAGCAATTTTACGACTCGCGCCGGACAATCGAGCAACACGCTTTACGCGCAGGATTTATTGAAATTTTTCGATAATCGTTTGCAAATTGCGGGTGGCTTCCGCGCACAATTTTTCAATTTGGAAAATCCCACTTTTAGCGGAACAAATCCACCATATCAAAATATAAGTTTAGAGAATCCGCCGAGCGCATACACATTCGACGGCTCGGCTTCTTATTATTTCGCCAAAACTGGAACAAAAATCCGCGCCCACGTCGGCAACGGCTATCGCGTTCCGTCGCTTTATGAAAGATTCGGAACATTTTACAGCAGTTTTTCACAAGACTTTACCGCGCTTGGCGAGCCGAATTTAGAGCCGGAACGCTCGATTGCTTTTGACGGCGGTGTTGACCAGACATTTTTCAGCAATCAAGCAAAACTGTCCGCCGTTTATTTTTACACGCGGTTAATTGACACAATCGGTTTTGGAAACGTCGTTCCAAACATCGGCGCGACTATCAGACCTTTTGGCGGATACATCAACACAAAAGGCGGCATCGCGCGCGGCGCGGAATTCAGCGCGGATGTAAAACCTTTTGAAGCGACAAGCTTTTTCGCTTCTTACACTTTTACTAACAGCGACCAGCGTACGCCGCAAGTTTCGGGCAGTGGAATTTCGCAAACGCTCGGAGTTCCCAATCATCAATTCACGCTTGTCGCTACGCAAAGATTCGGCAAAAATCTTTCGGTGAATTTCGATTTTCTGGCAACGAGCGATTATCTCGCGCCGATTTTTGATACGAATAATTTTACTTTTAATAGTTATGTTTACCAATTTAAAGGAGCGCGAAAAGGCGATTTGACGGCGCGTTATGAAATTCCCGCGAATGAGGATAAATTGCGTTTCGTACTTTTCGGAACAATCGAAAACATTTTCGATTACGATTATTACGAAAACGGTTTTCGCACCTTCGGCAGAACCGGACGCGTCGGTTTCGGCGTTAGCTTTTAAGACTGGTTAGAACATTTTGATAGATTAAACAAAGTAAAATTTTGAAATTCAGTGAAACGCGGATAAAATAATTGAATACGTCCGCGTTTTATTTTTTAGTTTTATTTTTTGCAAGTTTATGAAAAACGGTTGGGAAGCGATTATCGGAATGGAAGTTCACGCGCAACTGGCGACGGAGACAAAGATTTTCTGCGCGTGTGCGGCGACTTTCGGCAGTGAACCGAATGCAAATACTTGTCCGGTTTGTCTGGGGCTTCCGGGCGCGTTGCCGGTTTTGAATAGGCGCGTCGTTGATTTAGGCGCACGAGCAGCTTTGGCATTAGGTTTGAAAATTAATGAGACTTCGATTTTTTCACGGAAAAATTATTTTTATCCCGATTTGCCGAAAGGTTATCAAATTTCGCAATACGACAAGCCTTTTTCTTCGGACGGAGTTTTGGAAATTATGACTGCCGAGCGCGACGAACAGGGACGCGCGAGCGATTGGAAATTGATGAAAATCAATATTGTGCGGCTTCATCTCGAAGAAGACGCGGGCAAAAATGTTCACGAAGGTTTGCCGGAAGTCGATAAATACTCATACATAGATTTGAACCGCGCTGGAACGCCGCTGGCGGAAATCGTTACCGCGCCTGATTTTCGCACGTCTTGGCAAGCATACGATTATGTCAACCACGTGCGCCGCGCTTTGCAGTGGGTCGGCGCGTCGGATGCCGATATGGAAAAGGGAAATCTGCGCTGCGAAGCGAATGTTTCGGTTCGGAAAATCGGTGAAACCGAATTTAGAAACAAGATTGAATTAAAAAATTTGAATTCCGTTCGGTTTATGCAAAAGGCAATCGAATATGAAATTGAGCGTCAAATCGAAGCGCACGAAACAGGCGAAACGGTTAATCAGGAAACACGGCTTTGGGACGAGAAAAACAATCAAACGCGCGTGATGCGTTCAAAGGAAGACGCGCACGATTATCGTTATTTTCCCGAACCGGATTTGCAGCCGCTCGTTGTTACAAGCGATTTTGTCGAGCGCGTGAAAATCGAAATGCCCGAATTGCCCGACCGGATGCGCGATAGATTTATCAGCGAATATGAAATCTCGTTTTCCGACGCTTCGCAATTGGTTAGCGATAAAAGTTTAGCGGCGTTTTACGAAACTGCGGCAAAAGCGTCGAACAATCCGAAAGCGTCGGCAAATTGGATTTTGTCCGAGCTTTTAAGAGAATTAAACAACGCGGGAAAAACCGCATCCGATTCGCCAATTTCGGCGGAGAATCTTGCCGAGTTAGTCCGGTTTGTTGACGACGACAAAATAAACGGCAAGCAGGCGAAAGAAGTTTTGATAGAAATGTTTCAAAACGAAAAAACCGCTTCGGAAGTTATCCGGGAAAAAGGGTTGGAACAAGTTTCCGACACGGGCGCAATTGAAAAAATCGTTGACGAAATTATCGAAAAAAATCCGAATCAAGTCGAAGCATTCCGTGGCGGAAAAGAAGGACTGTTCGGCTTTTTCGTCGGGCAGACGATGAAAGCGTCGCAGGGCAAGGCAAATCCGAAAGTTGTTAACGAGGTCTTAAAAACAAAACTCAAATCATAATTTTTTGAAGTTGGAGAATTAAAAGTTATGAAAAAATTGTTTTATTGCGTGATTTTTATCAACATCGCTTTTTCCGAAAGCGTTTTTGGGCAAACCGCTACGCAGCAACAAGAGATAGAAAGATCAATCCGCGAGCACAAAATCCAGCAAAGAAAATTTGAAAAATTCAAAGAAGCCATCCAGCCAAAAGCAATTTCAGCCGAACGCGCGGCTTTGCCTTTCAAGACAAAACGCACCAGAGAACAAAATAGACGCCTTTTGCCGAGTCGGGCGGATTTGGAAAAATACGACTCGTTTCTGCGGCAGCCGAGAACCGGTGTAGTTAAAATTTTCCCGGATATTGATTGTGAGAACAATGCAAATGTTCTACGCGCCGACGAGCAATGCTTAAAATGGATTCCAAACAGCGCATTTTATTCGTTTCGAGAAGCCGAACATACAAACGAATTTTTGTCTGATTTGCGCGTTAAAGACGAATTTTTTGTTTCAGACGGCATTCTTTCGCAGGGAATTTTAGTTTCGCTCGGCAACATTTCTTTGGAAAATCTTACGCTGAACAACGATGGAATGAAATTTTTAATTGAATTCGCGCCCGAAACAGACAGCAAAGACGCTTTGAAGCAAACAAAACAAATTATCAGAGGCGTACGTTCAGATAAATTCGAGTATAGAAAAACTTTGCCGATTGTCGAAAACGCAACCTATGCAATGCGTGTCGTTGCGTATCGCGGAAAATTCTTTCGCGTTTTTCGCGGAGCTTTGTTTGACGTGCTTGCCGGTGACGACCGCGCTGATTTGGTAGTCGCTTTTCGCGTCGTCAGGAAATCAGACGACGGAAGCATTACCTTGATTTGGAAAGAATTGCAGCGAAAGGAAGCACCGAAGATAATTTTTCCGAAAAGGGATAAGAAATTGAAAAATTGAAAATGAATATAGAAAACAAAATTGCCGTCGTCACCGGCGGAACAAAAGGAATCGGACGGGCGATTGCCGAAAGTTTATTAAAAGCGGGCGCGAAAGTGTTCGTTTGCGCGCGTGACAAAGCGGAAATCAAACGCGCTTTGGAAGAACTTTCAGCGCTCGGCGACGCCCGCGGCGAAATATGCGACGTTCGCAGCGAAGAACAAGTAGAAATGATGCTTGATGAATGCGCGCGAGTTTTCGGCGGCGTTGACGTTTTAATCAATAACGCGGGCATCGGTATTATCGGAAAAACAGTTGAAGAAATGTCGGGCGACGAGTTTCGGCAAACTTTAGAGACAAATCTTTGCGGCGTGTTTTATGCTTGTCATTATTCAATCCCGGTTATGAAACAACGCGGCGGCGGTTATATTATCAACATTTCAAGTCTCGCCGGACAAAACGCGCATCCAAAAATGGCGGCTTATAACGCTTCAAAATTCGGCTTGAACGGTTTTTCCGAAGCGCTGATGCAGGAAGTCCGCGAGCATAACATAAAAGTTACGGCGATTTGTCCGGGTTCGGTCAACACTTATTTCGGCGGCGACCAGCCGAGTGCAGACCAGGCGTGGCAATTGCAGTCCGAAGACATCGCGCAGGTTGTTTTGGATTTGCTGAATATGAATGACCGCGCTTTGCCGAGCAAAATTGAAATTCGCCCCGCAAATCCGCCCATGAAATAAAGTAAAAAAAAGAAATACGAATTTTATTAATTATGATGAAAAAAGTTTCTATAGTTTTCATAATTTTGTTTTTTTGCGCGAATCTTCAGACGTATTCGCAAACATTTTGCCAAAACGCGAAAATAACCTCGACCGCCAACAGTCTGGAAAAATACGTTTATAAGAAATACGTAACCGAGAAGGGAAAGGAAAAAGAATTACACGTCGGCTTGGTTCGTCCGGTTGATAATTTGGCAATAAAAAAAAGACCTTTGATAATCGGCGTTCACAGCGGCGGATTTATTAATTTTTGCCCGTTAGAGCCGTGTTATGTCAAACACAGTGAAAACATTTTGACACCGAACTTTACACCGCAAGGATTTGTTACCGCAGCAGTTCAATATCGTTTAACTTCGCCGTTTGATTTTATGCCGCCGCGCATTAAAGACGAAAAATTAAAGGAGGTGCAATATAAAGCCGTTCAAGACCTGCGCGAAGCAATCAAATATATTTTTGAAAACGCTGATAAATTTGGCGTTGATACGGAAAATGTTTTTTTGTTAGGATCAAGCGCCGGCGCGATTACCGCACTTCATGCCGCATTTCTTGATGCGGAAGAAGTTCCGAAAGATTTGTTTGATAAATACGGCGGGCTGGCGAATAAAGAAAAGATTCGAGGCGTTATTAGCCTTTCCGGTGCAATTTATGATTTATCTTATCTAGAGGGCGACGAAAAAATTCCGGTTATGCTTGTTCACGGTACTCAAGATGGCGTCGTGCCGATTGATAAAGGCTTTTATCTGGGAATGAAACATCTGTCGCCGGTTTTTGGCGGGAAAGCCATATTTAATGAAGCGAGAAAAAAAGGAATTGATGTGAAAGGATTCTTTTACGATTTCGGTCACTCGTATCCGAACCGGTTTTTAAGCGATATTTTTAAAAATACAAACAGCTTTATAAGGGAAAACTTAAAGTGCGCGAATTGAAACTTTTTGATTGATATAAATCGTAAGTTTTGCTGCTAAACAGAAAAAGACGCCTGAATTTTTACCCGCATAAAAATTCAGGCGTCTTCAATAGTTAATTTATTTCTGCGCCATCATTGCCGCCGGATAACCTTTGCCTTTTAACGCGGCAATCTCAAAGGTCAATTCTTTTTTACCTTTTATATTTCGGGTAACGCTCTCCGAATTTGAATTATTAGTTTTCGAATTAGCGTTAGCGTTAACATTTGTGGAATTTGAGTTAACGTTTTGAGCATTGTCTGTGCCGACCGAATTGCCCTGCGCGTCAAGTGCCATTTGTTTTAAGCCGTTAAGAATTTTGTCACGTTCGGGTTGCGACAAACTATCCAATGAAACTCCGTAAACATCCAAGACACGGCGCAAATTTTCTTCCGTATTCGTTCCGCGCTCGTAAACGTCACGATAAATTTTCAGCTTTCCATTTTCAACGACTATCGTTTCATAACGCAGTTCGACGGGAATCGCTTTTCCGAGATTTACATTTTTTGTTTCGGTTTTTGTTTTTTCGTAATTTTTTACATCTTCTTTAGTCAAAGTTGTTCCCGACATATTTGCTAAAACAAGCGCAAAATCCTGAACTTGTTGATTGGTCATACCGACGCAGCCGTGCGAGGCGAATGTTCCGAGACGCGCCGGATTTTTTCCGCCGTGAATCAAAGACGGATAGCCAATCGGGATTTTAATCGGACCGAGCGGATTTAATTTATCTCCGGCAGCTACTTTTTCGCCGACTTTGACTTTGTTGGAACTTTCCACCCAAGGCTCATCAGGCGGCGTCCAAGTCGGATTGAAAATAATTTCTTTCGCTCGCCGCATTCCCGCTGGAAGCGGAAATTCAGGATAGCCAATGCCGATTTTGTAACTTTTCACGAGCTTTCCGTCCTGAAAAGCATCCATTCGATAAGCCGGAGCGTTCACGACGATGCGCGTGTCGGTCGGAATCGAGTTTAATTTTGCTAAACCGCTGTTTGATGAATTACCCGCCAAAGTTTTCGCGTCTTCAGCGTCGCCTGACCAGCGTTGATGAACGAGTTCAAAAAGTTTATTCGCTTTATCGTCGCCGAGAATTTCACGAATTTGTTTGTCTGATTGAGCCAACGAAGCGCGTGTAGAACCAGCTTGTTCGCCTTTTTCGTCTTCTCTCAAATTTGAAACAGCCTGACTCGAAGCGGTTTTTAGTTTGTCAATCTGCTCGTCGGTCAGCTGCAATTTTGACTTTAAGTCAGCCGCGAAGCTTTCATCCGAAAACATTGCGTCGAGAACCGGCAAAGTCACCGGCATTGCTGGTGTTGATGGATTGTTCTGAGCGGAAGTGTTAGTCGCATTTGCCGTCATATTACTTACTGATCCGTTCGCATTTGTGTTTGCAGTTGCGTTTGTGTTCGTTGCGGGCGGCTCGCATCCGAAGGAAAATAAAATTGTCGTGATAAAAAAAGAAAGGAAAATCGTTTTACCGAAAATTGTCTTCTCAAAGTTAAATTTCATAGCTTAATTCCTTTTAATAAATTTCGTCTTGATTCGATACATTTTATTGTTCGAGCCATCTTTGCGAAGCAAGAATTATGCCTTAAATAAATTTAAAATTGTCGGTCAGAATAAGGATTTCCAGACGGCAAAAGTTATTTAAATATTATTTATTACTGAGCTTCTATACCGTTTATAAGCAACGGATAAGGATTCAAATCAGTGCCGGTAAAAATTCGTTTCGGGTCGTCGAGAAGCGTGACGGCAAAATGCAGATGATAATTCCCCGCGCCGGAGTTTCCCGAATCGCCGACGTAGCCGATAATCGTTCCTTGTTTGACGAAATCAGTTTCTTTTATGTTATCGGCGCGTTTTTGCAGGTGTGCATAGTAATAAACGTGCTTTTTATCGGTGCTGTATTGGTAAATCGTGATTCCGCCTCGCTCACTGTAAAAAAATTTGGCAATCTCGCCGTCTGAAACGGCAACGACGGGCGTTCCGAGCGGCGCGATAATATCAATCGCGTTGTGAACGCGACCTTGAGAACGAGAATCGTTAAAAGTATCTTGCAGTTGTTCGGGTTTAATTCCGACAACGGGAATCATTAACTGATTAGTAGAATCGGATGGCGCGCCATTTTCCGGCTGGCTGGTATTCGCTTCAGTTATCAAAGGCGTCGGCGCGGCGATAGATGGAATCGGCTGCGGTGTCGGAACTTCTGTTATTTCAGTTGGGTCTGTAACTTGTTCGGCTTGAAACTCCGACTGCGAAAAATACGGACTTATCCATCTTTCATAAACGAAAAGCGCGGCAAGCGCGTGTATTAGAATTAAATACAAAGCAAACAAAAAATTTCTGGCGATAAAAGAGGTTTGCCGCATAGTTGACATTCTAGGCGGTTATTAATCTATCGGCAAGAAAATAATTTGCTAAAATAATTTTTCAATCTGTTATTCAAAAGGCTCGGCGGTCTGAAAATGAAAAGCGAAACAATAAAAAAAAACAAATTAAAAAAGTTCAGCGCAAGGTTACCGCACAATTTTAATTTTCCAAAGGATGATGTCGAACGCAAATTGTTGCGGGAATACGGCGCGCTTTTTGTCGCTCAAGGCGTTGCTGTGCCGCTTGTAGTAGCCTTTAAAGATGAAGCCGAAGTCTCTTCATTTCAAACGAGCGCGGCAATATCAAAAAAAAAAATCGGCGGCTTTGAGATAGAGTTGCAAACATCGGCGATGAAAAATTTGCAAAAAGCTATCAAAGAAGCCGAACAAAATAATCTTTCAATCACACCGCGCGGAGCTGATGCGGCACGCAGAAATTACTTTGAAACAATAGATTTGTGGGCAAGCCGCGTTGAACCTGGCTTGGAGCATTGGGTTAAAGAAGGGAAATTATCCGAATCAAAAGCTGAAAGAATTCGCGGTTTATCGCCGTTTGAACAAGCATCGGAAATTTTCAAACTCGAAAAAAAGGGAATGTTTTTCAGCAAAGATTTATCAAAAACAATAATTTATTCGGTTGCTCCGCCCGGAGCATCGCAGCATCTCGCGCTTCTCGCGCTTGACGTTGTTGAGCATAACGACGAATCGGTGCGCGAAATTCTCGCCCGACACGGTTGGTTTCAAACGGTCGTTTCCGACTTGCCGCATTTTACTTTTTTGGGAGTTTCTGAAACTGAACTTTTCGATTTGGGTTTGAAAAAACAAGTTGACGGCGAACGTTCGTTTTGGATTCCGAATTTGTGATTTTTACAAACCTTTATTAATTTAAAAAATCCTTCTCAAATTATTTGGCTTCGGTTGTGTGAATCGAGCGTACGCGATGACGTGCTTTTTTGGCGCGGCGAATCGTATTGCGGCGTTTGATATTTGTTTCTGCCCAGTTAGAAACTTGTTTTAGCGGATGCCATTCGAAACTTTCAAGCGGTAGAACCTCGCTCGAAGCGTCGCGGAGCTTCAATGTGCCAAAAGCGACAATAAAAATAAGCGCGTTGAAAAGAAATCCAACCGTAATAACAAGCGAGCCGGGAGCTAAACCAATTTGTGCGCGATTAACAAAAGTTTCCAAATTCGGCGCTGGAAATGGATGCAGATAAACTTTCAGCGTCCAGCAAAGTGCCAGAAGAACAAAAATCCAAATATAATTGCTTCGCAAGCGTCTGCCGACGGCTTCCCATTCGCTAATCGTAAAATGCGGCGAGAGCAAATCAGCCGAAATATGTTCCGCCCATTCTTTGTCGGGCGGAATCGTGCGGTGCGAAAGCATCGGCGCGAAATATCCGGTTTCCAAAACGCGCACGCGGTTTGCCCAAACTTCGTAATAACGGTAGCGTCGTGCTTCCATAAAAAGAAAAATCGAAACCAGAATCGAATTTATCGGAATGGCGAAATGCGGATTGTCGGGTGAACTGAAAACAAACGAGAGCGTCGCGCCAGCCGTAATTACCGCCCAATTCGTCGTCGCGTCCAACCGGTTGCGCCAGACGTTTGAACGCTGTATCTCGCCGCGATAAAAATGCACGAGCGCCGTGTTAAATTCGGCGGGCGCGAGTTTTTGCGGAATTAAAAGTGGTGGTGTATTTTTAGGCTTTTCGCTGCGTGCGCGAACTTCCTCGGCAAGTGATAAGAAATCTGAGTCTGTATTTTCGAATTGATTTTCTTCGTCGGCTTGACCGGTTGTTATATCGCTTTCAAACCGAACTTCGTTTTTCATAGCTCTTTTCGGGTAAATTAAGTTAAAGCATGACGCTTAAAACTCAAAATAAGATGTAACACTTTCATCTTTCGGATGCAAGAAAAATCAGAGAGGTAGATGTCAGATGCTAGATTGCTGGACGCTGGAAATTAATACGATGGATTTATCTAATATCTAACATCCAGCATCTGACATCTGACTACGCCTTGACAGTTAAATTTTTGAAATCTATATTTTTTGTTTGCGCTCGTTGCGGGCTAAAATCATTTTGATGTTTGACGAAATAGATGAATTTTGGATGCGAAAGGCTTTGCAAGCTGCCGCCGAAACGCAAGGTTTTGGCGAAGTTCCAATCGGCGCGTGTTTGATTGACCTAACGGGCGAACTTCTGGCGATTGCCGGAAATCGAACAATTACGAATAGCGACCCGACAGCACACGCCGAGATTTTGGTTTTGCGAGAAGCAGCCGCGAAAATCGGCAATTATCGGTTGACTGAAACCGTTCTTTATACGACTATTGAACCTTGCGCAATGTGCGCCGGCGCGCTCGTTAACGCACGAATCAAGCGCCTTATTTTTGGCGCTGCGGATGAAAGATTCGGCGCAGTCGAAAGCATTTTCAGGCTTTGCGACACAAGTTCTTTGAATCATCGAATTGAAATAACATCTGGCGTTTTAGCGGAAGATTGCAGGCGTTTGATGCAAGATTTTTTTCGTCAAAAACGCGAAAGAATTAAAAATTAAAAATGCAAAATTAAAAATTTCGGAAACTTTTTTAATTTTGTTCGCGGAGAGGTCGCATAGTGGCTTAGTGCACCGGTCTCGAAAACCGGAGTGCCGGAAACGGTACCGTGGGTTCAAATCCCACCCTCTCCGCCAGCTCTTAAAGTGTAAAGGCGAAAGGAAAAAGGGGAAAGTTTAAGAAAAAGGCAAAATTATGGTGAATGAGGATTTGAGAGTTAGGATGAAAGATTTTGCCATAAGAATTGTTAAACTTTTTGCCGCTTTGCCGAAAACTACTGAAGCGCAGGTTTTAGGGAAACAGGTTTTGCGATGCGGAACTTCGGTTGGCGCGCAGTATCGTGAATCGCAGCACGCAAAATCAGATGCGGATTTTATTAGTAAAATCGAAGGTTCTTTGCAAGAATTGGAAGAAACGGCGTATTGGTTGGAAATTATTGAAGAATTGGAATTTTTCAGCCCGCAAAAGCTGCAACCGATACGCGAAGAAACAAAAGAATTAACGGCGATTTTTGTAACGATTGCCAAAAAGGTTAAAGAGCGAACAAAATAATTTCTCCTTTCGCCTTTATCCTTAACACTTTCGGAAAGGTGCAAGAGTGGTTGAATTGGCAGCATTGGAAATGCTGTGAACTCGAAAGGGTTCCGTGGGTTCGAATCCCACCCTTTCCGTTCTTTAAAGTGTAAAGGCGAAAGGATAAAGGGGAAAAGCTAAGGAATTCTTTTTTACTTTCGCCTTTCTCCTTTCGCCTTTCCACTTTAGATATGGCTTCAGGCTCCGCACAATGTTTGAGTTGTGAACTCCGCTAGGCTGGGAACAGAGCAACGGCAGCAATTTCAGCATGTGTTGCGGTTAAGTCTGAAGCCTCCAATTTTTTAACAGAAAAAAATTCAAAATTGACGTTATTATTTTTCGTCAATTTTGAGTTTTTTTCTTTTATATATTAAGCCCTTTCCACTTCCCGCTACTTGCCCCTCTCGGCAATTGCTTTTTTGAATTGCGCTTCAAACATCGTTACATAACCAATCAATTGCGGCTGCGATTTAAATTTCGCTTTTGCTAAATCAAACGCTTCCTGTCCGCGCGGGTCGGCTAAGCGAATAAAACTCGCCAGCGCGTTAAAGATTGATTGAAATTGATTGTTTTCGAGCGCTTTTTTGTAGCTCTCGAAAATAAGCGGAAACGCTCGTGGATCGCCTTTGCCGCTTGACGCGACAATTATCAAAGCCGTCGAACGCACGTTTCCTGATTGCATTTTGTCGGCGGCAAATTTTAAACCCGTTTCAAGCGAGCGCTTATCTTCCAGAACAGCCAGCGCGCGAAGTCCGGCGATTTTTATGCGGTCTTTCCACGAAGGCGTGTTGACGAGTTTGACGAGTTGGTCGTAACTCCGCGCGTCTTTTGTCACCGCTAAAGAAGCCGATGCCGCGTCAATCACACCGTAACTTCGGTCATTTAATGCGGAAACATATAAATCAACAAATTTCGCGTCTTTCGTTCTGCCGAGTATCGAAATTGCCGCTGCCCGCACGTTTGAATTCGTATCTTTTGTAGCCGCCGTCAAAGCGTTGACGAGTTCAGCCGGAAATTTCGGCGCGGGTGTTTTGTTGTCGCCAAACAGTGCTTCGAGTGGATTGTCTTTATCATTGCCCGGCGGAATTCGGCTGATAATGTCGCGGCGCAGTCCCCAAAACGGTTCTTTGGTAATCGCGCCGGTCATTGCGTTGAAAATTTTTGCTTTATCGGTGGCAGAAGTTGTTTCGGATGTGAACGGTTTTGCAAGTTCGCCCATCGCCCAGCTTCTGCCGAGAACGTCTTTGTCATTCGTCATTTGATAAACGAGTTCGTCAACGGATTTGTCGAATTTTAATTCTTTTATCAGCGTGCGCTCATAATCAAAATTAACTAAAATTGGGTTTGCGTCAACTGCGAATGTGTAAATGTTTTCAGCTTGCGGTTTTATCCAAACTCTTTCAACGCGCGTCGCAGTCGGCGTTCCAATTTCAACCTCAACAAAGGTACGGAAAAATTCGACTTGCGGAAATTCATCTGTCGGGTCAACTTTTTGCGTTTGTTTGACATTCAAAGTCAATTGCTTTTTCGCTGCGTCGTAATTTTTCGTAACTTCAAAAATCGGATGTCCCATTCGATAAAGCCACTGGTCGAAAAACCAATCCATTGATTCGCCGGTCGCCTCTTCAATCGCAATGCGAAATTCTTCGGTTGAAACCGGCTGATGCGCGTTTGAAACCAAGTAGTGATTGATGGCTTTCCACCAATTTTCCTCGCCCAAATGTTTGCGTAACATATGTAGAACAGCGCCGCCGCGCGGATAAGCGTATTGGTCGAACATCGCGTCTTTGTTGGCGTAATGTTTGGTTACAATAGGGCGGCGATTGCCCCCGTTCCAAGCGCCGAAATACGAATTTTGATTGGCGCGAACATTGTTAAAGAGAAAATCATCGCGCCCTTTTGAATGTTCGTTGTAAAGCGCGTCGAAATAGGTGGCGAAACTTTCGTTGAGCCAAATGTCAGACCATTCGCGCGTTGTTACGTAATCGCCGAACCATTGATGGGCAAGCTCGTGCGCCTGCAAGGAATCCGAGTCCTGGTCAATCAATTCGCGCTCGTCGTGAATCATTTCTTCAATCATCGTCGTCGCGGAAATATTCTCCATTCCGCCGCCAAAATCTTCGACAAAAGTTTGCGCGTATTTCGGATACGGATATTTGACACCGGTTTTTTCAGAGAAAAATCGAAGCATATCGGGCAGGTTTTTCACGGTTGCCGCAACTTCTTTCGTTTCATTTGAATAAGCGTAATTGATAATCGGAATACCCGCGTAATCTTGTTTTACCTCCGCATATTCGCCGACCACAATTGAAGTTAAATAATTCGTATAGGGCGTGTCCATTTTCCAATAAAACGTGCGCGTGTTATCGCCGTTATCTTTTGTTTCAATCAATTTTCCGTTTGATACAACGGTGAAAGGCTTTTGGACGGTAGCGCGAAGTTCGGTCGTGCGAAAATCGTTTGGGCTATCGTAAGACGGAAACCAATACCGATTAAATTCCGTTTCGCCTTGCGACCAGATTTGACGCGGCTTGTTCGGATTGTCCGCTGTCGGTTTGATAAACCGAAGCCCGCGCCCGAAACTTCCGATTGCCGTGTCGGCATCGGCTGTATTGACATAATTAGTCGCATAACCAATCTTAACGGAAACGTCTTCGCCGCGTTTATATTGTCGGTCGAGCATTATTTCAAGATTGTCGTTATCCTTTTTGCCGTCGTAATTGAATTTAAGCGCAATTCCATTTGTGAGCGTAACGGAATTTATCGTCATCGAAGCAGCGTCGAGATAAAATTTATTCAAATCTTTAAAAGGCGCGAGATTGACGGTTGTTGTTCCGATGACTTGTTCCTTGTCCCAATCGAAACGCAAATCAAGCGCGAGATGTTTTATATCAACCTCGCGGCTGCGAACGTAATTAATGGGCGGCAGCTTTTTGATTCCGGGTTTGCCGCCTGACACATCGCCGGTTTGAGCTTGAGCAAACGACGAAAGTGAAAACAAAAAGGTGAAAAACAGGGCGAAAAACTTCAATCGAAGCAATTTTGTATTCATATATTTTCTCTTAATTTAATAAATTGTCGGAAGAGTTTTTTATTCGTTTAAAAAATACGTTTGGAAATCGAGGTTTGTTTCATTTCAAAAAGTAAATTTGAGTAATAAAATTTTTTGGTTTGAACTTTTTTCTAGTGTTTATCAAAACAAAAATTCACAATTTGGAAGATTTGAGTTTGTTTGCTATTTTCATAAAAAAGAAATTTACAAGGAGAAACATTTTATGCCAATTGAATTAGAAGACCGCGGACGGGCATTGGAAAATGATTATTTTCGGCGCAGAGAGCAAGAGCTTATTGAAAAAATGAAGGCGAAACTCAGTTCTGAAAACGCCCAGGCGTCGGGTTTAAAATGCCCGAAATGCGACGGTAATTTAGTCGAATCAGATTACGAAAAAATAAAAATTGATGTTTGCGAAAACTGCGCGGGCGTGTGGCTTGACGCCGGTGAACTCGCGCAGATTGTTGACAAAGATGAAGGTAAAAGCTGGGTCGGCAGGATTTTCAAATAGAGAGGAAAATTAACCGTGGATGAACAGGGATAAATGCAGATTTTTTATACTTTGGCTGCTATTGATTGTTGTTTTGGTTTTTGCTTTTTCCATTGAAGCGCAGAAGCCGGAACAAAAGAAAGCAAAGGTATTCGAGTCGGCAAAAACCGCATCGGTTCAGGATTACAAATTAAATAGCAAACTGATGAAGCGTGAAATGCCTTACCGCGTCGCGCTGCCGCAAAATTACGCGCACGCGAAAACGGCGCGGTTTTCAGTTATTTATCTGCTTCACGGTTTGACGGGACATTTCGATAATTGGGGAAACAAAACGAAAATTACCGAATATCTCGCGCCTTATAACATGATTGTCGTAATGCCAGAAGGCAATAACGGTTGGTACACTGATAGCGCAAACGTTCCGAATGACCGTTACGAAACTTATATTTCGCAAGAACTCGTTCCCGAAATTGATAAAAAATTCCGCACCGTTGCCGACAAAAATCATCGCGCAATTGCCGGACTTTCGATGGGCGGTTACGGCTCAATAAAATTCGGTTTGAAAAATCCCGAAATGTTCGCGCTGGTCGGCTCGTTTAGCGGCGCTCTTGGTGCAGCGTCGTGGACGGAAAAAGAACTCGGGACAAAGGGAACCGCTGCTGAATCAATTTTGAGCGTTTACGGAAATGTCGGCAGCGAAACGCGGAGGCAGAACGACATTTTTAGATTTGTCAGAGAAATGCCTGTAGATAAAGTCAAAAATTTACCTTTTATTTATCTGGACTGTGGAACGGAAGATTTTCTTTACCAAAACAACCGCGATTTCGCTAATCTTTTACAAGAGAAAAAAATTCCGCACGAGTATAGAGAACTTCCCGGAGCGCACGATTGGAAATTTTGGGATTCGCAAATTCGAGAATTTTTGGAATTGAGCGAAAAATTTATCAAATAGTCAAAAAGATATGTTAAAAAAACTGTTCGGCGCGATTTTATTAATTTCTGTTTGCCAGATTGTTTCTGTTTTTGCTCAGGAAAAAACAATTGTAAATAGCGCGAGCGCAAAGAAAATGCTGCTCGGAAAACACAGATTTGCTTTGCAATGGATAAGCTGGGATTACTTTGGAACAGCAACTGTAATAGATAAAAAAGGCGTTTTGTATTTAAAAGGCGAGCAAAAGGCGCGCGGCAGCGACGACTATTTAACAATTGACGGTGTAATCGTTTCAATTGACGAAAAAGAATTCAAATTTAACGGAAAAATTGTGACTAAAGTCAGCCACCTTAATAACGGCGAATCTTGCCCGCGCGAAGGCGAAATGACTTTTGCCATCACAAAAAATCGCCGTTACTGGCGTTTGCAAGATATGAGAAATCCATGCAATAGCGTGCTTGATTACGTTGACATTTTCTTTCGATAAAAATCTAAATGTTAAATTTTGCAATCGAAACCGCGCGCGAAGCCGGTCAAATTTTGCTTGATAAATTCGGGCGAAAAATAAACGTTTCCAAAAAAGGCGGCATAAATCTCGTAACCGAAGCCGATTTTGCTTCGGAAAAATTAATCATCGAAAAAATACGTTCGCATTACCCGAAGCATTCGATTTTAGCGGAAGAATCGGGCGAAACAAATGTTGTTGTCATTGACGGCGAAAGTGCTTGGAAATGGATTATTGACCCGTTAGACGGAACAACAAATTACGCGCACGGCTACCCTTGTTTTTGCGTGACGATTGCTCTCGAATATAACAGTGAAATCATTTTGGGCGTAACTTTTGACCCGACGCGGGACGAATTTTTCGCGGCGGAAAAGGAAAGAGGCGCAACCTTAAACGGAAGGCAAATCCGCGTTTCCGAAACTGAAAATTTGAAAGACGCGCTGCTTGTCACCGGATTTCCATACGATGTGCGGCAGCGCGAACAATTTGCACGGCACTTTACGGAATTTACATATAAATCGCGCGGAATCAGGCGAGACGGTTCAGCAGCAATAGATATGGCGTATGTCGCTTGCGGTCGTTTCGACGGGTTTTGGGAAGAAGGCTTGCACGCTTGGGATGTTGCCGCGGGAGTTTTATTCATCGAAGAAGCGGGCGGTCGCGTTTCTTATTACGACGATTCGCCGTTCAGTATCTACACGCCGCCGATTTGCGCCAGTAATGGTTTGATTCATGCGGAGATGTTAAGTGTTTTGAATTGATTACAGGTTTCAGATTTCAAATTTCAAATCAGATAAACAGTTCCGCGCTTCGGATAAATTTCCACGTTATGTTAATCTTCAGATTAATAAATTGTTAAATCCAAAATCCAAAATCCGAAATCTAAAATCGCAATGTCTTGGTTTAGCCGCAAAAAACCCAAATTAGAAGAACAAACAAACGACGAAGAGCGAAAGGTAAAAACCGAAGGAATTTTCGTTAAATGTTTGGAATGCGACAGTGCGCTTTACAAAGGCGAACTGGAAAAGTCGCTCCAAGTCTGCACGCATTGCGACTATCATTTTCGGATGGACGCGCGCTCGCGGCTTGCTTCTTTGTTCGACGAAAGCGAATACGAAAAACTCGACGAAGAAGTAATGTCGGGCGACCCGCTTATGTTTGTTGACACGAAACCTTACATAGAACGCATTGAGCAGGCGAAAGCCGCGTCAGGTTTACCGGAAGCGATTGTCTCGGGAAAAGGAACAGTCGGCGGGCATCTGGTTTACGCGGGCGCGATGGATATGAGTTTTATCGGCGGTTCGATGGGTTCGGCAGTCGGCGAAAAAATTACCCGTTTAATAGAACGCGCAATGGAAACGCGCGGTGCGGTGATAATTTTTGCTGCTTCCGGCGGTGCGCGAATGCAGGAAGGCACACTTTCGTTGATGCAAATGGCAAAAATTTCTGCAACGCTTGCTCGTCTTGACCGGGCGCACCTACCTTTCATTTCCGTTCTTACCGACCCGACAACCGGCGGTGTCACGGCGAGTTTTGCGATGCTCGGCGACGTAATTATCGCCGAACCGAAAGCGTTAATCGGGTTTGCCGGTCCGCGTGTTATCGAACAAACAATTCGCCAAAAATTGCCGAAAGGATTTCAGCGTTCAGAATTTTTATTGGAACACGGAATGGTTGATATGGTTGTTGACCGCCGCGAGATGCGCGAAACGATTGTAAGATTGCTGAATTTTATGATGAACAAAAATATAAAAGATTAACTCCACAATAATCTCAAATCAAGTCTTGCCTCACGACGACTAACGTATGAAAACACTTACACGAGTTATCGAAAAGCGTTTAGAATCGAACAAAGCGAAAACAATTTTTACCTTTCTCAAAGACGGCGAAAAAATTGAACGTTCAGTTTCGCTCGTCGAAATTCGGAAAAAATCTTTAACTCTGCTGCGCATGCTGCAGAAAAAAACGGCGGTCATTATCGTTTTACCACAAGGGATTTCGTTCATCGAAGCGTTTCTCGGCTGTTTATACGCGCAGGCAATTGCAATTCCTTTAGCCATTCCCAACAAAAATTCTGGTATCGAAAATTTCCAAGCTATCGCCCGCGATGCAAACGTCTCGTTCGGCATCACAAACCGACAAACGCTCGCAAATTTGCGGAAATGGTTTGGCGCAGACGCGCTAGCGAAGATTTGCGAATGGATTTTGGTTGAAGATGTAGAAGCAGACACGTCTGATTTTTCTCTGCCCGAACTGGCAAAACCGAACGATATTGCGTTTTTGCAATATACTTCCGGCTCGACTGCTAAACCGAAAGCCGTGGTTGTAACGCACGAAAACATTGTCGCTAATTCCGAAATTATTCAAAAATGTTTTCAAAACAACGCCGAAACCGTTTCGGTTTGCTGGCTTCCTTCGTTTCACGATATGGGCTTGATTGATGGAATTGTTCAACCTATTTTTAGTAATTTTCAGAGTGTTTTGATGACTCCGACACATTTTCTGCAAAAGCCGATTCGTTGGTTTAAGGCAATTACTGAATATAAAGGGACATATTCGGGGGCTCCTAATTTTGCCTTTGATTTTTGTGTCAATCGTATCAAAGACGAAGAATTAAACGATGTTGACTTGAGTAGTTTACGTTGTTTGTATAACGGTTCTGAGCCGATTCGCCCGCAAACCATGCGAAAGTTTTTTGAAAGGTTTGCGGTAGTGGGTTTTTCCGAAAATAAACTGTTCACATGTTACGGATTAGCGGAAGCAACATTAGCCGTAACGACTTCAAAACTGGGAAGCAAGCCGAGCGTTATTAAAGTTGACGAAAAACATTTCCGTCAAAATCAAATTTTATTGACTGAAACCGAACTGTCTGTCGAATTAGTTGGATGCGGTTTTGCTTATCTCGATACGGGTTTGAAGATTGTTAATCCTGATACGCTCGAAGAATGTACTGAAAGAGAAACTGGCGAGATTTGGGTTTCAGGAAAGAGTGTTACAGCAGGCTATTTAAACGCGCCCGAAATTAACGGTGAAAACTTTGTAACGCGCGACGGCACTAGATTTTTGCGTACCGGAGATTTAGGTTTTTTGTTAAACGGGGAGTTGTTTGTTGCTGGCAGAATCAAAGATTTAATTATTCTGAGAGGGAAAAATCACTACCCGCAAGATATTGAACAGACGACTTTCTCCAGTCATCAGGCTTTGCAAACAAACGCCTGTGCGGCATTTTCGATTGAAATTGACGCGGAAGAAAAACTGGTCATCGTGCAGGAACTAAAACGCGCATTTCGGCGAATCGCCGATTATAATTCTATTTTTAATCAAGCTATGACGGAAATCAGCCAACGACACGGCGTTGCGCCGCACGATTTAGTTTTGGTTTCGCCCAATACTCTTCCGAAAACAACCAGCGGCAAAATACAACGAGGTAAATGCCGCGAGCTTTGGCATTCACAACAATTAAATGCTTTAGCTTTTTTGCGCGAATATCTTTATTATGGAAAAAATTAAATATGAAAACATCTGAAGAGATTAAAACTTGGCTGCAAGCAAGAGTTGCAAAAGAAATTAAAGGCAAACCCGAAACCGTTTCCTTTAGCGCGCCATTCGCCAGTTACGGGTTAGATTCAATCGTTATTGTTACGCTAGTGGATGATTTGGAAGAATGGCTAGGCGTGTCGCTTGACCCGACAATTTTTTGGGAATATCCGACTATCGAAGCGTTAACCGATTGGCTAGTTAAAGAGCATATTTGAAAAATTATGACCGAGAAAAATTCGCTCATTTGGAATCCCTTTCGACAAGGATATTTAGAAAATCCTCACGAACAGCTTCGTTTGCTGCGTGAACAAAATCCGATTCACAAAGGAATCAATGAGCGATGGATACTTTTAAAGTATACGGACGTGAAGTTTTTTCTGACAAATCCGACGTTCAAGACCGTAAAAATCAGCCAAGCGATTGCCTCAAAAAACCGTTATCTAAATGGGCGGGAAAACTTAAATCAACTTTCAGACGTGTCGGCTAAATGGATGCTTTTCTTTGACCCTCCCGAGCATACCGATTTGCGGGCGATGGTTTCAAAGATTTGGAATACATACGATTTGACCGAAGATATTAAAACCATCGTTGAAGAAAACATCGAACTCTTAAAAAAGAAAAAATGCGTTGATATTATCAATGATTTCGCCAATTATATTCCGTCGAAAGTAATTTGCAAGGTTTTAGGTTTGCCGCCCGAAGATTATACAAAATTCAGAGATTGGTCGTATTGCTTTAACAGTATGCTTGAACCTTTTACGTCACTGCACGACTTTGTTTATTATAACCACAAAGCGAAAGAGTTTTATGAATATTTAGATAAAATCATTCGAGCCAAAACGCAAAACCCTGACACAGCCTTTATAAGCAAATTCATCGTTGCAAATCAAGCGCTTAGTAAACCGCTCAATCATTCGGAAATAATTTCCGTAATAGCCTTTTTGTTTTTTGCGGGTATTGAAACTTCGGTCAATCTTTTCGGACAAAGCGTTTTGCTTTTGATTAAAAATCCCGAACAAGCCCGACTTTTATGCGAAGATTCGTCAATTACGCCGACCGCTGTCGAAGAGTTATTGCGTTATATCAGTCCTAGCCAATACACCACACGAATTGTTTCTGAAGACGTAGAAATACGCGGACAGCGAATAAAAGCGGGCGAGTTTTTAATGGGAGCGACGGTTTCTGCCAACTACGATGCCGACATATTTGAAAACCCCGAAAAACTTGATTTAACCCGTAAATTCAACCCGCATTTGAGTTTCGGTTACGGCTTGCATTATTGTCTGGGAGCAAGATTGGCTCGTGAAGAAATATCCATTTCGTTTCCTGCTTTACTGCGAAATTTTCCAAAAATCGCTCTTCACCCGCAGCAAAATTATCAGTGGGATAGAATTATTATCAATCGCGGTTTGAAATCTTTGCCTGTGGTTTTGAGTTAATAAAAATGATACGTGCAACTTCTAAAAGAATGAAAGATACAAACCCCCTTGTTTGGAATCCGTTTCGCGAAGGATATATAGATAACCCACATAAACAGTTGAGCTTTTTGCGTGAGCAGAATCCGGTTCATAAAGGCATCAACGGGCGCTGGATGTTTTTCAAATACGAAGACGTAAAATTTATGCTGCTCAATCCGGCATTTGAAACAATCAAATTGCACGAGCAGATAAGCTCGAAAAATCAATTTTTAGATGAGCCGAAAAATCTGAATCGCCTTTCAACGGCGACATCAAAATGGCTATTTTTTGTAGACCCGCCGGAACACCCTCCCGTCCGTCAATTGGTTTTGAAATTGTGGAATCAATACAATGTGAGAAATTATATCGAACAAGTTGTTGAAGAAACGATTGAAAATATCGCTTCTAAAAAAAATGTTGAGATTGTCTCGGATTTTGCAGTGCTTATTCCGATAAGAATAATCTGCAAGATTTTGGGCGTGCCGGTTGAGGATTATCGACAACTCAGGCAGTGGGCATACAATTTTGCCAGAACTCTCGAACTGTTTGAATCTTTAAATAAATTGCTGCTTTACGACAAAAGCGCGCAGGAATTTTATGAATATATGGAAAAAATTGTCGACGACAAAAAACACAATCCCGACGATTCTTTTATCAGCAATTTCCTCGTCGGCAATCAAACTCTGGAAAAACCGCTCGGCGGCGAACAGTTAGTGTCGGTTTTTATTATTTTGTTTTTCGCCGGAATCGAAACTTCAATTTATCTAATTGGACAAAGCGTTTTGCATTTGATTCAAAACCCGGCGCAAACGCAAATGCTGCGTGATGATTTGTCGCTGACGCAGCGGGCGGTCGAAGAATTGATTCGTTTTTCCAGCCCGCTTCAATACACTCCGCGAATCGTAACCGAAGATGTCGAGATTAGAAAGCAAGTTATCAAATCGGGTGAAACGATTATGGGCTGCGTCGCTTCGGCTAACCGCGACCCGGAAACGTTTAAAAATCCCGAAGAACTTGATTTTACCCGCAAATCGAATCCGCATTTGAGCTTCGGGCATGGTTTGCATCATTGTATCGGAGCAAAACTGGCGCGAGAGGAAATGAACGCATTGTTGCCTGCATTTGTAAAGCGGTTTTCAAAAATAGAGCTTGACGGCATGAAGCCCTTTCAGTGGGACACGATTATCACCAATCGCGGTTTAAAACAGTTGCATGTTGTTTTGGATTAAATAGCAATGTCGTTTATATCGGTCTTTTACCTCTTATTCTTGGCTCTTACCGCGACTGCTTTTTATTTGTTGCCGCCAAAATTTCGTAGCATTTGGTTGCTGCTGACAAGCTACTTTTTTTATCTGACTTGGCAGCCCGCGTTTCTAGGCATTTTATTTTTTGTCAGCCTGCTAGCGTTTCTTTTCGGAAAAAAAATAGCTTCAATTACTGACCGGAAACAAAAAAAAGATTGGTTAATCAGAAGCGTAATAGTCTTAATTCTACCGCTCGTTTTCTTTAAATATTACAACTTTTTAAATGAAAATCTGGCAGAAATTTTGGGCTTAATCGCCTTTGACAGTCCGTTTGTAAATCAGCCTTACCTTATTCCGCTCGGCATTTCATTTTTTACCTTTCAAGCAATCAGTTATGTCGCCGACATTTATCGAGGCTATCTCAAACCCGAAGAGAGAATTGAAAAATTTGCCGTTTACATGGCATTTTTTCCGACTCTTTTGGCGGGTCCGATTGAACGCGCAAAATCAATTTTGAGTCAAATCAATAATCCCGCTTCATTTCAATACCAAAACATTCGAGCAGGTTTACAGTTGATTTTGTGGGGGGTGTTTAAAAAGGTTGTATTGGCTGACAGAATGCTCGATTTTATGGAAAGAGTTTATGCCGACCCGCAAAACTTTCAAGGTATATTTGTTTACTTGGCTATTATTTTTTCGGTTTTTCAGCTCTTTTGCGATTTTTCCGCTTATTCGGACATTGCCGTCGGTTCGGCAAAAATCTTCGGGATCAAGCTTACAAAAAATTTTAATGACCGAGTTTATGCCGCGCCTTCGAGAGAAATTTTCTGGCAAGGCTGGCACCGAAGTCTTACGTCCTGG
>Ga0136617_10000191_pt1 | contig 47608 bp, 39 predicted proteins | sample AntDrymUQ3222106_2_FD_129672 | JGI IMG/M metagenome (GOLD analysis project Ga0136617, IMG submission 129672) | Polar desert sand microbial communities from Dry Valleys, Antarctica - metaG UQ322 (21.06) | ecosystem: Environmental > Terrestrial > Soil > Desert | place: Antarctica: Dry Valley... | reverse complement strand
CTTGACATCGCCCGGCTGGCGAGAAAAATTGCACCACCCTCGGGGTCTTCCCGTCGGCGTTTTCCCCTGACGCGGTCCCGTCATCCGGACACCATTCGATCGTCATGTCATGACCAGGTACTTCTGCTGTGGCCAAAAGGCCATGCGGCTGCGAGGAGCGTTCCTCGCTGTAGTCGCCGTTGCCGTGAGCGCCTGTTCGGATGGTGAGCGCCTGGTTTCTTCGGAAGCTCCTCCTGCGCCCGTCGACTCCACCGAGCCCCCGGGCGACTCAATTTCCACTCCAACTCCGCCGGACCCGCCGGATTCAGTGGTGCCGCCGCCCGCCCCACCGGATTCAGTGGCGCCCCCGCCACCCGACCCACCGGATTCCGCTGTAGCGCCGCCCCCGGAACGTCCCGATTCTGTCGTATCCCCCCCGGACCCCACGGACTCGGTTCCCCCGCCTCCTCCACCAGCAGGTCCGCCTACCCACAGGGGCATTGGATTAGGGCCTACTCACGTGCCGTGGGAAAGCTACGGTCCCGTATTCAGCGGGGCACAGCAAAACGGGCAGCCGGAAAAGATGCTTCCCGGCCTGGACGCCGCCAGACGAGCCAATGCCCGGGTAATGGTCAACTTCGCGGGTGCCGAGCACAATAGCCGCGACCGCAACGGATTCAGTTTCGTCAAATGGAAGCAGCGAGTCGATCGTTTCCGCGGTATCAATTTCGACTCGTACATAGCCGACGGCACTCTGATCGGCCATCTCATTCTGGATGAACCGAGCGATCCGACTAACTGGAATGGCAAGAGCGTTTCGCCGTCCGACCTCGAAGCGATGGCCAAGTACAGCAAGGAGCTTTGGCCAGGGCTATCGGCCATTGTCCGCGCCTGGCCGTCATACCTGAAGGGACACTCCTACAGACACCTCGACGCGACGTGGATCCAATACCATGCCCGTTTCGGCGACGTCGAGAGCTTCCTCGACACCAATCTCCGCGGGGCGAGGGCGCTCGGGCTGGCTGTGGTCGGCGGCTTGAACGTTACCAATGGCGGGGGCAAGGACAGTGGAATGCCCAGCTATAGCAAGGGTAAGAACGCCATGAGTGCGTCGCAGTTGAGGTCGTGGGGAAGGAGGTTTCTTAAAGAAGACGTCTGCCTCTTCCTCCTCTGGAGCTATCGCGCTGAGTATTTCTCGCGCGCCGACATCAAGGCGGCAATGGCCGACCTGGCCGATCAAGCCCGGCAACGCCCGAAGAAGGCCTGCAACTCATAGTAGAGAGCCAGTCTCTTCGGATCAGATGACCGCGTGGGTGAGGTTCGAACTCAGAACACCCTAATCCACTGAGTTTAGGTACCATAGCCCCCCCATGGCCGCGGCTTCGGCATCCAGCGGCAAGCCCTGCCGAATCGGCGTTGATCCGGGACGGCCAGCGGACTGATCGAATCTGAAACTGCGGGTTCCCACCGGCTGATTGCGGGTTCTTCCCCTCTGATTGTGACTTCCCTGCGGATGATTGCGGGTTCTGCGCGGGTCAGTGTGAGTCTCCGCGGATGATTTCGCGTTCTGCGCCGGGAAGTGCGAGTTCTGCGACGGTCCGCGTGACATCTGCGCTGGTCCGTGTCAGTTCTGCGCAAATCGGTGTGACTTCTACCCGGGCAAGTGTGAGTTCTGCGCGGGTGATTGTCGGTTCTTCGCGGACGATTGTGGGTTCTTCGGGGGTAAGTGTGACTTCCCAGCCGGTGAGCGGAGGGTCTCACCCGATGAGTGCGGGTTCTCATCGGCTGGGTGTCAGTTCTTCGGCTCCGATTGCGGGCTCGATGCTGAGTTCGACCCACGAAACTCCAAACGCCACGTTTCTAATCGCCAGCAACGAGGGCACGAAGCCACCACCGGCCCTGCCGGCGGACGAAACTGGACCCACTGGCACGGCCGGCTTAGGCAGTTCTGTCATGATTTGAAGTGATTTGGGGCTGTCAGCGGCGTGGGTGAGATTCGAACTCACGGAACGGTTTCCCGTTCGGCGGTTTTCAAGACCGCTGCATTCAACCACTCTGCCACCACGCCTGGAGCCTAAAACTCTTAAGCCCGCGCGTCTTACGCAAGAACTCTCCAGTACTTTCTAGCCTCAACGCGTTCCCAGCCCCGCTTCCGTTTTTCACAGCTGCCTTTCCGTCCTCCCGTCCGACCGACCGCCCGTTTCTTGACACCCCCAAAAGTTTTTCACTGCAGCCCCAGTCTCCCTAAGCCGATACCAAAAATGACCCGGAGCCACGGACATGCTCGGGGCAATCTGCTTCGGGGGATGAATGGAACGGAGATCGGCTTCTTCCCGGCTGGTCGGGGCTCTGGGAGTACTAGCGCTACTCGGCGGATGCGGCTTCGATCCCGAAGGGGACGCGCCGTTAAACCCTCCCGCGGTGTACCGCGAGTGGTGGGCCAAGACGGAGTCGTGTTCCGGCCGCACAGGGAATTTCAACCGGCTCCGCTGGTCCGTCATAGAAGGTCACAGTTTTCCCTGCTCGAGCGGCGAGTGTGCCGGCCACTGGCGCACGGATCACCACATCTACCTAGCCGGCGATTGGGTCATGGACGAAATGGTTGTGCGGCATGAGATGCTGCACGACTTGCTCGGTCGTCCGGGCCACCCCGATCCTCCGTTTGGCGTAGGATGCCCGCTGACCTGGGAAAGCTGGAACGGGGGCGCGGCTGGTCTCAACGTAGCTCGCGCCAGGCTCACGCACATCGACTAGAAGGGCAAGCCGGGGTTAAGGTTTTTCGATACGCCCCGGGCCACCGAATCGGCCCGCGCCGCCAGGACGGGCCGGCCAGCGCCGGCAAATGCCCTCGCCGCTCCACCGTAAACCACAGCATACAACTGCAGAATGGAACCCGATGGCCGGTCCACCCACCCACGGGGCCGGTCCCTCGTAGCCGTGGGCCAGTGATACACGTTCCACAGGAGCTTCTCTGTTCGGGGCAGGTTGAGATAGCCGAGGCTCGGGCTCAGCACGATTGAATCGGACGCTACGACCGGTGTTGGCATGAGCTTCCGCACCAATCCCTGAGACACCAGATAGGGGCTGAGGCCGAGAGTCTGGTCCGGGTAGTTGCCGTCGCTCCAACTGAAGAAGATCGGGCGCTTCCCCATGTTGTCACGGATCAGGAAGATCGTGGCCAGATCCTGGAGCATCAGGATGTCCTGGCCAAACGCGACCTTGAGACTATCGAACTCCACGCCGCCGTTCGCCGGGACTTGCATTGCCTCGGGTAGACTGTCAAGCTGGGCCGGGGTGAGGCTGAACACCGGCTCTTTGGGATGTGGCCACCGGGTCACGGGCGCCGTCGGGCCCGAGGTGGCATCGGTGAGCGGTACCCCTGACTCCGCGGGACGCGGCCTCCACAGCGCCGCAGCCTGACCGGGATCGAAGGGTGGTGTTTGGCGCCGCTGAAGCTGCCGCAGATGCCAGCGGGTGTTCATCAGGGACAGGTTGGCCAGGGTCACGTCGCGCCGAACCCCCTCGACCTCCTGCGCATACCACAACGGGAATGTGTCGTTATCACCGGCCGTGATCAGGATACCGTACGGCTCGACTGATTGAAGGATGTCATGGGCGAAATCACGGGCCAGGGTTTCACCCGCCCGGCTTGCGGTTATGCGATTACCGAAAAAGGGTACCAGCGCGAGCGCGAGCGCTGGGCTCGCAGCCGCCCAGCGGCTGACGTGGCTGCCCCTATCACCGAGGAATTCCACGACAGTGCGCATCACCGCGCCGAATCCGAGCGCGACAAAAGCTCCAAAAACGGCGAAGGATCCTACGAAGAAGTAGTCGCGCTCGCGGACCTCTCGAGGCAGCGAATCCTCACCCGGGTACTGGCTGAACCCGTACTTGAAGTTCATGTAGTACACCAGTCCCAGCGAGAGGGTCCCGAGCAGCGCAAGAGCGGCCAGCCCGGCCCGGCGGTCGCTCTGCCACAACGCCCAAAGGCCGCCGAGTCCCAACAGCGTGAACACCGCCGTGGCCACTCCTCCAATGCGTCCCCAATCCTTGGCGAACTGCCAGGAGTAGTACTGCCAGAAGTTGCCGAGCTGGGCGGTGAAGGTTGCCTGGCGCTCGGAGAGGGGCGGCTTGCCGTACTGCACCCGGTTCAACACATCCTGCAGCGCCTGGCTCAGAAATCCTACCGGCTCCCCTTCGTTGATGGGCGGGAACTGGCCGGCCCGCATGGGCAGCCACAGATAATTGAGCGAGATGCCGACGATGACCGCGGTCAGCCCGAGATAGACCAGGGGGTCCCGCGGCGACTTCCAGGCGGCGTAGCCCAATACCGCCAGCGTGCCGATCATGAGCGGGACCTGCATCGGACCACCCAGCACCATATCGGTCCATTTCCCGGTAACAGCCAGCAGCAGGGCCCAGAAAGTCACCACTGCCCAGGGACGCAGCACCGTGCGCCAGTCGGTCCAGAGGACGTACACGGCCAATGCAGGAAGCGGCAGCACTCCCATCAGGTGGTTGGTGGAAGTCAGCGCCATCACATAGGCGATGAGCACGAGCCAGCGATCGCGGTGAGTTCCTGCCTCGTCGTCGCCCCACCGAACCACCAGCCACATAACGACCGCGATCGAGAGGAGCGAGAGGGTGTAGACCTTTTCGTTGACGGTGGACTGGTTCCACACGGTCCATGAAGTTGCGCCGACGAGTATCCCGGCGAATGCCGCTGCGTACCGGGCCCAGCGATGCGATACGATGCCGCGCAGCCACCGCTCCGCTACGAGGAACCAGAGTCCGGCGGCGGCGGCACTGGTCACGGCCGCGAAGAGGTTGATGCGCACCGCGTACGACGCCGCGAGCGGAAGAAGACCAAACACGTGGGCCAGGATGACGAACAGCGGGTTGCCGGGGGGATGAGGGATCCCCAGTACCTTGGCGGCCGCGAGATACTCCGAGGTGTCCCAGAACGCCGTCGTCGGTGCCAGCGTCGCGAGATAGATGGCGAATACCAGCACCGCCGTCAGTAGGGCCCAGAGGTACGGTGGCTTTTCGCGCTCAGCATTCATATGAGTGAGAAGTAAGAAGTGAGAAGTAAGAGGGAAGGCAGGATGTCGAGAGGAAGTGCCCTCTCACTTCTCACCTCTCACCTCTCACCGTGTCTAGTGTCTAAACTGCCGCTTGCTGGTCATGACCATCGCGACCCCCTGCTTGTCGGCAGCTTCGACGACTTCGGCGTCCCGAACCGAGCCGCCGGGCTGAATGATCGCGGTGACGCCCGCGCCGACCGCGTGCTCGACGCCGTCCGCAAAAGGAAAGAAGGCATCAGAAGCAAGCACGCTGCCCGCGGGCTCGTGGCCCTGCTGGCGGGCCTTGTGTACCGCCAGAAAGACGCTGTCTACCCGGCTCATCTGTCCAGCTCCGATGCCGATGGCCGCCTCATCACGCGCCAGCAGAATAGCGTTCGACTTGATGGCCGCCACCGCGGCCCAGGCAAAGCGAAGGTCGTTCCACTGACGCTCACTGGGCTGGACCCGGGTAGCGACGTTCCATCCCTGCTCGGCAGCGTCGAACTGAAACTGATCCTGTATCAGAAAGCCGCCGCGTACCCGTTTGTAATCGAGCGTGCCCGCTCCCTTGCTCACCGGGAGCTCCACCACACGGAGCTGCTTTTTGGATGAGAACACCGCCAGCGCCTCGGCGTGAAACGACGGGGCCACGACGACTTCCACAAACAAATCTGCCATAGCCGCGGCCGTACCCATGTCAACGACGGTGTTGAACGCCACCACCGAACCAAACGCCGACACCGGGTCGGTGGCGCGGGCCCTCTGGAAGGCTTCGACTGCCGACGAGGCTACCGCGACACCACACGGTGTCGTGTGTTTGATGATTGCGCAGGCTGGACGGTTGCTCCAGCAGGCCACGGCCCACATTCCCGCGTCCACATCGAGAAGATTGTTGAAGGAGAGCTCTTTACCCTGGCGCTGCGTGAGGTCGCGCATGCCACGCGGCTCCTCGGTTACGTAGAGCGCCGCTCGCTGCTGGGGGTTCTCACCATATCGGAGCGCCTGGACCCGCTCCATCGCGATCCCCAGCCGCTGGGGCAAGCCATTCTCGCTGGGCGTGAGGTAGGCGGCCACAGCCGCGTCATAGTCCGAGGTGTGGGTAAAGACCTTGGCCGCGAACTCCCGCCGGATCTCGGCCGTGAGGCTGCCCTTTCGCAACAGCTCCAATACAACGGGATAGTCTGTCGGGTCCACTACCGGCAGGACCGACTCGTGGTTTTTAGCCGCGGAGCGGAGCATGGAGGGGCCCCCGACGTCGATATTCTCCAACGCATCCTGCAAGGATGCGCCCTCCTGTGCGATCGTCACCTGGAAAGGATAGAGGTTCACGGCCACGAGGTCGATTGGCACGATGGCGTGCTCGTTTACCGCCGCCATGTGCTCCGGCAACCCTCGGCGAGCCAGAAGCGCCCCGTGAATAGCGGGATGGAGAGTTTTCACCCGGCCGTCGAGAAGCTCAGGAAAACCGGTGACTTTCTCCACCGCAATCACCGGTACTCTGGCCGCACGAAGAGCCGCCGCGGTTCCTCCAGTGGACACAATTTCCCATCCCAGCTCAACCAGCGCCTGGGAGAACGCCACCACTCCACGCTTATCGCTGACGGAGATCAGTGCCCGGGGCATGGAACCAGTCGCGAGTCACGAGTCACGGATCGGGAGTTGGATTGCCGCGTCATGAGTGGGAGTCGGGGGTTGACGTTCGGGCTTGTGACTGGCGACTGGGGACTGGCGACTCCCCAAACACAACCGGACGGCCCGCCGCCGCCGCTGCGAGCACAGCAGCCCGCAGGAGGCGGTGCTCCGCCTGGAGCACGCGGGCGGCGAGCTGCTCCGGGGTGTCGGTGTTCAGCACGGGAACGCGGGACTGCGCCAGAACCGCTCCCCGATCGTAAACCTCGTCTACCAGATGTATAGTCACTCCCGTCTCCTGCGCGCCGCTCGCAAGTACCGCCTTATGCACCCGTTCCCCGTACATGCCTTTGCCGCCAAAGGCGGGTAGCAGGGAAGGATGAGTGTTAATAATTCGGCCCCGATATGCCGCAATGACGGCCGCGGGAACCAACTTGAGATAGCCGGCAAGCACGAGCAGATCCACCTCGTGGCCTCGCAGGGCATCCAGCCACGCGCCGCCATCGGCCGGATTCAGGAGCACTTTGACTGGTATGTCATGGGTGCTGGCATGAGCCAGGCCGCCCGCTTCAGCTCGATCGGCCACCACGAGGACAACTCTCGCCGGCGCCCCCGCCCTCAGCGCCTGAAGGAGTGCCTCGAGGTTGCTGCCGCGTCCGGAAATGGCCACGGCTACGCGCATCGTCATGGCGGGGGAAAGTAATGGGAGTCGGGAGTCGGGAGCTAGGAGTCGGAGCCGACTCCCGACTCCTGACTCCTGACTTCCTGCAGAATCAGTTCCACCGCACTGGATAAGTCCCTCGCCTGCGCAAAGCGGCCCGCCTTCTCCTTCCGCGACTCACTCTCGCCGCGGCCCGTCAGCACCAGAATGCCGTGCCCCCCCAAGGCCTCGGCTGGGAGTAGATCGCGCACGCGGTCGCCGATCCACCAGCTCCCGGGGAGGTCGATGTTGAACTGCTCTGCGGCCTGCCGGTATAGGAGTACTCCAGGTTTGCGGCAGTCGCAGGGTCCGGTGAGCTCGGGGAGGTGAGGGCAGAAATAGTGGGCGTCGAGCCGGGCTCCGGCGGTGCTGAGAAGCTCATCCACCCGGCGCTCGGTCATCTGATAGTCGTTCCGGGAGAGAAGTCCGCGAGCGATCCCCGACTGATTGGTGACGACTATGGCAAGCAATTGGTTCTCATTGAGACGGCCGATGGCCTGGGCTGCCCCGGGCAGAAGTCGAGCCTGTTCCGGATCGCGCAGGTAGGACACATCCTCTATGATTGTGCCGTCGCGATCCAGGAAGACCGCACGACGGCGCCGGGTAGCCAGCCTCACGAGGCCAGCGCCTGCTCGATTGCTTTCGCGACGGCTGGGAAGCTGTCCTCCGGCAGGGTGCGGGGATCGAGCAGGACCCTGTCGCCGGCCACCCGCGAAACCACTGAGAGATGCGCCAGCCGAAGTCTCAGAGCCAACCCATCGGGACCGAGCGAGCCGGCGTCGATGGCCACGAGCGTGGTGGGAAGCACCGCGCCGGGAAAGGCGCCGCCCCCCACCGCAGATTCACCGGGTCTCGTCGTGGCGCCGGCAGCGGGTGGACAGAGCGAAGCGAGGCGGCCGGCCCGTTGGGACAGATCACTGGCATCCAGCGTCAGCATAGCAAGGACGGGTATCGATTGGACCGCGGCGTCCTCGTCCTGATACAAGCCCAGGGTGGCTGCCAGCGCCGCCAACGTCAGCTTGTCAGCGCGCACCGCCCGTGCAATCGGGTTTTCGCGGCAGCGGGCTACCAATGCTCTTCGTCCAACGACGCAGCCGGCCTGGGGACCGCCCAGCAGCTTATCGCCGCTGAACAGAACCAGCCCCGCACCGGCGGCAAGCGCCTCGGCGACGCGAGGCTCGCCGGTCAGACCCCATCGCGAGAGATCCGGAATCAGGCCACTGCCGATGTCGTAGACGTAGGGGATCCCGGCTCCTGCGGCGAGCTCCGCCAGCCTGGCCGGATCCGGCGATGCCACGAAACCGCGTTGCTCGAAGTTGGATCGGTGTACGGTGAGAATCGCCGCACTCCGGCCATCGAGAGCGCCCTCATAATCCTGCAGGTGCGTCCGGTTCGTTGTGCCCACTTCGCGGAGTCGGGCGCCACTCTTGACCATGATGTCCGGTATGCGAAATGAACCGCCGATCTCGATCAGCTCCCCGCGCGAAATCAGTACATCGGATCCTTCGGCCAGCGCGTTGAGCGTCAGGAGCAGAGCGCCGGCGGCATTGTTCACCACCAGCCCGTCCTCCGCACCGGTCACGTCCCTGAGCAGCGAACGGCACTGATCGGTGCGGCTGCCCCGCGTTCCGGAAGGCAGGTCCATCTCCAGGTTACTGTACCCGCCCGCCACCGCCACCACCGCCTGGATGGCGGCATCCGCAAGCGGAGCCCGGCCAAGGTTGGTGTGCAGAACGACACCTGTGGCGTTGAGCACCGGCCGGAGGTCGGGGCCGGCCCGTCGTACGAGGCGCTCGCGAATGTCTTCTTCCCAATGATCCGGGGCACCCGCTCGATGGGTGCGGGCTGCCTCCAGCGATTCCCGGACCGCCGCAATCACGGCTCCACGCGGTGCAACGTGAAGGAGCTCCTGTACGGCAGGCTGATGCATCAGGCGGTCCACCGAGGGGAGCTGTCGCCTGGGGTCGGTCATCTCGTGCCTGGGTCTGTCGTCGAGCGTGGCGCTCTGTCGCCCACCTTATCTCGGGGCCGGCGGACGCGGGCGCTATCGCGAGGCTGTCTGCCTTTGGCGCTGTCACCCGGGCTTACCTTGGGTGCTTCCGGTACAGCCACCACCCCAACCGCGTTGGCTGCAACGCCGGTCACGTTCTTGACACCGCGCACCTCGATCACCATGCGGGAGCCGGGAACCCAGGGCCTGGGTACCCGCAGCACCAGCCGGTCGTAGAGGGGTGGGCGTGTTGGCTTCGGCCCCGCGGCTGGAGCACGGCCTTGCGGAACGACTCGCCGGGCGGCCCGGCTGGTGTCGGGCCGCCCGGCGGAGTCCCGCCCTACCACTGAATCCGCGGCCGGCGTCCGCCTGGGGCGGAGGCTGTCGTCGAGCGGCTGGGGTAACAACGAGGCAACAGTAAGGGGCGTCGAATCAGGCAACAGCCGGAGCCGTACGTCCCTCGGCGTGAACCGTTGCCGCGGGTCGAGCCTTTGCGAAAACGTGATCGTTGCCTTGACGCTGTCGTCGACTGCCACCGTCTGGATGCGAGGCGGGTTGGTATCATGCACGAATGCCCACAGCTCGCCGACATTCGTCTTACCGCGCGCGGCGCGAGCGGTCCCGTACGCCTCTCGCGAGTCCTGCCTGTGGTCGCCGTTCTGATCGAGTACGCCACTGACGATGTATTCGCCCTGCGGGAGGGGGCCCAGTGAGAATCGGCCACTTGAATCGGCGACGCCACGATAGGGCAGGCTGTCGGGCAGCAGGGACGCGACAACCAGCCCCCCTGGAACCGGGCGGCTCGTGCTCCAATCCACGACCTGGCCCTCGAGCGTGGTTTGCGGGCGCGGTGCTCCGGTGCTGAAGGTGAGCACCGCACCCTCGTCGGTGCGATTGTTTCTGAGATCGGTCACCCCAGGCAGGAGCTGCACGCGATAAATTCGGTTGGGACGCCAGCCTTCGCGCGGACGCACCGTGATCCGGTTGCGCCTCCAGCTGACCTCAGGCACGCCGTTGCTGGGCGAGAGGATCACGAGCTTTTCGAGCCCGCCGGTGCCCTCGCCGCGGTTCGGTGCGCCGCCCTCGGAAACCACCTCGTCGAACTGGAACTCTGCCGCTCCGCGAAAGGGAACCAGCCGCTCGAACGAGTCCGGCCTGGTTGCGATGAGTCGGGGAGGCGCCGGGTCCGGTGGGCCTCCAGGCGGTGGCTCGATGCGGGCGCAGGCGAGCAGGGCAGCGGGGCAGATGGGCAGCAGGGCAGCGAAAGCACACCAGCGCGTACCATCTGGTGTTCGCCGGTTCTGGTGGCCCCGCGGCCCCGCCGCCCCGCCGCCCCGCTTCAGACGCACCCCAGCAGCTCCCGCTTCTTCACCAGAACCTCGCTCTGCTCTTTCCACACGCTGAGCTTCTGCCGCTCCCGTTCCACCACATCGGTGGGAGCGCGGGACACGAACTGGTCATTGCCCAGCTTCTTTTCCTGCGAATCCACCAAACGGCTGAGGCGGTCCACCTCCGAGCCCAGCCGGCCGCACTCGCGTCCGATGTCGATGGCATCGCCGAGTGGCACGAAGACAGCACTACCATCAGACAACACCGCATGCCCGCCTACCCGCTCCCGGTTCTCGGCCAGAGACAGCGTCGCCAGTCTGGCGAGGCGAGTGATGGTGGCCCGTTCCTGCTCCAGCGCCGCCGAGGTAATCGCATCGTTTCCGGTCACCACAGCCCGCACTACCTGGCCCGGCTGCACTCCGTACTCCGCGCGAATCGCACGAATGGCGCCTACGACCTCCTGCACCAGCCCGAAGTCGCGGAGGGCGCCGGGATCTTGTGCGCGGGGATCTTGGCCGGGCCAGGGAGCGACGGAGATGGAGGCATTCTCGGGCCGTCCCGGAAACCGGCGCCAGAGTGTCTCCGTGATGAACGGCATTATCGGGTGCAGCAGACGCATCGCCACGTCGAAGGTCTGGGCCACCACGGCCCGGGCAACGTCACCGCCCGGCTGATCGCCATAGAGACGAGGCTTCACCTGCTCGATGTACCAGTCGGCCAGATCGCTCCAGATGAACCGATAGATAGCACCGGCAGCTTCGTTGAGCCGGAAACGCTCGTAGGCTTGCGTCGCCTCCACCACGGTAGCGTCGCAGCGCGCGATGATCCAGCGGTCCGCCAGAGAGAGCTCCTCACCCCGGACGGCGCCGGGATGGCGTCCCGCCAACGGACGGGTGGGGCCCTTAAGGTTGGACAGGATGAAGCGTCCTGCGTTCCACAGCTTGTTGGCAAAGTTGCGCGCGGGCGCGAACGTGGATTCGAGGTCCTTGGGGTCGAGAATGACATCGGTCCCCACCGACATACCCGCGATCAGGGAGTAGCGGAGCGCGTCAGCGCCGTACCGCTCCACCACCTCCAGGGGGTCGATTCCGTTGCCCAGGGACTTGGACATCTTGCGGTGCTGGGTATCGCGCACCACGCCGTGCAGATAAATGCGGGTGTATGGCGGCTGTCCCATGAAATGCAATCCGGACATGATCATCCGCGCCACCCAGAAGAACAGGATGTCGGGCGAAGACACCAGGGTATGGCCGGGGTAATAGGTCGCCAGATCTCGCGTCTTGTCCGGCCAGCCGAGGCTGGAGAACGGCACCAGCCACGAGGAGAACCAGGTGTCGAGCACGTCGTCATCCTGGCGCACCGGCCCTCCGCAACCCGGGCAGGTCATGAGGTCGGTCCGGCTGACGCTGGTCAGGTTGCACCCCTCGGCATCGCAATACCAGACGGGAATCCGGTGCCCCCACCAGAGCTGCCGGGAAATGCACCAGTCGCGTATGCCCTCCAACCAGGCGGTATAGTCGTCCCCCCGGCGTTCGGGCACGAACTTGATGGTCCTGTCTCGATAGGCGGCCAAGGCCGGGCGCGCCAGCGGCTCCATTCGTACGAACCATTGATCCGAAAGCCGCGGTTCGATCGCGGTGGCACAGCGGTAACAGTGCCCTACAGCGTGGCGGTGTTCCTCCACGCGCTCGAGCAGTCCGGCGTTCTCGAACTCGGCCAGCACTTGCCGCCGGGCCTCGTACCGGTCGAGACCCTGAAAGCGGTCGGGCGCGGCCAGGCTGATTCGCGCCTCCGGCGTCATGATATCGATGACGGGGAGCTGGTGCCTCTGACCAATTTCGAAGTCGAGCGGATCGTGCGCCGGCGTCAGCTTGACCGCTCCCGAGCCGAACTTGGGATCGACCGCGTCGTCGGCGATGACGGGAATGGCGCGGTCAACCACGGGCAGCCGGACCTCACGACCGACCAGGTGGCGGTAGCGATCGTCGCTGGGATGCACCGCCACCGCGGTGTCTCCCAGCATCGTCTCGGGACGGGTGGTGGCGACGGTGACGTGGCCGCTGCCATCTGCCAGGGGGTATTGCAGGTGCCAGATCCGGCCGTCCACTTCGTCTTTATCGACTTCCTCATTCGATAGTGCGGTGAGACAGCGGGGGCACCAGTTAATGATGTAATGTCCCCGGTACACGAGCCCCTGCTCGTACAGCCGGACGAAGCTCTCGCGTACGGCGCGGGAGAGGCTCTCATCGAGTGTGAAGTAGGTGCGGGACCAGTCGGCCGAGCTGCCGATGGCCTTGAGCTGATCGAGAATGATCACCCCCGTTTCCCGAACGTGGGCCCACACCCGCTCGACGAACGCATCCCGGCCCAGGTCGAACCGGGTGAGCCCCTCCTGGGCCAGCAGCCGTTCCACCACGTTCTGAGTGGCAATGCCGGCGTGATCGGTGCCGGGAACCCAGAGCGTCCGGCGGCCGCGCATCCGCTCGAAGCGCACCAGCACATCCTGTACGGTGTTGTTGAGGCCGTGACCCATGTGCAGCACCGCCGTCACATTTGGCGGTGGCATCTGTATCACGTAGGATTCAGCGGAGACACGCCCCGGGCCAGCGCCCTGGGCGTCGGGTGAGAAGAGCCCGCGCTCGGTCCACCAGCGGTAGAGCTCGGACTCGATCGAAGATGGATTGTACTGCGGGGCGAGCGGCTCGTTCATGCGCTCTGGTCAGTAACGCGCTTGTCGCCCGGGATGACCCTGTCGTCTTCGCCGCGAACCAGAATGCTGTTGATGACTGTCTCGACGCCCCGCACCGCCCCGGCCACCCGGGCCGCGAGGGTACGCGCCGCGCGGTCGCCAACCCAGCCCCGGAGCTCGACGCTCCTGCGGCTGATCGGCACAACCGCCAGCGGACAGCCGGCAAGACGGGCCTCGGCTCCGAGGGCGGTTTCCACGGCGCGCGCCGAAGCCGCGGAAGTGTGGTGCACCGGCTCCGTCTGCCCCAGGCTCTTCGCCACTCGCCGAACCCGGGTTTGATTGACCCCGCCAACCCACTCGCTCAGAGCGAGGCCGGCCACCAATCCGGTTCCCACGCCAACCGTGGTCCAGAGGAACACCTGGGTAGCACTCAGTCGGTTGCTTCGCGTCACTGAGAGTCCTCTTACAGAAGAAATCGTACACCGATTAAGTTAACCTTTTTCCGATCTGAAAGCTGAAGATCCTCACAGCAAGGCGCGCCCCATGGAGAACGATCGCGTGGTACTGACCGGGTCGGAGATGGTCCGGTGGCTCATCGTGGCCGCGCTGATCGTGGCGGGAGTTGGGCTCTTCTTCTACTTCGCCAAATCCACCCGGCCCGTGGTGTCGCCCACTGTCGAGGAAACGGTTCGATGACAACCGTCCGGGTGACACTGCCGGACAGCAGCCACCGCGACCTGCCGTCCGGAAGCACGGGGCGGCAGGTGGCCGAGAGCATTGGCCCGGGTCTGGCACGCGCGGCGCTCGCCGCCAAGGTGAATGGGGAAATCTGGGATCTGGACCGGCAGCTACAGTCGAACGCGTCGCTGGCCATTCTGACTGAGCGTGATCCCGAGGCGCTCGAGCTCCTGCGACATTCCTCGGCCCACATCCTGGCCACCGCGGTGCGCGAGCTGTTTCCCAACGCCGGAATCGGCTTCGGCCCGCCGATCGAGGATGGCTTCTACTATGACTTTCAGGTCGACCGACCGTTCACACCGGAGGATCTCGAGCGGCTTGAGACCCGGATGGCCGAAGTGACCGCGAGGGATTTTCCGTTTGTGCGGGAGGTGGTAGACCGGACGGAGGCGAGGCGGCGGTTCGCCGACGACCCACTCAAGCTCGAACGCATTTCGGAGCTGGGGGACGACGAGACCATCACGGTGTATACCGATGGCCCTTTTGTCGACCTCTGCCGCGGGCCGCACATTCCCCGCACCGGGCGGCTCAAGCACTTCAAGCTGCTCCACGCGGCCGGCGCGTATTGGAGGGGTGATGAAAAGCGACAGATGCTCCAGCGCATATACGGGACGGCCTGGTTTCGGAAGGAAGACCTTGATGCCTACCTTCACCGGCTGGAAGAGGCTCGGAAGCGGGATCATCGGGTGCTGGGTAAGCAGCTCGACCTCTTCTCCATCCAGGAGCTCGTTGGCCCGGGGCTGGTGTTCTGGCACCCCAAGGGGGCCATGATCAAGTGGCTGCTGACTCGTGCAGTGGAAGACGACAACATCCGCAGCGGCTACGATCTGGTCTACACACCCAACATCACCCGTGAGGAGCTGTTCAAGATCTCCGGCCACCTGCCGCTGTACGAGGCCAACCAGTATCCCCCAATGGCGGCGGGACACGAGGAGGCCGAAGACGTACGCTATCGGGTAAAACCGATGAACTGCCCGATGCACGCACTCATTTACAAGAGCCAGCAGCGGAGCTACCGCGACTTGCCGGTCCGGCTCTCGGAGGTGGCCAATGTGTATCGCAACGAGCGTTCGGGTGTCCTGCACGGCCTGTTGCGGGTGCGGGGGCTCTCCATGGACGACGCGCACATCTTCTGCACTCCCGACCAGGTCGAGGACGAGATCTTTCTCTGCCTGGATCAGGTAGATCGCGTGGTGCGCCAGACGTTCGGCTTCGAGCTCGACTTCGAGGTCTCCACCCGGCCGCCTGAGCGGCTGGGGGACGATACGGTTTGGGATCGCGCCGAGGCGACGGTTCAGCGGGCGCTGGAGCGGAAAGGGATCCCCTTCCGAATCGATGCGGGCGGCGGTGCGTTCTACGGACCCAAGATCGACATCAAGTTCCGGGATTCGATTGGCCGCCTCTGGCAGGGGCCGACCATCCAGCTCGACTTTAATTTGCCGGACCGGTTCGAACTGGAGTACACCGGGCCCGACAACAAGCCTCATCGTCCCGTCATGATCCACCGGGCGTTGTATGGGACGCTCGAGCGCTTTACCGGGAACTTGATCGAGCACTTTGCCGGCGCCTTCCCCGTGTGGCTCTCGCCGGAGCAGGTCCGGGTGATTCCAATCTCGGATGCGCAGGCCGAGGCGTCCCGCCGGCTGGCGCAGCGTCTGAAGCAGGAAGGCTTTCGGGTCCACGTGGACGAACGGCACGAGACGCTCAACTATCGGATTCGCGAGGGCGAGGTGCAGAAGGTGCCGTACATGGCTGTGATGGGCCAGCGCGAGGCGGAGTCGGACAGCCTGGCACTGCGGGTGCGCGGGGCGGGGAAGAAGCAGGAGGTGATGACGGTGGACGCGTTTGTGGAGCGGCTGGGTCAGGAGGTCCGCAGCCGGAGTATGGTCCCCTAGCCACCCAGAGCTTCGCAGTCGTGCGATGCTGCCATGAATCCTCATCCTGAGCGTAGCGAAGGATCTCGCGTACTTCAGCCCCGAGTCCAGCCCTCAGCGCGAGTGGAATAGGTCCCTCGCGTTGCTCGGGATGAGGAGGTCGTTTGAGCCTCCCTCGAAAGGTGACAAACCTCAGATTTCGGGGTAATTTGCCGCCAGGAAAACCTGAACCGGACCAGTACCCCGTGAGCGATAGCACCACCCCCGTCATCGTCTCTGCCGTCCGCACTCCAATCGGCCGCTATCTCGGCGGGCTCTCCTCCTTCAGCGCCCCCCAGCTGGGCGCCATGGTCATCCGGGAAGCGGTGTCACGCTCCGGGGTGGACCCCACCGCGGTGGAGGAGGTCATCATGGGTCAGGTGGTGCAGGGGGGGTCGGGGCAGGCGCCGGCGCGGCAGGCGCTGATCCACGCTGGACTTCCCGCTTCCATTCCTGCACTCACCATCAACAAGGTCTGCGGCTCCGGACTGAAGGCCGTGATGCTGGCCTCGCAGGCCATCAAGGCGGGCGACGCGGAGTGTATCGTGGCCGGCGGCCAGGAGTCGATGTCCAGCGCTCCGCATTACGTCTATGGAATGCGTGGAGGGATCAAGGCCGGCAACCAGACCATGGTAGACGGCATGATCCACGATGGCCTGTGGGACTCCTTTGGCTGCTGTCACATGGGAGAGTACGCCGAGTACACCGCCGAGAAGGCTGGGGTAACCCGGGCCGATCAGGACGCCTTCGCCAACGACAGCCATCGCAAGGCCGTTGCCGCCACCGAAGGCGGGAAGTTCAAGGCCGAGATCCTGCCGGTGTCGGTGCCCGGGAAGGGCGGTCCAACGAGTGTGTCCGCCGATGAGTCGCCGCGTCGCGATACCAGCGCGGAAACCCTGGCCAGGCTGAAGCCGGTGTTCCGAAAGGACGGGGGGAGTGTCACCGCCGGCAACGCGCCGGGGTTGAACGACGGGGCCAGTGCGCTGGTCGTGACCTCACTCGCCTTTGCCCGCGCGCATGGGCTTAATCCGCTGGCGCGAGTCACGGCATACGCCACCGGAGGCGGTGAGCCGCGCGAGATCTTCTTCGCTCCCGTCCTCGCCGTCCGGGCGCTGATGGAGAAAGCCGGCACCAGGATCGGCGACTACGACCTGATCGAGGCCAACGAAGCGTTCGCGGTCCAGGCCCTCGTCGACGGACGTGAGCTTGGCTGGGACTGGAGTCGCGTCAACGTGCACGGCGGCGCGGTGGCGCTGGGCCACCCGATCGGCGCGAGCGGCGCCCGGGTTCTCACCACCTTGCTCTATGCTCTCCAGGACCGGGACGGCAGCACCGGTCTCGCCACCCTCTGTCTCGGTGGTGGTAACGCGGTTGCCCTCAGTGTGGAGCGCATGTGATGAATCCTGAAGCCGGACCAACTTTCATAGCGGGAAGCCGTGCGGGCGCGCATCACCGGACGAACAAGATCGCCTGGCTCGCCAGGCGCGGTGTCGCAATCAGCCTTGGCGCTTTCGTCGTCGCTCTTTCCGCGCAGGTGGTGGTGCCGGTGCCGTTCAGCCCGGTACCGATTACCCTGCAACCCCTGGCGGTGCTCGCTGTCGGTGGGCTTCTTGGCGGTGCCAGCGGCCTCGTCGCACTGGTCCTCTACCTCGCGCTGGGAGTACTTGGTCTTCCGGTCTTTGCCCCCGGTGGCCTCCCAGGCGTCCTGCGCCTGATCGGACCCACCGGCGGCTACCTGCTCGCGTTTCCATTGGCCGCCGGGCTGACCGGTATTCTGGCGGGTCGGGCGCTTGCCTCCGGCGGGGTAACCGGGAAAGCAGTGCTGGGGGTGCTGTGGGCGTGTGCGCTCGGCATGGTAGTCATTCACCTGGGGGGAGTGGCGCAGCTGGCGCTTCTGGGTGGCGATCCCTCGCTCGCGTTCCGGATTGGCTTTGTTCCCTTTTTCACCGGCGACCTGCTCAAGATCGGACTGGCCGCCGCCCTGATCCTCGCGGCGGGCCCAAAGATTCGCTCGCGGCTTTGAGCTCGGGCTCCGTGGGTCCAGGAAGGGTTTCACCAGCCAAGGCGATCGGATGGTCGATCGCCTTTCTCGTGCTGACATTTCTTACCGCGGGTCTGGTGGGACTTGGCGCCGCCGTCCTGATCACCGGCTCGACGGATGCTGGCGCAGCCTGGCTGACGGCACTCGGTCCCCAGTCGATGCTGCTCCAGGCGGTCGTCACCCTTGCCAGTACAGCGCTCTACACCTGGCTTATCGGGTTCCGCACTCTCGGCCTAACTGGTGCGGATCTGCGCTACGTGACCGGCCGCGGGGCCCGCTCCGGCTTCGTCCTCGGCCTGGCGGCAGGCGCACTCACCGCCGGTACCGCGCTGCTCCTCAGTGTCATGGTGGGGCAGGCGGGATGGATGGACGATACGGGGACGCTGGGAGACTACCTGCGTCAATCGTCCAAGACCGTCGCCGTGCTCGTCCCCGCGGCGCTGGCTGAAGAGGTCCTCTTTCGGGGCGTCCCGATGGTGCTACTGGCGGCAGCGTTCGGCCGCGGTTCGGCGATCGTAGCCATTTCGGTCATGTTCGCGCTCGCTCACGTCACCAATCCCAACGCCAGTCCGCTCGGCGTGGGGAACATTGCCCTGGCTGGGGTCTTCCTCGGGCTGGCCTTCTACGCCCCGGGCGGTATCTGGACCGCATTCGGGGCCCACCTCGGCTGGAACTCCCTGCTCGCCTGCCTGGACACGCCCGTGAGCGGCGTCCCGTTTAACATCCCGTTGCTCGACTACAATGCCGGTGGCCCTGCCTGGCTCACCGGAGGCACGTTCGGACCGGAGGGCGGCCTGGCGGCAACCCTCGCGCTCACCGTCGCTATCGTCGGCGCGACCCGGTGGGCCACGAAGGGGTCCCCTTGAAGCAGGCCGCGGTCGTGGGAGCGGGAACGATGGGCAACGGAATAGCCCACGTCTTCGCGCAGCACGGATGGGACGTCGCGCTGATCGACAGCGCACCAGGGGCCCTGGAGAAGGCCACGGCCACAATCAGGAGCAATCTGGAGCGGCAGGTGAAGAAGGGCGCGCTTCCGGCCGACGCTCCAGCCGAGATACTCGGCCGCGTTACGCCGGGTACGGATCTCGACGCGGCCGCCCGAGCCGAGATTATCGTCGAAGCCGCGAGCGAAAACCCGGCGGTGAAGTTCTCCATTTTCGAGCAGCTCGACCGGCTGTCTGCGCCCGGAGCCATCCTCGCCACCAACACCAGCTCCATCTCCATTACCGAGATCGCGTCCCGCACCCGGAGGCCGGAGCTGGTGATCGGCATGCATTTCATGAATCCGGTGCCGGTGATGCAGCTGGTCGAGGTCATTCGGGGTCACGCGACCAGCGACGCGACGACCGCCACGGTCATGGAGGCCGCCCGCGCGCTGGGCAAGACGCCGGTCGAGGTGAACGATTATCCGGGATTCGTCTCCAATCGTGTGCTGATGCCGATGATCAACGAGGCAATCTTTTGCGTGATGGAGAGCGTAGCCACACCGGAGTCGATCGATACCGTCATGAAGCTCGGCATGGCTCATCCGATGGGACCGCTGGCACTGGCTGATTTCATCGGGCTCGACGTCTGCCTGGCTATTCTCGATGTGCTGCAAAAAGGCCTGGGCGACGATAAGTACCGCGCCTCGCCGCTGCTGCGGAAGATGGTTGCGGCGGGGCATCTGGGCCGGAAGACTGGAAAAGGATTCTACGAGTACGGAAAGTCATGAGCCGCGCACCTGCATGTCATCCTGAGCGCAGCGAAGGATCGACTCGTGTGCCGGCCGATCCCTTCGGCGGGCTCAGGACAGGCCCTTCGTCGCTGCACTCCTCAGGATGACAATTTTGAGCAAATCCGCACCGGCGGTTCCTCCCCTGGACACATTCGCGGTTATGAAGTCGATGGGCCACGAACAGGTGTTGCTCTCCCATGATCCATCGTGCGGCTACTTCGGCATCATCGCGATCCACGATACCACTCTGGGCCCCGCCCTCGGGGGCACCCGCTTCTGGCAGTACGCGAGCACCGACGACGCCATCACCGATGCGCTGCGGCTGGCCCGGGGCATGACCTACAAGTCGGCGGTGGCGGGGATCAATCTGGGCGGGGGGAAGTCGGTCATCATCGGCGACAACAAGCGGACCGACCGGGAGGCGCTGTTCCGGGCGCACGGCCGCTTCATTGAGACGCTGGGCGGCCGCTACATCACCGCCGAGGACATCGGCACCAGCCCGGCCGACATGGAATACATCAAGCTGGAGACAGATCACGTGGCCGGTCTGCTTGGTCTCTCGGGCGATCCGTCGCCGGTGACCGCCTACGGGGTGTACGTCGGCATGAAGGCAGCTGCACGAGTTCGCTGGGGCAGCGACAGCCTGGCCGGGAAGACGGTGGCGGTGCAGGGGGCAGGAAAGGTGGCGTACCACCTGATGCAGTACCTGAATGCCGAAGGTGCCAAGCTCATCGTCACCGACATCGACGCAGAAAAGGTGAAGCGGGCGGTCCAGGAGTTCGGGGCCCACCCCGTGTCGCCCGACGCCATCTACGATCAGGACGCGGACACCTACGCGCCTTGCGCACTGGGGGCCACGATCAATGATGCTACGCTCCCCCGGCTGAAGGTTCAGATCGTTGCCGGCGGAGCCAACAACCAGCTGGCGGAGGATCGCCATGGCGATGAGCTGGAGAAGCGCGAGATCCTCTATGCCCCCGACTACGTCATCAACGGTGGCGGTGTCATCAACGTCTACGGCGAGCTGCACCGCTGGCCCGTCGAGCGGGCCAAGAAGAAGGCCGGCGAGATCTACGATACCCTCCTGCGCATCTTCGAGATCGCCAAGCGCGAGCGGATACCCACCTATCGCGCCGCCGACCGGCTCGCGGAGCAGCGGGTGGCAGCGGTGGGAGGGTTGGATCGGATGTGGATGAGGGAGAGGCGGGTAAGCGGGTAAGCGGGTGCTGCTTTCCCGACCTCCGGCCTTCCCACCTACCCGCTTACCCGCCTACCCGCCTTACCGCTTATCTCTTACCTTAGACTCAATGGCCGAAGTCATTCCCATCGGGTCGGATCACGCGGGATTCCAGCTGAAGGGGCGGCTGGTTGAAGAGCTGCGGGCGCTGGGATACGAACCGCTTGACCTCGGCACCCACAGTCTGGAATCCACCGACTACCCCGACTACGCGCACCGCGTCGCGTCCCGGGTGGAGCATCACGACGCGAGTCGTGGCATCCTGCTATGCGGCACCGGACTGGGGATGTCCTATGCGGCCAACCGGCATCCGGGGGTGCGCGCCGCGGTGGCCTGGTCGCCAGAACTCGCCAAACTGTCACGCGAGCACAACGATGCCAACATCCTCATCCTTCCTTCCCGGTTCGTGAGCGAGGACCAGGGCGTTGAGATCCTGAGGACCTGGCTGGACACGGGTTTCGTCGGTGGCCGGCACAGCCGCCGGGTGGAAAAGATCGAACAGGAGCGCGAATGACCCTCGACCACAATGCGTCCCTCCGCCAGGCGGATCCCACGGTGGCCCGTCTCATCGATGCCGAGCTCCGCCGTCAGCAGAACGGGCTGGAGCTCATTGCCAGCGAGAACTTCGCCAGCCGGGCGGTGATCGACGCGATGGGAACGCCGCTGACGAACAAGTACGCGGAAGGGCTGCCGGGAAAGCGCTACTACGGCGGTTGCGAGGTGGTGGATGAAGTCGAGCAGCTGGCCATCGATCGGCTCAAGCAGCTCTTCGGAGCCCAGCATGCCAACGTCCAGCCTCACTCCGGCGCCCAGGCCAACTTCGCGGCGTTCATGGCGCTCATCCGGCCTGGTGAACTGCTGATGGGAATGTCGCTTCCCCATGGCGGCCATCTCTCCCACGGCGCGGCGGTCAACCACAGTGGAACGATCTGGCGTGCGGTGCACTATGGAGTCGATCCGGCCACCGGCCTCATCGACTACGACAAGGTGCGCGAACAGGCCCGCCAGGAGCGGCCCCGGCTGATCATCGCGGGCGGGAGCGCCTACGCCCGCATCATCGACTTTGCGGCGTTCCGATCCATCGCCGACGAAGTGGGCGCGGTTTTTCTGGTAGACATGGCGCACTTTGCGGGGCTCGTGGCCGGCGGAGTTTATCCCTCACCGGTTCCTCACGCGCAGGTGATCACCAGTACTACGCACAAGACGTTGCGCGGTCCCCGTGCCGGACTCATTCTGTGCACCATGGAGCACGCCAAGGCCATCGACAAGTCGGTTTTTCCGGGAACCCAGGGTGGCCCGCTGGAACATGTGATCGCCGCTAAAGCGGTGGCCTTTGGCGAGGCGCTGACCGCTGATTTCAAGCTGCACACCCGGAAGGTGGTGGAGAATGCCAAGGCCCTGGCCGGCGCCCTCACCGATCGCGGCTTTGCCATCGTGTCGGGAGGAACCGATTCGCACCTGATGCTGGTGGACCTTCGCCCCAAGGATCTCACGGGAAAGGCGGCGGAGAAGCTGCTGGACCTTGCCGGTATTACCGTAAACAAGAACACCATTCCGGACGATCCCCAGTCTCCCTTCGTCACCAGCGGAATCCGGTTGGGCACCCCCGCGGTGACCACGCGTGGCATGGGTGTAGCCGAGATGGTGCGCATCGCAGAGCTCATTGACCGCGCGCTCACCCATCCGGACGAGGGAACGCTGGAGTGCGTTAAATCCGAGGTGGAGGATCTGACTTCATCCTATCCGCTCTATCAATCGAGACCGGCCCCGAGCAGGGTTCGGCGGAGTGCTTGAATGGTTCTAATCAGCTCAGGTGAGGTGTCGCGGTGAACGAGCTGCAGTTCGCCGACGACGTCATGGCTCGCATCCGCGCCCGGGGAGGCCAGTATCACGAGCGCGCGTACCTCTTCGTGCTCGGGACGATCGAGTTTCTTCAAACCCGACTGGAGGCCCGGCGGCATGTAACCGCAGCCGAGCTGGCGTGGGCCTGCCGCGACTTTGCCCGCAAACAGTTCGGGCTGTTGGCTCCCGGGGTGCTTGACCACTGGGGGATTAAACGGACCGAGGACATCGGCCGCATCGTCTTTACTCTCGTCGAGGTCGGACTGCTGGTCACACAGCCCGGGGACTCGGAGTCCGACTTCGAGGCGGTTTTCCAGTTCGCCGATGCCTTCGGCGATTCCTATGAGTGGCAGGGCCTGCGCGGCGCCTAGCTCTCGATCCGCCATCAGGAGGGAGTATGGATACCAAGGAGTTGCCGGGCTGTCAGAAGTGCTCGCAGGGCACCCTGATCCCCCTTTCCGACTACGGCCGCGAAGGCGCGCCCATCACCTACAAGGCCTGGGTCTGCACCAACCCGGAGTGCGGTTTCAATCTGCGCATCGACAACGGCGAGATCAGCTTCGGAAGGGCGATAGGGCAGTCGTATAAGTGAGAAGTGAGAAGTAAGAGGTGAGAGGGGTAAGAACCGAGAAAGAGACTCCTCATCCCGAGCGAAGCGAGGGACCTTGCCGGCGACACTGCGAACCTGGCGGTTTTCTGAGAAGAGCTGGGTAGATCCTTCGCTACGCTCAGGATGAGGAACTCCACTACACCTCGCCTGACCTCTCACTTCTCACTTCTCACCTCTCACCGCCTTCATGATCCCTGTCCTGACCCCCGACCAGTCCAACAGCTGGGACCGTCTCGCCGTCAACGCCGGCGGGGACCTGGCTACGCTCATGGAGTGCGCCGGGCGGGCCGCGGTCGTCGTGCTGGCGGACCGTTTCGGTTCTCTGTTGCGAGCCGGTGTGCTGGTAGCCGCCGGACCGGGTAACAACGGTGGCGACGGGTGGGTGGTCGCGCGGGCGCTGCACCGTTCTGAGATTCCCGTGTGGGTGGCTTCGGCAGGTCCTCGCTCGGACCTGTGCGAGCGAGTGGCCCAGCTCGCCCGGGCCGACGGTGTACGAGAAGTCTCGCCCGACGGGCCCTGGCCCAGCGTGGGCGTCGTCCTGGACGCGCTGCTCGGCACCGGCGCGGCTGGCGCTCCCCGGCCCGCGGTGGCGGCTCTCCTCGCCCGGCTTCTGGACCTTGATGTTCCAGTTGCGGCGATAGACGGCCCCACCGGTGTCGATCTCCTGACCGGAATTGTACACGGCGTCACCCGTGCCGACCTCACGATGACCTTCGGCGGATTCCGGCGGGGTCACCTGCTCGCGCGGGACGAGGTCGGCGATCTCACCGTCCTGGATATCGGCCATCCACCTCCGGACCCGAGCTGGCCCGCGGTGGTCAGCGATATCCAGGCGGCACGGTGGTTGCGCCGGCTCCGGGCCCGCGACCACAAGGGCGATCGCGGGCGGGTCGTGGTGGTCGGTGGTGACATCGGCATGAGCGGGGCGCTCCGTATGGCGGCCCGCGCCGCGTTCGCTGCTGGGGCCGGCCTGGTGCACGCCGTGGCTCCGCCCGATACCATAGCGGCGCTCTTACAAGCAGAGCCGGACGTGCAGACGTTTACTCAGCGCTTCGATCAGCCGCCTGCGGCGGCGCTGCTGGAGTTGGTTGCCCAGGCGGATGCGGTTGTCATCGGCCCCGGTCTTGGACGTGAGGCAGGGAGACGGGCGCTGATCACGGCGCTGATCGAGGCCTCTCGCGCGGTAGTTCTCGACGCGGACGCTCTGGTGGCCTTCGGTGGTGCCGCCCCCGAGCTGGCTCCGCTTGCGGCTGGCCGCGGTCTGATTCTTACCCCCCATCCGGGGGAGTTCCGTACCTTGTTTCCCGCGCTGGCCTCCACGCGGGAGCTCGATCCATGGGCGGCGGCGGCCACTGCTGCAGAGGAGACCGGCGCGACGATCCTGCTCAAGGGCGTGCCCAGCGTGATTGCCGCCCGGCAACGACAGCTCCTCACCGTAGTGGCCGGCAATCCGGGTCTGGCAACGGGCGGCAGCGGCGACGTGCTCAGTGGGCTGGTGGGCGCCAACCTCGCCAGCGGCCTGGAGCCCGACATTGCGGCAGCGCTGGGGGCGCAGATGCTGGGGCGCGCAGCCGACCTGGCGGCCCGCCGCCATACCGCCCGCGGTCTACGGCCAATGGATGTGGTTCAGGCGTTGCCCGATCTCTGGCGCGAGTGGGAGGTCCTGCGAACCGCGCGACCGTCGCCCGCTCCTCCGGTGCTGTTCGAGCTCGCCCGACCCCAGACTACCTGAAGCTATTTAGATTCTCCGCATGCGCAGACCTATCGCGGTGCTGACGGCCCTTTGCCTTGCGACTCCCGCCGGAGCTCAGTCGTTCACTCGCGACTGGCGGCCCGAGGAGCGCACTGTCATCGGCGATTTCAGCCGAGTGACTGCCATCGCCACATCCGCAGACCGGGTCTACATCGCGTCTCCATCCGCGGTGTTGATCTGGAACCCACTGTTCCGCCGCTGGGAAGGCTCGTTCGATCCTCCTGCACCATCATTCCTGGCCCGTGTGTTTACCGGCCTCACGGACCCGCTCGACAACTCGCTCTGGCTCGCCCGCTCCGACGGCTGGGTGCACTACCAGCCTGACCTCCGGCTCTGGGATCAGGGTACCGTGCCCGACGCGATTGTCGGAATTGCCTTTGACCAGGACAACCCCGCGGCCGGGCTCTACCTCCGCACCCGCCGGGGCTGGCAGCTACTGCCCAGGGGTGGGACGGTTCCTCTGCCTTCGGGCGGCCCCGGGCGTCCGGTCGCCCCCGCGACGGTCGATCAGGCTATTCGCGGCAACCCCGCGCTGCAGGCAAACTCGGCGGCGATTCTAACCGACAACCGTTTGCGGAACGTGCGCTACACAGCCGCGGCACGCGGGTTCGACAATCGCGGCTGGTTTCTCGGTACGTCGGGCATCGGTGTTCTGTATGCCAGTGATGGCGCGGCCCTGCCCGAACGGCTCGCCTTCGGGCTGCCGTCGGAGCAGGTTGGTGCGGTGTTCAGTTGGCCTGGCGGAGTGTGGGCAGGCACTAACCGGACACCACTCACCGACGCCTCACTCACTTTCGTCGCGAGCGATCTCACCGAGTTCCGGTCGTTGCCAGGCCCCTCGGCCCGGGGAACGCCGTTCGATCGCATCGGTGACCTGGCGGGGCAGGGTAAGTCGATCTGGGCCGCCACTGATCGGGGGGTCGCGCGAGTAAATGCGGCCGAGGGTCGAATGGAGTTGACAGACGAAGGCCGCGGTTTACCCGACAGCAGAGTGTACGCAATCGCATCTCGAGCGGGTCGGATTACGGTGGGTACCGCGCGTGGAGTCGCCCGCATCAGCGAGGCGCTCGACGTCGAGCGGGTGGCGCCGGCATACAACGATGCCGCGTATGCGGTCTTTCCCGCTGGAGACTCGACCTGGGTTGGTACCCCTTCCGGGGTTCGCCTTGCTCTACCTGGCCTGGCGGGGCTGGTCCGGCCTGATGGCATGACCTCACCGAGCCTCCAGGCGCCCGTAATCGATCTGGCTTCGCTGGGCGACACGCTCGTGGCGCTCACGCGAGACGGACTCCTCTGGCGCCACCCGAAGACCAGGCGCTGGGCTTTGGGCCCCAATATCTCCGGCTTGCTCGGCCGGCTGCGCCGCTTTGTGCCAGACGGGCCGGGCTTCTGGGTGGCGGGCGACCAGGCTCTCGGATATGCCGGGCTGAACACGCCACCGGTCCGACCCATTCGAGACGGCGATCTGCCGGGCGCCATCAACGATCTGGCGGTGGACAGCGACCACCTTTGGGTGGCTACCGACCGCGGGCTGGTGCGGTTCCGGCTGACTGACATCCGTCAATGACCCGAGGCCGGTCTCTGCCGGGTCAGAGTTTGGCACTCGGTCCCGGCCCCGAGTTCGACCGGATCCGGAAGATCGCCACCGTACTGGGAGTTCAGGGCGGCGGGCTCGGCGATGACTGCGGTTTCTTCCGTGAGGGCGAGGAATTTATCGCCCTCAGCACCGATGTCAGCGTCGAGGGGGTGCACTTTCGCCGGAAATGGCTCAGCCCGAAAGAGGTGGGCTGGCGGGCGGCCGCGGCGGCACTCTCTGATCTCGCCGCCGAAGGCGCCGAGCCCATAGGACTCCTGTGCGCTGTGACACTTCCTGCGGCGGCGGCAGAACCGGAGCTGCTTCAGTTGATGGCCGGCGTTGGTGAAGCCGCTCGAGCGGTGGGCTCAATCGTTCTCGGCGGGGATCTGTCCACGGGACCGGCCTGGAGCGTAGCTGTCACGGTGATCGGACGCACTCGCGCGCCGGTGACCCGAGGTGGCGCGGAGCCGGGCGACGGACTGTGGGTGACCGGTAGCCTGGGGGGGGCGCGTGCTGCGTTGGAGGCGTGGCTCCTCGGCGGGGAGCCGCTTCCCGGAGCGCGGAATCGCTTTGCCCACCCTGAGCCCAGAATTGCGGCGGGCCGCTGGCTGGCGCGTCATGGCGCCCGTGCAATGATCGATCTGAGCGACGGGCTCAGCGGCGACGCCTGGCACCTGGCTGCGGCCTCGCAGGTGGCAGTGGAGATCGACCTGGATCTGATTCCTCTCGCCCCCGAATCCAACGAGGAGGCCGCGCGTCTCGGGGTAACTCCCCAGCAGTTTGCCGCGGAGGGTGGCGAGGACTACGAGCTGCTCGTGGCTCTTCCCGCGCGGTTTGCCGCCGGCGACGCGTTTGCCCGGGAGTGCGGAATTCCCCTCACCCGAGTCGGATCGTCGGTGCCGGGAAGTGGCGTCGTCTTCCGGCTGGCAGGCCGCCCGCTCGAGCTCCGCGGATTCAACCACTTCGGTTGACGACGTCCGGTGAGGCTCGCTAGGTTCGGGGCCCGGTCACCCGTGCCTTCACCGCCCGTCCGCCCGTCCACCCGTCCACCCGGATTCACATGTCGACCATTATCGAAGTTCACGCCCGCGAGATCCTGGATAGCCGGGGCAACCCGACGGTGGAAACCGACGTGGTCCTCTCGAGCGGCGCCCAAGGCCGAGCGGCGGTGCCGAGCGGCGCGTCAACCGGCGAGCACGAGGCGGTCGAGCTGCGCGACGGCGACGCGAAGCGCTACGTCGGCAAGGGCGTAACCGAAGCCGTGCGCAATGTGAACGAGGTCCTCGGACCCCGGCTGGAGGGAAGGGCGGCTGCCGACCAGATCGAGGTCGACGCCGAGATGATGGATGCCGACGGCACGCCGAACAAGAGCAAGCTCGGCGCCAATGCCATTCTCAGCGTTTCCCTCGCGGTGGCTCGAGCAGCCGCGCAGGACTGCGGCCTTCCGCTCTACCGCTACCTCGGCGGACCGATGGCGCGGGTGCTTCCCGTGCCGATGATGAACATTCTGAACGGCGGCGCGCACGCATCGAATAACGTCGATGCCCAGGAGTTCATGATCGTGCCGATCGGAGCGGAGACCTTTCCGGAGGGCCTGCGCATGGGGGTGGAGGTCTTCCACGCGCTCAAAAAGGTCCTGAGCAAGATGGGGCTTTCGACCGCGGTGGGCGACGAGGGCGGGTTCGCCCCCATGCTGCCGTCGAACGAAGCAGCGCTCGATGTCGTCATGCAGGCCATCAAGGCTGCGGGCTACGAGCCGGGCAAAGACGTGGCCATTGCGTTGGATGTGGCCGCCTCGGAGCTCTTTCAGGATGGAGAATACGTCTTCAAGAAGGGCGACAAGAGCCGCAAAACCGCGGACCAGATGGTGGATCTGTACACCGGTTGGGTGGACCGCTATCCCATCGTGTCCATCGAGGACGGCCTGGCGGAGAACGACTGGGCCGGCTGGACCCAGCTGACCGAGCGGCTCCACGACCGGGTTCAGCTGGTGGGGGACGACCTGTTCGTCACCAATGTCGACCGGCTGGGCCGCGGCATCGAGGAAGGGGTGGGGAATGCCGTCCTGGTCAAGGTGAATCAGATCGGCACCTTGACCGAGACGCTGCAGTGCATCGAGCTGGCCAAGGGCAGCGCGTATGGTGTGGTCATCTCGCACCGCTCGGGCGAGACCGAAGATACCTTCATCGCCGATCTGGCCGTGGCCACCGGAGCAGGGCAGATCAAAACCGGAAGCGCCAGCCGCACCGATCGGACCGCGAAGTACAATCAGCTGCTCCGCATCTCCGAGGAGCTGGGCGATCTGGCCCACTACCCGGGCCGGGATCTCTACCCGCTGTGACCCTCGGCCGCTGGGCCGCGATCGTGGGCCTGGCCTTCGCGCTGTATTTCGCGCTTCAGGGAGGAGAGTACGGCACGCTGGATCTACTCCAGCTTCGGCGGGAAGAGGCGGCGGAGAGTGCCAACGTCCTGCGGCTCGAGCGGGTGGTGGACTCGCTCACCCGGGCCGCGGTGGGCATCGAGCTCGACCCGCGGGTCCAGGAACGGGTGGCGCGGGAACGGTTCGGGATGATCAAGAAGGGGGAGTTCCTTTACCGGCTGGTGCCGACGGGCGGGGATCTTGAGAAGCGTGAACAGTGAACGGTCAAAGGGTTATTTTGGAGGCTGGGTAAGTGGATGCGAAAAGCAAGTGCGGCTCCCGTTTTACTGTTCACCGTTCACCGCTTACGCTTTCTGAAGAAGACGGCAGGGTAGCTCAGCTGGTTAGAGCACGGCACTCATAATGCCGGGGTCGCGGGTTCGAGTCCCGCCCCTGCTACTGTACTAAGCATCGCACTCTTTGAACTATTTGTCCGTAACCTGGGTCGGTGCCAGTTCGCGCGGTCGCGATTGCGACAAATATTCACTAATTGTGTCGCACTCGGGTCCGAATCCCGCCAGTTTGTTCCTCTGGCCGAAGTTATTTTCCCGCCATACCTTCGAGGTGCCCACTCTAACAGGCACACTGCGATGTGACGCAAGTGTGCTCGCCACGGCACTCTCGGCCCAGGAGCTTGCCATGATTACTCAGCGAATCGGCCTCATCGGTTTCGCCTCGCTGGTTGCGGCTGCGTGTTGACCTGACCGATCGGCGGACCGCCCGTTGACGAACGACTTCGCCCTACCTTCGAAATCACAAGCTCGTGCAGCGCAACGGGAGCGGCGGTGGGGGGCTTTTATACGAAACTGGGCCTGCGGCGACCAGGTTCGTCTCGCAACGACCGGGGCGACTTCAGGAGAGGCGTCGGCTCTATCGTCTGCCGCGTCCACCTGGAATGGAGCAGTTCTCGGGACACACTCCGGCCACCGCCGACATCATTCGGACCGGGCCAATCACCACCACCACCGATAACGTCGGACCTTACCTGGTTACAGCGACTAGCTCCCCTCGTTACTTTTGGGTGAGGCACGTGAATGGGGCCCAATCGAGTTCATGGACCGCGCTTCAGGGAAATCCAATTCAGATCAAGTACGGATGTTAGCTACGGTCCGAGGGAGGGCGGGCGGGACATATCCCGCTCGTCCTTTCCTTTGATTCAAGTTGGCGACCAGATCGCGTTTGTCCCTACAGCATCACATGTTACAGATGTTATCTCAGGTGAGTTCTCAGCTAAGATCAGGCTGCGATGGCTCGCTGGGTTGACGCTCATCACAGCGGCGTCTCCTCCCTGCCAAATAGCCTTATCCGCGTGCTTGAGACAGCGCTGAACCCGGAACACCTCTCTTCGTGGGGAGGGTCTACCAGTAGCGATCGCTCGCTGCCAGGAGCCACTATGACCACGAGAAGAGACCGCCGGACCCGCTTCTCCACCGAACCCACGGTTTTAATTGTTGACGACGAGGAGACGCCCCGCGCACTCACCTGCCGCATGGTGCGTGGGCTGGGATATGCAGCCCGTACTGTTTCTGATGGCCGTGAGGCCCTGCGTTATCTCCAGCAACACCCCGGCGAAGTCCGGCTACTTCTCACCGATCTGGTCATGCCTTACATGGACGGGGGAGAGCTCGCCGAGCGCGCGGTCGACCTGCATCCGCGGCTGCCGGTCGTTCTGATGTCAACCCAACTGGAGGACGATACCGCGGAGCTGATCGCGGGCTATCCCGAGCTGCCCTTCTTGGAAAAGCCGTTCAGTACAGAGAAGCTTCAGCAGGTGCTTACCCCGCTGCTGGGGGCTCCAGCCAGGGTGCGCGGACGGCGCGCAAATGATCGGGTTCCCTACCGAGACCGGACGAGGCAATCGAGTTGATCTGTCATGCCCGCTTTTCGAATCTTTCTTCTCTCCCCGGCGCACTGCGGCGGGAAGCGTGCGGAGCTGCTACTGAACGAGCGCGCTTCGTTCCCCTTGGCCGCTCGGCTCCGCTCGACCGCCGGTGTGCGCCTGGGTGAAGCGTTCAGCTTCCTCAGTGGTCTGTACTTCCGCGGCAAGCTGACTTATGCAGACCACTTCACTCGACCTCCAGTGGGAACGACCGGGGTACAGGTCATCACCACCGACCGTGGGCTCCTTTCGCCCGGGGCGGCGATAGGCGTCGCGGACCTGCGGAGTTTCGGGACCGTGGACATCAGCGTTGACCAGCCGAGTTACCGAGTCCCGCTCGTGCGCGATGTAACGCTGCTCGGGCAGCTACAGGACATCGAGGTGGTTTTACTGGGCAGCGTGGCCACTGGGAAATACGTCGACATTCTGCTGGAGATCCTTGGTGAGCGACTGCTGTTTCCTGCCGAGTTCGTCGGTCGTGGAGACATGAGTCGGGGCGCGCTGCTGCTCCAGGCAGTGCGAAAGAAGACGGAGTTGAACTACCAGCCGGTTGCGGGCGCCATCAGGCGAGGGCCGCGCGCTGGTAAGGTGGACTCGAAAGGAGGACTTGCTTAAGCTGGAATTTTCACTGTAGGAGGTAACAGGAGGATGCCGAAAAAAAAGACCGCGAAAAAGGCCAGGGCGGCTCTACGATCGGGGAAGAGCCCGTCGACCGCCGCCGGTGAGTTCGTACGAGAGGAGATCCAGCACATCCGGGAAGGCAAACACGGAGCCCGCTCGCCGGAACAAGCGATCGCGATCGGCCTGTCAAAGGCACGCCGCGCCGGGGTGCCGTTGAAGCCACCCAGGAAGGGTCAAGTTAAGAAGCGGACCCGCCAGTCGGCGGAGCGCGATTACGAAGTCGGACAGGGAAAGCGCAAGCCCCAGGCGCCGTCCAAAAAGCGGAGCATGGCGAGCACTCGGCGGCTCAAGCGCGAGCCAAAGTCCACCGTTTCTACACGCGCGCTGTCCCGTCACGCCAAGCGTGCGGTCGCGTCCCGCGGGAAGCGCAGCACCGGAAACGCCTGATGGCCAAGAAGGCGACGGGTGCTCCCAAGAGTTCCTCACGGATCAAATCGGCCAGGCCCGCAACAAAACCTGGCCCGCAGCCTGAGGCGCAGCTGGCTGAGTACCGGCGCAAGCGCGACTTCACTCAGACGGCGGAGCCTGAGGGCGGCCGGTCGCGCGCGGGCCGGAAGCTCGCCTTTGTCATTCAGAAGCACGCGGCCAGCCACCTGCATTACGACCTGCGGCTGGAGCTCGATGGGGTGATGAAGAGCTGGGCAGTTCCGAAGGGCCCCAGCCTGGACCCGGCGGTCAAGCGGCTCGCCATGCAGGTTGAAGATCATCCCATCGAGTACAACACCTTCGAGGGCACCATCCCGCACGGTGAGTATGGCGGTGGCACGGTGATGCTATGGGATCGGGGTACGTATGACTACGGCGGTACCGTTCCCGACTCCGAGGAAGGGCTGCGACGCGGCTATGAAAAAGGCGACTTCAAGTTCGTGCTGAACGGCAAGCGGCTGCAAGGGTCGTGGGCCCTGGTGCGCATGCGTGGCGACCGGCCCGGCAAGCCCCAGTGGCTCCTCATTAAACATCGGGATGAATACGCCATGCCGGCGTCGGATGTAGCCGCCGACCACCAGACCTCGGTGTCTACTGGCCGCACCATGGACGAGATCGCGGGGGGAGACAGCCGGATTTGGCACTCTAACCAGTCAGAGAAGAAGAGTGGGGCTGTTGAAGAACGGCACAAGAGGTTGATGCAGAGCGCGCGTTCAAACAAGAAGACTTCCTCGCGGTGATCCGCCCCACCATACACGAGATCCGAAAAGAGTGATCGTGGTCACCGGGTCGGCTCGGCACTAACACTCTATTCACCGCGCCCCCTCTTTTTACTTGATGGGCGGGCGGAGACTAGCTGGACGCGATGTCATTGCGATCAATGTGCCGAGCCGCGGCGACGTCGTCGTGTTCGCCCAGTAAACTGCTTGGGTGGGCAGGAAAAGCGGCATGGGAGTCGGTGACTCCCATGCCGCTTCATTTTTCGTGACAGAAATTTAGATCATCTCACGTCCGCCCGTATCTGGTGACTCCGCACTCCGTCTGAAATTACCAGGTCCAGCTCCCCCTTCGCCGTCCGCACCAAGGACGTGCCTCCCCGGGCAAACGAGAGAACCTCGCCGGTGTCGGGGTCCCGCACCATGATCATCGGATGGACGGCCGCGTCCCAGCGAAGTGAGACGTTCTCTCCTTGCCGGCGGGCCTCGATCGACTCGGACGATGGGCCGGCCCGAAGCTGAGCCACCACTCGTGAATTAGCGACGGTACCCGTCGGCCCCTGGAGCCTGATGTTGCCGAGGCGAGAAGCGATCGACGCGTCGAGGGGAACCGCGAACGCGAAATGGCCGTTGCCCGCCTGGTTGTCCTCGACCGCCGCCACATCGAACGAAAGGGAGAAGAGGCGGGATCCGTCCACTGCAGTGGCTGAGACGGAGTAGGGGCCAGTGCGCCTGGGGAGGCTGGGCCGGGTCACGATCTCGAAGGCCGGCTCGAGGACCGCTTGTCCGTTCACGATGCGTCCCCAGATCAGGATTGACGGCCGGGGCGCCGCATTCGCCTGTGCAACAGCGGGGGTTGCTCGGAATCTCATGATTTCCTGATACGTGTAGTCGCTGATCCAGGGATCCTGGAAACAGTAGCTCATGATGTCCGGAGATGAAGGCGGCTTGAGGGCAGCGGGGGCCACGTCCAGGCCGTACACGCCAATTTGTCCGCGGGCATGGGGATAAAGCGCGTCAACATCTGGAGGACCGCCGCACGGTGAGTGTTTCCTGCCCCAAACGTGGCCGAGTTCGTGGGCCACCACTCGGCTTGCATCGCTTGCATTGTCCCAACCCGCTGCAGTAGGTACCCCTTGCCCCAGAGTGAGTCCTACGAGGCCATCCTCTCTCCCGTATTCGAGCTTCACAACGCCAAAATAGATGCGGCCAGTTTCCTCCGCCACGCGTTTTCCGTCCAGATCACTCAAAAACTGGCCCCACCCGTTCCCATTTGACTCGAGGGGGGCGCTCGTGGTGAACACCGCGGGATCTACATCGAAATCGACGGCGTTGAGCGGATGCATCCTGCGCGCGAGATCCATGAGCTGATCGGGATTGGAGACATTCCCCGGAGCGCTTGACCCCTGCTGAACTGAGACGAACCGGATTCTGGCCGCCGACACGGTCTGAACGGTTAAAGCCTTTGTGCGTTGGTTGTCATTCTCATTGCTTTCGGCGACCGAGCCACCCGGATCGACCGTTGCCTCGATCGTGAGCCCGCGGCGAATCAGCGAGGCCTCCACTGGCAGGTTCCACGAGCTCCCTAGGGTGCCCTCCTGCGCTGTCCTCGGGGTAGAACCGCCCGGGGCCTCGATGGTTCGATTGGTCGTTGATGATCCGTTGCGAAAGCGCACCCGCACAGTGGGTCTTGCCGTATTCTCTTCGTTTGCTAGTACAAACACCCGCAAGTACCCAGCGCGCCCGGCCACCAAAGGCACGCTGGATGTGTACGTTTGCGTGCTCTGGGTGAGGTAGAGGCCGTCGATGCGCAGATTGAGCGTGACCGCAGCCTCCACGGTGTAGCTCACGGTGACGGTGGCGGTGGCACCTGCCGCAACTGCCACGCTGGGAAGGCCTACGCTGGGCGTGTAGCGGTTGCCGCCATGCCTGACGTCCACGGCGCTGACCCCATAGTCGCCCGGGATCAGGCCGCTGAGGGTGCGCGTCCCCGTCACCTGCTGGGAGAAGTTGTTCGGTCCCGCCACGGTTACGGCCGCGGCCGCGCCGCTCGGCAGTCCCTCAATTGTGATCCTGAGAGCGCCGGCCGTTGCGACACACGTCACCCTGAACGTAGCTCGGACCGTCTCGCCGGCATCGACCGCCACTCCGATCGGGTTGTCTCCTGTGACGTCGCAGTTGGGCGCCAGTCCCTGAAGCTCGACGGCATGCTGCGCGGCCGAAACATTGGCGAGCGTAAGCGTAGCGTTCGTGCCAACCGGCTGGCCCGTGCCGCCGTCGATCGACACCAGATAGCCGTCTGCGTCCTGGGCGGGGCCGCTGGTGACCGTGGCAACCTCGAGGGTTCCGGTGGTTGGGCCCGTAGCGGTGCACGCGATGGCGAACGCCACTTGAGCCGTGCCTCCGGCCGTCACCGTAACCGCGCGAGGATTCCCTCCGCTGACCTGGCAGTTGGCCGCAAGACCAAGCAGCTGTACCGTGTGCTGAGCGGCGGAAACATTCGCCAGCGAGACCGTAGCGTTGGTGCCAATCGGCTGACTCGTGCCGCCGTCTACCGACACCAGATAACCGTCGGCATCCTGAGCGGGGCCGGTAGTGGCCGTCGAGATCCCGAGGCTTCCGGCCGTCGGGCCTGGTGCCGTACAGGCGACGGCGAATGCCACTTGAGCCGTGCCGCCTGCGGGCACCGTTATCGCGCGAGGATTTTCACCTGAAAGCTGACAGTTGGCGGCGAGGCCTGTAAGTCCAACGGTATGTGAGCCCGGTGTGAGCCCGGCAAGGCTGATCGTCGCACTCACACCTATAATGCCTCGATCGGCGCCGTCCAGCAGCAGGGAGAACCCGTCCGGGTCGGTGCCGGCTCCAGTGGTTGTGGTTACTACCTGAACCGATCCCGCTCCGGCGGAGCAGGCAATGACGAAGGTCAGGCTGGCCGTTGCCCCGGGCGCTACACTCACCGGCCGCGGGTTCTCCCCGCCTACCGCACAGTTCGCGGCAACGCCGGACAGCTCGATCGTGTGCTGGCCCTCGGTTAATCGGTCGACGGTGAGGGAGGCGTTCAGGCCCATCGGCTGCGCGGCCTGTCCGTCGATAGAGACGGAGTAGCCGTCAGGGTCGGCCTCGATACCAGTCGTGGTGGTGGTGATTCTCAGGGAGGGCAGAACGACATCTGTGCCACCATCTCCGCCGCATGCCAGCCCGGCGAGAGGGGCAGCCCAGAGGATGAGCTTCTTGAGGCCCAGACGAACTGCTGGAGACATCGGTGGCCCTCCAATGACGAGTCGCGATGGGGAAGGGGACCCCGCGACACTGGAACCAAGCCTAACACCGTTCAGAATTCAACCGGGAACCTGCTAAACTTCGGGCCATGGCGATTACGGCGACATTCCGCAACCACCTTGCAAGCCTGGGCTTGCCTGCAGGCCGTGCCCTGGTAGCCGTCTCGGGCGGGCCCGACTCCGTCGCCTTGCTCGACTTGCTGGTCCAGACTCGGAATACTCACGGTCTCGACCTGGTTGTCGCCCACGTGGACCACGGCATCCATCCGGACAGCTCCCGAGTGGCGGAGCAGGTTCGCGCGCTCGGGGCCTCCTACCGCCTCCCGGTGCAGGTGGGCCGGCTTGCTCTGGGTCCAGGGGCGGGTGAGACACGAGCCCGGGCGGAGCGGTATGAGTGGCTCGAGGCGCTCCGTGCAAGTCTCGGTGCCCGGGTGATCTTTACCGCGCACCACGCCGGCGATCAGGTGGAGACGGTACTTATGCGAGTGCTCGCCGGGACCGGTCCCGCCGGCCTGGCCGCCATGCCCCCGATGAGAGGACACCTGATCCGGCCCCTCCTCTCGTTTGCCCGGGAGGATCTGTCTCTGCACCTGAAGGAAGCCGGCCTCACCGCATGGCACGATCCAGCCAACTCCGACTCCCGGCATCTGCGTTCGTGGATCCGGACCGACCTTCTGCCTGCGCTGCGCCAGCGCGTCCCCCGAATCGACGCGAACCTGCTGCGGCTGTCCCAGCAGGCAGGTCGTGACCGTGCCGCGTGGGACGCGGTGCTGGATGCGTTGCCCGAGCTCGATGTGCGCATCGAAAACGAAGCGATTTCCGTTGCTGCCCCGTCTGTCGGGGGGTATGATTCACCACTGGTCCAGGCGGTCATCCTGGCCGCGGCCAGGCGGGTGGGATGTCAGCTGGGACCATCGCGAGTCGGCCGGGTCCTGGCACTGCTGAAGAGCGGAACCAGCGGCGCGCGGGTGCCTCTAGGTGGCGATTGGACGGCTGAGCTTGCGTTTGGACGGCTCCGGTTAGGCCGAGAGGTGCAGGCCGCAGGCCAGGGCGAATGGCCCGTTGAAGGGCAGAACGGGCAGGGCAGCTGGGGCCGGTGGAGGTTCCGCTGGTCCCGCGCTACGGTGCCCGAGCAACAGGACCGGGCTGCCTTGACGGCCTGGTTCACTCCCGAGCCCGTGACGGTCCGAGCGTGGTCGCCGGGTGAGAAGCTAAAGCCGCTGGGTGGCACCGGGCGCCGCCTGGTGGTGCGTTGCTTTCAGGAGGTGCGGGTGCCGCGAAGCCGGCGCTGCTCCTGGCCGGTGCTGGCGCAGAATGAGCGGATTATTTGGATTCCGGGTGTATGCCGGTCCGATGTCGAGCTCCCGTCCCGTGGAACGGAGGCACTGCGCGTCGATGCTGAGTACGCCTGATGTCCTACGACGAACCGGAGGACGACCGGTCAAGTCGATCGTCTTCGATGAAGCCACCATCGCGGCGCGGGTCCAGGCGCTGGCCGACGACATCACCGAGGCGTACCCCGGTGGCGAGCTCCTGGTGCTGGGTCTTCTGAAGGGGAGCTTCATCTTTCTCAGCGACCTGGTTCGCCGGATTCAGCGGCCCATTCAGGTTGATTTCCTCGTAGCCAGCTCCTACGGCGACGGCAAGGTCTCCAGCGGCACCGTTCGGCTGCTCTACGATCCGGAAACTCGGCTCGAAGGCAAACATATCCTGCTGGTAGAGGATATTATTGATACTGGCAAGACGCTTCAGCGGCTGATGGTGCTGCTGGCCAAGCGGAAACCGCGGAGCCTCGCAATCTGCTCGCTCCTCGACAAGCAACTGGCGTCCGAGCCCCGTCCCGAGCTCCGATTCGTCGGATTCCGGGCGCCGCCGGCTTTTCTGGTCGGATACGGGCTCGACCACGCCGAGAACTTTCGTCATCTCCCGTTCATTGCGGACCTGGAATAAATGGCAGACCGAATCCCGTCCCGATCCCCTCGCACCAACTGGGGAAACTTCAGCAAGAACCTCGCGCTCTGGCTCCTCGTTGGCCTGCTCGCGCTCGCCTTGTTTCAGATGATGAGCCGGCAGCGCAGTCCGACCCAGGAGTTCTCTTACACCGAATTCAGCAAGCACCTCGATCAGGGCAACGTGGCCCGCGTCGAAGTGTTCGACGGCAAGCGGCTCGAGGGAGACTTTCGCAATCCCGTCACCCAGGACGGTCGCAGCGCCAAGAGCTTCCAGGTGCTTCTGCCGGTGGCCAATAGCGAAGCGTTCATCAAGCGCCTCGAAGACGCCAACGTTCCCATCCTGGCCAAGGAGCCCAAGGGAGGGATCACCGCCATCATCATTGCCGCGCTTCCCTGGATCGTAATTCTCGGGCTCTGGTTTTTCCTGCTGCGTCAGCTTCAGGCCGGCGGCAGCCGTGCCTTCGCGTTCGGTAAGTCCAAGGCAAAGCTGCTCGCGGGAGACACGCCCAAAGTCACCTTCGCCGACGTTGCCGGGGCCGACGAGGCCAAAGTCGAGCTCCAGGAAATCATCGAGTTCCTCAAAGACCCGCAGAAGTTCACCCGTCTGGGCGGACGGCTGCCGAAGGGCGCTTTGCTCGTTGGCCCGCCGGGAACCGGCAAGACCTTGCTCGCGAAGGCCGTGGCCGGGGAGGCGGGCCGGCCCTTCTTCTCCATGTCCGGGTCCGACTTCGTGGAGATGTTCGTGGGTGTGGGCGCCAGCCGCGTACGCGATCTCTTCGAGCAGGGAAAGTCGCACGCACCGTGCATCATCTTCATCGACGAGATCGACGCCGTGGGACGGCACCGTGGTGCCGGGCTCGGCGGAGGCCATGACGAGCGGGAGCAGACCCTCAACCAGCTGCTGGTAGAGATGGATGGCTTCGAGTCCAACGACGGCGTCATCCTGGTCGCTGCCACGAACCGGCCCGATGTCCTGGATCCGGCCCTGCTTCGGCCCGGCCGGTTCGACCGGACAATCGTGGTGGATGCACCCGACGTACGCGGGCGGGAAGGCATTCTCCGGGTCCACACCCGGAAGATTCCGTTGGCCGGCGACGTGCGTCTCGATGTGATTGCCAAGGGAACTCCGGGCATGGCCGGCGCCGACCTGGCCAATCTGGTCAACGAGTCCGCGGTGCTAGCCGCGCGGCGGAACAAATCCCTGGTCGACATGTCGGACTTCGAGGACGCCAAGGACAAGGTCATGCTCGGCGTCGAGCGCAGAAGTCTGGTGCTCACCGAAGAAGAGCGTACCTTGACGGCGTATCACGAGGCCGGCCACGCCATCGTGGCCATCAAGATTCCGGGAAGCGATCCTATCCATAAGGTCACCATCGTGCCGCGCGGGCGCGCGCTCGGTCTGACCGCCTCGTTGCCCGAAGTCGACCGGCACAACTACAGCAAGGATTGGCTCGTCGGCAGCCTGGCCATGTTCTTCGGCGGGCGGGTGGCGGAGGAGCTCGTCTTCGGCGCGGACAAGATCACGACCGGAGCGGGGAACGACATCGAGCGAGCAACCGGCCTGGCCCGGAGGATGGTCACCCAGTTCGGCATGAGCGAGCTCATCGGTCCGCTCGCGGTTGGGGACAAGGAGCAGGAGATTTTTCTGGGCCGGGAGTTTGCCCAGCGCCGAGAGATCTCGGAACGCACCGCCCAGATGGTGGACGGTGAGGTGAAACGTCTGATCGACGAGGCCTACGCTCGGGCCAGCAGCATTCTGAGCGTGAACCGCGAGCTTCTGGATCGCATCGCCCAGGCGCTGCTCGATCGCGAGACTATCGATCGGGCGGACCTCGACCGGTTGGCAAAGAACCAGCCTCTTCCACCGCGGACCCTGCCACCAGTGGAGCCGAGCGCTACAGCTACCGGCCCCGCGGCCAAGCCCGGTGCCGCTCCGTCTCGCGCCCCGATCCTGGGAGCGCCTCCGGCGGAACCAGCCGGCGCGTGAATGTCACACCGCTTGCGCTTCACTCGCCGCGGGCGGTGCGCGATGTACTCCGGGCGCACGGGTGGGAAAGCATGCTGGCGGACACCGCCGCTGAAGGCAGCCACACCTCAGCATTTCATCTAACTGGACTGGACCAGGGCGCACTCGAGGCTCTGGTCCCGTTTGCAGGTGGCCTGGGCCTCGAGGTGCTCACCGGCGACAGTTGGGCGATCCTGGCCGGGAGCCGCTCGCGGCTGAGCGCTCTCGCGCGTCCCTGGACGGTCCCCGAATCCCTGACCCAAATCGCCGTCGGCATCGGCATGGCGCTCCCGCCAGCCGCTCCCAGCAGCTGGCAGACTGCCCGCGGATCCGTGTTTCTCGACCGGCCCATCCTCGTGGGAATTCTCAACGTCACTCCTGACAGCTTCAGTGATGGAGGCCGCTACACCGGAATCGATGCGGCCCTGGCCCATGCCGAGCACTTGCTCGGCGCCGGAGCGAACATCCTCGACATCGGGGGGGAGTCGACCAGGCCGGGCCGCACCGAGGACGTGCCCGCCGCGGAAGAGTTGCGTCGCATTGTCCCTGTGGTCCAGGCGCTCGCCCGAAATTATCCCGAGCTGGTCATCTCCATCGACACCGTGAAGGCCTCAGTAGCGCGCGCAGCCCTCGACGCGGGCGCGGCGGTAGTGAACGACATCTCCGCGCTCCGGCTCGATCCCGCTATGGCCGCCACGATTGCCGCCGCGGGAGCGGGGGTCATCCTGATGCATTCCCGCGGCGCTATCCTCGAGGTCGCCTCGTATCAACATGCCGACTACGGCGGAGACGTTGTCGGTGGGGTACTGGCGGAGCTGAGTGCCGCACTCGCGCTGGCAGTGGGGGCGGGTATCGGCCTGGATGCAACGGCGATCGATCCCGGTTTCGGTTTCGCCAAGACTACCCCGCAGAACCTCCTGCTGTTCGATCAGCTGCCGGCGCTCAGTGCCCTTGGCCGCCCGGTGCTCGTCGGGCCGTCACGTAAGCGCTTCCTCGCCACCAGCAGCGGGGTTGCCGTGGAAGACCGTGACCGAGTGACGGCAACAGCGTGCGCTATGGCGTACGAGCGGGGAGCCCGGCTCTTCCGGGTGCACAACGTCGCTGGAGCTCGTGAGGCCCTTGGGTTGGCGCATGCTGTTGGAGGCGGGTGATGATCGATTCGCGGGGCGCCGGCCCGCCCTATCTGGCCGCGGTTGCCGTAGCTGTGCTGGTGCTGACGGTGTTTGTCCTGACACTTGCTCCGACCGTCACATTCTGGGATGCAGGCGAGTTCATCGCGGCAACCAAGACCCTGGGCATTCCCCATCCGCCGGGAACTCCTCTGTTCGTGCTGATCGCCCACGTGTGGGCGATGCTCGTTCCAGTGGGCGAATATGCCTTCCGAACCAACCTGCTCAGCGCGGTGCTGAGTGCCGTCGCCGCAGGCTTCTTCTTTCTCATCACCCACGAGACCACGCGCAGGTTCGCCGCTGCCGCCGCTCTCGACACCAGCACGGCCCAACTCCTCTCGCTGGGCGGCGCCGGCGCGGCGGCGATGCTCGGCGCCTTTACCTTCACCAACTGGCAGAATTCGAATGAGACTGAGGTGTACACCGTTGCCACATTCACCATAGCGGCCATGAGCTGGCTGGTGCATATCTGGCGCCGTGAGCGAGGCAGCGAGCGGGCGCCTCGACTGCTGCTGCTGATTGTGTTTCTGGCCGGCATCTCGATCGGAAACCACCTCCTGGCTCTCCTGGCCGGTCCCGCCGTCATCATGTTCATGGTGTCCACCCTGCTGAGTGTCCCCGCGGCGAACCCGGCCCAGCGGCGGGCGGAGTGGTCGCAGGTTGCCGTCGTTGCCGGGGTGTGGGCGCTGCTGATCGGGATTGGTCTCGGCAGTACCGGCCTGATCCTGCTCGGTGGACTCTGCTTCACCGCGGCTGCCACCTACGCCACTCTGGGAAGGGAGGGGAGCTTCGCCGCTCTCACCTTGCTCATCGCCTGTGTCGGGGTCACCCCGTATCTCTACTTGTACATTCGCTCGGGCCAGAACCCCCCAATCAATGAGGCCGCCCCGGCCACTTTCGACGCGTTGCTTGCCGTGATTCGCCGGGCGCAATATCCGCCCCGCACTCCCTTCGACGATCCTACCGTGCCGCACGGGCCGGATAATCCGGGACGTACTCTGGCCCTCATGGCAATCCAGTTGTCCGATTATGTCGTGTACTTCACCTGGCAATGGGCCAGGTCGGTCGGCATCTGGCTCCAGGTACCCGTCACCCTGCTTTTTCTGGGACTCGGGCTTCGCGGCTCCTATGCCCAGCGACGGGTCGACCGCCCTGCCTGGTGGTTGCTGTTCATGCTGTTCATGGTGACCGGCCTTGGCCTGGTGATCTATATGAACTTCAGGCCCGGGTTCGGCCGCTGGTTCGACTTGTACCCCCAGGGAGGCAACCACGAGGTCCGGGAGCGGGACTATTTCTTCGTGGTCAGTTTCATCATCTGGGGACTTTGGGCCGGGATGGGGGCGTGCCTTCTGGCAGGAGCGCTGCTCCAGCGAGCCGCGAGCCTGCGGCGGCTCGCGCCGGCGGTCTTCGTGCTGGCGGCGGTGCCCCTGGCACTCAACTGGCCTGCCGCCTCCAGGCGGCACGGCCCGGATGCCACCCTGGCGGCTGACTTCGCCCACGACCTTCTGAACACTGCGCCGCCCTACGGAATCCTCTTCACCTACGGCGACAATGACACCTTTCCGCTCTGGTGGGCTCAGGAAGTGGAAGGTATCCGCCAGGACGTCACCGTGGTGTGCCTGGCGCTTGCCAATACCGACTGGTACATGCGCCAGTTGCGCGATGCGCCTGCCCGCCCGGTAGATCTGGCCGCTCTGCCGGCAATCTGGCGCGGTGCGGTAAGGCAGCCGCCGTCCTGGCCGTTGCACACCATGTCGGACTCGGCCATCGCGATCGCCATGAGGGGCTATGGCGTGCCCCAGACGCAGGAGCTGAAGCTCGGGAATCTCCGCCGGAACCTCGAAGCGGGGACCTACCTCATGCCCAACGAGATCCTGACGCTGAGCGTGGTTCAGCAGAACCTGGGGCGGCGGCCGATCGTGTGGGCCATCACCGCCGGCCGCGAGTTTGCCGGGCTGAGTGAGTACGTGGTTCAGCAGGGGCTCGGCTTTTCCCTTCAGACCAGCCGGCCCGATACCACCTCACCCTCACTCGATCTGCGCCGGTTGGCGGGTGCTCCACTTGATCTCCCGACGTCCGAGCGGCTGGTGTGGGAGACGTACCGCTACGCCGGGCTGCTCGAAGGCGATGTCACCAAACTCGAGAGCACCAGCGCGAGCCTGGCCGCGACACTCTCCTTCCCCCTGGTCCAGCTTGCGTACGCCTACAGCGCCCGAGGCGAAGAGAAGAAGATGCAGCGGGCGCTGGAGTACGCTCTGAAGCTCTCTCCGAATCCCGCACTGCGGGCGGCTCTGACGGAGCTGCAGATCCGGGGGTTCGACAGCGCGCCGGATTAGGACGGGAAAAGCGAGAAGGACGGGATAGAGTTGTAGAGGACTCCTCATCCCGAGCGCAGCGAGGGACCTCATCCGCAAGCAGTTTTGTCGTCCAGCTTCCCAGCTTCCCAGCGTCCCCGGGTCCCCTTTCCGTTCTCTCGCCCTTCCCGAATCCCCGCCTTCAATAACTGATCATCCTCCGGTAAATTAGAGGGTTATGGACTTCACAGGCCTCCCGGCTCGGTTGGCCGTTGTACGCCAGGCAGTGGCCGAATCCCAGGCCGCCAGAGGTTGGCGGCACCCGGTCCGCATTGTGGGGGTCACCAAGACGCATGGTCCGGAAGCCGTCCGGGCGGCGCTGGCTGCCGGCCTCGACGATGTGGGTGAGAACCGGGTCCAGGAGGCGCTACAGAAACAGGAAATGCTGGCGGATTTAAGGGTCGAGTGGCACCTGATCGGCACCTTGCAGCGTAACAAGGCTCGGAGCGCGGTTGGGCGCTTCGCGCTGATCCACTCGATCGACCGCGCCCATCTCGCAGCTGAGCTCAACCGGCGCCTGGGCGATGGACCACGTCAGCGCGTGCTGGTGCAGGTCAATTGTTCCGCAGAGCCGCAGAAGGGGGGCGTCTCGCCTGAGTCCCTGCCGGGATTGCTGGAAGAGCTCCACAGGCTCGAGCGGCTGGAGGTCCAGGGACTCATGACGATGAGTGCGCTCACCGAAGATCGGGCCGAGCAGCGCCAGGCGTTCAGCCTCCTCCGCAAGTTGCGCGATACCTGTGAGCGCTCCGGGTATCGGCTCCCCGAGCTGTCGATGGGAATGTCGGGCGACTATCCGATCGCCGTGGAGGAAGGGGCAACGATGATCAGGCTGGGGAGTGTCCTGTTCGGAGAGCGGAGCTCATGACTGATGACCACGCCTTCCACCTCACCCCGCTCGATGTGCGGTCCCAGGAGTTCCAGCGGGGATTCCGTGGATACCACACCGCGCAGGTAGACGAGTTCAAGCTGGCGGTTTCGGATGAGCTGGAGCGGCTGCTGCGTGACCGCGCCCAGCACGAGGAGCGACTCAGGAGCGCGCAGGAGCAGTTGCGTGCCTTCCGCGATAGGGAGCGAGCGATGAACGAGGCCCTCGTTGCGGCCCAGCAGCTCAGGGTGGACAGCAGAGCGCAGGCGGAGCGGGAAGCCGAATTGGTGCTGCGCGAGGCAAACGCCGAGGCAGAACAGATTTTGGAGCGGGCTCGTCAGGAGGAGGCGCTGGTGCGAGAGCGGGCCGCTGGGGCTGCCCGCCAATTCACCGCGTACGTGGCCAGCTTCCGGGCGTTGCTGGAGCGTCACCTTGGTGAAGTGGATGGGCTTCAGCGCCGCACCGGTCCGGAAGTCCGCGATAATCTCTTGCCCGAAGGCACACCGTGACGGCTGCGCCCGCCCTGTTCGAACGGATTGAGGCCACTGCAGAGTTGGTGCGCAAGCGTACTTCCCTGAAGCCCGGCATCGGTATAATCCTTGGCACCGGGCTTGGCGGGCTGGCGAAGGAGATCGAGGTGGAGGTTTCCATCCCCTATCAGGAAATCCCGGGGTTTCCCCTCTCCACCGTTGAGACCCACGCCGGCCGACTCCTGCTCGGCCACCTGGGGGCCCGGCCGGTTGTTGCCATGCAGGGCCGCTTTCACCGATACGAAGGGTACGGGCTTACCGAGGTGACCTTTCCGGTGCGAGTGCTGCGCGCGCTCGGCGCCGAAACCCTGGTGGTGTCGAACGCATGCGGCGGCATGAACCCGCTGTGGGGACCGGGCGACCTTGTCCTTCTCAGCGACCACATCAATCTGCTGGGAGACAACCCGCTCGTCGGGTCCAATGACGAGCGGCTGGGGCCGAGATTTCCGGACATGTCCGCCCCCTACGATCCCGAGCTCCGGGCTCTCGCCCGTGCCGTCGCGCTGGAGCTCGGGATCGTGCTTCGTGAAGGAGTGTATGTGGCGGTCCCCGGCCCCAGCCTGGAGACTCGGGCCGAGTATCGCATGCTGCGCGCAATGGGAGCCGACGTCGTGGGGATGTCGACCGTGCCCGAAGTGATCGTCGCGGTGCACGCGGGTATGCGCGCCCTCGGGGTCTCCATCATCACCGATCAGTGTCTGCCCGACGCACTCGACCCCGCCGATATCGACCGGATCGTAGCGACTGCCGCCAAAGCCGAACCGTCGTTGACCCGGCTCATTCGCGCTCTGGTGGAGCGGCTTCCCTGATGGCCTTTGCGTCCTGGCCGGACCTTACGCCCAACGAGCTGGAGCAACGCCAGCTTACCCTCTGGAAATCCGAGGGACTCTTCCGTCAGACCGTCGAGGCAGGGCGAAACGGGCAGCCCTTCGTCTTCTACGAGGGACCTCCGACGGCGAACGGACGGCCCGGCATTCACCACGTCTTCTCCCGGACCATCAAGGACCTCGTCTGCCGGTTCCATTCCATGCAGGGCGAGTCGGTAACCCGCATTGCCGGGTGGGATACCCATGGCCTGCCGGTTGAGATCGAGGTAGAGAAAGAGCTCAAGCTTGCCGGAAAGAAGGACATCGAGCGCTTTGGCGTGGAAGAGTTCAACGCCCGCGCCCGCAAGAGCGTGTTCAAATACCAGGCGGAGTGGGAGAGCCTTTCCGACCGCATCGGTTACTGGCTGGACTACGAGCACCCGTACGTCACCTGCAGCAACGAGTACATCGAGAGCGTGTGGTGGCTGCTCCAGCGCTTGCATCAGCGTGACCTGCTGTATCGGGGGCACCGTGTGCTGCCCTATTGCCCCCGGTGCGGAACGGTGCTGTCGAGTCACGAGCTCGCGCTCGGTTACGAGACCGTCACCACAAATTCGGTCTATGTCACCTTCCCGGTTCAGGACGACCCCAGTCGTCAGCTACTGATCTGGACCACCACGCCGTGGACCCTGTTGTCCAATGTCGCCGTGGCGGTGAATCCTGACCTCGAGTACGGCGAGTACGTCGTCGGCGGGAACCGTCTCATCTTGGCCGTCACACGGGCGTCGCTCCCGAGCGCCCCTCAGCGCGGCGCGCCGAGCTTCGGTGAGCTCGGCGCCACCCGCACCTTTAAGGGCAGGGAGCTGATCGGGCTTCGCTACCAGCGGCCGTTGGAGGTGGTTCCCCTCCCGGATGACCGGGCCTCGCGCGTGGTGGTTGGCGCCGATTTCGTCACGGCCGATGACGGATCGGGCCTGGTTCATCTTGCCCCGGCGTTCGGGGCGGACGACTTCCAGGCCGGAACTGAGCACGGCCTGGCGCTGGTGCGCCCGGTAGCCCCGGATGGGACGCTGGTCGGAACAACGTGGCCGGAAATCGAAGGGCGTCTCGTCACCGCGCGGGAGACTAACGACCTGATCGTGCAGCGGCTGAAGCAGGAAGGGCGTTGGCACCTGACCCAGCCATACACCCACACCTATCCCCACTGCTGGCGTTGTTCCAGTCCGCTGATCTACTACGCGCGCGACTCATGGTTCATTCGCACTGCGTCGGTGAAAGAGCGCATGCTGGAGCTCAACCGGCAGGTGAATTGGCACCCGACCGAGGTCGGGGCGGGGCGCTTCGGCGAGTGGCTCGAGAACAATGTCGACTGGGCATTGTCGCGGGATCGGTACTGGGGCACGCCGCTTCCGGTCTGGGTCTGCCAGGACGATCCATCGCACGTTGAAGTGATCGGGAGTTATGCCGAGCTGAGCGGACGCTGGGGCCGCCCCCTGCCCGATGGATTCGATCCGCACAAGCCGTTCATCGACGGGTACACCTGGGCCTGCCGCTGCGGCGGGCTGATGCGCCGCAGCCCGGAAGTGATCGATACCTGGTTCGACTCCGGCTCGATGCCGTACGCCCAGTGGCATTACCCGTTCGAGAACCAGGGGGAATTTACCCGGCACTTTCCGGCCGACTTCATCTGTGAGGGTATCGACCAGACGCGCGGCTGGTTCT
>Ga0136617_10000190_pt1 | contig 47625 bp, 48 predicted proteins | sample AntDrymUQ3222106_2_FD_129672 | JGI IMG/M metagenome (GOLD analysis project Ga0136617, IMG submission 129672) | Polar desert sand microbial communities from Dry Valleys, Antarctica - metaG UQ322 (21.06) | ecosystem: Environmental > Terrestrial > Soil > Desert | place: Antarctica: Dry Valley... | reverse complement strand
TCGTCATCGACGTCGAGATCGCGTTGAGCGGGATGCCGTCGAAGACCATCCGCATGTCGTCGACCGTGTCGATCGAGACGCCGGTGCGGCCGACCTCGCCGAGGCAGCGCTGGTCGTCGGAATCCAGGCCGAGCTGGGTCGGGAGGTCGAACGCCATCGACAGCCCCGTCGAGCCGTGCGCGAGCAGGTACTTGTAGCGCTCGTTGGACTCCGTCGCCGACGCGTAGCCGGCGTACTGGCGCATCGTCCACGGCCGCTTGCGGTACATCTCGCCGTGCACGCCGCGCGTGTACGGGAAGGCTCCCGGATCGCCGAGGTCGACGTCGGACGACACGTCGTCCTCGGTGTACAGGGGCTGGATCTCGATGCCCGAGTCGGTGAAGCGGCGGGGATCGTCCGGGCCGACGATCGGGGCGACGGTCAAGCGCTCTTGTGTCGACATAGGGCAAGGGTACGGCCCCGGCGCCAACTCGCGAAGCGTGTAAGAGAACTCTTACGACGCAGTGAGCCGCGCTTGAGCGACATCGCGTTAGATGACCGGCCATGAACGCTGATCGCCGTCGCTCGAACTTCCTCGCCGCCCTGCTCGGCGCACTCGCCGTCGCGCTCCCCTTCGGAGCGCTTGCCATCGCCGGTGTCTTCGACCCGCAGAAGGACTCCGCACCGGCCGCGGCAGCCGCCTCCGAACCCGGAACGGCCGGCGCGACCGGCGCACGCGCCGCGACCGACGTCTCCGCGCTCTACGCGCGCGTCAGCCGCGGCGTCGTCTCCGTCGAGACGCAGACGCCGACCGGCGGTGGGACCGGCTCGGGCTTCGTGCTCGACAAGGACGGCTACATCCTCACGAACGAGCACGTCGTCGACGGCGCGCAGAACGTGCGCGTGCGGTTCACCGAGGGCGAGCCGGTCAGCGCGCGCGTCGTCGGCAGCGACGCGTCGAGCGACCTCGCGCTCCTGAAGATCGATTCCGGCGACCACACGCTGACGCCGCTCACGCTCGGCTCGTCGAAGGCGCTGAAGGTCGGTCAGCCAGCGATCGCGATCGGCAGCCCCTACCGCCTCGAGGGCACGCTGACGACCGGCGTCATCTCGGCGATCGGGCGGTCGATCCAATCGCCGAACCACTTCCCGATCGACGGCGCCGTGCAGACCGACGCGGCGATCAACCCCGGCAACTCCGGCGGCCCGCTGCTCGACGCCTCCGGCCGCGTGATCGGGATCAACGCCCAGATCGCGTCGCGCACCGGCGCGAACGACGGCGTCGGCTTCGCGATCGCGATCGACACGGCGAAGAAGATCCTGCCCGCGCTCAAGGCCGGCAAGGAGATCAAGCGGCCCTACCTCGGCGTCTCGACCGGTGACGCGACGACCGGAACCGGCGCGGTCGTGGCCGAGATCATCGCCGGCGGGCCCGCGGACGATGCCGGCCTGCAGCGCGGCGACCGCATCGTCGCCGTCGGCGGCCGCAAGGTCACCCGGTCGTCGGACGTCTCCTCGCTCGTCACCGCGCTCGAGCCGGGCGAGAAGGTCGACGTCCGCATCCGCCGCGGCGCCAGCGAGCGCACCCTCGGCGTCACGCTCGGCACGCGGCCCGACGGCGCCGCCTGAGGCCGATCCGGCCGGCAAACGCCGGCCGCCGCCTCAGCGGGCGACGACCGTGACGTGAAACGGCGTGCGGTGCTCTTCGACGACGGCGAAGCCGGTGAGCTTGAGCATCGTGCGCAGCGCCGACGGCGAGATGCCCCAGTACCACGGGCCGTAGCCCGCGCCGGGACGGTCGGCCGGCTCGGCGTTGGGGTGCTCGTCAGGTGTCGGCGCGATGACGCACGTGTCGCGCCGGCCCGGCGTCTCGGCGACGGTCTCCGTCGCGAGCAGCAGCGTCCCGCTCGTCAGCTCGCGCAGGCGCTCGAGCGTCAGCAGCGGGTGCGGGGCGTGGTAGAGGACGCCCGAGCACCAGACGACGTCGTGGCGGCCGGTCTCGGCGACGGTCGCCGGCTCGTGCAGGTCGCCCTGCACGAAGCGCACGCGTGAATCGCGCCGCGCGAGCTCCGCGCTGAAGCGCTCCGTCGGGCCCATGACGTCGACGCCGGTGACCGCGGCCGCGCCGGCGTCCTCGGCCGCGAAGCAGAGCGCGCCGTGGACGCTCCACATGCAGCCGACGTCGACGAAGGAGCGACCCGCGACGTGTCGTGCGATGAGCGCCTCGCGTGGCGGCGCGGCCGAGCCCAGCCGTGCGCGCACGCGCGCCGCAGCGGTGAGGGTCCGAGCGAGCACGTCCGGCAGGCTAGAGGGTTGATTCCGAATTGACGCACCCGCGGATGACAGGCCAGGATCGGCGCCGGATCGCCACCCGCATGCTCGCCGGTACCACCGGTACCGGCTTCGCATCCGAAGGGCCTACCGGCCGATGACTACAGCGGCCCGCCGGCCACCGGCGGCGCGGTCGGATCCGCTGCCTCCTGGCCCGGCGACTCGCGCGCGAGGTACTCCTCGGCGAGCAGCGGGTTCTCGCGCGAGCGTGTCACGACCTTGAGCATGTCGTCCATCGTGGCGACCTCCTCGATCTGCTCCTTGATGAACCACTGCATGAACTGCTCGCTGGAGTAGTCGCCCTCCTGGCGCGCGGTCGCGGCGAGCGCGTTGATCTGGTCGGTCACGCGGCGCTCCTGCGCGAGCGCAAGCTCGACCGGCTCGACGACATCGCCGAACTCGTTCTGCGGCGCGGCGATGCCCGGGATCGGCGCCGAGGCTCCTGCATCGAGCAGGTACTGGACCATCATGAGCGCGTGGTTGCGCTCCTCCAGCGCCTGCGCGTAGAAGAACGCGGCGAGGCGAGGGAGCGTCTCGTCGTCGTAGAAGACCGCGATCGCGAGATACTGCTGCGAGGCAGCGAACTCATGGGCGATCTGCTCGGTGAGACGTTCGACAACAGCTTCGGCTGGCATGGCCGGCACTGTACCCGCAACCGCTTCGGCGGGAATGCTGGGACTGTACGTCTTCGACGCGAGGCGTTAGGCTCGCCTAATGAAGCTCCTGGTCAAGCCGAAGAAGGGCTGTTGCAAGAGCAACCCGCGCTGTAAGCGCTGCCCCGTCGTCGTGAAGCGGCTCGAGAAAGGGGGACTTGCGACGCGGCGCTCGGATGGGTTCGTCGTCATCTCCCCGGCGCTGACCAAGAAGCAGCTGAAGGTCGCGCGCAAGCGGTAGCGGCCACGAGCCAATAGCATCAGGCGCCATGGCCACCTGCCTCGTCACCGGTGGCGCGGGGTTTCTCGGCTCGCATCTGTGCGACGAGCTGCTACGCCGCGATCATCATGTCATCTGCGTCGACAACCTCGAAACGGGGTCGCTGACGAACATCGAGCACATCCGCGTGCCCGAATTCGAGTTCCTGCAGGTCGACATCGTGGAGCCGTACTTCGTCGAGCGCCCGGTCGACATGGTCTTCCACCTCGCATCGCCGGCCTCCCCGATCGACTACCTGCGCCTGCCGCTACATACGCTGAAGGTCGGCTCCTACGGCACGCACCACACGCTCGGCCTCGCCAAGGCGCACCGTGCGCGCTTCCTGATCGCCTCGACGAGCGAGGTGTACGGCGACCCGCAGATCCACCCGCAGCCGGAGACCTACTGGGGCCACGTCAACCCGATCGGCCCGCGCGGCGTCTACGACGAGGCCAAGCGCTACGCCGAGGCGCTGACGATGGCCTACCGCCGCCAGCAGGGCGTCGACACCGCGATCATCCGGATCTTCAACACGTACGGCCCGCGGATGCGCCCGCACGACGGCCGCGCGATCCCGACCTTCCTGCGCCAGGCGTTGCAGGACCGGCCGATCACGGTGTTCGGCGACGGCAGCCAGACGCGCTCGTTCTGTTACGTCGACGACCTCATCCGCGGGATGATCGCGCTCGCGGAGTCCGGCCAGGGCGGGCCGATCAACGTCGGCAATCCGAACGAGTTCACGCTCCTGCAGCTCGCAGAGGCCGTGATCGACGTCGCGAAATCGAGCTCGGAGATCGTCTTCGAGGCGCTGCCGACCGATGACCCACAGGTGCGCCAGCCCGACATCTCGCTGGCGCGCGAACTGCTTGGTTGGGAGCCCCAGGTCGACCTGCGCGAGGGGCTGCGCCGGACGATCGAGCGATCGGGTCTGGAGACGCTGGTCGGCACGGGGAGAAGGTGACGACGCCCGCAGGATCCGCGTGCGTCTCGCCGAAGGTCCAGTCGGGCTCGCGTCGCACCGGAACATCTGCAACCGTCAGCCGTTAGAGCAGGGGCATGCCGACCATCGAGCAGAGGCCACGGGAGGGCTCGCCCCAGGACGTGGTGCCGACAGAGGCGCTGGCATCCGAGTTCGCCCTGTCAGAACGCGACGTCCGCCGTAAGCGCCCACCGGTCCTCGCCTTCCTGCTCAGGCTCGACACGCTGCGCATGATCGTTCGCGTCAGCACGCTGCTGACGCTCGACTTCTTCGGCGTCTACATGGCGATCCTGACGGCGCTCTGGTTGAAGGCCGGGCTGCTGACGGGCGACTGGGAGGTCCGTGCCCAGGCGGCGCAGACCGGTGAGCTGTTCGACTTCGCCTTCCTGCTGACGGTGCTGCTGTTCGCCCGCTCCGGCCTGTACTCCGCGCGCGGCGAGCGCCCCGGCCTGTCGCGGATCGTCTCCTCGCTCGCGCAGGTCGCGTTCGTCGCGCTCATCTACGCGACCGGCAGCGGCAGTCAGTTCAGCTCGTACTACATCTTCTACGGCTCGCTGTTCTTCGCGGTCATCTACATATCGCTGCTGCGACAGAGCTACGAGAAGACCACGGGCATGCTGCTGCGCGCGGCCGGCTACCAGCGCCGCGCGGTGCTCGTCGGCACGGGCCAGCACATCGAGGCCGTCGGCCACGCGCTGCGCGACGCCGCGCACCCGACGGTGAAGGTCGTCGGCTTCATCTCGCTGACGCCGCGGCCGAACAACGGGCTGCTGTCGCTCGGCACGCTCGACGAGCTCGCGCAGGTCATTCACCGCCACCGCGTCGACGAGGTGATCATCGCCGACTCCGATTTCCCGCAGCCGCAGGCCGTCGAGCTCGTCGATGTCGCCCACGCCGCCGGGGTGCGCGTGCGGATCGCCCCGTCGACGATGGAGCTGCTCGTCCACCGGGCGGAGTTCGTGCCCGGCGAGGCGGTACCGCTGTTCGAGCTCAAGCCGCCGGTCTTCGAGGGCTTCGACTTCCTCGTCAAGCGCACGTTCGACCTGCTCGGCTCCACGATCATGCTCCTCGTCCTGAGCCCCGTGATGGCGGCGAGCGCGCTCGCGGTGCGGTTCAGCTCGCGCGGCCCCGTGATCTACCGCTCGATGCGCCCGGGCATAGGCGGCGCGCCCTTCGCCTGCCTGAAGTTCCGCACGATGTACCGCGACGCCGACCAGCGCCAGGCCGACCTGGAGTCCCTCAACGAGGCGACGGGCGCGCTGTTCAAGATGCGTCACGACCCGCGCATGACGCCGGTCGGCCGCTTCCTGCGCCGCTACTCGATCGACGAGCTGCCGCAGCTCTTCAACGTCGTGCGCGGCGAGATGTCGCTCGTCGGCCCACGGCCGCTGCCCGAGCGCGACTTCGAGCGCCTCGAGGAGTGGCACAAGAAGCGCTATCTCGTGACGCCCGGCATCACCGGCCTGTGGCAGGTCTCCGGCCGTTCTGAGCTGGACTTCGACGACCTCGTCCGCCTGGACTTCCTGTACCTCGAGCGCTGGTCGGTCTTCCTGGACCTGAGCATCATCGTCAAGACGGTGCCGGCCGTCTTCGCGCGCCGAGGCGCCTTCTGAAGTTCCCGCGACGCACGGCCATCGCGGCCGTCTTCGTCTTCGTCGTCATCACCGCGGCGTACCTCGCCCGCGGCGGCGGAGACGCCAAGCCGCTGCCGGGCACGCCGCTGCGGGAGCTCGGAAAGCAGCGCGGGATCGAGGTCGGGACCGCCGTGCGCGGCGACGCGCTGAAGCGCAACCGCGCCTATCGCCAGCTCGTCGGGGCGCAGTTCTCGAGCGTGACGCCCGAGAACGAGATGAAGTGGTACGCGGTCGAGCCCAAGCGCGGGGACTTCACGTTCGACGCCGCCGACGCGATCGTCGGCAAGGCGCGCGAGGCGCAGCAGAAGGTGCGCGGCCACACGCTCGTCTGGCACGTCCAGCTGCCCGACTGGGTGAAGGACCTCGGCGCCGAGGACCTGCGCGCGGCGATGCACGAACACATCCGGCGCGTCATGGGCCACTACGACGACGATGTCGGCGCGTGGGACGTCGTCAACGAGCCGATCAGCGACGGCGGCGGCCTGCGCCCGTCGGTCTTCATGCGCCGCCTCGGGCCGGGCTTCATCGCCGACGCGTTTCGCACCGCGCGGGCGGTCGACGCGGACGCGAAGCTGTACCTCAACGAGATCGGCGCCGAGGGGATCAACGCAAAGTCCAACCGGCTCTACGAGGTCGTCGCGGGGTTGAAGGCGCAGGGCGTGCCGATCGACGGCGTCGGCTTTCAGACGCACGCGAACCTCCAGGGGCTGCCGCCGGACTTCGTCGACAACATGCGCCGCTTCAAGGCGCTCGGGCTCGACATCGCGATCACGGAGGCCGACGTCGGGCTGAAGCTGCCACCGAGCGCCGCCGACCTCCAGGCGCAGGCCGACGTCTACGCGCAGATCGTCCGCAGCTGCCTGGCGGTCGACTGCCGCTCGCTGACGTTCTGGGGCTTCACCGACGGCCGCTCGTGGATCTCCGAGACCCAGGCCGGGATGGGCGCGGCGACGCTGCTCGACGAGCAGCTGCGGCCCAAGCCGGCGTTCTTCGCCGTGCAGCGGGCGCTCGGTGGCTAGTGGGCCCGCGCTCGCGACGAGGCGTCTCGCCGTGGCGCGATAATCGCCCCGTGGCCTACCGCTACCTGTTCGGGCAGATGGTCCGGCGCGAGCTGCGCCAGAAGTACAAGGGGTCGGCCCTCGGCGTGCTGTGGTACCTGATCAACCCGCTTGTGCTGATGGGCGCCTACTACCTGATGTTCGGCCTCATCTTCAAGCTCGACGACATCGAGGACTACCCGTTGTTCCTGATGGTCGGGCTCGTCGTGTGGATCTTCTTCAGCCAGGCCGTGCTCAGCGCCGCGCCCTCGCTGCTCGAGCACGGGGCGCTCGTGCGCAAGGCGCGCTTCCCGCGCGCGACGATCCCCGGCGCAGTGGTGAGCGTGCAGATGGTCACCTTCCTCGTGATCCTCCTGCTGCTCAGCGTCGTGACGATCGCGATCCGCGGCACGCTCGACGTCGCGCTGCTGCTGATGCCGCTGATCCTCGCCTGCCTGTACGCGTTCACGCTCGGCTTCGCGCTCGCTGTAAGCATCCTGCACGCGTACTTCCGCGACGTCGCACCAATCCTCTCGGCCGCCCTGCTGCCGTGGTTCTTCCTCTCCCCGATCTTCTTCCGGATCGAGTCGGTCACCTCGCGCGACGAGTACCGCAAGCTGCTGGAGTGGGGCAACCCGCTCTCGCCGTACATCACCGCCGTGCGCGACGTGGTCTACGGGGGCAACGTCCCCGACGCGGGCGTGCTCGCCTACGTGGCGGGTGCCTCGGTCGTGATGCTGCTCGGCGGCAAGTGGCTGTTTGACCGGATGCAGGACGAGCTGGCGGTGGTCGTGTGACGCGCCGCCCCGCGCTCGACGACGGCGTGCGGCGGGGGGAGATCGTCCTCGAGCACGCCTCGCGGGCTTTCAGCGTGAAGGCCGACCGCGGCCGGACGCTGAAGGAGATGCTGATCGGGCGCCGGCGCGCCGGCGGTCCGGCACCGGTGCAGGCACTGCGTGACGTGTCGCTGCAGATCGGGCCCGGCGAGACGGTCGGCATGGTCGGTCGCAACGGCGCGGGCAAGTCCTCGACGCTGCGCGTGCTGGCGGGGATCGTGCCGCTGAACTGCGGCCGCGTCGCCTGTGGCGGCCAGGTCGTCGCCCAGCTCGAGCTCGGCGCGGGCTTCGGACGCGACTTCTCCGGCCGCGAGAACATCTTCCTCAACGGCGCGCTGCACGGTCTCGTCAAGGAGCAGATCGAGGCGCGCCTGGAGGCGATCATCGCGTTCTCCGAGCTCGGCGACTTCATCGACGCGCCGGTCGCGACGTACTCGTCGGGGATGTTCCTGCGCCTGGGCTTCTCGATCGCCGCCCACCTCGACGCCGACGTGCTGCTGATCGACGAGGTGCTCGCCGTCGGCGACGAGGCGTTCCAGCGCAAGTGCGAGGCGCGCATCGCCGAGCAGATCGCCGCGGGCGCGACGCTCGTGCTCGTCTCGCACGACGCCGCGCTGATCGAGCGCACGTGCGAGCGCCTCGTCGTGCTCGACGGCGGCGAGAAGGTCTTCGACGGGGCGGTCGAGGAGGGCATGCCGTTCTACCACCGGCTGATGGGCACCGCCGACGCCGTGCCGTCGCGACCGTGAAGCCCGAGGAGGCGCTCGGCGCCGCCCGCGCGGCGGCCGCCGCCCGCGACGACGCGCTGGCGCCGGGGATGTCGATCGAGCCGACCGAGCGCGTCTCGACCGAGCGGCTCATGGAATGGGCGAACATCGAGCCCGACGCCGACCTCATGCGCTCGACGCGCAGGCTCGGCGCGCCGATCACCTGGGCCAAGCGCCAGCTCGTGCACGTCATGCGCCAGTACCTGCGCGAGCTGCAGTCCCAGCAGACGCGTTTCAACCTCAACGTCCTCATCCGCCTCGCCGAGCTGGAGGACCGCGTCGTGCGGCTCGAGGAGCGCGCCGCGGTCCGGCGGGACGTGGACGAGCGTTGAACGTCCACCAGATCCTCAGCGGCGCCGGCCCGTACGACGCCGTCACGACACAGGCGCTCGCATTTCGCGACCTCTTCCGCGCGTGGGGCTGGGGCGGCCGCGACGTCGCGGCGGAGATCGACCCGCGCATCGGCGACCGGATCGCGCCGCTGCGCGCGCTCGGCGCGGGCGACGGCGACGTGCTGCTCGTCCACTACTCGGCCTACGCCCCGAAGCTGCGCGGCGTGCTCGACATGCCCCAGCGCAAGCTGCTCATCTCGCACAACATCACGCCCGCGCGCTGGTTCTGGGACCACGACCCGCAGGCCGCCGTCGTCTGCGCGCTCGGACGCAAGCAGCTGCCGGAGTTCGCCGCTGCGGCGGACGTCGCTGCCGGGGTCTCGCTGTACAACGCGCGCGAGTTCGGCTCGGAGACGGTCATCCCGATCCTCTTCGATCCCGCCGGCCTCGGCCGGCCGCGCCCGCGCGACTCGCAGCCGCCGGGCCCGCCGACGATCCTCTTCGTCGGGCGCCTCGCGCCGCACAAGCGCCAGGACGCTGTCATCCGGGCGTTCGAGCTCTACCGCCGCCGCCATGCTCCCGACGCGCGGCTCGTGCTCGTCGGCGCGCCGATCAACCGGGCCTACGACGCGGCGATGCGCGCGCTCGCCGACGAGCTGTCGCCGGGACGGGTGACGATCGAGTCGGGCCTCACCCGCGAGCAGCTCGCCGATCGCTGGCGCTCGGCGCACGCGTTCCTCTGCCTGTCCGAGCACGAGGGCTTCTGCATCCCGCTGCTGGAGGCGTTTGCATTCGGCGTGCCCGTGATCGCGCGCGCGATCGGCGGCGTGCCCGAGGTCACGGGCGACGCGGCGCTGCTGCTCGAGGACGAGGACGGCGAGAGCGTCGTCGCCGAGTTGCTCGCGCTCGCGGTCGGCGATCGTGAGCTGCGTGCCGAGCTGCGCGAGCGTGGAGCCGCGCGGGTGACGGCCTATTCGCCCGAGCAGACGGCCCGCACCCTACGCGGCGCGCTCGAGTCACTCGATCGCCGATCGGACGTGATCGGCGATCTGTGACCGCACGCACGTATTCCTGCTGCCCCACTGCGCTCTACCTCACATGACCTCACCACGCGTCATCGAACTTCCCCGCAAGCTCGAGCCCGTCGCCCGGGACACGTTCCTGAGTGCCGCCGAGGTCGGCGCGCCGCGCGCCGTCTCGTACCTTGGCAACGTCGTCGCTCTTCGTCCGCGCGACGGGCTCGACCTGCGCCGCCGGCCCGCGCCGCCGCCGACCGCAGCGTAGGCCGCGGCCGCACGCTGCGGCGCCGTGGCGCGCCGCTGCGCGGCGTGCTGCGAACGCCAAGGCATGCTCATCCACCGCTCACGTAGGCCAGGACGAGCAGGACCATCGAGCCGAGGACGACCATCGCGTCCACCATGCGCCCGGCGCGCTCCGCGGCGATGCCGACCACATCCGGGCTGAGCAGCAGCAGCCCGACGAGGTAGGCCAAGCCGCTGATGATGGCCAGCACGGCGTTGCTCGACAGCAGCAGGAGTACGCCCACGAGGAGCGAGACGATGACCGCCGCGGCCAGCAGCCCCCACGGCGGTTGGCTCGGTACGGATCGGTCTGCTTCGCCTGAGGACACGGAGACTCCTTTAGGACTTGGGGTCAGATCCGGGCGTACCCGCCGGCCGGCGCCAGCCGATCAGCGCTCGCGCGGCAACGCGAGCGCATGCACCGGGCCTGCCGCAACCACGGTCTGCGGCCCGTCGAGGTTCGTCAGCGAGTACGCGAGCTCGTCCATGCGCGCGCAGAACTCGGCGTTCGTGTCATGCAGCTCGCAGACGATCGCCGGGCGATGGCGCGCGATCGTCGCGCGCATCCCCTCGATCGCCTGCAGCTCGGCGCCCTCGGTGTCGATCTTCAGCACGTCCGGCGGTGGGATCGTTCCGGCTGCGACGAGCTCGTCGATCGACACGACCGCGACGTCGATCTCCTCGCGCACGTCGGCGTGGCGACCGGTCGACGCGAGGTGCGACCAGCTCGCCTCGCCGACGACGAGCAGGCGCGCCGTGCCGCTCGCCGCGCCGACCGCCTCCGCGCGGATCTCGGCGTGCCCGAAGCCGTTGAGGGCGATGTTGCGGGCGACCGCGCGGGCGCAGGCGGGCACCGGCTCGAAGGCGATCACGCGCCCTGCCGGCCCGACGAGTCGCGCGCCGAGGATCGTGAAGAAGCCGACGTTCGCGCCGACGTCGTAGAACACCGCGCCGGGCGCCAGCAGGCGGCGCAGCGCCTCCTGCACCGGCGGCTCGAGGGTGCCGCGGACGATCAGCCCGGCATGCGCGTGGTCGAGCGGCAGGTCGGCCGTCGAGACGCAGAGCAGGTGGCCGAGGCCGCCGGCGACCGGCACCGGCGCGCGCCCGTACCAGTTCGACGCGCGGCGCAGCAGGGCACGCGAGGCGCGTCCCGCGCGGACGCGCTCGGCGAGCGCGGCGCGGCGTTCCTCGGGCATCCCGGTGATGAGATGCGTCGCTCCGTTGCGCAGCCGTCCGGTCAGCTCGTGGCGCAGGTGGCGAAGCGTGGCGGGCATCGGCGTGATGATCGCACCGATGCCCGCGGGTGCCGCCGTCGCGTCGCTCGTGGCGACGGCCTGCGAGCTTCTACTTGAAGCGGAACGGATCGATGTAGACGTCGTCGATCAGCCAGGCGTCGGCGTTGCGCGGTGTGAAGCTCAAGCTGACCCAGATCGCGTTGTCGAAGTGCTCGGCCTTCTCGTTGACGCGCATCGGCAGCACGTTGCTCGGCGCCCAGGCATTGCTGCCGCGAGCGACGCCGAGGCGAACGCTCTTCTGGTTGCCGTTGCGCTTCGTGAAGGTCGCGGTGACGACGAGCGCGCCGGAGCTCGCAGCGTCGGCGAAGAAGCGCATCGTCCGGTGCTCGACGCCAATGCACATCGGCGCCGTCGCCGCCGAGCTGCCGGCCGGCAGCCGCAGCGACGTGTGGTCGGCGGCGCGGCCGACCTTGAACGGCTCGTTGCCTTCGACCGTGCGGGCACCGCCCTGCAAGAGCCAACCGGCCGCACCCGCCTCGAAGCCACCGTCAGGGGCGAGGATGTAGTCGGCCGCGTCCTGCCATGGCGTGAACGGCTGGACTGTGGGCAGCGCCGGACAGCCCGCGGCCGGAGCCGGGGCGAGGGCCGATGCGGGAGCCGCGAACAGCGCCGCGGCGGCAAGCGCGGTGGCGGCGCCGGATAGGACGATGCGGCAACGATCGGCGAGATGCACGGCAGGTTCCCTTTCCTCCGAGGACGTGAGAGCGGCGAGCCGCTGGGCCCGGTTATCGGACGTCCGGGGCGAACCTGCACCTCTGCGGTCCCCTGCGTCCGACGAACGTCCACACCGGTGTCCCGCTCTGATAGCCGCCTGTCGCGGTAGCTACCCTCGGGCGGATGTCGGTAGGAATCCGTCTCACGGAGGCGGCGCGGTCACGTCATCAGCTGCCGATGGGGGGACACGCGCTGAGCGCGAACGTGATCGTCGGGGCCCCCTTCCTCGTCGCCGCCGGCCTGCTCGTCATGCATCTAGAGCGCGACGTCGAGATGCTCGACGTCGTGCTGTTCGTGCTCGCCGCGGCCGTCATGGGCCGGCTGGAGTTCGAGACCGGAAGCGGCTACCTCGTTCCGACGCAGCTCATCTTCGTGCCGATGCTGTTCGTCCTGCCGGCGGCGATCGTGCCGCTCGTCCTCGTCGCATCGCTGACGCTCGACCGGCTGCCCGACGTGCTCGCGGGGCGCATGCATCCGCAGCGCCTGATCGCGGTCACCGGCGACGCCTGGTTTGCGCTCGGCCCCGCCGTCGTCTTCGTGCTCGCCGACGTGCAGACGCCCACGCTCGCCGACTGGCCGCTGTATCTGCTCGCGCTGGCTGCGCAGTTCGCGGGCGATCTGTGCGCCTCGACGCTGCGCGAGCGCCTCGCCCACGGCGTCACGCCGAAGCTGCAGCTCGGCATCCTGCGCGAGGTCTGGGCCGTTGACGTGCTGCTGTCGCCGATCGGGTTGCTCGCGGCGATCGCGAGCACCGTCGAGCACTACGTCTATCTGCTCGTGCTGCCGCTCGGCGCGCTGCTGGCGGTCTTCGCGCGCGAGCGCCGCGAGCGGATCGGGACCGCGATCGAGCTGAGCTCCGCCTACCGCGGCACCGCGCTGCTGCTCGGGGACGTGCTGTCGGAGGACGACGAGTACACGGGAATGCACAGCCGCGGCGTGGTCGAGCTCGCGCTCGCGGTCGCCGACCAGCTGCGCATCGCGGAGGACGAGCGCCGGCTTGTCGAGTTCGGCGCGCTCCTGCACGACATCGGCAAGATGCTGACGCCGAAGGAGATCCTGCACAAAGCCGGCCCGCTCGACGCCGACGAGTGGGCGACGATGCGCAAGCACACGATCGACGGCCAGCGCATGCTCGACCAGGTCGGGGGGACGCTGCACGAGGCCGGTACGGTCGTGCGCTCCTCGCACGAGTGCTTCGACGGCTCCGGGTACCCGGATCGGCTGTGCGGAGCCGAGATCCCGCTCGCCGCGCGTATCGTCGCGGTCGCCGACGCCTACAGCGCGATGACGACCCGCCGCTCCTATCGCGAGCCGATGGCGCCACGCGTCGCGCCGCTCGAGCTTCAGGCCAACGCCGGCACGCAGTTCGACCCGGCGGTCGTCGAGGCGGCGCTCGCGGTGCTGGCGCGCGACGGCAACGGCGCGATCACGCTGACGGGTGGCGAGAGCGCAGCGTAAGATGGGTCGTGCCCTCCCGTCCGTCTCACCGGCCGCGGGCCATCTCTCACCAGCCGCCGAAACCGATCCGAGATGGACGAGCGCAACGCACCCTTCACCTCCGATGCTCCCGCCGTTCCGCAGCCGATGCGCGGCGCGACGGCGCCGCCGGACCCGACCTCGAGGAGATACTGAATTGAGCCTCCGGCACTCGCGCCTCGCCGCGCTCACCCGCATCCGCGAAGGGCGCGAGGCGCCCGCGCTGCGCCGTGCGATGCCGATCGATCCGTGGCGCCTCGTCTCACGGCGCTTCTCGCTGGAGAGCCCCGCCGAGGCCGAGACGCTGTTCGCGATCGCCAACGGCTACATGGGCATCCGCGGCGCGCACGACGAGGGGCTGCCGTCCAACGATCCGGGCTTCTTCCTCAACGGCTTCCACGAGACCTGGCTGATTCCGTATGGCGAGGCGGCGTTCGGCTTCGCGACGACCGGCCAGACGATCGTCAGCGCGCCGGACGGCTCCGTCATCCGGCTGTACGTCGACGAAGAGCCGCTCGTGCTGGCCGAGTCCAAGCTGCTGCACTACGAGCGCGTGCTCGACATGAAGAGCGGGATCCTCGAGCGCACCGCGCGCGTTCGCACCGCCCGCGGCGCGGACGTCGAGCTGCGCTCCCAGCGCCTGGCTTCGCTGCACTGGCGCCACCTCGCCGCGATCTCCTACGAGGTCACGCTCCTGTCGGGGATGGCGGAGCTTGCGATCGCATCGGAGCTCGTCACGCACCTGCCGCGGCCGAAGGGCCACGACGACCCGCGCGTCGGGGTGCGGATGGACGAGACGGCGCTCGCGCCGATCGATCAGTTCTGCGACGCCACGCGCGTGCTGCTCGAGCTGCGTACGCGCTCGAGCGGCATCGGCCTGGCCTGCGGGATGGAGCACAGCATCGAGACCGCGCTGCGCCACAGCATCGAATCGAGCGTCCAGGAGGACGAGGGGCGCGTCGTGTTCTTCCTCGACGCCGAGCCCGGCGTTCCGGCCCGGGTGACGAAGCTGCTCGGCTACCACCATGCCACGCAGGCGCCGCCCGGCGACCTCGTGCGGCGCGTGAACCGCACGCTCGACCGCGCCATCGGCGACGGCTTCGAGCGGATCGCCGAGGTCCAGCGTGAGCGCCTGGCCGCGTTCTGGGAGCACAGCGACATCGAGATCGACGGCCCCGAGGACATCCAGCAGGCGGTGCGCTTCAACCTCTTTCAGATCCGTCAGGCGTCGGCGCGCGTCGAGGGCCACGGGATCGCCGCCAAGGGCCTGACGGGCCGTGGCTACGAGGGCCAGTACTTCTGGGACACCGAGATCTACGTGCTGCCGGTCTTGACGTACACGCAGCCGCACGTCGCCCGCCGGTTGCTGCACTTCCGCTACGAGATGCTCGAGGCCGCGCGCCGCCGCGCGCGCCAGCTCGGGCACCGTGGCGCGCTGTTTCCGTGGCGCACGATCTCCGGCGAGGAGGCGTCGGCCTATTACGCCGCGGGCACCGCGCAGTACCACATCAACGCGGCGATCTCCTACGCCGTGCGCCAGTTCGTGCGCGCCACCGGCGACGAGGAGTTCCTCGCCCGCGAGGGTGTCGAGATCCTCGTCGAGACGGCGCGCCTGTGGGCCGACCTCGGGTTCTTCTCGGTGCGTCGCGACGGTCAGTTCTGCGTCCAGGGTGTCACCGGGCCGGACGAGTACTCGGCGGTCGTCGACAACAACGCCTACACGAACCTCATGGCGCGCGAGAACCTGGCGGCCGCGGCCGAGGGCCTGGAGATGCTGCGCGAAACCGATCCCGACGCCTACGACCGGCTCGCGACCCGCCTGCGGCTCGAAGCGCACGAGCCCGGGGAGTGGTGCCGCGCCGCCGAGCGCATGTTCATTCCCTACGACGATCGGGCGGGCGTGCTGCTGCAGGACGAGCACTTCCTCAATCGCAAGCCGTGGGACTTCCAGCACACGCCGCTGGATCACTACCCGCTGCTGCTGCACTACCACCCGCTGAACATCTACCGCCATCAGGTCATCAAGCAGACCGACGTCGTGCTCGCGACGTTCCTCGCCGGCGACCGCTTCTCGCTGGAGGAGAAGCGCCGCGTCTTCGAGTACTACGACCCGCTGACGACCGGCGACTCGTCGCTGTCGTCGTGCGTCCAGAGCGTCATGGCGGCCGAGGTCGGCGACATGCAGGCGGCCTATGACTACTTCCTGCTCAGCGTCGCCATCGACCTCGCGAACCTCGCAGGCAACGTCTCGGACGGCATCCACGTCGCGTCCTGCGGCGGGGTCTGGATGGCGCTCGTCAACGGCTTCGCGGGGCTGCGCGATACCGATGGCCACGACCTGCGCTTCACGCCCCGGCTGCCTGCCGACTGGCAGCGCATGCGCTTCCGGCTCATCTTCCGCGGCAGCCGCCTGGAGGTCGAGATGACGCCGACGGCGACGAGCTTCCGGCTGCTCGACGGCGCCCCGCTGACGCTCATCAGCGACGGTCAGCGCTGCACGGTGTCCGGTGACGAGCCGGTCGTCGTGCCGGTCGTCGTCGAGGCCGCGGCGGGATGAGCGCAACGTTCCCGACTGAGCACACCGGTGGCTAGCGACGGTGGGAGAGGGGTATCCGATCTTCTTCACTGCACATGACGTCGCAAGGAGCATTCTCATGATCGGTTTCATCGTCGCGGGGCTCATCATCGGCCTGCTCGCCCGCCTGCTGATGCCCGGTCGCCAGCGCATCGGCCTGCTATGGACGCTCGCGCTCGGCGTCGCCGGATCGGTCGTCGGCGGCGGCGTCGCCAACCTCGTCGGCAGCGGCGACATCATGGAGCTCAACGTCTTCGGCTTCATCGTCGCCGTGATCGCCGCGGTCGCACTGCTCGCCGTCGCCGAGCGCGCGGGTCTCGGGACGGGCGAGCGCGGGCGCCTCGAGCACCGGTAGCACTGCGCAGGCATCCTCCCGGCGCTACCCGAAGGGGGCGGTCTCGGGCGGCCCGGCAGGGGCGTTCTCGGGCGGTCGCGAGGCCGCCGGCGCGTGGCGGTCGGGCTGCTCGAGTCGCAGGCGAAACAGCGCGCCGCCGTCCGGCGCCTCCTCGACGGCGATCGAGCCGCCGTGCGTCTCGGCGACCTGGCGCACGATCGCCAGGCCGAGGCCGGAGCCGGGCCGCCCGCGGGCCTCGCTGCCGCGATAGAAGCGGTCGAAGACGTGCGGGCGGTCGGCGGCCGGGATGCCCGGGCCGTGGTCGCGCACGGTCAGCTCGCCGTTGCGCAGCGCGACCTCGACGACGGTGTCCTCGGGCGCGTGCTTGGCCGCATTGTCGAGCAGGTTGTCGACGGCGCGGCCGAGGCGCTCGGGCATACCCTCGACGAGCGTCGGCTCGAGCTGCGCGTCGAACGTCGTGTGCGGCCGACGCCGCCGGGCGCGCGCGACCGCCTCGGAGACGAGCTCGTCGAACCGCACGTCGTCGACGCCCGACAGCGGCTCGTCGCCGCGCGCGAGCTCGATGACGTCGGTGATCAGCGCGGTCAGCTCCTCGGTCTCGGCGCGGACGTCCTCGAGCAGCCGGCGGCGGTCGTCGCCCGCCAGCTCGCCACCTCCGCGAGCAGCACCTCGATGTTCGTGCGCAGCGAGGTGACCGGGGTGCGCAACTCGTGCGATGCGTCGGCGACGAGCTGGCGCTGCGAGTGCACGGACTGGTCGAGCGCGCGCCGCGAACCTTCGAGCGCGTCGAGCATCGCGTTGAAGCGCTGCGCCATCTGGCCCACCTCGTCGTCGCTGCGGACCTCGATCCGGCGGCGCAGGTCGTCGGTCTGCGTGATGTGCTCGGCCGCCGCGGTCAGCTCGCTCACCGGCTGGATGACCTGGCGCCCGAAGAGACGGCCGAAGAACGCCGCCAGCAGCGTGCCGCCGGCGCACAGCAGGGCGAGCACGAACCGCAGGCGGCCGAGGGTCGCGTCGACGTTCGCGAGGCTGTGGGCGAGCTGGAACGCGCCATCCGGCTGCGCCACGGTCAGCACCCGCAGGTGCAGCCCGTCGACGCGGACGTCGCGCAGGATCGCCTTGCGGGCGCCGCCGGCGACGGCGCGGTCGTCGCTGTCGACGGGCACGGACAGGTCGCTCTCCGCGCTCGCGATGACCTGGCCGGTCGCGCTGACGAACTGCACGGGCCCGGTCGGGTCGCCGGCGCGCGCCTGCGGCGGCGGCAGGCGCACGCCGAGCGCCGCGATCGGCCCGGCGCGCCGTGCGACGCGGTCGACCTGGGCGTAGCGCGTCGCGAGCGAGTCGTCGACCTGGCGGCGCAGCTCATCGCGCAGCACGAGGTACGCGACGACGGAGACGAGCACGACCGTGACGCCGACCGTCACCGCGGCGAGCAGCGTCAGGCGGTGACGCAGGGCCATCATTGCGGGGACCTGGCTCCTGATTGGACGTACACGACAGTCAAGCGACGGCACGCTGTCATGGGTCGCGCAGGACGTAGCCGACGCCGCGCACGGTGTGCAGCAGGCGTCGCTCGCCGCCCTCCTCGGTCTTGCGCCGCAGGTAGCCGATGTAGACGCCGAGCGCGTTGGACGTCGCGCCGAAGTCATAGCCCCAGACGCGCTCGAACAGCGTCGAGCGGGTCAGGACCTGGCGTGGGTGCTCGAGGAACAGCTCGAGCAGCGAGAACTCCGTCTTGGAGAGATCGACCCTGCGCCGGCCGCGGTGGACCTGGTGCGCGGAGCGGTCGAGCACGAGATCGGCGAACGCGAGCGTCGGCCCGCCGGGGGCGACGCGGCGCAGCAGCGCGCGCAGGCGGGCGTTGAGCTCGCGCAGCGCGAACGGCTTGACGAGGTAGTCGTCGGCACCCGCGTCGAGCCCGTCGACGCGGTCGTCGATCGCGTCGCGCGCGGTGAGCATGAGCACGGGCGTGCGGTCGCCCGCGGCGCGCAGCCGGCGGCAGACCTCCAGGCCGTCGATGCGCGGCATCATCACGTCGAGCACGATCGCATCGACGGTGCCCTCGGCGAGCGTGTCGAGCGCCTGCTGGCCGTCCTCTGCGAGCGTGACGTCGTGGCGCTCGAGCACGAGCGCGCGCGCAAGCGCGGCGCGAACGCCCGGCTCGTCGTCGACCACTAGCACCTTCACGCAAACGCTCCTGCCCATCAGCACAGCACGGATGTGTAAGAGCCTACGAAGTGCGCCTCAGCGCTTGCGCAGCGCGACATGGACGCTCGTCCACGCCGACTGGCCGTCGCGCAGCACGAGGTGCGGGTAGCGCGACCACTGCAAGCGCTCGAAGTACAGCGCGCCGTGCTCGGCGACGTGGCCGCGGACGTCGGCACCGGTCTCCTCGTAGGGCAGGGTCGTCGCGCGCGTCGCGTTGGAGACCTCCGTCGAGAGCTCGTCCAGCGCGATCCAGCGCTCACCGTCCGCGAGCCCGAGATCCGCGACGAGCTCGCGCCGGTCGAACAGCAACACGCCGGGGATCCCCGGCGGCGGGCCGGCGAGGCGAAACTCCGTCGACAGCGACAGGACGCCACCGGGCTTCAGCACACGGTGGATCTCGTCCAGCGCCTGGCGCACCTCGGCGAGCCCGCCGAAATGCTCGAGCGAGCTCGACGAGAAGACGCCGTCGAAGGACGCGTCCTCGTAGCGCAGATCGAGCGCGTCCATGTGCTGCACGACGAGCCGCCGCGCGTGCCAGGGCGCGCCGTAGAAGCGGCCGGGGTCGGTCAGCATCGGCGCCGAGGCCGACTCCTCCCAGTCGCCTCCGGAGAGGTACAGATCGGTGGCGAACACGCGCCGCACGAAGCGCGTGAGGTGAAACAGCGTCGGCTCGTTGCCCGCGCCGACGCCGAGCAGCTCGGCGTCCTCGCGCAGGGCGCCGGCCGCCGCGAGCGCACGCACGGCCATCGCGACCTCCCAGTGCTTGCGATATTCACAGCCCTGCGGGAACGCCTCTCCGCGCCGCGCGGCCTCCACCGCGAGGACGTCGCGGATGATGCGCCGCAGCTGCGGATCGCCGAAGTCCTCGAGGTTGCAGACCTTGTTGTGCGCGGGCGCGGCGTCCATCGCGGGACCATATGTGAGGATGTCTGCCATGGGGTTCGCCGACCATCTCGAACGCTTCTGGCCCGACAGCGCCCACGAGGACATCGCCTCCGCGCGCACGGCGGTCGAGCGGCGGCTGCCGGGGTTTCGCGTCCGGCGGATCGCGCCCGAGCGTGCCGGCGCGGCGTGGGTCTACGCGACGTGCGGCGCCGCGCAGGCCGCCGCCGACGGCGAGGACGGGGCCGAGTACGTCGTGCTCGCGCCCGCCGAGGATCCGGTCCTCGTCGAGATGCTGGCGGCGCTCGCGACGGTCAACGCCGACGCCGATGGTGGGCTCGGCGTCGGCAGCCTCGTCGCGCTCGGCCGTCCGTGGACCGCGGGCTCGCAGGCCGACCACGTGCTCGTCCTGCCGCCCTACCCGTTCGGGCCCGGCTTCGAGGTCTGCGAGGAGGACGATCGCCGAATCGTCGTGCTGTGGCTCGTGCCGGTCACGCCGGCCGAGGCGCAGTTCGTACGCGCGCAGGGCTACGAGGCGCTCGAGCAGCTCATCGAGCGCCGCGAGGCGAACGTCGCCGACCCGGCGCGCGCGTCGGTCGTCTGAGCGCGCGGGCTCAGCGGGTCTGGTCGCGGCGCTGGCGCGCCTGCGCCATCACCCGGCTCAGGAACACCGGGTTGCCCACGAGGTAGCGCCGCCACATCCGCTTGGGCTCGATCGCGAGCCGGAAGATCCATTCCAGCCCGTTGTCCGCCAGCGAGGCCGGTGCGCGCGGGACGCGGCCCGAGACGAAATCGAAGAGTGCTCCCACGCTCCACAGTACGTCGCAATCGAGGCGGTCGACGGTGCGCTGTGCCCAGATCTCCTGCTTCGGCGTGCCCATGCCGACGAGCAGGATGTCGGGCTTGCGCGCGTTGATGTCCTCGATGACGCGTTCGTCGTGGCCCGAGCCGATCTTGAAGTAGCCGTGGTGGGTGCCGACGACGCGCAGCCTCGGGTGCGCGCGGCGCAGGCGCTGGCCGGCCTGCGCGGCGACGCCCGGATCGCCGCCCAGCAGGTACATGGAGCTGTCCTGCTGCTCGCAGAGCGCGGCGAGATCCCAGATCCAGTCCGCGCCCGTCATCCGGTGCGGGATCTCGGTGCTGAGCGCCTTCGCCGCCAGCCGCACGCCATAGCCGTCGCAGTAGACGAGGTCGGCCTCCTCGAGCGCGGTCCGCAGCCCGGGATCCTCGCGTGACTGGTTGAGCACATGCGCGTTGACGTACATGACGCGCTTGGTCTTGCCGCCGTTGCCCACCCAGCCGACGATCCGCGCCATGAGCTCGTCGGGATGCCCGAGCTCGATCGGGAGCTCGAAGATCCTCGACTGGCGCGCTGCTGACGACGCGGTGGCGGCTTCCTTGACCTCGGGCACGACGCCGCCGATCCTATCGGCCTTTTTTCCGCCACACGAACAGGTGCCCGCGCGCCTCGCCCTCCAGCCCGAGATCGCGGACCGCCTGGGTCACGCCCGGATAGGCGTCGTCCTCCCAATCGTGGAAGGCGATGATGCCGCCGGGCGCGACGGCGGGCTCCCAGGTGCGAAACGTCGCGACCGTCTCGTCGTACTCGTGCGAGGAATCGACGAAGACCGCATCCACGGGCGGCGGGTCGGCGGGGCCGAGGCCGCCGGGCCGGTCGTGCAGGTGCACGCGCCCGCGGTCGGCCTCCGCGAGCAGCGCGAGGTAGCGCTCGCGCTCGGGGTGCGCCTCGACGTCCCAGGAGTGCACCTCGCGCTCGGGCTGCGCGAGCGTCAGGCAGCACGTCGTCCAGGCCGCGGCCGTGCCGATCTCCGCCACTCGCCGCGCCCCCTGCAGCGTGTCGAGCAGGACGCGCAGCTCGGCCGGCCGGCAGGCGACGTCGATGCTCCAGGTGTCGTGCTCGGCCTGGGCGCGGCGCAGCGCGCGGTACCAGAACGCCGCGACCGGCCGCGGGAGCTGCGCGAGGCTCGTCGCCTGCAGCGTCAGCCGGCGCGCGCGCTGCACGGCCGAGCGGCGGTCGTCGGAGCGAAACAGGTGAAGGCGGCCGCGGCCCATGCGCCGGAACCTACCGGCACGCGCGCGGTGCCGGCCCGCTGCGCACTGCGGCGGCGCGCGCTCCGCGGCTCGCCCGGCGCGCGCGCTCCCCGGCATGAGATCGTTCCGCAGGTGCCGATCGTCGCCATCGACGCGCGTGACGCGTTGCACCCGCAGCTGCGGGGCTGGGGGCGCTACGTGCGCGAGCTCGTCGACGCGCTGCCCGAGCGGCCCGGCCTCGACTACCACGTCATCTCGCGCGGTGGCCGCGGCCCCGAGCTGTTCTTCGAGCAGTTCGAGCTGCCGGTGCGGCTGCGCCGAGAGCAGGCCGACGTCGTCCACGCGCCGAACTGCTTCCTACCGCTCGCCCGCCCCTGCATGGGCGTCGTGACGATCCACGACCTCGCCTTCGAGGTCTACCCCGGCGACTTCTCCCGGCGTACGGGCTGGAAGTACCGTACGTTCGCGCGCCGCTCGGCGCGCTCGGCGCAGCGCGTCATCTGCGTCTCGGGCTACACCGGCGCCGACGTCGTGCGCCGCTACGGCGTCGACGAGGCGCGCGTGCGGATCATCCCCAACGCGCCGTCGCTGCCGATCGGCGACGCCCCGGCGCCCGACGACGGCCCGTATCTACTCGCGGTCGGCGACCTGCGACCAAAGAAGAACCTGCTGCGGCTCGTCGAGGCCTTTGCGCTGCTGCGCAGGGAGGGCCTCGAGCACCGGCTCGTCCTCGCCGGCGTCGACAGCGGCGCGGAGGCCGAGCGCGTGCGCGCGGCCGCCGGCGGCGAGCCCGTGCAGCTGACCGGCTACCTCTCCGACGCGCGCCTGGACGCGCTCATGCGTGGCGCCGACGCGCTCGTGCACCCGTCGCTGTACGAGGGCTTCGGGCTCGTGCTCGTCGAGGCGATGGCACGCGGCGTGCCGGTCGTCGCCGCCCGCGCGACGGCGCTGCCCGAGACCGGCGGCGACGCGGCGCAGTACTTCGATCCGCTCGACGTCGGCGACTTGGCGAACGCGATCCGGGCGGTGGTCGGGGACCGCGCGCGTCACGACGAGCTCGCGCGGCTCGGGCTCGCCCGCGCGCAGCGGCTGTCGTGGGCCGACAGCGCGGCGCTGACGGTGGCCGTCTACGAGGAGATGCTGTGAGGCGGTCGGAGCCCGCGCCCGGCGTGCGCGGCAGGCGGTCGTGAGCGGCGAACGGACGACGATCCTCGTCCTCAGCGTCGACGAGGGGCACCTGCTCGCGCACTCGCTGCCCGCCGCGACGGCGCAGCCCGGCGCCGAGGTCGTCGTCGTCGACAACGCCTGCCAGGACGCGACGCGCAGCATCGCGGAGGCTCACGGCGCGCGTGTGCTGGCCCTGCGCGAGCGCGTCTCCTACGCGGCGGCGATCAACGCCGGGATCGTCGCGACCGAGGGTGACGCCGTGCTGTTGCTCAACGCCGACTGCGTGCTCGACCCCGGGTTCCTTGCGGCCGCGTGCCCGCGGCTGGCTCAGCGCGGCGTCGGCTCCGTCGCGCCGCGCCTGGTGCGCTCGCGCGGGATGGAGTCCGCCGACCGCCTCGACCGGCTCGACGCGGTCGGGATGGTGATCGACCGGCGCCGCAAGAACACGCTCGTCGGCCACGACGAGCCGGCGTCGCAGTACACGCAGCCGTCAGAGGTCTTCGGGGGGGACGGCGCCTGCGTTCTCTATCGCCGTGCGGTGCTCGACGCGTGCGCGGTCGGCGGCGAGGTGCTCGACGAGGACCTCGAGCTCTGGGCATCGGACGTCGACCTCGCCTGGCGCGCGCGGCTGCTCGGCTGGCGCTGCATGTACGAGCCGCGCGCCGTCGCGTGGCACATGCGGTTCTACTCGCCGACGACGCGAGACGGGCTGCCCGAGGCGCACCGCCGGCTGCAGTTCCGCAACCGCCTGCTGATGATGGCCAAGAACGACTCCTGGGCCGACGTGCGCGGCGACCTGCACCGGATCGCGTTCTACGAGGTGCTTGCGCTCGGGCATGTGCTCCTGCGCGAGCGTCACCTGCTGCGCGCCTACGGCCAGGCGCTGCGCGCGCTGCCCGCCGCACGGCGCCGGCGGGGGGTCGTGCAGGGCAAGCGGGCGCCGGGCGTCCGGCCGCCGTTCGGGCTGCGCGCGCAGCGCTGAGGAGGGTGCCGGCCGGGGGTTCGGCGCCTAGCCCTCCTGCTCGGTCGGGCGGATCAGCAGCTCGTTGATCGCGACATGTCGCGGGCGGCAGACGATGTACGCGATCGCATCGGCGATGTCCTCGGACTCCAGGCGCTCGATGTCGGTGAAGCCGGTCATCATCTCGTCGCGGATCTCGTCGCGGATGTGGTCGGGCAGCTCGGTGTCGACCGCGCCGGGCTCGACGAGCGAGACGCGCACGTGGCGGCCTGTCACCTCCTGGCGCAGCGACTCGCTGAACGCCCCGACGCCGTGCTTGGTGAGGTTGTAGACGCCGGAGCTCCGTCGCGCCACCCGGCCCGCGACGGAGCTGATGTTCACGAGGTCTGCGACGCGGCGGGGCTCGTCATCGGCGGCGCTCAGCAGATGCGGCAGCGCGGCGTGGGCGACGTACAGGAGACCCTGGAGGTTCAGCGCGATCATCCGGTCCCATTCCTCGACGGGCGCGTCCTCGATCGGCCCGAGCAGCATGACGCCGGCATTGTTGACGACGGTGTCCAGCCGCCCGAGGCTGTCGACCGCGTGGGCGACGAGCGTTCGCACCTGCTCCTGATCGGTGACGTCGGCTTCGATCGCCAGCGCCGTGCCACCATCCTGTTGGATCTGCTCGGCGAGCGCGTCGAGGCGATCCTTGCGCCGCGCCGCGATCGCAACCGCGGCGCCGCGGCGCGCAAGCTCGCGCGCGGTCGCCTCGCCGATGCCGCTGCTGGCGCCCGTCACGAGCGCCACGGTGTTGTCCAGTCGTTCGGTCATGGGGTTCGTGGTGCCCGATCGGGGCGCCTCTCAGCGCTTCGCGAGCTCGCGCGCCGCAGCGAAGATCTCCGCCACGGCGGGCTCCATGTAGTAGTCGGTACCGCCGTCGTCGCGGCCCTCGGTGGCGAGCGGTAGCTCGCGACCGAGCTTGCGTGAGTAGCGCCCCGGCCAGGCGAGGATGCCGGCCACGCCGTGGGCGCCCTTCTCAAGACCGAGGCGCGCCGCGATCTCGTTGCCGGCGCGGCGCTCGCCGGGGGCGTCGATCAGGAGGTCGAACAGGGCTCGCGCGGGGGGAGCGAGCTTGCCGTAGAGCCACGTCGCCTCGTCGGCGTCGGCGGCCGACCAGGCGGCGGCGTCGCCGAACCGATGCCGCGGGCCGCCTCGGCCGCGGCGGCCGCCCCAGGGCGGCGCGCCGGGCTCGGCCGACAGGAAGCTCGCGAACCAGAGGTAGAACTCCGGCACGCGCTCTTCCGGGACGGCGACCGTGACCTGCTTGTCGGCCATCAGGCCGTCTGCGTCTCGGTATCGGTCGCGGCGACCTCGTCGACACGGCGATGCGGGCCGCAGCGGTGTCCGCGGCCGTGGCCGCCGCGATGCCTGCGGGATCCCGCGAGGAAGCGCCCGTAGAACGCGTAGAACTCCGCCACACGATCCTCGGGAACCTCGATGGTGATCTGCTTGTCCTTCGATGTGGGCTCGGCGGGCATGTGCCGGCCCTCCTTTCGTTGCTTACGAAGACACATGGTATACAAGTAGATACTTAAGTACAAGGCAGCGAGCGCGACGCGACGCGGCCGGCGAGGCCGAGTTCCGCGGCGTCAGTCCTCTTCGGACTCGGACTCGGGCGACTCCCGCTCGGGAGCGCGCGCGATCACCGCCATGCGATCGCGGAAGTCCGGCGCCCACATCCGATCGGCAAGCCGCGCCGCCCGCGCGCCGCGCACGAGCACGCGCGCCAGCGCCGGCGAGTAGCCGCCCACGCGCTCGAGGTAGTAGCGGACGCTGAAGGCCTTCGGCGCGCTGGCGATCTCGACGACGGTCCAGCCGTGGCGCTCGAGCAGCGTGCGCAGCGAGCGGCGCGTGAAGAACTGCACGTGTGTCGGGATGACCGACCACCAGCGCGCGCGCAGCCCGCGCGCGACGACGCTGCCGGCATCCGGCAGCGCCATCCACGCGATCCCGCCCGCTCGCAGCAGCTCGGCCATCCGGTCCAGCGCCTCGCCGGGACGCGGCAGGTGCTCGATGACGTCGCCCATGACGATCGCGTCGTAGTGGCCGAGCGGCAGCTCGGTCGCGAAGAGATCGCCGGTGCGCACGTCGAGGCCCAGGCGGTCGCGAGCGTAGGCCGACGCGAACGCCGACGGCTCGATCCCGACGGCGTCCCAGCCGCGGTCGACGGCCTCGGACAGCAGGAAGCCGACCCAGCAGCCGAGGTCGAGCAGGGTGCGGTGGCGCGGTCCGCCGTTGTCGGGGATCGGCGCCGGCGCGAGGTGCGCCTCGATGCGCCGCAGCGCGCGGCGCGCCGTCTCGCGCTGGCCGGCCTCCTCGCTGACGTAGTCCTCCGACGCGGCGTCCGCATACGCGCTCTCGAGCACCGCGTCGGCCGGCATCGGATCGGTCTGGCGGTGACCGCATGCCGGACAGCGGACGATGTCGGCGAGCGCCGTTCCGAAGCGATCGGTGGTGGGGATCAGGCCGTCCGGGCCGGCGTCTCCGGCCACGTTGAGGTGGGGGACGAGGCCGCGGGCATCGCAGGCTGCACAGCGGGTCACGCGCCGCAGCCTACGGCCGAGTGGTCCGTACTGCAGACCCGCACCCGTGTGGGGGGCCGCCGATCACCGACCACGGACTTCGTCCGCGTGCCCGCGGCGTCCTCGCTCGGTCATGGGCCTGAGGCCCACTCCCTCACTGCGTCCTTGCCAGGCGGCGCCGGCAACCCCCCCAAACGGCCACGGGCCCACAGCACGAACCACACACTACGATCAGCGGCGTGGCCGACCGGCATCTGGGTTTGCTGAGCATCGTCGCGCCGATGCTCGACGAGGAGGGCACTGCGCAAGCGTTCTGCGATCGCGTGCGCTCGGCTCTCGACGGCCTGCCCTGGGAGCTCGTCGTCGTCGACGACGGATCCCAGGACAGGACGCCCGAGATCCTCGCCGCGGTCGCCCGTGCCGACGAGCGCGTGAAGGTCGTGTCGCTGTCGCGCAACTTCGGCCACCAGACGGCGATCACGGCCGGCCTGGACCATGCGGCGGGCGACGTCGTCGTGATGATCGACTCCGATCTGCAGGACCCGCCGGAGCTCGTCCCGACGATGCTCGAGCACTGGCGCGCCGGCTCGGACGTCGTCTACGCCACGCGCACCGACCGCGAGGGCGAGTCGCGCTTCAAGCTCAAGACCGCCGACTGGTTCTACCGCATCATGGGCCGCATCTCCGACGTCCCGCTGGCGGCGAACTCCGGCGACTTCCGGCTGCTGGACCGGCGTGCGCTCGACGCGCTGCTGATGATGCGCGAGCGCAACCGCTACCTGCGCGGGATGACGTCCTGGGTCGGCTTCACGCAGACCGCGCTGCCCTACCACCGCGAGGCGCGTCATGCCGGCCGCACGAAGTACCCGGTTCGCAGGATGATCCGCTTCGCGCTCGACGCGATCGCCTCGTTCTCGCACGCGCCGCTGCAGATCGCGACCGTCGCGGGCTTCGTCTGCGCGCTGCTCGCGTTCCTCGCGATCCCCGTCGCAATCGTCTTCAAGATCTTCGGCTCGTTCGTGCCGGGCGTCACGACGACGGTCGTCGCAGTGCTGCTGCTCGGCGGCATCCAGCTCATGGCGATCGGGATGATCGGCGAGTACGTGGGGCGCATCTACGACGAGGTCAAGCGGCGGCCGCTGTACGTCGTGCGCGAGCGGACCAACGTGGCCGCGGCCGAGGATGAGCGCGAGCGCACCCCGGTCTAGCCCGACCCGTCAGCGGGCGCTGACGGCGCTCGGAGCGATGATCTCGATCGCGGCGCTCGCCGCGGTCGTCGTCTGGGCGGCGCATCAGGAGCCGCCGGCGCTGCCGAGCGCGCCCGGCCCGCTCGCCGAGTTCGGCGGTGCGATCGCGTTCTACCTCGCGGGCTGCGCCGTGCGCGCCGAGCGCTGGTACGAGCTGTTGCGCTACAACGGCGCGCTGCCGCGGCGCCGTGACGCCTACGGGCTGCTCGCCGTCGCGAACTTCGGCAACAACGTGCTGCCGGCGCGCGCGGGCGACGCGCTGCGCGTCCTGCTCATCGCGCCGCGCGCCCGCACCGACGCGCGCACGGTAATCGGCACGATCGTCGCCGAGCGCGTGCTCGACGTCGTCGTATTGGTCGGGCTCTTCGTCGTGCTCGCCTACGGCGTGCTCGGCGGCATCGACGTGCCGTCGGCCGGCCGGCTCGTGTTCGCGGCGCTGCTCGTGGCGGTGCTGATCGCCGCCGCGGCGGCCGCCGCCTGGGTCCTGCATCGCCGCGGCCACCTGCGGCGCGTGATCGCGTTCGTCGCGCCGATGGGCGAGGCGACGCGGCGGCTGCGCTCCAACCACGGCATGCAGCTGCTGGGGATCACGTTCGTCGTGTGGGCACTGGAGTGGATCGGCTGGTGGCTGGCGGCGCACGCCGCGGGCCTGGACGTCGAGTTGCTCGAGGTCGGCTACCTCATGGGCCTGGCGTCGGTCTTCGCGCTCGTCCCGAGCGGACCCGGCTACGTCGGCACGTTCGACGCGGCGGTCGTCTTCGGCGTCCGCGCGCTCGGCCGCACGGGCGCGCAGGCCCTGTCCTACGTGCTGCTGCTGCGCTTCGTCGTGACGGTGCCGATCACGCTCATCGGGCTCGTCGTGCTCGTCGCGGGCTATGGCGGCATCGGGCGGGTCCGCGCGCTGGTGCGGGCATGACAGCGCGTCATTGCTCGACGATGGCTGGCCGGAACACAAGAGGCGGCTGCTCGCGATGACAGCGCGTCATTGCTCGACGGTGGCCGATGTCGACCCGGAAGGCGGCTGCTCGCGATGAGGGTCGCGGTCCTCGGCGCGGGCGTCGCCGGCCTCGTCTGCGCGTACCGACTGGCGCAGGAGGGCCACGTCTGCGATGTCTACGAGCGCTGGCCCGGGCTCGGCGGCCAGGCGGCGACGCTCGACGTCGGCGGCGGCGACCTGCTCGAGCGCTACTACCACCACCTCTTCACGAGCGACCGCCACATGGTCGCGCTCTACGAGGAGCTTGGCATGGATGGCGAGCTCGAGTGGCACCCGTCGTCGATGGCGTTCTTCCTCGACGGCCGCCAGTGGGCGTTCAACGGGCCGCTGGACCTGCTGCGCTTCGGCCCGCTGTCGCCGCCCGCGCGCCTGCGGATGGGGCTCGCCGTGCTGCTGCTGCAAAAGCGGGCCAAGCACGTCGAGTCGTTCGAGTCGATCACGGCGCGCGCGTGGATCGAGAAGCGGATGGGCCGCGGGCCCTGGCGCAAGGTCTGGGGGCCGCTGCTGCGCGGCAAGTTCGGCGAGCGCGCCGAGGACATCTCGATGGCGTGGCTGTGGAGCAAGCTCACGCTGCGCCGCCAGCTCGAGGGCGACGAGGCGCGTCAGGAGCAGCTCGGCTACCCGTCGCACTCCTGGGAGCTGCTGTTCGACGCGCTGCGCGATGCGATCGTCGGTGCCGGCGGGCGCGTGCTGATCGACCGTCCGGCCGCGGCGCTGCGGCGCGACGGCGACTGTGGGCTGTTCGTCAGCGCGGGCGCGGCCGGCTCGTTTCGCGCCGGCCATGACCCGCGCGGGTTCGAGCGCGGGGGGGGCGCCGGGGAGCGCTACGACGCGGTCGTCGCGACCGTCCCGAGCGATGTCTTCACCGCGCTGCTCGACGACGACCTCGCGGCGGCGGTCGGGCCCGACTACCTCGGCCGGCTGCACGCCACCGAGTACCACACGGCGCTCTGCCTGCTGCTCGAGCTCGACCGCCGCTTCTCGCCGTTCTACTGGACGAACATCGCCGACCCCGAGCTGCCGTTCGTCGGCCTCGTGGAGCACACGAACCTCATCTCGCCCGAGCGCTACGGCGGGCGGCGCTTCCTCTACGTCGCCAACTACCTCGCCCCGGGCGACCCGCTGCTGTCGCTCGATCCCGACGAGTTGCTGGCGGCCTACCTGTCCGGCCTGCGCAAGGTGCAGCCGGACTTCTCGGAGGACTGGATCCGCGCGCGCTGGCTGCACCGCGAGCCCGCCGCGCAGCCGATCGTCACCGTCGGCTACCACCGCCGGATCCCGCCACTGCAAACCGGTGTACCGGGGCTCGTGCTCGCGAACACGACGCAGATCTATCCCGAGGACCGCGGCACGAACTACAGCGTGCGCCTGGGGACCGACGCGGCTCGTGCGCTGCTGCACGGCAATTGAGCGCCGGGTAGAAGAAGTTCTCGTTCTCGGCCGTTGTCTCTGTGGCACACTTGGGGCTCAACAGGGGGCCAAACCACAACGCAGGGGACATTCGCCTATGGATGCCTTCGTATTACCACTCGTCGTCTTCACCGGGTTTCTGATGTGGCTCCTGGTGGCGATGATCCGGGGCTCGTTCGAGGATGCCTATCCGTTACGAGCCGGGGTCACATGGGCGATTTCCTGCCCGGCCGCGGGGCTGCTGTTCGGCGTCGGCCTCGCACCGCTCGCGTTCGTGGTCGGGACGGTGAGCATGCTCGCGCTTGGATCGCTCGGATACTGGTTCCTGGCGACCGAGGCCGACAACGACACCGGCAACGACGCCGAGGCGCCGGTCGAGCCCGATCCGGGCCCGAGCGACGACACCGCGCTGGAGATTCCGAAGTGGGCGCAGCGGGCTGAGCCCGAGTCCAAGCCCGCGGTCGACTGGGACGCGTTCGACCGTGTCCGCAAGCAGTGGGAGCTCCCGGTCCCGGCGACGGAACCGGTCCCGGCGACGGAACCGGTCCCGGCGACGGAGCCGGAGCGCGAGCTCCAGCCCGCCGACCGCTGACGCATCGTCTCGCACGGCGCGCGGCAGGGTTCGCGCGCCGTGCGAAGCTGCGCTCGTCGCGACCGGCTGACGACGGTCGCGCCGAAGCGCGAGCTGCTACCCGCCGGCGTCGGAGTACACCCGCCACGTCGCCCGCGCGGCATCGGGCCAGCTCCAGGCCGGCGGCGCGGGTGCCGGGCGCGTCGCCGCCGCGCCCGCCGCCAGCAGGCCCGCGAGGTCACCGGCCTCGACGAACGTCGCGCGGTCGCCGAGCACCTCGCGCAGGACCGGGATGTCGGTCGCGACGACCGGTGTGCCGCATGCGAGCGCCTCGACCGTCGGCAGTCCGAAGCCCTCGTCGTCGGACGGAAAGACGAGCGCGCGCGCGCCGGAGTAGATCGCCGCGAGGTCGTCGTCGGGGACGCGCCCGGTGAGCGTCACGCCGGGCAGCTCGTGCGCCCACGGCTTCGTCGCTCCGACGAGCACGAGCGGCAGCTCGCGCGGCGTGCGCGCCAGCGCGCCGACGCGCTTGCGCGGATCGGGCGTCTGCAGGCCGCCGACCCACAGCAGGTACTCGCCGGGGAGCCCGTAGCGCCGGCGTGCGGCGGCGATCGCTTCGGCGCCGCGCTCGCGCATCGCGGGCGCCGGCGCCTCGTGGATGACGACGATCCGCTCGCGGTCGATGCCGAGGTGCTCGGTCACCTCGCCCGCGACGACCGCCGTCGGCACGATCAGGCGCGAGGAGCGCTCGACGGCGAGGTAGCGCATGCGAAACCGGATCCCGGTGCGCAGGTACTCGCTCGGGCGCTTGAGCGGCACGACGTCGTGCAGCGTCACGACCTGCGGGCACGGCGGGCGCAGCAGCGCGCCGTCGATCCAGGGCGCGTGGAAGACGCCGCCGCGCGGCGGGCGGTTCGTCTCGACGATCTCGTCGCCCTCGGCGGCGGTCTCGCGCAGCGCCTGCAGCAGGCAGCTCGCGTAGCGGCCGATTCCGCGCGGGTCGTCCGCCGGGCGGCTGTCGAAGGCGACCCTCATGTCAGCGGCCCGCGGCGGCGAGCAGGATCGCCTCGACGCGGTCGGCGTACGCGTCGGCGCCGAAGCGCTGCGCGCGCTCGCGGGCGGCCGCGCCCATCCGCGCCCGCGCGGCGAGCACCTCGAGCACGGCCGCGGCGAGCTCGTCGGGACGGCCGGGCGTCACGAGCCGTCCGGTCACGCCGTCGGCGACGACCTCGGCGAGGCCGCCGACGCGCGTCGCCACGACCGGCGTCCCGGCCGCCATCGCCTCGGCGAGCACGGTGCCGAACGGCTCCTGGCGCGAGGGCGCGACGAGCACGTCGAGGTGGCGCATGACCGCGGCCCCGTCCGGCACCCAGGCAATGTGCTCGATGCCCTCGGCCTCTCGCACGAGCGCCGCGTAGTCGGGCGCGCTGTCGTAGGGGTCGTCGCCGACGAGGACGATCCGCGCGCCCGGTTCGCCGGCGCGGATCGTGGCGGCCGCGCGCACGAGGTCGAGCGGGCCCTTGCGCGGCTCGATGCGCCCGACGAAGCCGACGACCGGTCCGTCGCCGGGCGGCCACGGCGCGGGCGCGTCGGGGACGTCGAGCTCCACGGGGCAGTAGACGACGTGGGCGTTCAGGCCCGGAAGGCGGTCGGCGACGGCGCCGGAGTCGGCGAGCACCGCGTCCGCGTGCGACCAGAAGCGCGGCACGCGGTCGACGATGTCGTGCACGTGCAGCACGCTGCGACGGCCCATGAGGGCCGGCAGCAGGCGGCCGCTGACGGTGCCGTTGAGATAGACGAGATCGTGGCCGGCGGCGAGCCTGCGGGCACGCGGAAAGCTCGCTGCGGCGCGCGCGCCGGCGCCGCGCTCGAGGCCGCCGAGCGCGAGCCGCACGACCGGCAGCCCGGCGTCGTCGAGCGGCCCGGCGGCGGGCGTGGCCAGCGTCAGCACGTGACCGCGCGCGAGCAGCCGCTTCGCGAGCCGCAGCAGCCCGATCTCCGCGCCGCCCGGGTGGGCGACGGCGCACACAGCGAGGATCCGCACGGCGCGATCCTCGCACGGCGGGCCGGTGCGAGACTTCAGCGACGTGGTGAGCGCGCTGCACGATGCAATCTGGGACGCCGTGCCCGCCGATGCGGCGCCCGAGCGCTTCGCACCGCGGCGGGCCTTCCTGCTCGCCCGCGTCGCGCCCGGCGACACGGTGCTCGACCTCGGCTGCGGCGCGGGCGAGTTCAGCGCCGCGCTGCGCGACGCGGGCGCGCATCCGATCGGCGTCGACGTGGCGGAGGAGGCGCTGCGCCGGGCGGCCGAGCGCGTGCCGGGCCTCGACCTGCGGCATTGGCGCGACGGCGAGCCGCTGCCGCTCGACGACGCGAGCGTCGACACGGTCTGGGCGGGTGAGGTCATCGAGCACGTCGTCGACGTCGCGCCGTGGCTGTCGGAGCTGCGCCGGGTACTGCGCCCGCGCGGCACGCTGCTGCTGACGACGCCGCACCACGGTCCGCTGACGCTGCTGGGGCTCGCGTTCAGCCGGCGGCGCTTCGCCGCGCACTTCGAGCCGCGCTCGGACCACGTGCGGTTCTTCTCGCCGCGCACGCTGCGCGCGCTGCTCGACGACCTCGGCTTCGACGTCGAGCAGCTGCGCGTCAGCCGTTCCACGATCCTCGCCTGTGCGATCCGCGCGTAGCAGTGCATATGCGCGTCCTGCTCGACATGACGTACGCGCTGCGCGGACCCAGCGGCACCGGGATCTACCTCGATCGCCTGAGCGCGGCGCTGAAGGCCGAGGGCGTCGACGTCATCGAGGCCGCCGACGAGCGCCGGCCGGCGCCGGCCGGTGGCGGCGCCGGCAGCGCGCGCAACCTCGCGCGCGACGCGTGGTGGACGCAGGTCGCGCTGCCGCGCCGGGCGCGCGCGGCCCGCGCCGACGTGCTGCACCATCCGCTGCCGGTGCTCGCGCGCCGCGCGCCGTGCCCGCAGGTCGTCACGATTCACGACCTCGCCTTCGAGCGCCTGCCCGACCTCTTCGCGCCCGCGTTCCGGCGCTGGGCGTCGGTCGTACACCGGCGCGCGGCATGCGCGGCGGACGCCGTCGTCTGCGTCTCGCAGACGACGCGCCGCGACGCGATGGCGCGATGGGGCCTGGAGTCCACGCGGATCGTCGTCGCCGCCCACGGCCCCGGCCAGGAGCCCAATCCCGGCACGGTCCGCGCCGAGCACTTCCTCTACGTCGGCGACGACGAGCCGCGCAAGAACCTCGCGCTGCTGCTCGAGGCGCACGCGCGCTACCGCCGGCAGGCCGGTGCGGGTGCGCTGGACCTCGTCCTCGCCGGGCGCGCGACGGCGGCGCAGGACGGCGTGCGCAGCGAGCCCGCGCCGGACCTCGCGACGCTGCTCGGCGGTACTGCCGCGCTCGTGCACCCGGCGCTGCACGAGGGCTTCGGCCTGACGCCGCTGGAGGCGATGCACGCGGGGGTTGTCGTCATCGCCGCGCGCTCGCCCGGGCTCGCCGAGACGTGCGCCGACGCGGCCCTCTACGTCGATCCCTACGACGCCGGCGGCCTCGCGCACGAGCTCGCGCGGATCGCCGCCGACCCCACCCTGCGGGCTGCGCTCGCGGCGCGCGGCCGCGAGCGCGCGGCGGCGTTCTCCTGGCGGGCGTCAGCGCGTGCCCACATCGAGGCCTATACATTGGCTCGGGATGGCTGAATCCGCGATCGCCACCGCCGTGCCCCACCGATGAAGGTGGCGATCCTCGGCACCCGCGGCATCCCCGCTTCGTACAGCGGCTTCGAGACGGCCGCCGAGCAGCTCGCGAGCCGCCTGACCGAGCGCGGCCACGAGGTGATCGTCTACTGCCGCCCGCACGTCGTCGACCGGCGCCTGAAGGAGCACAAGGGCGCGCGGCTCGTGCATGTCCCGGCGGTGCGCAACAAGTACCTCGACACGTTCACGCACACGTTTCTGTCCTCGCTGCACGCCGCGCGGCGGCTGCGTCCCGACGTGGCGCTGTTCTTCATCGCCGGCAACAGCCCGATGTGCCTCGTCACGCGCGGCGCCGGGATCCCGACGGTGATCAACGTCGACGGGCTGGACTCCGACCGCTCCAAGTGGCCCGCGCTCGCGAAGGCCTACCTGCGCTTCGCCGAGCGCAACGCGCCGCGCTGGTCGGACACGGCGATCACCGACTCGCACGCGGTCGCCGAGATCTTCGAGCAGCGCTACGGCCAGCGCATCGGCGTCGTTCCCTACGGCGTCGAGGATCCCGGCCACGAGGGCACCGAGACGCTCGACCGGCTCGGCCTGCAGCCGCGCAAGTACGTGCTGTTCGTCGGCCGCCTCGAGCCCGAGAACAACCCGCACGTGCTCGTCGAGGCGTTCAGCCACATCTCGGGCGAGCGGGCGAAGGGCATGAAGCTCGTCGTCGTCGGCGGCGCGCCGTATGCGCACGACTACATCAAGCAGGTCCAGCGCGCCGGCGACCCACGCGTCCTATTCCCCGGATACGTCTTCGGCCGCGGCTACTGGGAGCTGCAGCGCCACGCATACGTCTTCTGTGCGCCGACGGAGGTCGGCGGCACGCACCCCGTCATCCTCGAGGCGCTCGCCGCCGGCAACTGCGTGCTCGTCAACGACCACGCGCCGAACGTCGAGACCGTCGGCGACGCCGGGCTGACGTTCTCGGGCAAGGAGGGCGTGCCGTCGCTCACGACGCAGCTCGAGCGCCTCTTCGACGAGCCCGAGCTCGTCGAGCACTACCGAGCGCGGGCCCGCGAGCGCGCGCGCCGCTACTCGTGGGATGCCGTCACCGACGAGTACGAGCAGCTGCTCGTCAGCGTGCGCCAGATGGGCGGCCCGGGCGCGCTGCCGGCGGAGCTCGTCGACGGCGTGGCGGCCCCGCTCGCCGGCTGAGCGCGCCTGCCAACCCGAAGAGAGGTCGTCTCGTGCGCGCGCGGGAGGCTGGGGTTGAGGCCGTCCGGGTTCGGTGTGAGAGGCCGGGCCCCGCTGGTGACGTTCTACCTCCGCTGGTCGGTTTATGCCGCCGCCGGGGCGAGGACGGCCGGGCACATCCGGAAGCGCTCGCGGTACGCGTCCCAGCTCCAGGTCTTCAGAAAGTCCTGAGCGGACTTACGCCCGTTCTCGTACAGCTCGTTCTGTTCGGCTGGCGTGATCCCGAAGTCGACGATCCCGATCTTCTTCGTCTCGACCTCGATGGAACGCGCAGCGATCCACGGCTTGGCGAGCTGCGTCTGGTCATGGCCGACGATCATCGTCGTGACGATCGACTGCGTGAATCCCACCGGCCCATGCTTGAGCAGCCCGAGCACCGGGAACAGATCCGCGTTGCCGGCCGGGAGATCCGGGACGAGCGTCACGCCGAACGTCGGCCAGCGCGGGGGCGCCGCGTCGGTGCGGTCGAAGGCATCGATCGGGAAGTTCGACAGGACGCCGCCGTCGACGATCGTCGACGGAGAGCCGTGATAGGGGATCGTGACCGGCCGGAAGAAGAACGGGATCGAGATCGAGGCGCGTACCGCGTCGCAGACGAGCTGCTCGTCGGCTTTCAGGCCGTAGCGCTCGTAGTCCCATGGCAGACGGATGAGCTCGCCGCGGGTGACGTCGGTCGCCATGACGACGAGCTTGTAGGACTCGTTCGGCGCGAGCGTGCCGTCCTTGTCGTGAATCTTCAGGTCGGCAAAGGTGTGGACGTCCTTCTTCGCGAGCTCGTCCTTGATCCACTCACGTGCCTCGTCGCCCTCGAAGATCCCGTTCTCCCGCAGGACCGACAGGCCCGGGCCGACGACCGGGAGCTTGTTCAGCATGCCTCCGTCCCGGAAGCGGTGGAAGTCCAGCGACGACATCACGTCGCGCACATCGGGCGCGGACATGCCGGCTGCTGCGAATGCGCCAACGATCGCCCCGGCCGAGGTGCCGGCGACGCGCTGGAATTCGTAGCCGTGCTCCTCGAGTACCGCCAGCGCACCGATGTGCCCGATGCCCTTCACGCCTCCGCCGGCCAGCACGAGGTCGGCCGGCAGCTTCGATCCGTTCTTTGTCATGACGATCCTCTCGGGCGGGCTTGGACGAGTTCCTCGACATCACGCTCGCGCGCCGTGCGGTATCCGGCCGGCGGCGTGTTGGCGTGTGAGGGGCTCCACCGCTGCGCCCGGGTCACAGCCACCGTCCCACACGTTCACCGGCAGCGTCAACCCCCCACACGGGGGCGAGTTGACGGTAACATCCGCGCCACCTTGTGTGAGTACGAGACGCCGATCCGCTCGTGGGTGCGCTACCTGGCGAGCCTGGCGCCGGCCGTCGCCTCGCTCAGCGGACGACGGTGACCGTCACGGGCCGGCTCGCGAGCGGGCGCCCGCCGTTTGACCACAGAATCCGCACGGAGCCGGTGCGCGTCACGGTCAGACGCTTCTCGAAGTAGTGCTGCGGGCCGGCGACCGCGACCCGTGCGCGTGTCTGCCAGCGCTTGGCGCCGCGCGGGCTGAACTGGACCTGGATCTTCGGGCTGGACGTGGCCTGCGCCGGGCGCAGCATCCCGAACACCGTCGTCACGCGGAGGCGCCGCAGCCTCGTCTTGGTGAGGTGGATCGGCGTGATGTAGGCCTTGTAGGACGGCTTGCGCGGCCCGCCGAGCAGCTGCAGCCCGCTCTGGAACGTGCGCCATTTCAGGTTCGGCTGCGTCTCGTTCGGGTCCGGTGCGTCATCGACGAGCAGGAACTGGCTCACCGAGCGCACGTCGGGGTTCTTGTAGGCGATGTACTCGGCCTCGTTGATCCACGCGGCCTGGCGGTTGAAGCTGACGCCGATCGGGTCGGGCTTGGTCTGGTAGCCGTACTCCGTGAGGTACAGCGGCACGCCGCGCTTGGACTGCATCTTCTGGCCGTAGCGCTGGTAGATGCGCGTCAGCTCGTGGCTCAGCCTGCCCAGGTCGGACATCGACACCCAGTCCTGCCACTTGGAGGAGCGTCCCGGCGGGGTCAGCAGCGCGTACGGGTGATGCGCGTAGCCGGTCGCGTGGAACAGCGCCGGGTTCTGGGCGACGAACGTGGGGATGTCGCCGGGGCAGTCGCGGACGTGGGCCTCGCCGCCCTTGAGCAGGTTGAGGTTGTTGTCGAGGCAGTACAGGCGGCGGATGAACTTCAGCGCGTCGATCGACCGCGACAGGCCCTTGTCGGTCTGCGTGCCCTGCGGCGCCGTCTCGCCGACGAGGATCGTGTCCGTGCCGTGGCCGCTGTCGGCGAGGTTCTGCCACGCGGCCGCGAGCAGCTTGCGATAGCTCGACGGCGCGGCTTCGACCTGCTTCTTGGGGTTGCGCGGGTCCGGGCCCCATTGCGGCGTCAGCCAGCCGGCCTGGTTGGGCTCGTTCCAGATCGACCAGTAGTCGACCCGCGGCAGGCCGTTGTACGTGCCGCTGTAGCGCGTGCCGACGGCGCGCACGAACTGGCCGAACTCGTCGGGATTGGGACCGAACGTCTCCTGCAGCTCGGGGCGGGGAGACTCAGACGCGGCCCAGCGCGGCACCGGCGACGTGAGGTTCAGGTTCACGAGGATCCCGCGTGCCAGGGCGGCCTGGATCAAGCGGTCGTAGGGGGCCCAGTTCTCGGCCGGGTACTGGGCCGGGTCGGTCGCGTCGAAGCTCGGCTTCTGCGGCTTGTCGTTCGCCGGCGCGACGAAGGCCCAGAAGACCGACACGCGGATGCGGTCGACGCCGAAGGACTGCAGCGTGTCGAGCGTCGACGTCATCTGCTCCGGCGTCCCGTAGACGAGCATCGGGTCGTCTTGGAACATCGACTCCTGCGTGGTGGACGCGAGCGCGAGCGAGGGGAGGGCCGCCAGCACGAGGATGGCGGCGATGAGCGGGCGAAGTGGTTTCACGGTCGTGTGATCTGGCGTTGCGCTGCAAGGAACACAGCAACCGCGTCAGAAGAGCGCGGATCGAGGTACAGCGCCGGCCGGATCGCCGTCAGCGCGACCTTGGGCCGCTTGAGCGTATGCAACTCAAAGCCGGCAAGTCGCACCCACGGGTCGGGATTGGATGGCTGCAGGCGCACTGCCTGCTCCAACGCACGGCGCGCCGCGGAATTGCGCCCGGCCGCGGATTCGATCGTCCAGAGGGCGTACAGGGGGTCGAGCGACAGGGGGTTGATGTCGCGTGCCTGCTGCGCCTGCGCTCGCGCGGCGTCGGCATCGCCCGTGTCCAGCGTGTCCAGCGCGTTCTGCGCGATCGTGTCCGCGCGCATCGGCTGCCACACCGTCCACGCCGTCGCGAGCACGACGAGCGCCGCGGCCGCCGCACAGATGGCGCGCGGGCGCTCGCGCAGCGCGCCGCGCAGGCGCGCGGCGATGCCGGGTCCGGTGGCGGAGCGAGTCGGCGCCTGCTCGCGGTCGCCGAGCGGGCCGCGTCCGGCGACCCAGCCCGCGGCGAGCAGCGCGACGACGGCATTGGCGGGCACGAACCAGGTCCAGTCGACGAACGAGTGGACGCCGAAGACGATCACGACCGCGACCAGCGTCAGCAGCCCGATCCGCTCGGGCGTCAACGGCCGGCCGCGGTCGCGGCGCCGCAGGCCCGTCGCGCGGGCGGCGCTCGCCAGCCACGCGGCGAGCAGCGCGAGGCTCACGGCCAGCCCGGCGAGGCCGAGGTCGGCGAGCGTCTGCACGACGTAGCCGTGCGCGTGGCGCACCGCCGGGTCGGCGCTGCGGTAGCGCTTGCGGACGATCGCGTAGCCGCCCGCGCCGACGCCGGCGCCGGGGTTGTCCACGAAGATCCGCAACGCCTCGTCCCAGTAGCGCGCGCGCACGCTGCCGGCGGCGGTCAGCCGGCTGTTGTCGTTGCGCGGAAGCGGCGCCGACGCGTCGGTGAGCTGATGCCAGCGCGCCGAGATCGAGCCCGACAGCCCGCGATCGCCGAGCGACAGCACGACGAGCGCGCCGGCCGGGATCAGCGCGAGGGCGACGAGCAACGCGACGCCGGCGCGGTCGCGCATGAGCGGGCTGGGCGCCCGCGCCGCGCGCGCGAAGCCGACGCCGAGGCCGAGCAGCGCCAGCAGGCCGAGCATCGCGAGCACCAGCAGCCCGAGCTGCAGGCCGGCCTGGTTGCGCAGGTCGACCGGCACGCGGTCGTCGGTCAGTGCGTTCTGCCCGAAGGCCCAGGCGGCGATCAGCCCGCCGCCCCCGACGCCGGCGATCAGCACCGCCGCGGCGCGCAGGCGCCGCGGCACGGTCACGATCCAGAACGCGGCGCCGATCGCAGCCGCCAGCACGGCGCCGCGCGAGTAGGCGAGCAGCATCGTCAGCACGAGCAGCCCGAGCGCCGGATAGGCGAGCGCGTTGAGCGCCTGGTGCCCGGCCCGCCGGGTGCCGAGCCACAGGCAGCCCGGCACGCCGAGCGCCGCCGCGAGGCCGACGCTGTTCCAGTAGCCGAACGGCTCGCGCAGGCGGGCGTAGACCTCGTCGGGGTTCAGCGCGCCGGGGAAGACCTTCGTCAGGAGGGCGTACGCGCTGATCGCCACCGCCGCCAGCGTGATCGCGCCGACGACCGCGCTCCAGCGGCCCGGCACGCTGTGCGCGAGCGCGACGGCGGCCGCGAACACCGCGCAGTACGCGAGCGTGCGGTTCGTCTCAAGCCAAGCCTCCGACGGGCTCGCGGCCCAGGTGATCGACAGCGCGGTCAGCACCGCGAGCGCGAGCAGCAGCGCGAGCGGGCCGGTCCCCCAGAGCCGCTCGCGGCGCGGCGCGAGCAGTACGGCGCCGGAGACGGCGACACCGCCGCCGAGGATGAGCCCGAGCTCGGCCGGCGTGGTGCGGCTGACCCGCAGCCCGCCGTCGGCGACGAATGCGACAGCGCAGATGATCGCCGCCAGGCCCGCCGTGAGCAGCGTGTGCACGGCGGGGGTGGGAACGCTCAGCGCGCCGACCCGGCCGTGGTTCTCAAGCGCGGCGTGCGTGGACAAGACGTCGGACGCGAAGGCCGGCGACCGCGAGCGCTCCGGCGAGCAGCAGCACGAGCAGGACGGCGAGCGGCGCCGGCAGATCGGAGACCTGGCTCACGCCGGGGACGGTTCCCACCCTGGCCGGATCGACGGTCGCGTCGTCGAGCGCGACAGGCCTGCTGCGCGTCGTGCGCGCCAGCTCGACGGCTTGGCGCTCGCGCTCGCTGGCCGAGCTCAGCTGCTCGGCCGCTGGAGCGCTGCCGATCGCGCCGGCGCCGCCGCCCGTGTTCGATCCGCCACCGGCCCCGTTGGCGTCGTTGCGGTCGTTCTTCTTGCCCGCCGCGAGCGCAGCCTGCTGGGCGCGGAGGATCACGTCGCGGCAGTTGCCGTACTGGTCGGCGTCGGCGGCGAGCTCCCGCAGCGCGGCGCGGTACTCCTTCTGCGTGTACGTCTTGGACATGACCTCGTCGTCGGTGCAGTCGCGGATGACGTCCTTGCCGGAGGCGAGCGCGGCCGCGGTCGGGACGAGCAGGGCGAGGGCCGTGGCGAGAACGAGACGTCGGCGCATCATGCGGTCACCGTAGCGAGCCGATCGCGCTCTCGAAGCCGGCGGCCCAGGCCTCGAACGTGTAGGCGGCGACGTCGCGGCGGGCGTTGGCGCCGAGCTCGGCGCGCAGCTGCGGATCGTCGTGCAGGCGCCGCAGGGCGCCGGCCAGCGCCTGCGCGTCGCCGGCGGGCACGACGAAGCCGTTGCGCTCGTGGCGGACGAGCCCGCCGGCGACCGCACCGACCTCTTCGCTTGCGATCACGGCTGTCGACTGGTTCATGGCCTCGTTGGCGACGAGTCCCCAGGGCTCGCGGAAGCTGCGCGTTCGAAGGGACGGTATGACGCAAACGTCCGCGGCCGCCAGGAAGTTGCGGACCTCCTCGGCCGGCTGCGGGCCGACGAACACCACCGCGCCGCCGGCGGGGTTCCGAGCGGGCCCGGTTCCCGCACCGACGAGGACGAGCGCGGCGGCCGATGCTCCTAGACCTGACTCGCGCCAGGCGTCGAGAAGCACCGTTGCGCCTTTTGCCCGGCTTGGCCGTCCGAGAAACACGGCGAGGAACGAAACTGTTCGCCTGGGGCTGAGGGGAACGCCCCAGAACGCGTTGTCGACGGCCTGCGGAGCGATGTGGATGTTGCGTGCCCCCCGCGCCTTCGCGAACGCGGCGACGTGCGGGCCGTAGGCCACGACGGCGTCCGACCAGCGGTACAGCGCGGCCATCAGCGGCGCGCCCGCCACGACGTGCGCCGGCGTGCGCGGATGCGCCCACAGCGCGCTCCACAGCACGAACGGCGTGCGCCCCGCGCGCGCCCCCAGCCACGCCGCGGGCAGGGCGACGCGGCCGGCCGTGCCGCAGACGACGGCGCGGTAGGCGCCCGAGGCGGCGAGCGCGCCGATCTCGCGCTGCGTGACGCAGCGGTGCGGCACGCCGGGATCGGCGACGCCCGCGGTCGCGTGGATCGAGCGACCGCCGAAGAGCCCAAGCTCGATCGGCAGCCGGCGGTGCAGCGCGGCGAACGCGCCGACGCGATCGGGCGGAACGTGGTTCGTGACGAACAGGACCGGCTTCACAGCGCCGCCTCGTAGGCCGCGACGGTGGCGGCGCCGCAGGCCGCCCACGAGAACGCTCGCTCGACGGTCGCGCGCGCGCGGTCGCCGGTCTCGCGCAGCGCGTCGGCGTCGCCCAGCAGGTCGCCGATGACGGTGGCCAGCGCCGTCGGATCGCCGGGCGGCACGAGCGTCAGCCCCCCGCCCGCCGACAGGATCTCGCGCGGGCCGGGCTCGCCCTCGGCGGCGATCGCCGGCAGCCAGCCGGCCATCGCCTCGACGTAGGCGACGCCGAACGCCTCGTCGGTCGACGGCATCGCGAACAGCGTCGCGCGGCGTGTCCGCGCGAGCGCCTCGTCGCCCGGCAGCTGGCCCGCGAGCTCGAGCGCGTCGGTGACGCCGAGCTCGGCCGCGAGCGCGCGCAGCCGGCCGACCTCGGGGCCGTCGCCGATCACGAGGTGGCGCAGCGCGGGATGACGGTCGCGCAGCAGCGCGACCGCGCGCAGCACGTCGGCGTGGCGCTTGCGGGCGTGCACGTGCCCCGTCGTGACGACCGTCGGCGCCGGATAGGGCGCCGCGCGCCGCTCCGGCAGATCCGTGCCGAGCCGCACGACGCGCGTCGCGCGCGCGCCGAGCACGCGGCAGCGCTGCTCGATCCCGGCGCTGTTGGCGATGACGAGCCGCGCGCGGCCGAGCGCCGCGCGGACGGCCTCGGCCCCGCGCCGCGAACCGGGCACCGTGTGGAAGACGTCGCCGCCGTGAACGGAGACGACGAACGGCACGCGCAGGCCGGCGCGGCGGACGGCCTCGCCCGCCGGCACCGCGTTGTGTGCGTGGACGAGGTCATAGCGGAAGCTGCGCCGCAGCGCACGCAGGGCGACCGCCAGCGGCGGCGCCGCCCAGCGACCCCAGCGCCCGTAGCTGCGCGGCCGCGGCGGCGCGAGGAACGGGACGTACGTGACGTCGATGCCGTCGAGCGTCGCGCGCGGCGGCTGAGCGAGCGCCTTCGCCGCCGCGCGCGCCGCGCCCGCTGCGCTGCTGCGTGCCGCGGCAAGCGAGGGCAGCGGGCGATGCAGCACGAGCACGCGCACCTCGGCGCCGGCGTCGCGCGCGGCGATCGCCTGACGGTGCGCCCACAGGCCGAGCACCGGATCGGCGGCGCGGGGATAGAACTCCGCGACGATCGCGACCTTCATCGCGAGCGCCTGCCGCTCGGCCTCACGCCGGCGATCGCCACGCGGCGACGCCCCGTCATGCGATCCGCCGCGACCAGCGCGCCTGCGCCCGCGTGACGTACGGACGGCTTGCGAGGAACGCCTGCGCCTCGGCGACCGCGGCGGCGCGGTCGTAGCCGCCGCCGACAGGCGTCGTGTGCAGGATCGGCGTCGCGTCGACGATTCCCGCGCGCCAGCCGTGCTCCTGCGCGACCGCGCCCCAATGCGCATCCAGCCCCCAGCCCATGCGCAGGCCGGGAAACGGCAGCAGCACCGCGAACGCCGGCGCCGCGAACGCCGTGACGGGCCCGATCTCGACGAAGCGCGACTCGCGCACCGCGCCGCCGGGCAGGCGCCGCGTCGCCGCCCAGGCGGCGTGCGAGTGGCGGCGGTGCGCGGGCTGCGCGAGCAGCAGCCCGGCGTTCTCGGCGCAGAGCAGGAAGCGGTCCAGGAAGCGCGGCGCGAGCACGACGTCGTCGTCGACGACGAGCAGCCAGTCGTGGCCCTCCGGGGGATGCTGCGCCAGCAGCGCGTTGAGGTGCTCGAACTTGCCGCCCTCGCCCATGACCGCCGTATGCATCTCGACGGCGTGGCGGGTGCGGTGAAGCTCGGCGCGCAGCGCGCGCATCAGGCACCCGGGCCGCTCGACGCCGATCACGAGCACGTTACGCCGCGGCGGGCGCTCGCGCGCGGCGCGGTCGACGCGGCGCAGGCGCGGCCGGGCCTCGAGGTCGAGGAGCGTGTCGGCGGCCCGTAGCGCCGGGCGGCGCAGGCCCCGCACGGTGCCGCTCTCGCCGGAGAGGAAGTCCGGGTCGGCCGCGACGGGCGCGCCGGGCGCACCGGCGTTGAGTGCGGCGCGTGGCAGCGCCGCGCGCAGGCGTCCGAGCGAATGCGCCGCGAGCACGATCCCGTTGGGGCAGGCGTAGCGTACGGTGTGCGCGGCGCAGCCGGCGAGCACGCGCAGCTCACGCGGCAGCGACGGCGCGCGGCCCGTGAAGACGTCGAAGCGCCGACTCGACGCGCCGCGCCGGTAGGCGGCGGCGGCGAGCGCGCGCAGGCGCGCGTCGTCGCCGGCGCGGCGGTGGTCGAGCGCAGCGGCCGCGACGTAGCGGATCCGCCCGCCGGCCGCGAGCAGGCGGCCCTGCCACTCCTGCTCGTCGCCGTAGAGCTCGCGCGTCTCGTCGAAGTGCCCCGCGCGCCCGATCGCCGCGCGCCGCACAGTCATGTTCGCGCCCCAGGCATGGGGCACGTCACGGTCGTGCGGGCCATGGTCCTGCGTCGTGATCGGCGGGTCCTCGCGCCCGCAGGAGCGCAGGCGGTGATCCTCGAAGCGCGCGTGGATCGGGCCCGTCAGAACGCCGACGTCGGGCTCGGCCGCCGCGTCCGCGGCGAGCAGCGCGTGCAGCCATCCCGCGCGCACCTCGACGTCGTCGTCGACGAACACGAGCAGCTCCGCGGCGGCCGCGCCGATGCCCGTGTTGCGCGCCGCGTTCAGGCCGCGCGACGATTCGTGGGCGACGTAGCGCGCGCCGTGGCGTTGCGCGGCCGCGCGCGCGCGGTCGTCGGGGCCATCGTCGACGACGAGCACCTCGCAGCCCGCCGCTGCGGCCTGCGGCGCGATCGACGCGAGCGCGACCTCGAGGTAGTTCGCGCGCAGCCGCGTCGGCACGATGATGCTGGCCGTCGGGCCCATATCGCCGCTGAGTCTAGGTTTGGCCGGCGCGGCAGGCCGTGCGCCCGGTGATCAGGTGCCGGCTAGGGCCGCGGCGCGCGGCGCGCGGCGCTCGCATGGAACACCTCCGCGCCACGCCCCGCCTCGCCGGGCGACGCGATCCTTGAGGTTGTCTGAGCTTGTGCCAGATCGGGGGCGGCTGGGTTGCCTGTGGCCCCGGAGCCGGTCTGCGACCTGGTTCTGCATGGTTCTGCGCTTGCGTGGACACGGTCCCGCCGGCGCTGTCGGAGCTTGCCTTCGTCGGGGTGCTAGCGGGTGCTAGCAGGGGGCTAGCAATCGCTAGCACCTCCAGCAAAGAGCGTGTGCGCGCGGTGCCCGCGCGCGAGCATCGCGAGCCGCTGCGAGAACTCCCAGCGGGTTGCGCCGGCTCCCGGGCCCGTCGTTCGTCAGTGATGCCGTGGACCCGAACCGGCTAATCCAACGCCAGCTCCATCGTCTGCGTCTCACGCCGCAGCCGCTCGAGGCAGCGCGCGCGCGTCGGCCCGATCGACCCGAGGGGCATGTCCATCGCCGCGGCGATCTCCTCGTAGCTCGGCATCGGGTCGCTGACGAGCAGGCGCAGCAGCGCCTGATCGCGCGCGGGCAGGCGTGAGAACGCTTGCCAGAGGCCGCGGTCGCGCTCGGTCCGCAGCAGTTCGTCGTCCAACGGCCGCTCGCCCGACGCCGGCTCCGGAAGGTCCTCGCCCATGGGGATCTCACGGCCCGCGCCGCGCAGCACCCGCAACGCCTCGTGGCGCGCGGTGGTCGCGAGCCAGCCGCCGACCTTCGACGGGTCGTGCAGCCGGTCGATGTGCTCGGCGAGCCGCATCCACGTCGTCTGTGAGACCTCGGCCACGTCGGCGCTGCACAGCCGGTGATTGCGTGCGATCGCCCATACGAGATTGGAGAAGCGGGCGACGAGCGCGTCCCATGCGCCCTCGTCGCCTGTCGCCGCGGCTCGCACGAGCGGGCCGACGTCACTATCCGGATATCTGGCTGTCGTCAACATTTGCGCGCAGCTTCGCCAGCGCGCATTGACGCGACCCTGCGGAAACCTTGCGGTGGCCTCGCGGGCCTGCAACATTGGCTCCCCCAGCGGCGTCGAGCCGCTGCAGTCCTCAACGTTGTAGGGGCCGTGAAGAGGACACCATGAGCGCACCGCCGACCAACGACGTCATCGCCGCGACGCGCGCGCGAATCGCGCTGTCGGGAACGCTGCATGCTGAGATCGGGGGTCGCGAGATCGCCGCGGACCTGCCCGGGCGGCAGGGACGCGCGCTGTTCGCCTTCCTCGTCGTCAACCGCCACCGCTCGGTGAGCCGCGCCGAGCTGATCGACGTCCTCTGGCCGGGCGATCCGCCAGACGCGCCGGAGGCCGGCCTGAGCACCGTGCTCGCACGCGTGCGGCGCGCGGTCGGCGACGGCGTCATCGAGGGCCGCGGCGAGCTGCGAATCGTGCTCGACGCCGACACCGACGTCGACATCGAACTGGCCGAAGCCGCGGCCGAGGCCGCCGAGCGCGCGCTCGCGGGCGGCGACCCCCACGTCGCGCAGGCGTCGGCGGAGGCGGGGCTCGCGGTCATCGACCGCCCGCTGCTGCCGGGCATCGAGGGCGCATGGGTCGACAGCCTGCGTGGCGAGCTCGCCGCGCTCGAACCGGGGCTGCTCGAGATCGTCGCACGGGCCGCGCTCGCCATCGGCGACGGCGAGCATCTCGCGATTGCCGAGCGCGTCGCCCGCACGCTCGCCGAGCGTCACCCGTTCCGCGAGTCCGGCCACGCGCTGCTGATCGAGGTCCATGGCCGGCGTGGCAACGCCGCCGAGGCGACGCTCGCCTACGACCGCCTACGGGTGCTCCTGCGCGAGGAGCTCGGCACGGTGCCGTCGAGCGCCGTGTCGGCGCTGCACGACGAGCTCCTGCGCCACGGCCGGCTGTCCGCCGCAGGAGCCCCCGCCGCCGCCGCGCCGCCCACAGCGGCGCTCGGACCGCTGCCACTGCCGGTCATCGGCGGGGTCCCGGCGACGACGGCCTTCGTCGGGCGTGAGGAGCACCTCCAGCGCCTGCGGGCGCCATGGGCGGAGGCCAGCACGAGCCAGCGGCGGTTCGCACTGCTCGTCGGCGAGGCGGGCGTCGGTAAGACGCGCCTCGCGGCGCAGTTCGCGGCCGAGGTCCATGGCGCCGGGGCGGCGGTCCTCTACGGGCGCTGCGACGAGGAACCGCTGCGCTCCTACCAGCCGTTCATCGAGGCGCTGCGCCACGAGCTGCGTCACCGCGGCTGGAGGGCCGATGCCGGCGCGGCACGCGATCTCGAGGAGCTCGCCCGGATCTTGCCCGAGGCACGGCCGGCAGCGACCGCCGCGAGTACCCCGGCGCCGGTGCAGGACCGTGAAACCGAGCGCTACCGCCTCTTCGAGGCCGTCGCGAACCTCATCCGCCGCGCGGCCGAGCGAACGCCGCTGCTGCTCGTCATCGACGACCTGCACTGGGCCGACAAGCCGACGGTCCTGCTCCTGCGCCATCTGCTGCGCCATTCCGATCCCGCCCGCCTGATGGTGCTCGGCCTCGTTCGTGACG
>Ga0136617_10000189_pt1 | contig 47633 bp, 44 predicted proteins | sample AntDrymUQ3222106_2_FD_129672 | JGI IMG/M metagenome (GOLD analysis project Ga0136617, IMG submission 129672) | Polar desert sand microbial communities from Dry Valleys, Antarctica - metaG UQ322 (21.06) | ecosystem: Environmental > Terrestrial > Soil > Desert | place: Antarctica: Dry Valley... | reverse complement strand
TGTTACCTGGTTCTACAACTGGCACGTTCAAAACTGGGATTGGGCAAACGTTGGCACTCGAAGTTGGTGGGCAAACCTGCGTGGCGGGTTTACCTGGGATGACGACGCGTTCGGCGCCAATCAAGCGGCCCACCCCTACCACGGCAGCCTCTACTTCAACGCCGCACGCGGGAGTGGATACGACTTCTGGGGCTCCACGCCCTATGTAGCCGCGGGAAGCCTGAGTTGGGAGCTATTTACCGAGAACGTCCGTCCATCCCTTAATGATCTGATCAACACCACCCTGGGCGGTATCGCGCTGGGAGAGGTGTCCTATCGGATGAGCTCGCTTCTGAGCTCCGCCAAGGGGCCGGCGGCCGGCCGCCACATGGGAGCCTTTGCGCTCAGCCCCATTGCGCGGGCACAATCTCTGATTCATGGCAAGCACCGCGGTCACTCGTTCCAAACGCCAGAGTCCAGCTCGGCACGGCTAGCCGTCGGACAGCAAAGAGGGATTGGGCCCGCATCGGCAGGGGTGACGGGCTACCGACCGTTCGTGGGGTTCGCACTTCGATACGGAAGCGCCTTCGACGAGCAGTTCAGCCGCCCCTACGATGCCTTCGAGTTCAACCTGCACCTCAGTCCCTACGAGCACGTGGTGTTGACGCACGCCTCGGTCTCGGGGCTCCTGGCGCGACGGCATCTCGCCCGCGCCTCCCGGAGCCAGCTCCTGCTGGGCCTGTTCCAGCACTATGACTACGACGACCTCCCGCTTGCCAAGGCCAGCAGTCAAAGTCTGAGCGGAGCACTCCTGTACCGGCGGGCCTCGGGTTCGCGGACGGAGCTGGATCTCGGGCTGCACCTGGAGGTGGTACCTCTGGGGGCGGTCTCCTCGGAGCACGAGCTGATTCGCCGGCGAGACTACGATTTCGGGCCCGGCATCGGAGCCAGGTTCACCGGAGCGCTGCGGCACGGCGGGCGAGAGTTGATCCGGTTGGATGGCAGGACCGTCTGGATCCACAGCGTGTACGCAGCCGATGCCGACCACCTTACCACCACGGCTCGGCTGAGTGGGACCCTGCCAGTAATCCGTATGGTAAGCCTGGGCGGCGAGGTCAGCCTGACGGTTCGTCAGAGCTCCTACCAGACCCAGCCGCGCGTCGTCAGGCACCTTCCACAATTCATGGCTTATCTGATCTGGTCGCCTTCCTGAACCAGCCCTACGAACATTATCGGGGCGCCGGGATTCGAACCCGGGACCTCCTGCTCCCAAAGCAGGCGCGCTACCGGACTGCGCCACACCCCGTTCCGTGCCGGTGCAAGTTAACGGTAAGAAGTAAGAAGTAAGAGGGTGATTCAGGTGTAAAGATCTCGCTCACTCTGAGCGAAGCGAAGAACCTGCTCTTCTGGCCCGGAGATCTGGTGCGAAGCACCAGCACGACCGGAGTAGGTCCCTCGCTGCGCTCGGGATGAGGAGCTCAACAACACACCGCTTCTGACTTCTCACTTCTCACTTCTAACCTCTTACTCCTCACTTCTCACTTCTGAGCGTCTGCGCCAGCGCTCGCAGCGCGCGACCCCGGTGGCTCACTGAATCTTTCTCCTCACCGGTAGCTTCCCCGAATGTCTTGCCTATCTCGTCGCTGAAGAAGTAGGGATCGTACCCGAAACCACTGGTCCCTCGCGGGATGTCCAGAATTCGGCCGCTGCAGTCGCCCTGGCAGATTGTTGGTACGGCGCCGAACGATGGAAGGAAATACAACACGCTACGATAGCGCGCCAGCCGGCTCGAGACCGGCGCTCCGGCAAGACGTCGCAGCAGCTCGGCGTTGTTGGCTAAGTCAACCTCCTCCTCGGTACCGGAGGCGTTGGCCCACCGTTTGGATCGCACGCCCGGAGCCCCGCCGAGCGAGAACACCTCGAGACCGGAATCATCGGCGAATGTCGGCAGCGAGCTCAGGCGGACGAAGTACTCCGCTTTGTGACGCGCATTCGCCTCAAAGCTGTCGCCAACTTCGACCGGATCGCCCTCCGATGACTCCCGCAGCCAGATGTCATCGGGAAAGACAATTTCCAATCCTGAGCTCTTCAGAATGCGCCGGATCTCGCGTTGCTTGCCGGCACTTCGGGTGGCCGCCAACACCTTCACCGGCTGACCGCCTCGCTGTGCGGCAGCCGGCCGGCCACCAGGGCTTGGTGAACCGGCCGGCTATCGCGGGACATGGCTATAGTGCACAACCATACTTGATCTGTATCGGATTACCCTCGATCGCAACCCAGGCGCTCGACTGACTTCCGTTTACGTGCCTGACCCAAAAGTATCTGGGAGAGGCGCCGGTTGTCACCAGGTACGGTCCGAGCTTCGCGGTTACCGTGGAGATCGGGCCGCTCCGCATGACGGTGCCCGCTGCCGGGTTGTTCGACGAAGACTCCACTATATGAAAAAGGCTGCTGGATGGATTGGCGCCCGCAGTCCAGCTGACGTTGTAGGTGGCGTACGGCTTGCCGCCGGATGTGGTTGGCGTGCAGCTGTTCGCCCGGAAGGCAGAGGGCGGGTTCAAGCCCGCAGCCTGGCACGCAGCAGTGGAAAAGACAGTCAGGGTAAGCGCCTGGCTGTTGATCCCGTTCTTCTGATGCCAGATGTTCAGATCATAGGACGTGCCGCACTGAAGGCCGGTCAGCAGATAACTCGACTGTCCTGCGGGGAACCCAACACCACCATTGGTATTGGACCAGGCGCTCTGCCCGGTGATACGGTACTGGAGGAACGTGGTGGTGCCCGGGCTGGTATCGCCGTTGGTCCAGTTTATCGTCGCCGACGTCGCCGTTATCCCGGTGGCCGTGAGCGAGGTGGGGCGACCAGCTGGGGGCACGGCCTGAACCGTGATCGTCGGCGCGTTGCCCTTGAAGTCTCCCGCAATCTCGTAAGCGGTTGTCGATGGCCGCACCGTGACGGTTGCGGTGCCCGGGTTGTCGCCCCTCACCGTTCGCGATGGGTCCTGCCCACTCAGACTGATGATGGTTGTAGAGCTAGGGGTCCAGGTAAATGACATTCCTGTCGGACCTGGGCACGGCGCTGCCGTGCTACTCGCCATTCTCGAGAGAGATGCCATTCTCAGGCCGGAGCCCCCGGTACACTGCCCCCGTTCGAAGCCTAAGCCCGTGACCGTGAGAGTGGTCGTGCTACCGAGAGAGATAGTGCGCGAGGTCAGGCCGCTCAATCCCGTCATGATGTGCTTTCCGGTGCTGACCTGGCCGGCGGCTCGAATCTGGTACTTCCAGTGCAGGCTCTCCACTTCGTGCCGGCATACCGCCTCATTGGTCGCCTTCCCATTCGGCAGGTGGCGGGCGCAATGGTCGCTGAAGCCAACGATCCCTGATTTCTCCCAGGCGTCCTTGAAGCCATACACGTGGGAGAGCTCATGAAGAAAAACGTCATGGAAGGTGCCGCACGACCCGCTCGACATATTGATCGTCGTGGGCGTCGACGGAGGAGCCGGGAGCACCTGGCCGCAGTACAGAGAGCCGGTCGAAGCCAGGTTCACCCGTATGATGGGACTTCCCGAGCTCTCGCTGAGAAATGGCAGTCCATACTGCTGCGCACTCAACGCGTTGTTCCAATCGGCCATAGCAGCTCTGGCATCACCTATCAGTGTGCTCGGCAAAGCAGTGAGATTGATCCGGATGGTCTGCCCACAGCTCCAATAGTCCGTGAAGTTTGCCAGGAAGCGGCCACTGGCCTCGCTACAGGTTGGTGCAGCCGCAAACGCCGGACGGGGCACGTCGTCGTCTCGCTGTACCTCGACCGGATCTGAACTGCACGCCGCCGACGTGAGAGTGATCGCCAACGCGAGTGTCCGAGCTGCCCAGGACATATCCGCCTCCTTCAATGGACTGGATCAAACGGGTGGGCCCATCACCGACGGGTGCCGAGCCGCGGTTCTTTGACGGTCGAGAGTCGTGTATGGGTGCGCACTAAGATACGGCGGGCAGCACGATGCGCTAGGGGAAAGCGAGCGGGAACGCTCGTTTTGCGACAGAAAATACCAAAAACTGTCGCATAGCATGTGAGACCTACTCTGTTACCAGCCGAGTACCTGCCGCTGTGAACGGAAGAGAGCGGATACGCCTCGTTGGGCTAAATCGAGAATGGTCTCGAGCTGAGTCCGGGAGAACGTCCCGTGCTCTCCAGTTCCTTGCACCTCAACAAACTGGGCCGGCTCCAGCATTACGATGTTCGAGTCCACCCCGGCGTCCTTGTCTTCCACGTACGATAGATCGAGTCGAACCTCTCCTTCGATGATGCCGACAGACACTGCCGAGACCAGACGGCCGAAGGGAGATGGCCGACCGGTCTTTTCGGACAGCCAGGTGCACGCATCGGCAAGGGCGACACACCCGCCGGTTATGCCGGCGGTGCGGGTTCCGCCATCGGCCTGAAGCACGTCGCAGTCGATACGGATGGTGAACTCGCCAAACGCCATAGTGGCCATCGCGGCCCGGAGCGAACGACCGATCAGCCGCTGAATCTCCTGCGTCCGGCCGCCCGGGCCATTGCGCTCACGCGAGGTGCGTTCGAGGGTGGCGCGCGGGAGCATGGCGTACTCGGCGGTGACCCAGCCCTCGCCCGAGCCCTTCTTGAATCCGGGCACTCCGGGCTCCACGCTCGCGGTGCAGTGCACCAGGGTGCCGCCCATGCGGATGAGGCAGGAGCCTTCGGCGTATGGGTTGGCCCGCCGCTCGAGCACGAGGGGTCGGAGCTGATCGTTGGCGCGGCCGTCAGGACGGGGCACGAAGACGCTCCACGAGAGAGGAGGTTGAGAAGCCCTGCACCAGAGGAATCCGCACCACTTTGCCGCCACGCGATTCGATCCAGTCGGCACCCACGATTTTATCTCGGGAGTAATCCGCCCCCTTGACGAGAACGTCGGGCGCCAGATCCTTGACCAGCTCGAGCGGGGTTTCCCCGTCGAACAATACGACACAGTCGACCGCCGCCAACCCGGCCAGCACCCGGGCCCGGGCTGCTTCAGGCACGACCGGACGATCGGCTCCCTTGCTCAGACGGCGTACCGAGGCGTCGCTGTTGAGGCCCACGACCAGCGCGACCCCTTCTCGCCGGGCCGCCTCGAGCAACTCTACGTGGCCCGGGTGAATTAAATCGAAGACCCCGTTGGTAAACACTACGGGCCCGATCAAGCGGGTCCGCCAGATGATTGCCTCGCCGAGCCGCCGCACTTTCTCTGTCGTGCCGGTCATTCCACTCGGTCCCGCGAGGCCAACGACCCCGAGCGCCCGAAGAGGATCTTGAGTCCGGGCGGAGCCACGAACGTGGTTGCCATGACCATTAGGAGAACCGCCCCAAAGACCGCCTCGTTGAGCACACCAGCCCGGCGGCCGATATCGGCGAAAATGAGGCCCACCTCGCCCCGCGGTACCATTCCAACACCCACCACCAATCGCCGGAACCCGACCCAGGGTGCGGCCCACCCGGCCGCAATCTTGCCGATGATTGCCAGTATGGTGAGGCTTGCAGCGACAGCAAGGATTCCGGCCGCACCCTCACGGGCTGGATTAAGCAACCCCAGATTGACCGATGCCCCAACGCTGACGAAAAAGATGGGCGTAAAGATCGAGGCCACCGGCCGGACCTCATGCTCGATGGTATCAAACTGATTTGTGCCCGACAAAATGACGCCGGCGGCGAAGGAGCCGATGATCAGGGCCGACCCTACCAGAGCGGCGGCCGCCGAGAGACCCAGCGCGAACGCGATCGCAAAGACCAGCAGCACGTAGCGGACCCGCATCCGAACCACGAGATCGAACAGACGGGGCGCGGCGAACCGCCCTACCAGGACGGCAACCACTAGAAAGCCTACCGCTACCGCCAATACCCGCGCGATGCCGAGCGCCTCCACCGACGCGCCGGCGGCCATGCCAGAAACAACCGTGAGAATCACGAGTCCGAGGACATCATCGATAATCGCGGCCCCGATGATGATCTTGGCCTCCTCACTGTTCATCTGCCCAAGATCGGACAACACCCTCGCGGTGATGCCGACCGAGGTGGCGGTGAGCGTGGCACCGATGAAGATGGCCGCCATTGTGAGATCGGTGCTGCCTCCGCTTGCCGCATGAGGCACATAAGCCCAATAGGCAAAGCCGAGCGCGAACGGCAGCACTACGCCCACTGCAGCCACCGAAAGCGAGGCGGTTCCGACCCGGAACATCTCCTTCAGGTCGGTCTCCAGCCCGATCTCGAAGAGGAGGAGGACCACACCCAGCTCGGCGAGCACGTGAATGATCTCCGCACCAGTGCCATCGGTGGGAACGATGCCGAGCACGCTGCTGCCGAGAATAACGCCGGCGATCAGCTCTCCCAGGACTGCCGGCTGCCCGAACCGCTCGGCGAGCTCGCCCAGAAGCTTGGCGGCAACGAGCATGGCCGCCAGCACGAGAAAGAGGCTGGGAATGGAGAAGTCGGGCATGGGAACCGGCGGCTAGAGTGGTTCCTCGGCTCTAGGCCGGAGGACGAATCTGTGTTTGAAGAGAGGCAGATCTACCTGATCGGTGTACTCGGTTTCGATGATGATTCGTCTCGGAGGGCCAGTGCGCGTGATCTTGAAACGATGGGTGCTGCCGGGCAGAAGCGAGTCGGCCTGACCTTCCAGCCGCCGGTAGATAACATCGTCGTGGAGGCTGGGCCCCAGCCGGGCCTGCGTACGCATCCCGTCGAGAAGCTGGTAGTAGCGGAGATAGACCTGGCCGATGTTGACTCCGTAGTACACCGCACCCGCAAACAGAATCAGGGAGAACAGGCAGCCGAGTCCCCCGGCACCGCGCCGGGAATTTCGCCAGAGGCTCACCACTGCGACTGAGCTCCCTCTACGATGTTCACGACCAGGTCATCGAGCGCCCTGTCACGACCATCGGCCTCCCGCCCCGACTCGTAATCCCCTTTCACGACGAGGCCACTCCGTTGCCAGAGCGGCTTTCCCTGTTTCTGGTCCAGGATCTCAACCGTTAGCGTGATCTGAACCTGGCGCCGGGTAACCGTTACCTCACTGTCCTCGCCGCCCTCGTAGGCCACCGGAAGATCGGGCTCGTAACGTGTGATGGAGCCGCGGACCACAGCGTCGGCTTTCGGCTCGGCAGACTGCCGCAAACCCAGGCGCTGTTCGACAGCCTCTCTGACAGCGCGAGAGATCTCCTGCGTCAGAGTGGGTTCGGGGGTCTGGTTGTCGAACGGCAGCACGGCTACCGTCTTGATCGCGGGTGGCAGGCCCCCACCGGCGAATCCGTAGAGGCAGCCGTCCAGCGCCAGCGTACTAAGGATTACGAGGAAGCCAGATTTCAGGCGCAAAGGTGGCCCGCGTGGTGGAGAGAAACGTCAGATCGAGCTTGGCCGGGGCGCTCGGCACGGTAAGCCGGGCCTTGATGGGCGCTCCGTCCGGTTTCAGCGTGGCCTCGGCCTGGCCGATCAGCTCGCCGGCCCTGCGCACCTCGGCGAAGAACCGTACCGGATTGCCCGCGGTGCGGGCATACTGGACGGTATCTGTAGGACCGGCATACTGCCAGATGGTAAGCGAATCCTTTGAGAGGCCGCGCAGCTCAACTCCTAAGGCGGGCATCCTCGCGACACCGAACATGGCCCACATCAACGGGTAGTTGGGGACGAGCTTGGCTATGGCGTCAGGCGGCTCGGTCCAGACGGCACGATCTCCTATGACGACGGCCGATGCCGCACCACCGCCGAAGGGGCCGGCCACATCGAACCTGAGCGAATCGTCTGGCACTACCCGGGCGCTTCCCCGCCCGCCCGCGCTGGCCCGCTCGTCTACCAAGAGCCACTTGAACCGATGCAGCCGGCTGTCGGATGGTGCGGTAGAGGCAACCCATTGGGCGACTTGTTCACGCGAGACCGGGCGCGCTGAGGCGGGGAGAACCGGCCCCGGCGCACCCCGACACGCCGCCCCAACCAGGCCAAGATAGGCCAGCACAACCGCCCGGTCAAGGCCAAGATATTGTCGCATCAGTAGTTATAGCCGAAGAAGAAGCTGACGAACCCAGGGCTTCTTTGCTCGTTGTTGAGGCTGTAGCCGGCATAGTTGTCATCAGTAAAGCGCCGTCCCACGTCGAGCCGTAAGACAGCCAGCGGGGCGATGGCGAGACGAAAGCCCAGGCCGTAGCTGCCGAGCAATGCCCGGTCAGGGCCGGTGGGGAACGTCGCCTTCCCTACATCGACGAAAAGGCCGCCCTGGATCTCAGGAAACGTCACGTCTCCGAGCGGGGTGCCGAGTGTCAGGTGGTTGAGCAGCGGAAAACGCACCTCCTGGTTCAACATGAACGCATGGGAGCCCAGGATATAACCGAACTGGGGATAGCCCCGAAGCCCCAGCGTTCCCCCGAGGTTGATCCGTCGGGGCCGATCGCCACCGCTATAGAACCCCAAAGTGCGTACGGCGTAGGTGCTGCGGTTGCCAAGCCGGAAGTATCTGCGCCAGTCACCACTCAGGAGATAGCTGTCGAAGCGGCCATTACTGAAGTCACTCGAGATTCCGGAGGTGAAGCTGAACCGGGTACCATCGATTGGCCCTGAAGGGATCCACAGCGAGTTGTCATGCACGTAGCTCAAGAAGTGCGACGCGATCCACCCGACGCGTCGAGGCTCATCCACGGGGAGGGTGAAATCCACCCGGTCGGAGTGCTCGACCACGACCGTTCCCTCGATCCGGCTGAAGCGGCTCAGCGGATAGCGCAGAAGGCCGAGTCCGCCCACAGCAGTCTCATTGTAAGCCACAACATTGTCACCATCGAAGTTGCGGCCCTTGGTGCGGAACACGCCCAGTCCCCAGTTGAGTCGCCGCTGGCGGTTGAGGTAGACCGCGCTGGCATTGATGTTCTCGAAGACGCTGCCGAGTCGGCGGCCCTGGAAGGACCCGACGGAACCGAAAACCAGGTTGTCTCCCAGCAGATCGCTCATCAGGAACGCGATGCCTTGCGCTCCGCCATAACCTGGCACGAAGACGGCATCACCCACGGCGAAATCGAGGGTGAGGCGGCGCCGGTATGGCTCCCCGGCGGCTGAACCGGCGGCGGTGTCACCGGGAGTGGCCCAGGCCCACTGGCCGGCCGGAGCTCCCGAGTCGATCGAAAAACGTTCCCGCCGTGCGGCGGAGTCCACAGGATAGCGGTAGAGATTCCAGTTGAGGTCGTGGAACCCACCGAGCAGAAGTCCGTTGCTGTCGGGAAGCGCCACTGCATCGAAGGCTCCGCTCCATGCCGAGGTCTCGCGGCGGCCCTCGCCGAGGGTGTCGACCGAGAAGATGTTCAGCACGCCGTCCCGGTTCGACGTGAAGTAGATTCGACCATCAGGCCCCCACGAAGGGCTCTCGTCGACCCACTCGCCCCGCGTAAGCTGCGAAATCGTTCCGGTCCCCGCGTCGACCATGAACAGATTGATCGCGCCTTCGAGGCCGCCCGCAGTACGGTCGGAGGCGAACACGAATCGGCGGCCGTCCGGGTTCGGGCTGGGGTCGAGGTCCTGGAACCGGTCTCGAGTGAGAGGCTCGAGCGTGCCCTCAGGCAAGCGCACCCGGTAGAGGTCGGAGATGCCACTCTCGGATAACCCGCTGAAGACGATGCTTCGCTGGTCCGGCTCCCACATCGGGGAAAGGACCGACACCAGCCGGTCGAACTGATACCGGCCGGCCATCTTCTCGCGTTTGAGATCCCAGACTACCAAGGCGTCGCGGTCGCCGTAGCGAGCCGCGAAGAGCAGGTATCCCGATCGGGACGCGTCCATTCGGGAGTCGAACGGATGAAAGGACTCGAGCCCAGCAGTCCGGCCGCCGGTGGCGACTTTCCGGGGCTTACCGCCTTCGAGGGCTTTGCGGTAGATCGTAACGTATCCCGTGGCCGGCGAGACATACACGACCTCTCCGGTGACGCCGTTAGTCGTATCCTTGGCTGCGTGGTCGGGTAGATAGGCTGGCTTGAGGGCCAGGCGCGTCACTTCGCGAGCCAGGAGGGGAAGCGGGGAGAGGGTGTCGACCGAGGGGTAGAAATCGCGGCGCATTGCCAGCTGGAACTCCTCGCTCAACTGGTTCAGCGATCGGCCGTAGACGGCGAGTACGGCATCCTCGAAGGTGTCGTACTGATTGGCCTCTTTGTACATGAGCGACACCCGCCAGTCACCATAGGTATCGGCCAGCCAGCGGTGGATCCGGCCCCCCAACGGATACACGATGCCACCGATGACATATGTAAGCTGGCGCAGCGGGGGCAGACGCCCGCTCAATGTGATATCGCGCAACACCATGATGTCTCTGGCGTCCTCACCGCCGGACCAGAGCTCCGCCAGCCCTTCACTCCACCAGAGGGGGTACGCGAACCGCCCCGACCGGGGGGCCTGGTGGTAGCTCTCCGATTGCAGGTCGAGCTGAAAGACGTGCACCATCTCATGCCGAAGGGTGTGACGGAACTCGGCGAAGTTGCCTTTGAAAGGCAGGGCAACCCGGCGCTTGAGGAAGTCGGTGACGCCGAGTAGCCCCTCTGGCGGAGTGAACGGCAGGATGTTGGTTTGCTCGAAATCGGTATGCGAGGCGTAGACGATCAAGGGAATCCGTGCAGCTACCTCGTGTCCAAACTGGATAGCCAGGGTATCGTAGCTCGCTTCGGCGTAGGCCAAGGCTGCCGGAGCGAGCTCGGCTTCGGCGGAATAGTAGTAGAGATCCACATGGGGACCGCGAATGATCCGCCAGTCCAGCTTTCGGTACTGGATCTTGTTCTGACCGAAGGCGAAGAACTGGGAGTGCGCGGGGGCGGCGGAGAGGACGGAGAGGACGAGGACGGGAAGGACGGGAAGGACGGGAACGTAGTCCCCCAGCCGTCGGAGAAATCTCGCGAATAAGGCGCCGATGTTTTTCATTCTCAGGTTACGCCTTTCTAGTTCTTACCATCTTCCCGTCCTTCCCGCCCTTTCCGCCATCACCGCTTTTTCCGCTTTCATCTTCTCACCGTCCGGATCACGTCACCCTGCGTGATACGCGTCAAAGGACTGACATTGCCCACCGCCCGACCGAACACGGTGTAGGTGCCATCCAGATGCGGCTGGGGGCTGAGGGTGATGAACCACTGACTCGAGCCGGTGTCCGGTCCGGAGAGGGCCATGCCCAGCATGGGCTTGATGGCGTACCTCATCCTGTTGATCTCATCCCGTATGGCACCACCCGGGCTTCCGAACCCGTCGCCGCGCGGATCCCCATCCTGCACCACGAAGTTCGGAACGACCCGGTGCCAGAGGTTGCCGTCGAAGAAGCGGCGGTCCACCAGCGTGAGAAAGTTTGCAACCGTGAGCGGCGCCTCGGCACCGAAGAGCTCGACCTCGAGCAGCCCACGCTGGTCCGTCTCGATGAAGACGTGAGGCCGGGCCAGCGAGTCCGGGGCAACGATGAACCGGCGTACGAGGTCTCGATAATCCTGGATCGAGCGCCCGGTGGCGATCGGGTGGGCCGGCCCCCAACGCGCGGCTGCTTCGGGCCAGTTGGTCTCGGCCCAACTGCGAAGCACGTGATTTGAGGGCCGCGGCGTCGCCCGGAGGAATTCGCCTTCTACCCGAGCCCCCGCCTGCGCTCCACTCCGGCTGATGGCGGCAATGGCGCCGAGCGCCGAGATGGCGGCATCGGGAAAGGAGTCGCGTGCCCCGCGGGCGTACATCGCGATGAGCGCGGGTAGATCACGGGCATCGGATACCCGAGCCACGATATTGGCGGCCACGCTCCGTGCGGCCGCGTCCTGATGCCCGAACAATCGGCGCCCCGCGTCGAGCATTGCGGAGTCAGGGCCTTTGACTGCGGCGGCCCAGGCCTGCAGCCCGGCCGCGACCACGCGTCCATCAGCATCGGATACGAACCAGGGCGTGCCCCCGGCTCCAGCCAGCGCCCAGCCCTCGGCTGCCGTGGCCCGGTCCCGCCAGTGTCTGCTGGAACGCCACCGGCTCGAGAGGCGGCCGAATGCGGCGGTATCGGCGCGAGCGAGGCCCAGCAGTGCCTCACGGCGAAGCGCAAACGACCCCTGCCCCTCCAGTGCACGGACCAGCGCGGCTGAAGCCGCCGATCCGCCAAGCTCGCCCAGTGTCACCGCGGCCTGCACCCGAACGTTGGCAACCGGATCGTCCACTCTCCAGGCGATCGGCGGTGAGAGTGCCGAATCGCCATAGGTTGCGAGTGAGCGGAGCGCGTTGATCCGTACGCCGGGATCCTTGTCATCGACCGCCCTGGTCAGCACCCCGGCGATGGCGCGGAGCGCGATTTTGGCGGCGCCGGCGTAGTCCCGTATGAGGGCGCGGGCCGCCAGAGCGCGGGTGGCCGGATCTTCATCCCGGAGAGCGGCGATCAACTGATTGGCCGCCGCAGGCGCTCTCAGGCGGCTGAGAGAGAAGACCGCCCGCCAACGAATCGTCTGGACCGTGTCCCGGGCATAAGGAAGCAGCGCATCGGCCGGCGCGTCGGCGCCCAGCCGCCATGTTTCCAGAAGCATCTGGCTCGTGGCGGGCGCGGGATCGGACTGAGACAGGGCCACCTGTCCCTTGAGAACGGATGCGAAGAACTCGGCGCTGCGCCGGCCACCGATCTTGGCCAGGGCGGTCACGGCCTCGGCAGCGGTGGCGGTGTCCAGGGGAGGCAGCCCGGTGAGCCGCTGGATGAGGGGCTCGACGGCGGCAGAATCCCGCAGCAGACCAAGGGCGAACGCGGCTACCACCCGGACAGTGGTGTCAGGCTGATCGAGCGTCCGCAGGAGGAGTGGCGTGGCGCCGAGGTCACCGATCCGGCCAGCCGCCAGCGCGGCGACTCGCCGCACCACGGAGTCGGGCGCCAGCAGGCTTCGCTGGAAAAGCTCCGGCTGCCACTCCCGGGCGTCCTCCGCGGCGAGGACTGGCGCGAGCTGCTCGACTATCGCCTGTTCCTGCGCCGCGGCTTCGGCGGAAGGCAGAAACGAGAGAGAACACACCAGACTACCGAGAAAGAATCTCATGTTCCTATTTTGACGGGGCCCGGAACCACCCGTAGCGCCTGCCGAACCCGTTCCGGGAGCCGGGTCAGGGCCATGGTGGCATCAAGAGCGATCAGGCTGGTCGAAGCGGTTGCCAGCAACCGCCCGGTATCCGCGTGCTCGACCGCATAGCCAAAGTCCACCTTACGTGATGCAACCTCTCTGACCCAGCACCGGATTCGTACCGGGTCGTCGTACCGGGCGGGCTGCCGGTACCGAATGGCTACCTCGCTGACGGCGAGCCGGAGGCCAGACTCCTCCAGTTCCCGGTAGCTCATGCCGCTACGCCGCAGATGCTCGGTGCGGGCGATATCGAGCCATACCAGATACCGGGAGTGGTACACCACTCCCATCTGGTCGGTCTCCGAGTAATTGACGCGGACGAGGGTCTCCGAAACGGGGGGACACTCGAGGGCCATGCAAACCTCATGGGTTGTAGACGAGCAGGGTATCATAGGGGCGCACGCAGGAACCCCCGCATTGCGGTTGCAGGCCGTGCGCCCCTACCTTTGCGCCGTGCTGGGCCACACCCTCATCGTCGTTTCCGATGCCCACCTAGGAGTGGCGGCGCCTGCCATCGAGGAGGCGCTACTCGACTTTCTGGACGCCTCCCCCGGGATGGGGGACTGCCTGCTCGTCAACGGCGATCTCTTCGACTTCTGGTTTACCTATTCCCGCACTATTCCGCGGCGTGGCTTCCATGTAGCAGCGGCGCTGGCCCGGCTTCGCGGCCGAATGCCAATAGTAATGGTGGGAGGGAACCATGACCGGTGGGACAACCAGTTCTGGGAGCGCGACCTGGGCCTCCAGTTCCACCCGCGCGTCGCCACTTTCCAGATTGGACGCCGGAAGGTGATGGCGGTCCACGGGGACGGGCTTACCGAGACGCGATGGCAGGCGAAGATGATACACCGGCTCATCCAACACCCGGCCACCGCGGCTATCTACCGGATACTACACCCCGAACTTGGCTTCCGCCTGGTGGATATGCTCAGTCCGGCGCTCGGCGACCATGCTCACGACGAAGCGACCCTTTCGCGCGCGGCCGCCCGCCAGCAGGCATGGGCCGAGGGCCTCATGGCGGGCGACCCCTCGCTCGGGCTTGTCATCATGGGACACACGCACCGGGCCGTGGTGGCCAACCTGGACCGAGGAAGACAGTACCTCAATCCGGGCGCCTGGTTCGATGGCTTTGGTTATGCCATTGCCACAGAGTCGGGGGCCGAACTGCGACGCTTTAAAACGTGAAACGGTGAATAGTCGGGAGTCGGGAGCTGGGAGTCAGGAGCTCTTTCTCGCGGCCCGACCCGCCTCCTGACTCCTGACTCGTGACTCACCCTAACGGCACCACTTCCGCCTTTCGCAACCGCTCGCCTATGAAGCGCGATCCCACCTGCCGGAACCTTGATTCGTCATCGCTCACGACGAACCGGTGCCCGGGCGAGGCGGTCGAGGGGGCCTCTAGTCCAGTCGAGCGGAGGGTTGCAAGAACCGTTGCGGCAGTCTCCTCGCCGCTATCTATGAGGCGGACGTCCGGCCCCATGATGCGCTGGAGAAGAGGTTTGAGCAGAGGGTAGTGGGTGCACCCGAGAACCATCACATCCACCCGGGCCTGCTTCATCGGCTCGAGATACTCCCCGGCGATGAGCTCCGCGGCGGGATGGTCGAACCACCCCTCCTCGACCAGCGGTACGAACAAGGGGCAGGCTTTCTGCTTCACTGAGGTTCCCGGCTGGGCCGACTGAATGGCCCGGGCGTACGCATTGCTTGCGATAGTCCCGGCAGTTCCAATAATCCCGATCGGACCACTGCGCATGGCAGACACCGCCGCGCGAGCGCCGGGGTCGATGACGCCGATGACCGGAACCGGCGATTCGCTCTGGAGCGCATCCAGCGCATGCGCGGTGCTGGTATTGCACGCGATCACAACCGCTTTGACCCGCTGGCCCACGAGCCAGTGCAGAATCTCCAGGCTGTAGCGGCGCACGGTGTCGGGAGACTTCGGACCGTAGGGGACGCGAGCGGTGTCGCCGAAGTAGATCGTCGACTCATGCGGCAACCGCTCGTAGATGGCTCGCGCAACCGTGAGTCCACCGATGCCCGAGTCGAAGATTCCGATCGGCGCGCTATTCATCGAAGCCGGATTGGTACGGACATCGTGGCTCCGACCCCGCCGGGAACCGCCTGAAAGCGAAGGTCGCCGGGGAAGTCGGCCAGGTGAGCCGATACGTACGCTTCAAGACCGGCAAAGAGGTGATTGAAGGCCAGGAGCACAAGCCAGTCTTCATGTTCCTGCCGTTTGTCGTCACCCCGGCGCGACCCATTGCGCCGCAGATAGCGTAGCTCCCGGCTGGTCTTCAGGCTCATCCCGAGGGTGACCCCTTCCCATGCGACGAAGATCCCACCCGACAGTTTTCGGTTGAGCCGGGCCTGACCCCACCCAGGGAGGAGGAAGGATCGCCAGAAGGCGTTGAGAGGGCTGATCTGTTGAATCCGGAGGGTGTCGGGGCGTGTCGCGGCGGGGCGGCGGGGCGGCGGGGCAGCCTGCGCGACAAGATCGGAGACCGAAGCGAGGATACACAGAAGTAGGATGACGACGACCCAGCCCCATGGCGCGTAGCGGGGGTGGCGGGGGCGTGTGGGAATCGAACCCACCGGAGCCGCCGAAGGCGCCTCCATCGCGGTTTTGAAGACCGGCCAGACCACCAGGCCCGATCCGCCCCCGTCTTTAAGGTAAGAGGTGAGAGGTGAGAGGTGAGAGGTGGATTGGCTTTGCCCTCTCACTTCTTACTTCTCACTTCTCACTGCAGCGATCACTTCGATCTCAACCCGCGCGCCGCGCGGCAAGCCGGCCACCGCCACGGTGGAACGGGCCGGGCGGTGCTCGCCAAAGGCGCGGGAATAGACTTCGTTCATCGCGGTGAAGTCCGCCATGTCCACCAGGAAGACCGTGGTCTTGACCACCTGCGAGAAGTCGCTGTGCGCGGCCTCCAGGACAGCTCGGAGATTCTCCAGTGCCCGCGCCGTCTGCTCGGTGATTTCACCGGGGACGAGCTCGCCCTTATCTGGATCGAGCGCCACCTGGCCGGCGGTGAATAGGAAGCCGTTGGCCCGCACCGCCTGACTGTAGGGCCCGATCGCCTTGGGTGCGCGGTTACTCGAGACGAAGTCCAGCGGCATTAGAACAATCCCTCAATGGTGCCGTCCGGCAATACCCGGATTGATTCCGCGGCCGGCACTTTGGGAAGCCCGGGCATGGTCATGATGTCGCCCGCGAGGGCCACGACAAAGCCGGCACCCGCCGAAGCGTAAACGTCCCGGATGGTAATCCGGAATCCCGTCGGCCGACCAAGCTTTGTGGGATCGTCGGAGAAGGAGTACTGGGTCTTGGCTATGCATACCGGGGTCTGGCCCAGCCCCATCGCCTCACACTGGGCGATATTTTTTTCGGCCGGGGCGGAGTAGTCGACCCCCGCCGCGCCGTAGATCTCTCGGGCGATGATCTCGATCTTCTCCTTGATTGGCTTGGCGGCGTCATAGAGCGGCTTGAACGAAGCCTTCTTCTCGTCGAGCACCGCCAGAACCTCCTTGGCCACGGCCTCCCCGCCCTCTCCACCCTTAGCCCACACCTCGCTCAGCGCGGCCCGCGCACCCCAGCTCCTGGCAATATCGAGCACGGTACGCAGTTCCTCATCCGTATCCGAGGTGAAGCGGTTGAGCGCGACGACCACAGGCACCCCGAACTTCTGAACGTTCTTTACATGGGCCTCCAGGTTCACGATCCCACGCTTGAGCGCGGCAACGTCCTCTTTGCCGAGCGCGTCCTTCTTGACGCCCCCATTCATTTTGAGCGCACGCACCGTTGCCACCACGATCGCCGCCTCAGGCTTGAGATTTCCGAAGCGGGCCTTGATGTCGAAGAACTTCTCCGCGCCCAGGTCGGCTCCGAATCCAGCCTCGGTGAGAACGATATCGCCCAGGGAGAGGCCGAGCTTGGTGGCGACGATCGAATTGCAGCCGTGCGCGATGTTGCCGAACGGCCCACAGTGGACCAGCGCGGGACCCCCCTCGAGAGTCTGCACCAGATTGGGCAGGATGGCATCCTTGAGCAGGAGCGTCATGGCGCCGGAGGCTTTCAGGTCGGCGGCGGTGACCGGCGTTCGGTCTCGGGTGAGCCCGACGATGATCCGCGAGATCCGCTGCTCGAGATCGGCCAGGTCGGTAGCCAGCGACAGAATCGCCATAATCTCGCTGCCGGGCACGATAACGAACCGTTCTTCGCGCACCGGGCCGGCGTTGATGCCCCCCAGACTGATTACCATCGATCGAAGCGCCCGGTCGTTCATGTCGAGCGTCCTCGGCCAGGTGATGCGCCGGGGGTCCAGACCGAGTGCGTTGCCCTGGTGCAGGTGGTTGTCCAGCATTGCCGACAAAAGGTTGTGCGCCGAGGTGATGGCGTGGAAGTCGCCGGTGAAGTGCAGGTTGATCTCATCCATCGGCACCACCTGAGCGTAGCCACCACCCGCAGCGCCGCCCTTTACACCGAATACCGGACCGAGGCTCGGCTCCCGAATGCACACGACCACCTTCTTACCGAGCCTTCGGAGCGCCTGGCTCACGCCCACGGTGACCGTGCTCTTGCCCTCGCCGGCGGGCGTGGGGTTGATCCCGGTGACCAGGACGAGGCGGCCCTTGGGTTTCCGCCGTGCGATGGCCTCGGCGCTGATTTTGGCCTTGTGCCTGCCGTACGGGAAAATCTCATCGGGCCCGAGTCCCACCTCGGCGGCCACCTCGGCGATAGGCCGGAGTGTAGCGGCCTGGGCGATGGCGATGTCAGAAGGGACCGGCGTTACGGTAACGGCCATGGACAGGGCTCCGAGTCAGGAGTCAGGAGTCAGGAGACAGGAGTCAGGAGCATAAGCGGGAGTCTGGGGCGCGGGCTCCTGGCTCCCGACTCCCGACTCCCGACTGCAGTTGAAACACCCGATTCGCGTTCTCCCCGGTAGCTGCGATGAGCTCCTCGACAGGCAGCCCCCGCACTTCCGCAATACGCTGGGCCACGTGACACACGTAGGCCGGCTCGTTGCGCTTGCCCCGATGCGGAACCGGCGCCAGGTACGGCCCATCCGTCTCGAGCAGCAGCCGATCCAGCGGCGTCTCGCGGATAGCCTGGTCCAGACGCCAGTTCTTGAAGGTCACCATCCCGCTGAACGACACATAGTGGCGGTGTACCACCCCCGCTCGCAAGAGGCCCATGCCGCTACTGAATGAATGGAGGATGGCGGTGACCCCAGGATGGTCGGCCAGAATGGCCGCCACGTCATCATCTGCTTCACGCGCGTGGATCACCGCCGGCTTGCCCGTGTCGGCCGCAATCCTTAGCTGCGACTCGAACGCATGCCGCTGGGCGGAGCGAGGCGAGTGATCGTAGTGGAAGTCCAGGCCTGTTTCACCTACCGCCACCACCCGCGGATCGCGCAGCATACCGAGGAGCCAGCGCTCGGTGTCGGCGTCCCAAGCCCCGGCATCGTGGGGGTGGATGCCGGCGGTCGTGACCAGCCGGGGCTGATCCCGACAAAGCTCCAGGGCTCGCTCCGAAGCAGCCCGGGACTCTCCGATCACAACCACGCGGGCCAGCCCAGCCACCCACGCCCGATCGAGCACCTCGCCGCGGTCCGAGTCGTACGCGGGATCGGCGAGGTGGCAGTGGGAGTCGATCAGCATGCGGGCAGGACGGCCCGCTTACCTGCCCCGCTGCCCACCCGCCCGGGGGGCACCCGCCCCGCTGCCCGCGCCGGCCGGCTGCGGCTTGCGTACCGGCACTGCGGGCGACTTGGGCGTCATGTGACCGCGCGCCGCGGGTCCCGGCCACCGCTTTTCGATCTCCAGCAGCGCGGGCGCGGCGATGAAGATCGAGGAGAACGTCCCTACGATTACCCCGAACAGCATGAGCAGCGCAAACGGCCGGACGACGTCTCCGCCGAGCACCGCAAGCGCCAGGAGGCTGCCCAGGGCGGTGGTGCCGGTAAAGACGGTGCGGGGCAAGGTCTCGTTGATCGAGCGGTTGAGGATATCCGCGAACTGTTCCCGCTTGCGCAGATGCAGATTCTCGCGGATCCGATCGAAGATCACGATGGTGTCGTTGAGGGAGTACCCGATGATGGTCATGAGGCCGGCTACCACGAAGAGGCTGACCTCCAGGCGCACCAGTCCGATGAAGGCTATGCTCGCCAGGATATCGTGCGCCGTGGCGATCACGGCCGCCACTCCGAAGCGCCACTCGAAGCGATAGGCCAGGTAGATCAGCACCGCCACGAACGACAGGAGAATGGCCAATAAGGCTTTCTCCCGTAATTCGCCACCCACTTTGGGGCCGACCGCCTCGGTACGGAGAATGGTGTAGTTGCCGGCGCCGAGAACGGCGTCGAGCGCCTGCTGCAAGGCGGAACCGGTGGCTTGGGTGTCGTCCGCGTCGGTTCCCTCTTTTGCCACCCGGGCCCGGATCACCAGCTCCCGGTTGGACCCGAAGCTCTGAATCTCGGCGCCCTCAATCCCTCGCTCAGTCAGCGCATTCCGGACGACGCCCACATCTACCGGCTTCTGACTCTGCACCTGCATCAGGGTGCCGCCGGTAAACTCGACGCTGTAGTTCAGTCCCCGGAACAGAACGATGAGTAGTCCTGGCACGGTAAGCACGAGGGTAATCAGATACGCGATACGGCGACGTCGAAGAAAGTCGTAGTTCGCGTTGGCAAAGAGTCTCATGGGTCAGATGCTCAGGGTGGCCATCGCCGGCCTGCGATTCAGCCAGAGGATGAAGAGGGTTCGGGTCACGAATATTGCCGTGATCATAGAGGCGATGATACCGAGGATCAGAGTTACGGCGAAGCCCTTGACCGGTCCAGTACCGAACTGGAAGAGAAAGAGCCCGGTCAGCACCGTCGTCACGTTGGAGTCGATGATGGCGCTCATGGCGTGCCTGAAGCCTTCATCCACCGCCAGCGGTACCGTCTTTCCCGCGGCAAGCTCTTCACGGATCCGCTCGAAGATGAGCACGTTGGCGTCCACCGCGATGCCGACGGAGAGCACCAGACCGGCCAGACCCGGCAAGGTGAGCGTTGCATCGAGCATGGCCAGCGCGCCCAGCGTGAGCAGCACGTATAGGGCCAGCGCCACGACGGCCAACACGCCCGCGGTGCGGTAGTAAAGAACCATCATCGCCACGACAAACAAGGTCCCGATGATACCCGCGATTATGCCGGAATCAATCGCGTCCTGCCCGAGCGTCGGGCCGACCTGCCGCTCCTCGACGATCCGCAGCGGGATCGGCAGGGCGCCGGCCTTGAGGGTGAGCGCCAGATCCTGCGCCTCCTGAAGCGTCCTGCCCGCGAGGGTGATCTGCCCGTTGCGGCTGATCCGGCTCTGAATCACTGGCGGGCGACCTTGCACCCGGCCATCCAGCAGAATGGCCATGTAGTCGCTGACGTGCCGGCCGGTTTCCTCGCCGAACTTGCGCCCACCTGCCCGGTCGAGCTCGAAGGTGACGATGGGTCCGTTGGTCAGCGGGTCGAGCTGCGCCTGCGCGTCCACCAGGTTCCTGCCGCTTACGATACTGCGCTCGTCCAGCGCGTAGAGGAAGCGGACCGGCTCCACTCCTACGCTGGTGGGAGCGGAGCTCCAGCGAAGCACGATGCCCCGAGGAAGCTGCCGGGCAACTGCCGGGAGACTCAGCAGGCTGTCCACCCGCGGAAAGGCCGTTTCCGGAACTACATACTCACCCGGCAGGTCGCTGGAAGGCTGAATCAGCCCGCCCAGAACGCCACCAACCACGGCGGTAGTGTCGGCGGCGGCACTGTCCTTGGCAGCCGCGCTATCCGTTGCTCCGGCCTTGGCTGAGTCTCCGCCCAGCAGCTCCTGAACGGCGGATGGTTGAGCAGCGCGAGCGCCCTCGGCCTTGATCCCCAGGCCGCGCAGGGTCCGATCGATGGACGGCAGCGCCTTTTCCAGCGCCCTGGTCTCGTCGGTGATCTTGAACTCGAGAAATGCGCTGCGCTGCACGATCGCCTTGGCCCGGGCCGGATCGTCGATGCCAGCAAGCTCCACCACTATCCGGTCGTCTCCGGCCTTCTGAACCAGAGGCTCCACCACGCCGAACTCGTCGATGCGCTTACGAAGCACGGTAAGCGCGAGATCGATATCCCGTTTAGGATCGGCGGAGACCTGCTTGCTCTGGTCCAGCTCGAGCGCCAGGTGCATTCCACCCTGGAGGTCGAGCCCCTGCTTGAGGGGGATCCGTTTGAGGGTGTTGTCCCTCATTACCCCGGTATCCGGATCCCGTTCCCGTACCGTCACGTTGCGGGGAATGAGGTAAAAGACGCTCAGGGCGATCAGCCCGACGATGACGAGGAGGCGGGTTCGAATAGACATCGTTCAGTGGATACTCACGCGTGGGTGATCTTGCTAGGCGCCGGCTCGTGCCGCGGCAACTGCGGCTACCGCCCGGGTGCGGTCGCGCTCCAACTGCTTCTGCAACTGCTCGACCGAGCCGAAGCGCTCGATGTCGCGAAGCCGCTCGATCCATTCGATGCGCACCCACTCTCCGTAGAGGTCGCCATCGAAGTCGAAGATGTGGGCCTCCAGCACCCGCCGCCCGTCCTCAAAGGTAGGCCTGGGACCCTGGTTCATCATCCCCCCGGCGCTTCCACCCCGCCATTCCACCCGGACGGCGTATACGCCGTCTGGCGGCAGGAGCTTTCGCGGAGAGAGCTCGCTCAGGTTAATGGTAGGCACACCCAGGGGTCGTCCCCGGCGCTCGCCCTCCCCCACCCTTCCTACCACTCCGTACCGGCGACCCAGCATCGCGGCCGCAGTGGACAGGTCTCCGCCCGCAACCGCGCGCCTGATCCGGCTGCTGGAGACGTGCTGACCGCCGAAGTCTACCGGCGGAACCACGTCCACCTCGAACCCGTGCGACCTCCCCAGCCGGCGGAGAGTGTCGACATCGCCGCTGCGGCCCCGGCCGAACCCGTGATCGTGCCCTATGACCAGCTCCCGCACCGCGCAACGTTTCAGCAACACGCCGCGCACGAACTCCTCGGGCGTGAGACTCGCGAGGTGGCGATCGAACCGCACCAGGAGCACGTAGTCCAATGGCGAGAGCGCCAGAATCTCCAGGCGCTCGGGGCCCGTCGTCAGGAGCGGTGGAGCTGCTCCCGGATTCACCACCTCAAGCGGGTGAGGATCGAACGTCACCAGCACGCTGGCCCGGCCAGCGGCACGAGCCCGCCGGTCAATCTCCCGAAGAACCGCCTGATGGCCCAAGTGGACGCCATCGAAGGATCCGACCGTGACGGTGCTGCCGTTGGGGAGGCGGGGAAGCGGGTAGGCGGGCAAGCGGGTAGGCTCGTCAGTCACGGGGTTCCCAAGACCACCGTGGGTCGCAGCCAACCGTCTTCTGCCTTCGCCACCGCGAGCAACTCCCCGTCCCCGAGCAATCCAACCACAGTCCCGCTTACCCGCTTACCCACTTCCCCGCTGTCCACCACCGCCCTCCCGTGCACCACCTCGGTCCGTGCCGCCTGATCGAGCTCGACGGTGGGCAGGTGGCGCAGGACTGCGCGCGGGGGAACGAGCGCCTCGGGGCTCAACCGATCGAGTGCCACCGCCTCGTCGACCCGAAGCAGACCGATCGCCTCGCGGCGCAAGCTGGTGAGGTGTGCCCCGGTTCCGAGACGCTCACCGAGATCGCGGGCGATGGCGCGGACATAGGTACCGGCACTGACCGTTACCCGGAAGGTGACGAGTGGAGGCTGAAACTCTACGACCTCTATCCGCTCCACCGTGACGCTTACATCCGCCAGCTCCACTGCCTCGCCGCGCCGTGCCTTCTGGTAGCTTCGCTCACCCTCCACGTGCTTGGCCGAGTACTGGGGCGGCCGCTGGAGCTGGGTACCGAGAAAACTGTCGACCGATTCCTGCACCAGGCTCGGGGCCACCATTTCCGCGGCTTCCGACGTCTCGATGATGCGTCCGGTGAGGTCATCGGTGTCCGTGCGGATGCCGAGCCTGGCCGTGGCGAGATAGGTCTTGGATTGCTGCTCTACGAAACGAGCCAGCCGGGTTGCCCGACCCACCAGCACCACCAGCAATCCGGTGGCAAAGGGGTCGAGCGTTCCCGTGTGGCCGGCCGTGCGAGACCCGAGCACCCGCCGCACCCTGAGCACCACATCGTGGGAGGTCATAGCCGCAGGCTTGTCCACTAGCACCGCGCCTATCAGTCCTGAGCCTCCCGCCGGATATCGTTCAGCAGGTCACTGATTCGGGCAGCGTGCTCGAGCCCGCGGTCGAGCTCGAAGTGGAGCTCGGGCACTGACCACGTTGTGAGCGCGCGTGCCGCCCGGGATCGGAGGAAGCCGGCGGCGCTCTGCAAACCCTCCAGCCCCCGCGTCTTGTCCGCCTCCTCGCCCGGAACGCTTACCAGGACCCGGGCGTGCGACAGGTCGTTGGTTGCCAGTACCGCAGTCACGGTCACGAAGCCGACGCGTGGGTCCCGAACTTCCCCTCTGAGGAGCGCGTCGGTGATGACCTGTCTGAGGGTTTCGGCCACCTGCTCCGGCCGCCGCGACGGGCCTTTCATCGGAGCACCGTTGCCGTGTCGACGATGCGCACTCCGTCCGCTTCCTCGACCAGCCGATCAGCGGCACGCAGGGTCTCGTCTACCACCGACCGCGCGCTCCCAACCACCGCGCACGCAATTTCGGCACGTTGCCAGAGATCCTGCTGCCCGGTCTCCGCCACCGACACGTTGAGCGTCCGCCGGAGCGCCGATGTGAGGGGCTTCAACACGCTCCGCTTCTCCTTGAGCGAGTGACAGGCGGGCAGGTGGAGGTCCCAGGTGGTGATGGCGACGATCATGGAGCTTCTAGCTCCTAGCCGCCTCACCCGCCGCCGGGGCCAGCGTGCGCTTGATCTCCTCCATGCGGAATGACTCGATCCGGTCACCAGCTTTGAGATCGTTGAAGTTATCGATGCCGATACCGCACTCGAGCCCCTCGCGTACTTCGCGGACATCGTCCTTGAACCGCTTAAGGCTGGACAGCGTGCCGGTGTACACCGCGGTACCGTCGCGCACGATGCGCGCCTTGGCGGTCCGCTGGATGATGCCGTTCCGGACCATGCAGCCCGCGATCGTCCCCACCTTGCTGACCTTGAACAGCTGGAGCACCTCGGCCTCGCCGAGCACGGTTTCCCGCTCTTCCGGCTTGAGCAGCCCCTCGAGCGCGTTCCGCACGTCCTCTACCGCCTCATAGATGATGCGGTAGGTGCGTACGTCCACCTGCTCCCGTTCCGCGGCAGCTCGAGCATTGGAGTCGGGCCGGACGTGAAATCCAAGGACGATGGCGCCCGACGCCTTGGCCAGCAGAATGTCGCTCTCCGTAATGGCTCCGACCCCCCGGTGAACCACATCCACCCGCACTTCACTCGTCGTGAGCTGAGCGAGCGCGTCGGCCAGGGCTTCCGCGGGGCCGCCCTGGTCGGCCTTGATGATGATGCGGAGCATCGAGACCTCGCCCTCCTTGAGGGCGCGGCTGAAGTCCTCAAGCGAGGTACCCTTGGCGCTGCGCCGATTCTGGGCTTCACGTTCCAGGCGCTGGCGTTTCTGGGCGATCTCACGGGCCTCGACCGCATCGGTCACGACCGCAAAGGTGTCTCCCGCTGCCGGCACACCCTCGAAGCCCAGTATCTGCACCGGAATGGAAGGACCGGCAGACTTGACCGTCTTCCCGCGTTCGTCGTAAAGCGCGCGCACCCGGCCGGAGAATCGCCCGCAGATGAAGTTGTCGCCGCCAGTCAGCGTACCCCGTTGCACCAGGATGGTGGCCAGCGCCCCCTTGCCGGGATCGAGGCTTGCCTCCAGCACGGTGCCGTGTCCCTTCCCGGTTGGATTGGCCTTGAGATCCAGAATCTCCGATTGGAGCAGGATCTGGTCGAGGAGGTGATCGATGCCGGTGCCCTTCTTGGCCGAGATCTCTGCCGAAAGCACCGTGCCGCCAAACTCCTCGAGGACCACGTTATGCTGGAGGAGGTCCTGCTTGACTTTCTGCACGTTGGCGGACGGAAGATCGATCTTGTTGATAGCCACGATCATCGGCACGCCGGCATTGCGAGCGTGGCTGATCGCTTCAATAGTCTGAGGCATGACCTGGTCATCGGCGGCGACCACGAGCACCACAGTGTCAGTGACCTGAGCGCCCCGGGCACGCATGGCGGTGAAGGCCTGGTGGCCCGGCGTGTCGAGGAAGGTGATGCGCTTGTCGCGGGGCAGCTCGACGTGATACGCGCCGATATGCTGAGTGATCCCGCCGGCCTCGCCTGCCACGATGTTGGCCTTGCGGATGTAGTCGAGCAGGGAAGTCTTGCCGTGGTCAACGTGGCCCATGATGGTCACAACCGGAGGCCGGGAGACCAGCTGCTCGGGACTCTCCTCGCTCTGATCGATCTCCGCGTCGGCGGCGTACTCGTCCTCGCGCACGGCCTGAAAGCCGAAGGCCGAAGCGATGAGCTCGATCTGGTCGAAATCCAGCCGCTGGTTCACCGTTACCATCAGCCCCAGCTCCTTGAACGCGAACTGCACGATCTGGGTGGCCGGCACCTTCATGGCCGCGGCGAGCTCCGAGACCGAGACGAACTCGTTGACCCGGACCAGGGTCTTCTCCCGCTCCTTCTCCTCGGCCAGCCGGCCTGCCTGCACCGCCTGGAATGAGGGTTCGTCGGCGCGGCGACCCTTGCGTCCGGCGGGCCCCTTCATGCCCTGGAGCGTACGCATGATGTTAGCCTGCACCGCATCCTGATCTACCGAGGAGCGCTTTCCCTTCTTCCCCCTCTTCCGGCCTCCCCCCTTTTCGGCATCCGGGCCAAAGGTGCGCACCGGCGGGGCGCCACGATCATTGCCCGGGCGCGGAGGAGCGCCCCCACTGGGACGCGATGGCGCTCCGGGGCGAGAGGGAGAGCTGGGCCGCGAGGGACTGGCCGGCGCGCTGCTGCTGAAGACCGGCTTCGGCCCCCGGCTGGGAGCAGCGGCGGGGCGCTGCACCCGCGGTGGAATGAACGGCGCCCGCGGCGAACTCGAGGGCGGCGGGGAGGGCCGGAAGAGTGGGGTCTCCGGGGCGCCGCCGTTGGCCGGCTCCTCCTGGACCGCGATATCCGCGGCTTCGGTTTCGGGCGGCGCCGGCGGCAGATCCTTGAACAAGGCCCGGGCCCGTTGCTCCAGCGTCTGGGTGGGAGCGCTCTCTTCGGGCTCGTGCATCACGGGCCGCTCCAGCTCCAACGCCGCCATCTCTGCGGCTTTCTCCGCTTGGACCTGGGCCTCAACCTGGGCCACCTCGGCGGCGGTGCGGCGGCGTTTGGCCGGTTTGACTTCGGCCGCCACAGGAGCAGGCTCCGCCTTGGCGGCCTTGCGCCGGCCCTTCTTAGCGGCAGGCTCCTCCGAGCTCTTGCGCTTCTCCCGCTCCCAGCGGACCCGGACCGCGGAGACTTGATCGGTCTCCAGGGCCGACAGGTGGCTGCGCACGAAGATGTTCATATCCTTGAGCATGCTGAGGAGCTGCTCAGGAGCGACGCCAAACTCCGCTGCCAGATCGTGAACTCTAGTTTTGACCACTCATGCCTCCATCAAGAGCGTACGGGCGCCAGCTGCACCATGCCGCCGGCCAAAGCGCGGTCCCGTACACCTACCGCCATGACAGGCGGCTTACCCAACTGCGCACCGATCGCTGCGGCGCTCGGTCCGGGCAACAACGGCACGCCTTTGGCCGCGGCCAGCCGGACCACCTTTTCCACGGCACGCGGGCTAGCGTCCTCAGCCACCACCACGCACCAGCACTCTCCCGCCTGCAGCTCTCGTCTGACTCCATCCACGCCGACGACGATCCGGCGACCCCGATATCCCAAGCCAATGAGGCCCAGCAGACCGCTCATGCCTTGGGCCGGGATTCCTCGCCGCCGTCCTCGTCCGTTAGTTCGGAGAGGAAGGTCATGAGCTGGTCCGCGGTTTCCGGCGTCATGCCCGGAACCTTCGCGATATCCTCGCGCTCGAGATCGAGGATGTCGTTGAGCATCTTGTAGCCCGCGCTCTCCAGCACCCCGGTGAGGTCGGGCGAAAGCTTCAACTCGCTGAGCGGAACCTGTCCCGCCATTTCCTCCTCGGGCGGAAGCGGGGCGAAGAGCGGGCCTTCCCCGCCGCGCTCGAGCCACTCACGGCTGGAGTAGAGATCGATCTTCCAGCCGGTTAGCTCCGAGGCCAGGCGCACGTTTTGCCCGTTGCGGCCGATGGCGAGGGACAGCTGGTCTTCATCCACCACGGCCTGGATGGTCTTAGCCTCCGGGTCGGAGAAGACCTTGGCCACGCGGGCCGGCGCCAGTGCCAGCCGGGCGAACCGCTCCGGATCGGGTGACCACGGAACGATGTCGATCCGCTCACCGCCGAGCTCGTTCACCACGGCCTGAACCCGGGATCCCTTGAGCCCCACACAGGCGCCAACCGGATCGATGGCATCGTCCCGGGAGATAACCGCTACCTTGGTGCGGCTGCCAACTTCGCGGGCAATGGCGCGGATCTCGACCACCTGCTGCTGGATCTCGGGAACCTCCAGCTTGAACAGAGCCTTCACGAAAAGCGGATCACCCCGGGATAGAATGAGCCGGGGTCCCTTAGGAGTCTCCTCCAGCCGTTTGAGCACGGCCCGGATGGTGTCGCCCTGATGGAAGTGCTCCCGATGGTTCTGTTCCCGGTAGGGAACGATGGCTTCGGCCTCGCGGAATTTGTTCAGCATGATGACCAGCTTGCCCCGCTCGATCTGCTGAACCTCACCGGAGAGCAGCTCACCGACCTTGGAAGTGAACTCCTCGCGGATGCGGGTCCGCTCGCCTTCGCGCACCCGCTGAATGATCCGCTGCTTGGCGGCCTGCACCGCGAGCCGGCCGAACTCGACGAAAGGCACCTCTTCCTCGAGCATGTCGCCGATCTGGAAGTCGGCGTCCTCGTACTGCGCCTCTTCGAGCGTGATCTGCCAGCTGGCATCTTCGACTGCCTCGACGACCTGGCGCAGACGGACGACTTTGATGGTGCCCTGCAACTCGTCCACGCTCAGCTCGAATCTGACGCTCGGGCCGAACTTGCGCACCAGCGCGGCGTGGATGCCGTCGCGCAGGAGCTCCAGAAGATCGGAGCGCTCGAGTTGTTTCGCAGTCGTCAGCTCGCGGAACGCGGCCAACATTTCAGTCGAACCAGCCATCTCAATTCACCCCATTGGTAAGGCGCACACCTGCCCTGAACTTGCCGAAGGGCTGTGCGCCCGGACTTGATGGGCGCGCGCCCGCGCCCTACCGCCGCTTACCGATTACTTCCCAGTCCACCACCAGGACTGCCTCGCGGATTGCGTCGAGCGCGAGCGTTATTTCCGATCGATCTTCTAGCCGCACGGTGACATGCTCGTCGTCGGGTACCGCGACGATCTCGACCTGTTTCCTCCCGGAGAGCGGGGTTGCGCGCACGCGCGCATACCGCCCCACGAAGCGCCGCCAGTGCTCCGGCCAGCGCAACGGCCGCTCCAGTCCGGGCGAGGAGACTTCCAGCACATACCGCGGCCCAACCATCGCCCTGGCTTCCAGGAAACTCTCGAGGGACCGGCTGATCACCGCACAGTCGTCGGCCGTCACTCCCTGGCCGGGTCGGCTGTCCGGGCGGTCCACCCGAACCTGCAGGATGGGGCGCTGTACCGTTCCTGTTCGCCTGAGATCGACCAGCTCGAAGCCGAGCCGGGCGATGTGATCGCGAATCGGAGCGAGAAGCGCGTCGGCAGACATCGGCAGAAAAGGAAAAAAAATGTGGGGGAACTCCCCCACATCAACAGTCGACCTAGCACCAAGCGCCTTCCGGGACAGCGGGTAAATATTACTCGGGAATCAGGTTGGAGGCAAGGCAGCGGGTAAGCGGGAGCGGGTAAGCGGGTAAGCGGGTAAGACGGAAAGCTAGCAAACGCTTGTCAGCCTGAGCGCAGCGAAGGATCCGGCCATCGTCACGTCTGTTCGAGATCGCGATACCCGTCTACCGGTTCACCCGCGATCCCTATATAGGCTACCATCCGGCCATCAGCGCCACGAGATGCCCGATGGCTGTAGAAGGAACCGCGGTCGTGGGCGGAGCACCACGCGGAGATTGAGAGGTGGGCGAGGCCGAGTTCCCGCGCCTGGCTTGTCAGGCGGTCCCGCAGGTCGAGGTGCCAAGGGCCTTGGCCTTCGGGGGGCACCCCACAGCCCTCCATGACCTCATGACCCACTTCATAACACCTTCCACATACTCCTATACCGCAATGCATTACGACATCCTGTGCCTGGCAGCCGGTTTCCGACTTCAAACGCTCGATCCCGCGGGCCAGAATTCGGCCAGCGGTACCGCGCCAGCCTGCGTGCAGCAGCGCGACTCCCTTTCCTGGAGCCACCAGGTAGACCGGTACACAATCGGCGACGGTTACGGTAAGCAGGATTCCGGGGGTTGTGGTGACCCAGCCATCGATCCCCTCGACCCGGATCCACCCCAGTCCGGAATCGAGGCTCATGACCTCCACCCCGTGTACCTGGTTACCGAGGACCATGGCGTGGAAACCCGAGAGCTCACGCTGAAATGTGAGCCAGCGAGTCATCACCTCACCGACGGGCTCCCTGCTCCATAGTCCGAAATCGAAACCGCGGCCCGACTCGGAGCCCCGCCCGGTGATGCCGGCAACGACGCCGTACTGCTCACGCCATTCAGGGATTTCGAATCGGGGAATGATGCCGGGAACGGTGACCTCGCGGATCTCTGACGCGACGGAGGGCGGACGCAGTGCGCCCCCACGTGCCCCCGTCTCTGCGCTTCCGCTTACCCACTTCCCCGCTTCCCTGCTTACCCGCCTCTTACCCATCCACTCGCTCGATCTCCGCTCCCAACGCGCGCAGCCGCTCGTCGATCCGCTCATAGCCCCGCTCGATCTGGCCAACGTTGTGGATCGTGCTGGGGCCTTCCGCGGCGAGCGCCGCCAGCAGCATTGCCATGCCGGCCCGGATGTCGGGCGACTCGACCGTGCCACCCTTGAGGGGCGACGGGCCTGAGATCACGGCACGGTGGGGATCGCAGAGGACGATGCGCGCGCCCATGCCGATCAGTTTGTCCACGAAAAACAGGCGGGATTCGAACATCTTTTCAAAGACCAGCAGCATGCCAGAGCACTGCGTCGCCGTAACAATGGTGGTGGACATAACGTCGGCCGGAAACGCAGGCCAGGGCCCGTCCTCCAGCTTCGGCACGTGCCCGCCGAGATCGGGACGAATTCGCCGCTCCTGGCCGGAGCTCACTGTCAGCCGGGTACCTTCGATTTTTGGACGGATGCCGAGCCGTTCAAAGCCGAGGATAGTGCTGCGGAGGTCTTCCTGCCGTACCGGCTCGATGACGATGTCGCTGTTAGTCACCGCGGCCAGACCGATGAAACTGCCGATCTCGATGTGGTCGGGTCCAATAGTGTAGGAAGCGCCCGCGAGCGGCCGTCCGCCCTCGATGGTGTAGATGTTCGAGCCGATCCCACTGATCTCCGCCCCCATGGCTACGAGGAAGCGTGCCAGGTCTTGCACGTGAGGCTCGCAGGCCGCGTTGCGTAGTATGGTGCGGCCTTTGGCCATGACCGCCGCCATCAACGCATTCTCGGTGCCGGTGACGCTCGGCTCATCGAGAAAGATGTCGTCGCCCCGCAGCTCCTTGGCTTCGAGCTCGTAGCGATCACCCACCATGACGGACGCGCCGAGATGCTCGAGAGCCAGAAAGTGGGTATCGACCCGTCGCCGGCCGATGACGTCGCCACCAGGCGGCGGCAGCGTAACTGTGCCGAAGCGAGCGAGCATCGGGCCCGCAAGCAGGATCGAGGCTCGGATCTTGGCGCAGAGGGCGGGATCGAGCGGCTTGGGCTTGAGGGCACGGGTGTCCACTCGCACGCCATTAGGGCCGGTCCATTCCGCGCTGGCGCCGAGATCGAGCAGCAGCGCCAGCATAGTCTCGACGTCCCGGATGCGGGGAATGTTGTCGAGGTCGACTGGACCATCGCTGAGAATGGTGGCAGCAAGGATGGGCAGCGCGGCGTTCTTGTTACCCGCCGGGCGCACGATTCCGCGGAGTGGACGTCCGCCTTGAACTAGAAAACGAGGAGGCATGGCCAAAGCTGAACCGGCCATTGAATCACGTCAAGCGGAGCCGGGGGGTTGCGGTGGTGCCGGGACCCCTTTGTATTAGCAAGTGGTGGTGCACCAATCCTTGGCGTCGCGAGTGTGGGAGGTACCTCGGTATGCGGATACTGGCTCTCTTACAAGTCGGCACTAGCCCGGACTGGGTGGGTCCAGCCGTGGCTATATCGCTGGCGGTGCTGGCGCTCTCCTTTCTGGGCATGGCCATCGCCGTGGCGGTTGTCGCGTTCAAGGTGGCGGGGCAGGCAAAGAAGGTCGGGGCGCTGGTGGATGGTCTGCAGGACGACATCGCCCGCACGCTCAAAGGGGTGCGTAACCTGACGGAGCAAGCTCAGGAGGTTATGGTGCTGGTCCGGCACGAGACGGGCGCCTTTGCCCAGACCTCGCGCCGCCTCCGACGCAAGACGGTTCGAGGGGTAGACCGGATCGAGGCAAAGCTTCAGGACCTCGAGACGCTGTATGACGTGATACACGACGAGGTTGAGGGTACCGCGCTGGACCTGGCCGCCGGGTTGCGATCGCTTCGCCGGGGCAACGGGATGCTCGGCCGGGTGCGGCGCATGCTCGTACCGAGCCGGTGATGCCCCTTGCCCGCCTGGTGTTGGCTGTACTCGGCGTGGGGCTTGTCTGGCTGATCGTACCCGACCAGGCGCATGCCTGGACCCCCGGCACTCACATCTATTTGGGTGAGTCGGTTCTCGCCAACCTGTCATTCCTTCCCGCGGCGGCGGCCGACCTGCTCCGTGCGCACCCCTTCGACTTTCTGTACGGGAACATCGCCGCCGATTCTTCCATCGCCAAGCATTACGCCCCGCTTGGCCGCCACTGTCATTACTGGCACGTCGGACAGGAGATCCACGACCTGGCTGCCACCGACTCGCTGCGCGCCTTCGGCCTCGGCTACCTGAGCCACCTGGCCGCGGATACCATTGCGCACAACTACTTTGTGCCGCGGCAGCTGATGCTCACGAGCAGCACCGCCGCCGTGGGCCACTCGTACTGGGAAACCCGCATCGAAGCCCACCTGGGAGATGCGTACGCCAAGGTGGCGAAGGAAGTGATCCTTCGAGACCACGGGCCGGCGGACGCGCACCTCGACCGAATCATCGCCCCGACCATCTTCAGCGTGCGCACCAACCGGCGGCTATTCCGCGGCATGGTGCACCTGACCGAAACTACCAGTTGGCAGCGTGCCAGCCAGGTAGCGCGGGAGTACAGCCGTTGGCCGCTGACCGACGCGGATGTGGAACGCCACCTGGGCCTTTCGTTCGATTTCATCATGGAGCTGTTGACGGATTCCATGCCGTCAGCGCGTCACCTGGATCCTTCGGGCGAGCGGCCGTTGAAGACGGCGAAAGAGATGCGGCGGCGGGTTCTCCGGGAGGCAGGCCGGCGGGACACGGCACAGCTGCAGAGCGCGGCGGACGAGCAGTTTGGGCTCCCTGAGAAGCCGCTGAAGTACTGGGTCAAGATGACGCGAAAGCTGCCGTGGCGCGCGCCCGAGGGATCCGCCCCCTCCCCCACCCGTCTCGTCAGCGGCGACCGCTGACCCCCCTGCCCGTCCCCGCTCCTCAGATCGTGTCCCGGTGAGCTCCTTGCCTTTCGTCGGTGGTATGGCGGCCGTGGCGATGCTCGCGTATCCGGCTGCGCCAGTGTGCGGCCAGGACTCGGTTCCGGCACCGCGGATGACTCTCGTCTCGGAACCTTCACCCCTCACGGAGGGCAGGCTGGGCTGGGTTCGGGTGCGGCTGGCCGCCCCCGCGCGCGTCACCGGCGGGGAGGCCGCCGGAGAGCCAATCCACTTCGAAGAATCGGTGCAGGGAACATATGCCGGCATCGTCGGCGTTCCGATCGATGTCGGCGATTCGTTGCGTGTCAGGCTCTTCGTGGCTCAGGAAGAACGCACCGATACCCTGCTGGTGGCGGCGGCGGTGCGCCAGGCCGGCTATCCCCGGGAGACGATTGCGGTAGCACCGGCCTTCGCCAAGCCCAATAAAGTTGCCGCGGCCCGTATTCAGCGGGAAAACGCCCGCAGCCGCCTGGTCTCACGCGCGTCCCGGGATCGCCTGCGACTCTGGGAGGGACCCTTCCGCAGTCCGCGATCCAGCCGGATCACCAGCGGTTTCGGTGCGGCGCGAGTATACAACGGCGAGGTGAAAAGCAGGCACACCGGCACCGACTTTGCCGGCGCGGTGGGCAGTCCGGTGAGCGCGTCAGGACGTGGTGTAGTCGCACTGGTCGCGGAGTTCTACCTGGCGGGCCGCGCCATTTATCTCGATCATGGGGCGGGACTGATCACCGCCTACTTTCATCTGAGCAGCGTGGAAGTTGCGGAGGGAGATACAGTGGCGGCGGGGCAGCGCATCGGTGCGGTCGGTCAGAGCGGGCGCGTGACCGGCCCGCATCTGCACTGGGTGGCGCGGTACGGTTTGATCTCAGTGGATCCAATGAGCCTGCTCGATCTGGAGAGGGTGGTAGCGGATGGCATGGCAACCGACACCTCATCCCGAACGCAGTGAGGGGACCTGCCCCACAGGTCCCGGAACCGCTGAGTAGTTCCCTCGCTGCGCTCGGGATGAGGAGATGTCGGTTATACTGGCTGACCTAACCGCTCCTGCAATACCGGCTGTACTCCCTTCGGATCCGCTCCCCCCTTGCTGCGCTTCATCACCTGCCCCACGAAGAACGCCATCAGCTTGGTCTCACCAGCACGAAAGCGGGCGACTTCGGCCGGATGCGCGAGCAGCACTTCGCCCACCCAGCCCGCCAGGGCTCCCTGGTCGCTCACCTGCACCAGCCCCAGACGGGCCGCCACCTCCCTGGGCTCCTCCTCAGGCAACCGCGCCATCTCACCATAGATTCGCTTGGCAGCCTGATGACTCACGGTCCCATCCCGCACGAGCCGGATCAGTGCGGCCAGCCTCCGGGCCGCCACCGGGAACGACCCGGTCTCATTATAGGAGGTCATCACGTCGCCCATGACCCAGTTGGCGGCAGTCTTGGGATCGGCACCCGCTTCTACTACTGCCTCGAAGTAGTGCGCCAGCCCGGCCTCCGCCGTGATGACCTGGGCATCCTTGCCCGACAAGGTGTAGGCAGACTCCAGGCGGGTCCGTTTGGCCTCGGGAAGCTCCGGGATTGCGGCGCGCTGTTGGGCGATCCAATCAGGCGTAAGCACCAGCGGCGGGAGGTCAGGATCGGGAAAGTAGCGATAGTCATGACTCTCCTCTTTGGAGCGGGTCGGCTTGACCTGGCCCGTTGCCGCGGTGAAGAGAAGAGTCACCTGCTCCACCCGCCCCCCCGATTCCACCAGAGCTACCTGGCGAGCCCGTTCGGCCTCGAGCGCGCGCTCCACGTTGGCGAACGAGTTCATGTTCTTGACTTCAGTCTTGGTGCCGAGATGGGACGCGCCGGCCGGGCGGATGGAGAGGTTAGCGTCTACCCGGAGACTCCCCTGCTCCATACTGCACTCGCTCACCCCGGCGTAGACGAGGATCTGCCGGAGGGTGGTGAGGTACGCGCGTGCCTCCGCCGGCGATCGTAGATCGGGTTCACTCACGATCTCTGCGAGCGGAATTCCAGCCCGGTTGAGGTCGACCGCGGTTTTACCGGGGACCCGGTCGTGCAGCAGTTTCCCGGCATCTTCTTCCACATGCAGCCGGGTGATACCCACCTCCATTCTGCCGCGCTCGGGAGACTCGAAGCCGACACTGCCCCCGGTCGCGAGCGGTCGGTCGAACTGGGAGATCTGATACCCCTTGGGAAGGTCGGGATAGAAGTAGTTCTTGCGGGCGAACACGCTAACCTCGTGCACGGTGCAGCCCAGAGCCAGCGCGCCGCGCACCGCCAGGCGGATCGCTTCGGCGTTGGGCACCGGGAGCGCCCCGGGAAGCCCGAGGCAAACCGGGCACACGTTGCTGTTAGGCGGATCGCCGAACGTGGTCCGATTGCCGCAGAACATCTTGGTACGGGTATGAAGCTGCACATGCACTTCCAGTCCGATCACCGTCTCCCACGCCATCAGCGCACCTCGGCGAGGGGCTCAACGGACCGCTCGAGCACCCGCGCCCCGGCAAGCAGCCGCTCCTCCTCGAAGTGGGGAGCCACAAGCTGGGCCCCGACTGGAAGGCCATCGCTCCGGCCCACCGGCAGGCTCAGTGCGGGGAGCCCGGCAAGACTCATCGAGGAGACGAACACGTCGGCCAGGTACATCGCCACGGGGTCCTCGGTCTTTTCTCCCGCCTTGAAGGCTGGAGTCGGTGTGGTGGGTGTGAGGAGCAGATCGATTCCCGAATCAAACACCTTCCGGAAGTCATCCGCGATCAGAGCACGCACGCGCTGGGCCTTCCGATAGTAGGCGTCATAGTAGCCCGCGCTCAGTACGTAAGTGCCCACGAGAATCCGCCGGCGCACTTCATCGCCGAACCCCTCCCCGCGTGTGGTCCGATACAGCCCCTGGATATCTCCCTCCGGCCCGACCCTGCGCTGCCCGTACCGAACGCCGTCATATCGGGCCAGGTTCGCCGCGGCTTCCGCGGGCGCGATGATGTAGTAGGTCGGCACCGCATAGGCCGAGTTTGGCAGCGAGACTTCGCGCACGTCGCCGCCGAGCTCACGGATCTGTTCCACGGTGCGCCGGAGCGCCGCGGCCACGCCAGCATCAAGGTTGGCCGGGAAGTATTCCTGGGGTAGCCCAACGGTCAGCCCCCGAAGATCGGGAAGCGGTTCCGGAACCCGCATTGCGGGTCGATCCACGGTGGTTGCATCGAGTGGGTCGGGGCCACTGATGGCGCTGAGCACCCGGGCCGCGTCATCAACCGTACGACCAAAGACCGAGACACAGTCCAGCGAGGAGCCAAAGGCGACGAGGCCATGTCGGCTGACCCGGCCGTAACTGGGCTTGATCCCCACTACACCACAAAAACTCGCGGGCTGGCGCACCGAGCCACCGGTCTCCGACCCCAGCGCGGCCGGAACCACACCCGCCGCCACCAGCGCCGCTGAGCCGCCGGAAGACCCACCAGGAACCCGGCCGGGATCGAGGGGATGCTTCACCCGGCCGAATGCGGAGTGCTCGGTGGACGAGCCCATGGCGAACTCATCCATGTTGGTCTTGGCGGCGATCATGGCGCCCGCGGCGCGAAGCCGCTCGACCACCGTGGCGTTGTAGGGCGACACGTATCCTTCGAGGATCCGCGAGGCGCAGGTGGTCGGCTGTTCCGCCGTCACAATGTTGTCTTTCACCGCCACCGGCATCGCCGCCAGAGGCCCGGGCGCCGCCATGCGATCCACCCGAGCGGCCTCGGCATCGAGCAGCTCCTGCGACCAGTGCAGCACCGCGTTCAAGGGTTCGGCCTTTGCCAGGCGCGCGCCCGTGTCGCGTGCATTTATGGCCGCGCTGCCCCGCTGTCCCGCGGTAGCCGTCACTGACCCTCCATCGCGCCGTGCCGCGGCACCAGAAAGAACCCATGAGCGAATTCAGGGGCCAGGGCGGCGGGCGGCCGAGCGAGCGGCACCGGTGTTTCGAGGTCCTCACGGAGGGACACCGACTGGGGACCGGCCAGGAACGGCTCGGCCATACGGTCGGCGGGCACTTCATCCAGCGTGGCAACGTAATCCACGATCCGGTTCATCTGGTCCACCAACCGCCGCAACTCGCTCTCCTTCACCGCCAGCTCAGCGAGCTTGGCGACGTGGAGGACCTCCTCGAGACCGATGCTCATGCGCTCTCCCATTCGCGTTCGAGGCCGGCATAGGCCACCAGCAACTGCTTGACTCCCACTGCCTCATCATCGAAGGCGACCGATACCTTGAGATCTCGCCCGGTGCCGATGAGTCCCTGAATGGTTCCGCCACCGAACCGCCGGTGACGGACTCGCTCGCCTTTAACGAACCTTGGAGTATCCTGCGAGGGCTCATCGGCTGGACTGGCGGTCGGACGGACGGAGGGAAAGGCCGGCACAGCAAAAGTCCTCGTGCTCCATCCGTTCGACCGTCCGCCGCCCCAGCCAGGCCCGGACAGCGATGTCGTGCGGCGTTCCTCGATTATCCCGGCTGGAATGGCACGGAGAAAGCGCGAGCGGGCACAATCGACGAATCGGTCTCCGGCCCGGCGGCGGCGCCTGAAGGTCAGATAGAGCTTGTCCTTCGCCCGGGTGAGGCCGACGTAGCAGAGACGACGCTCTTCCTCGATGCCATTAGGCTGTTCGGCGGCGCGAGCAGACGGGAAGAGCCCGTCCTCCAGACCAGTGAGTACGACCACCGGCCACTCCAGCCCTTTCGCGGTGTGAAGCGTCATGAGGGTGACGCCCTGCTCCACTCCCTCTTCCTTATCCACGGCGGAGAGCAGCGCCGCCTCCGCCAGGAAACGTTCGAGCGGAGTCTCACCACTCTCCGTGTCAACCGGCACCACCTCGGACCAGTTGGCCGCGCTCGCCACCAGTTCACGCACGTTTTCCCACCGATCCGATCCGTCGGTACCCTCAGCCTCGAGCACTGCCCTGTAATCGATGGCTTCGATGATATGGTCGAGCAGGCCGGCGGGCGGGAGATCCCGAAGCAGCGCAGCATCGATGAGCGCCGCGAACCGGCGCAACGCATCGCGCACATTAGGCCGCAGCTCCGGCACCCGATCGGCGATCCGGGAGGTCTCGAGCAAGGGCTTGCCCCACTGCCTGGCCGCCGCACCCAGTGTAGCCAGGCTGGTGTCACCCAACCCGCGCCGGGGAACACTCACGGCCCGCAGGAACGCCTCGTCGTCGGAGGGGTTACTAACCAGCCGGAGATATGCGAGCAGATCCTTCACCTCACGCCGCTCATAGAAGCTGATGGAGCCGACGAGGCGATACGGCACTCCCGCATTACGAAACGCCACTTCCAGGGCACGCGACTGCGAGTTGGTACGGTAGAGCACCCCCATTTCCCGAAATTGCCAGTCCCCCGCGGCGCTGCGCTTCTGGAGCTCTCGGACAACCCACTCGGCTTCGTCCCGTTCGTCCGCGGCTTCCACCAAAGTGACCGACTCGCCACCCTGGCGGCGGGTGGTGAGCGTCTTGCCGATCCTGCCGCTGTTCTCCGCGATCACTCCGTTTGCCGCATCGAGGACCACCTGGGTCGAGCGATAGTTCTCCTCCAGTCGAACCAGCGTGGCTCCGGGAAAGTCCTTGAGAAACTCCTGCATGTTACGCACGTCGGCGCCCCGCCATCCGTAGATCGACTGGTCGTCGTCGCCCACTGCAGCGACGTTGCCATGGGCGCCGAGCTGCCGGATCAAATCGTACTGAGCCCGGTTAGTGTCCTGAAATTCGTCCACCAGGACAAAGCGGAACCGGTGCTGGTAGGCCTGCAGCCGGCCGGGCATTTCTCGAAAAAGAGTAAGCGGGTGGAGGAGCAGGTCGTCGAAATCCATCGCGTTGGCCGCTTTGAGCGCGGGACCAAGCGCCGCATAGACCTCGGAGGCCACCTGGGGCAGCCGGTCGAATGGGGATCCGGAGGCCAGCTCCGAGGGCGGCACCATGCGATTCTTGGCCGCCGAGATGAGCGACTGCACCGCCTTCGGGTGGAACTGCTTTACCGAGTGACCCTGCTGCTCCATGATCCTTCTGATCAGTCTCAGCCGATCGTCCTCGTCGTAGATGGTGAACTGCCGGCTGAATCCGAGCAGCCCCGCCTCACGCCGGAGCAGCCGCGCCGAAAGGGAGTGGAACGTGCCGATCCACAGGCCCGACGGATCGCGGCCCAGCAGCTGGCCGATCCGGTGTTTCATCTCGCCCGCGGCCTTGTTAGTGAAGGTCACCGCAAAGATCTGCTCCGGGGGCACCCCATGCCGATCGATGAGCGCGGCGATCCGCATCGTGAGAACGCGGGTCTTTCCCGAGCCGGCCCCGGCCAGCACCAGCAGAGGTCCGTGCACGTGTTCCACCGCCTCGCGCTGGGCGGGGTTGAGGCTGTGCTCGAGCCTGCGCTCCGCCTCGATCATGTGGCTCGTGTGGCCAGGGGTACACGGATCACGAAACAGGTTCCCTTCTCGGTAGGCTCCAGCAACAGTGCACCACCATGGGCGTCTTCGACAACGCGCCGGGAGAGCGCGAGCCCGATACCCCATCCGCCCCGCTTGGTGGTGGTACCCGGCTCAAAGAGGGTGCGGCGGAGCTCCTTGGGCACTCCCGGTCCGTCATCGATGACCCGGATTGCGCCCATGTTGTCCTCCGCCCCAATTCGCAGGATAATGGCGCCGGGTCGGCCCTGCAGGGCGTCGATCGCGTTTTTGACCAGCGATTCCAAGGCCCACTCGAGCAAGACGGCGTCGCCGAGCACAGTTGGACCCGCGCCCGGCGCCTCGACGCGAAGATCGATCACGTTCGCGTGCCGCGGAAGCCGGGGGCGGAAGTAGCCCGCCACCCGATCGGCCAATGCGCCCAGTCCAATCGGCTCGCGCTTGGCTGGATTGCCGATGCGCTCGAAGCGCTGGGCCACCCTGTCGAGGCGCTCGGCATCGGCGCTCAGGTGGTCGGCCAGGCCGGGCGGTGGCGTGGCGCGGCTACGCACTCGCTCGATCCAGCCTTGAAGGCTGGTGAGCGGTGTACCCATTTGATGCGCGGCTTCCCGCGCCATCGCCACCCAGAGCCGGTCCCTCTGCGCCGACATGGCGCTCCGATAGGCAAAGACCGCGACACCAACCATGGCCGCGATCGTCAGGCCTTGCAGCACGGCGAGCGCGATAAGATTCCGCTGGGCCGGCAGTGGTCCATAGTGGACTGTTCCGACTGCCGCATCGGTGATAGGTGGGTTTTGCCGGTCCAGCCGAGCGGCATAAAGTTTCACCCGTGGATCGTCGAGTGCCGCCTCGAATGGCAGGTTGGCCGCCGCGGTGACTCGTCCAGCGGTGTCGGTTACGACCAGTGGCAGACCCAGTCCCCGCACCTGTTCGCCTAGACGAAGCAGGGCCTCGGCCTCGGCGCCGGCGCGTGGATTATTCAGACCGCCGAACACCCCGGAATAGAGCCGGCTGGTGGCGGATGCGTCCGCCTTGAAGTGACGGAAGATCAGGACTCCCGTGCCGAGGCTCAAACCGGCGAGCAGGGCTACCAGCGCCACCACCATCGTCGGCGCCAGGCGCTCAAGCCGTTCGCTACGCACGCGGGGTCAAGCGGTCGACTCCGAGGTACGGCACCAGCGCCTCAGGCACCCGCACCGACCCGTCGGCCGCTTGGTAGTTCTCCAAAAGCGCGATAATCGTGCGCGGGAAGGCAACCCCAGAAGCGTTGAGGGTATGCACAAACTCGGGCTTGGCCTTGGGGGCCGGCCGGTAGCGGATGTTCGCCCGCCGAGCCTGGAAATCGGTGAACGTGCTCGAGCTCGACACCTCGAGCCAGCCGCCGACCCCGGCGGCCCACACTTCGATGTCGTAGGTGCGGGCACTGGCGAAGCCCGTGTCTCCCGCGGCGAGCTCCACCACTCGATAGGGCAGCTCCAGCCGCCGGAGCACAGCCTCGGCCTCGGTGGTGATCCGCTCGTGCTCCGCCGCTGAGTCTTCCGGACGGACGATACGCACCAGCTCGACCTTATCGAACTGGTGAACCCGGATGAGTCCGCGGGTGTCTTTCCCGTGGGAGAACGCCTCTCGCCGAAAACAGGGGCTATAGGCCACGTAGGTCGCCGGCAGTGCCTTTGACTCCAGAATCTCGTCACGGTGGATATTGGTGATCGGCACCTCCGCGGTGGGAATCAGGAACAGATCGTCGGCCGGGGAGGTGTAGACCTCCTCGGCAAACTTCGGCAGTTGCCCGGTGCCGGTAAGGGTCGCTCGATTGACCAGGTACGGCGGAGCCACCTCCAGATACCCATGCTCGCGGGTGTGCAGATCGAGCATGAAGCCGGCCAGCGCCCGGCCGAGCCTTGCGCCCATGCCGGTGAAGAGGGGAAAGCCGGAGCCCGCCACTTTCACGCCGGCCGCCAGGTCGAGCAATCCCAGCGAGACCCCGAGCTCCCAATGGGGCTTCGCCACAAAATCGAGCACCGGCGGCTCCCCCCACGAGCGCACCAGACGGTTAGCCGACGCGTCGCCGTCCGGTACCCGATCGTCCAGAAAGTTCGGCACGCCGAGCGCCAGGATGTCCAGCGCGGTCTCGATTTCGCGTAGTCGGATGTCCAGCACCTTTACTTCCTCGCCCGACGCCTTGAGCCGCTCCATAAGATCGGCGGCGGATTCCTTGGCCCGCTTGCGCCGGGCGACTTCATCGCTGGCCGCGTTTCGTTCCGCCTTGAGTGTCTCGACGCGCACCAGGAGGTCGCGGCGCTGGCGGTCGAGCTCGAGAATGGCATCTACGGTTTCGGCGACTGACGGATCACCGCGGCGCATCAGACTGGCGCGGCTGCCGGCCGGATCCTGCCGCAGACGCTTGAGGTCGATCACGTTTACCGGTCTGGGAGACCGGGTTCCAGGCTCCTGAACCCGCAGTTATCGTTGGTCAGAATCCGGAAGGTGACGATCCGCGCGGCATCGTCGAACTGCAGGATCTCCATTTTGGCGTACTTGGGAACACCGAGATTGCTGCAGGCGGCGGTGATTCGACTGCGCACGACGTAGCGCTGGCCGACGGCGATCGGCACCGGCTGGTCGGTAACGAACCCGCCGCTCGGCGGCATCTCGATCGCCTCGAAACCCTCATTTCGAAGTACGAATCCGGGATTCACCGCGTTGGCGGTGTCGATGCCGAGTGCGGCGCGCGGCAGCAAGACGTGTTCCCCGCCCGTCTCAACGTTGTAGGCGAAATCGAACTCCACGTTGAGATCGGTGCGTACCCTGCGGCTGCCCTCAATCGAAAAGCCGCTCGGCGTGGAGACCGGCGTCCCGACGAGCGCCCAGAGGGTGTCGGTGCGCTCGATGTTCGCGTTCATGGCGTCCTGGAGATCGTTCGCATCGCCGCAGGCAACGCCGGCCAGACCGAAGAACGACAGAATCAGAGGAATTGGTCGCATTGAGCGGGAAGGTTAAGCCCCGGGTGAAGAGGGGTCAACCTGAAAGGAGGGGTGAGTTCAACCCGCCGTCTTTTCTTGACTTCGACTTGGACGACTCATACGTTGCCGCAGACTTTTTTTCCTGCTCCGGGGAGCAAATCAATGGCTGGTCTGGGGGAAGTGGTGCGCCGTCTGGCCGACCGGGACGGGGTCGAAGTGGTGCTGGTGCTGAGCGCGGACGGCCTGCCGATCGAGCATGCGTCCCATCAGCCGTTCGAGGCCGAGCCGCTGGCGGCTCTCACCGCGACCCTGGCTCAATACGCCAACCGGCTCGGGCTCGGTGCCGGACGGGGCGCCCTTCGCACCGCGGTGCTCGATTACGAACGCGGCCTGCTGGTGGTGTCGCAGATGGGAGCCGGAGATTGCCTGGCCATTCTAGCAAAACCGGATGCAGACATAGGAGAGCTGCTGTACGATCTTCGCCAACACCGGTCGGCGCTGGCGGCGTTGTTGTAAGCGGGTAAGCGGGTAAGCGGGTAAGCGGGTAAGCGGGACAGAAGAAGCAGCCTTTCCTGCCTATGTACATTGTGAGCTCCCCTGTAGATTTTTAGTCTCCCAATCATTCACGGCGCGTCACTCCAGGAGCTTCTGTAATTATTCCCTTGAGCCTCGTCTCGCTTTTATCGGCTTACCCGCTCACCCGCCTACCCGCCTACCCGCCGCTATGAGATGGGCCGTTGTGCTCGCGGGTGGCTCGGGTACCCGATTCTGGCCGCTGAGCACCCCCGAGAACCCGAAGCAGCTCCTGCCGCTGGCCGGCTCCACGTCCACAGCGGAGGAGTCAGTCGACCGGTTGACCGGACTCATCCCTCGCGAGCGGATCCTGGTCGTTACCGGTGCGGCATTGGCGAACCAGATGCAGGCGCGTCTCAAGCTGCCTCAGGGAAACGTGCTGATCGAGCCGCGGGCCGCGTCCACCGCTCCGGCGCTTATCTGGGCCACATCGGAAGCGCAACGCCGAGATCCTGACGCTGAGGTATTGTCGCTTCACGCCGACTGGGCCGTGGGTGACGCGGCCGCATTCCGGCGGACCGCCGACACGGCGCTCACGACGGCCCGCCTACACGACCGCCTGGTCACGGTCGGGGTGGTGCCGTCCCGGCCGGAGACCGGCTACGGGTATATCGTGCCCGGGGCTCCGCTGGGAGATGGTGTGCGCATGGTGGCCCGGTTCTCGGAGAAACCGGATGCTGCGACGGCGCTCGATCTGATGGCCGCCGGGGCGCTCTGGAACAGCGGACTCTTTGCCTGGACGGCCGAACGTCTGCTCGCCGAAGCGGAGACACATACGCCCGAAGTGGCTCCTCATTTACCCGTTCTCCGGGCGGGAGACGTTGGCCGGTTCTTCGACGACGTGACGCCGATCTCAATAGACGTGGGGCTGCTGGAGCGCAGCGCCTCCGTTGCGGTCGTGAGCGGCGCCTTCGCGTGGGACGACATCGGCACCTGGCAGGCGCTGACCCGGGTTCGGCCGAAGGATCCGAACGGAAACGTGGTGGTGGGCAACACGTTCCTGCACGACTCGGAAGACTGCATCGTCTGGTCGGACCGGGACACCATCGTGCTGAGCGGAGTGCAGGACCTGATTGTGGTACAGGCCAACGGGAGGATCCTGGTGATGCCGGGCGAGCGGGCAGCCTCGATGAAACAACTCCTCGACGCCCTGCCGCCCGAGATACGCGACGTCCACTCGTGACGGCACTCTACCTGCTCGAGCCCGAGTCGCCCGGTGCGGCGTGGGCTCCGTTTGCGGGAGTGCGCCCCATCGCCGAGCTCCGCGCCGGCATCTGGCGAGTACGAGAGCGGTGGGAGGCCGCGGCCGGCCAGGACGTCACCGCCATCCTGGGAAGTCACGCGGCTGGATTCAGCGAGGGCGATGAACCGCTGATCCGCGCCCCTGCTCCCGTGGATGGCCCCGCCATCATCGGCATGTCATCGTTTGCGCCCACTGGTGTTCCACTCCCGCCCGGTACTGCCCCTTCGACCGGCTCACGGCAGGCTCCTGCGACGGGCTCCCGGCAGGCCGCCCGCCGTCTGACTAACCAGGAGGAGACGGTGGGCTGGATCGTGCCCGAGGGCAGTCGGTGGACAGCTCCCCACGACAACGGCCCGGCGCTCGACATCGAGGGAGTCCGCCTCCACGGAGCCTACGATCTCCTAACCGCTCTCGAGAAGCTCCTCCACGCGGACTGCGCGGACTTCCTGGCCGCTCCGAGCGACGGGGTGCCGAAAGGAAGTCTGGTGCTCGGCGACCCGGCTCAAGTCGTTTGCCTCGGTGCAGTAGTGGAACCCGGCGTGGTCTTCGATGTCCGTCAGGGCGCGGTGGTAATCGATCAGGGCTCCGAGATCCGCAGCGGGACCCGTCTCGAGGGACCCACCTATGTGGGCTCGGGTACCAAGGTACTGGGTGGATTAATCCGCGGATCTGTCTTCGGACCCGAGTGCCGGGTGCGAGGAGAGATTGCGGCCAGCGTGTTTCTGGGATTTGCCAACAAGAGCCACTACGGCTTCGTCGGCCACAGCTTTGTCGGGCACTGGGCCAATCTGGGTGCGGGCACCACGACCTCAAACCTGAAAAACACCTATGGCCCCGTGCGCCTCGAAATCGACGGCGAACGGATCGAAACCGGCCGCACCAATGTGGGCACGTTGTTTGGTGACCATGCCAAGACCGCAATCGGAACTATGCTGGCCACCGGAACGGTCGTTTCAGCGGGAGCCAACGTGTTCGGCATGCCTACGCCGCCCAAGTATGTGCCACCGTTCGCGTGGGGTTGTACCGGCGAGCGGATGAGCGAAGACGGGTTCCTCCGGGTCGCCGAGCGGGTGATGGCCCGGCGCAACGTGGAGTTCTCGTCCGCTCGACGCGAATCCCTGCGGCTTGCGATTCAGCGGAGCGCTCGTCGGTGATCACCCTCTACGTGCTCGGCTCGGGATCGAGAGGCAACTGCTGCGCGGTGGAGTCAGAAGGCATGGCGCTGCTGATCGACGCGGGGTTCAGCGCGCGCGAGATCGAGCGTCGCGCCGTTAGCGCGGGGCTCGACCTCGGCTCGGTGGCCGGAATAGCTCTGACGCACGAGCACGGCGATCACTCCTGCGGTGCACCTCTCCTGGCCCGCCGGCTGGACGTGCCGGTGCTGACGGCACCAGGAACCTGGAGGCGCCTGGCAGGAGTCATGGACGAGGCGCAGCACCGGCCGCTCGGATTATGCGCTCAGGTGGAGCTGGGTCCGTTCAGCATCGAGGCCTGCCCCACCAGCCACGATGCCGCGGAACCGTTGGCCATCGTGGTCCGCGGTTCGCACGGAGCCAGCGTTGGGGTTGCGTATGACCTGGGCCGACCGACCACCGCCGTGCGCTACCTGCTGCGGAACCTCACCGCGATCGTCCTCGAGGCGAACCACGACGAAGTCCAGCTTCGGACCAGCGACTATCCTCCCGTGGTGCAACGCAGGATAGCGGGCTCGAGCGGACACCTGTCGAACCGTGCGGCGGCTGAGCTGCTGACCGACCTCCACCACCCCGGGCTCCTGGCGGTGGTGTTGGCACACCTGAGCGAGCATTGCAACACCGCGGCGGAGGCCCGGGCAACTGTGGGACCGGCACTCCGCCGCGCCGGGTTCCGTGGCGCGCTCCACGTGGCGGACCAGGATAAACCGCTGGCCCCGATTCTGGTGGTGCAGAGGGGCGGGATCCAGCTCCAGCTGGCGTTGTAATTCTCCGCAAGTCTGCAGCACACGCCGAAACGCATGCTGACCCCCGCGTCGTTTGGCGGACTGTCCTGCTGCAACAGATGCATGGCGGCATTTGGAATAGCACTGCATTGTTGGTCACAAGCCAGCCCGCCTTTCTTCATGAGTCACATGCCTCGTCAGCCTGGTTCCTGCCCCGCCACAGGAGGCGAGATGATCAGGGTAAAGCCAAATGGAGGGCACTGATGGGTGTCCCGCCGCTGTTACTTTGCCTTCAGCCCCAGCGACCAGAACTCGAATGTCGTCTTAGCGGTGAAGGTAAGCCCCTCCCGCTTTGTTGTGCGGGATACGTCCTTGTGGCCGACCAGTAGGCGCTCCCCTCCTCCGAAGGCCGTCCCGGAGGCGGCGTCAAATTCATCGAAGTGAAAGGCGTGGCCAATGAGATCCGGCAGATGCAAGAAACTCCACTGTCCTGCCCAAGGCATGAGCGGAACGGTGATGGGACTCGCTTTCGGGCAGAAGTAGGTCATGGTGCCGCCACTGGTTGTCGGTGCTACCGCGAGCGAGATGGTCATGCGCTTGTCGTCGGCGACGTCGAAGCGTGCCTCCTTTACCTCGAGGACGCCTCCCTCCGGGCTCATCACCACGCGGCAGCCCAAGCCAGGCGCGGTGTACCGAACATGCTGGAGCGGAGCGTGTCCGGTGTAGACGACACCGGAGCTGTCGGCGGTGAGCTCCACGGTAGCCTTTACTTTGGCCGTCACGGTCTTCGAGCCGTCGGTGCCTTTCCATTCGGACGACATACTGAGCTCGATTTTGGGTGTCACGCAGCCGCATTCGGCCGACCCCACGAACTCGCCGCCCATTGCCTTCACCCAGTCCCTGGCCTTCTCGGTGAGCTGCTCCTGGGTACCGGGTGGCTTCTCGATGACGAGGTCGTAGTCGGCCAGGGATTGCTTATCCAGCGCACGATCACCCTTGAATCCTGCCGCGATGAACTGAATCCCGTTGTGGTCGTGGCGAATGTGTTCCACGAAGTCGGGGCCAGTTCCCCCGAACTCCTTGACCTGCATGCAGATCGCCTCGTCGCTCCTGCCGGCGAAAAACATGGGCGGCCCCGGCACGTCCCAACCTGGCAACTGGTCATGGCATTCCTGGCATCCCTCGGGCCGAGGGTTCATCGCTCCTGCGCGGTGCTTCCCGATTGCGGGTTCCACGAACGGGTTCACCCCGCCGTGGCAGTTGCTGCAGCGCGGGTGGCGGAAGGCGGGCATCATCTCGGCGAACGCCTTGACGGATTTTATCTGCTCGGGGAGGGTGAGCGGGCAGGATGAACCGCCTCCCCCACCCAGACTTCGTGATCGCGGCACCGACGAGGCCAGAACCGTGCGCTGCACGGAGGTCGATTGGCCTCGGGCGGCGACCGCGATCGCGCCGAGTGCGAGAACGAAGAGGAACGGGCCAACCAGCGAGGTGACCCCGCGGGCTGTGATCACTTGAGCCTGACGACCTCGAGGCGTGGATCTCGGTCCTTCTCACTCTTGCCGATCTGCGGCCCGTCCGCCCCCGGCGGGGCGCCGCCTCTGACGAGCGACCCCTGTACCGCCGCGAGCCGCTGCGGCC
>Ga0136617_10000188_pt1 | contig 47801 bp, 61 predicted proteins | sample AntDrymUQ3222106_2_FD_129672 | JGI IMG/M metagenome (GOLD analysis project Ga0136617, IMG submission 129672) | Polar desert sand microbial communities from Dry Valleys, Antarctica - metaG UQ322 (21.06) | ecosystem: Environmental > Terrestrial > Soil > Desert | place: Antarctica: Dry Valley... | reverse complement strand
CGTCTTCGCCCATCCATTCGTCGCAGACGCGCGTGCAGCGTTTGCACAAAATACACCGCTGCGGGTCGTTGGCGACAATCGGTGAAAGGAACTTTTCCGGCTGCGCGTTTTTCGGTTCGATAAAGCGTTCTTCAACATCGCCCCAATCGAAAATTACTTCTTGAAGCTCGCATTCGCCGCCACGGTCGCAAACCGGACAATCGAGCGGGTGATTTGCCAGAAGAAATTCGCCCATCGCGCGTTGCGCCTTTTCGATTTCCGGGCTTTGCGTCGTTACAATCATTCCGTCCGTGCAGGTGATTGTGCAGGAAGTTTGCAGCTTCGGCATCTTTTCGATGCGCACGAGACACATCCGGCACGAAGCCTGCAAAGCGAGGTCTTGGTAATAACAAAATGAAGGAATGCCGAAGTCTTTTTCGCGGCAAACATCAATCAGGCGCGCGCCCTTTTCGACTTCGTATTCTTGTTCGTTAATCGTAACTTTTATGAGTTCTGTTGACATTTTCTAAAAATCAATTTTACCAGATAATTTTTACTAACCCGCTATTCGTAATGTTCAAATCTTTCGTCAAACAAGCGGCGTTTAATCTGCGCGAAACGCCGACTATCATTCGGTCGTGCATCTCCTTTACGGCGGAATCGGCGTCGAAATCTAAAACGTCTTCCGCCTCAAAATCGGTCAAAACAAATTGGCGCCTGCTCTCAGTTTTTTATACTCAGCCGCAAAATCAATCGGACGATTGTGTTTTATGTTCAAAAATACAATTCAGCTAAAACAATTACCGGAATATAAATCAGCGCGTTTCCGGAGTCGGCTTCATCAAAGGCTGTACTTGCGTCTTTTCCGAGCAATGATGAATTGGTCAAATACCAAAGAAGCGCGTGAGTATCGGCGACATATTCCTTCATAACTCATCAAGTTCTTTTAGCCATTCTTCACGGATTTCTCGCAAATCCGAATCAATATCAAAGTCTTGCGGAAATTTATCCTTCCAAGTTCCGCGCAAACTTTGCAGTTTTCTCGCCGGAAAACTTTGCGCTTGCAAACGCTTGGCAAGATGTTCGACAAGCCGCAATTGTTCGGGCGGCGAAAGCCGTTCGGCTAATTGCGTAACTTCTTCTAAAACATTCATGTTTTATTCGCTGCCTTTATTTTCAGCATTACTGTCTTTGTTTTCCGTGTTTTTGACTTTCTTTTTCGGTCGCGTTTTGCCGAAACTTCCCGCGAAAATCTTTCCGCGCCGTGTGCGTTTATCGCCTCTTCCCATTTTCTTTAACTCCTTAAAATAAAATATTCATACTGCTTTTTTAGTATATGCGAAATTAAATGTTTTAGCAGTTCGAGCGGTTAAACTCAAACGAATTTCTCAACTTTTATTTTCTGCTGCGGGCGCTTTAATCGTGCGAATTGGAAAATCCGCCGTCGAAAAAACGCCGCGCCTCGGCGAGCGCCGGAGCAACTGCCGTGATGTGATTCAAACTCGCGTCTTTAATCGCAAATTGCCGCAGCGTGTCTTTTCCAACGCCGCGCCGCCGCATCGTTCGCATCGTTTTTTCGGTGTTCGCCGGGTCAACCACTTTATCGCCCGGCAGATTGATTAAAAGCATTTTCGTGCGCGGCGACCAATCGAAAGCGTCGCTTTTTTGCATTTCACGAATCACGGGATCGGAAGCGTCTAAATTTTCCAGAACCTTTTTAAATCGCGGCGTGATGACGTTAGCAAGCGAATTTTTCGAGCGCATCAAAACCGCCGCCAGCGCAAGACGTTTTATAATGTTTTCATCCGAGATATTTCCCTTAAAGGCTTGCGAAACGGTCAAAGCCATCGCCGGTTTGAGATAATCGGTTAATTTAACGCCGGAACTTTTATGAAAATAATAAGCCATATACGACGTGAGATAAAGCCGAATCACAAATTCCTCTTGACTGGTCGGCGCGGCAAGCAGCCATTTTCTGGTCGTGTCCGAAAGGTCATACGAACCCGAAGCGAGCGCGGCGGCGGTAACATTGAAACCAGCGCCGGATTTGCTTTCTAAATCGCGCACCGTCCACATCGCCACCGCGCCGCCTTCGGAATATCCCGTGATGAAAAGACGCGAGCCGACTTTCGTGTTTTGACGATTCGCAAGCGTTCGCGCCGGTTCGATAATATCAACGGCTGACGGGCTGTTCGCCGCGCCGAGCGGATACGGATGCGCTCCCTTGTGGTCGCCCAAGCCGAGATAATCCGGCATCGCCACCGCATAACCGCCGGAGGCAAACGCCAGCGTTGCCAGTTCCGCTTCGGAAGCGTTCGATTTTCCGGTAAAGCGCGACGGTGCGAGCGCGGAATTGACAATCGTGCCGTGATTGAAAACGACCAATCCGTTTGGCGCGCCGCCGCGCGGCAAAACCACCAGTCCGCTTAAAACGACGGCGCGATTTTTCTCGTCCCGCGAGCGGTAATTGATTTTGTATAAATCGAGAGCCTGCGCGGTTGGACTGACGGAACTGCCGAATTTCTTTTTTATCAGCTCGTTGACTTGCGCGACAGTCATTGTTCCGCTGCGCGTCGAGCTGACCAAACTGCCGACATCAACCGGCAATTTATTCGTTTGCGCCGCCGACGGTTCGGAACAAATTATCGTTAGCGTCAGCAACAAAAATGTCGCCGAAATAAATGTTAGATTTCTCATTTTTCCGTCCGTTGTGATTAAAAATTGCGGGCATATCTTAAGAAACAAATTATGCCCGTCAAAAAATTATTTCAACTTTTAACTGTCTGTTCGTCGCCGACTATATCCGGCTCGTTTTTGTCGTCGCCAATCATCCACGAATAGAAAAAGCCCGCCGCAATCGCTCCCACAATCGGCGCGACCCAGAACAGCCAGAGCTGTGCGATTGCCCAGCCGCCGACAAACAGCGCCGGTCCGGTGCTTCGCGCCGGATTGACCGAAGTGTTTGTTACGGGAATGCTTATCAGATGAATCAGCGTCAAACCGAGTCCGATGGCGATGGGCGCGAAACCTTTCGGAGCGCGGTTGTGCGTCGAGCCGAGAATGATTATCAAAAAGAAAAACGTCATCACGACTTCGGTTACCAGACAGGCAACGAGCGCGTATTTGCCGGGCGAATGGTCGTCGAAACCATTCGAGGCAAATCCGCCCGCCGTGCTGAATCCGGCTTTTCCGCTGGCGATGACGTATAAAATTCCCGCTCCGGCAATCGCTCCGACGACTTGCGCGACGATATACGGCAAAATCTCGTTTGCGGGAAATCTTTTCCCAGCCCACAGCCCGACCGTAACCGCCGGATTAAAATGTGCGCCGGAGATATGTCCCACGGCGTAAGCCATCGTCAAAACGGTTAAGCCGAAAGCCAAAGCTACGCCGTGCAGTCCGATGCCGACATCGGGAAAAGCCGCTGCCAGAACTGCGCTTCCGCAACCGCCTAAAACCAGCCACAAAGTTCCGATAAATTCCGCAGATAATCTTTTAATCATAGATAAGCCTCCTTTTTATTTTGTCTTCAAAAGGTCGCGGATTTCCGCCAGAAGAACTTCTTCGCCGGTCGGCGGCGTCGGCGCGGCGGCTAATACGTTAAACATTCTGACCGCGTAACGCGCCAGCGCGAACATCACCGTAGCGACAATCAAAAACGTAATTATGTCGTTGATAAATTGTCCATACATTATCATCGGCTCTTTCGCCGCCTGCGCCGCCGCGATTTGTTCGGGCGTGGCGACCGGCATTTCGCCTAAGTTGATAACTTTATCTTTGAAATCAACGCCGCCGGTTAGGAAACCGATGACGGGCATAATGATTCCGTCGGTAAATGTTTTGACAATCGCGCCGAAAGCCGCGCCCATAACGACGGCAATCGCTAAATCGAGAATGTTTCCGCGAGCGATAAAGGCTTTGAAATCGTCCAACATAAATTCCGAATTCTCCTGTCTGATTTTGTATCAACTTTCACTGTTTGATTCGCCCGCGACGGGCAGGTTTTGACGAATCTCTTTGTTCGCCGCTCGAAAGCGAAAAACATAATAGCCGATTGAAAGCCCGACGAGAATGGCGGCGATGCCGAGCAGGACGTCGCCCGATATGTGTTTCGTGTCGAGCGTGATAATTTTGTTGCAAATGGCGATGACCGCGATTTCGACGATTATTTCCGGTTTGATTTTGTCTTCGACCAGAAACAGCTTCAAAACTTTGAGCAGTTCGAGACCGATTAAAATAATCAAAGCCAGACCGAAACCTTCAAATATCTTTGAAATATCGAGCAATAAAAACGGCGGCGCGAAAATTTCCAGAATCGTCACGCGACCGAGTTCAATCGTTCCCAAAACCATCGCCAGCAGCAGCAGAATTATCAACGCGCGGATGATTAGCTTTTCGATTTGCTCGACGACGTGCAGCATAATTAAAGTCTTAGTTTTGACGAACGACCTTAAAGAATTTCATCGTGCCGTTTTCGCCCTCGCTGCCGATTGATAAAGTGTTGCCTTCAATGCGAAAGGAACGCGCCGATTCGAGACCGCGCAGAAAGCGATTATCGAATGACTTTTCGCCGCAGAATATCTTCGTCGTAAAAATTCGCGCAAACGAGATGTTGTTGTCTTCGGTCGCGTAACTTCCGCCGCCGCCGTTGCAATCCGCCTTTAAGAAGATTTTGCCGTCCGCTTTAAATTCAATTTGGTAATTCTCCGGTTTTTCGACGGTCATTTTTCCCGTCGCCGATTCCGAGCTTTGCCAGCGCCAAATCGTATTTTCCAATTTTATCGCCGCGCCGGGCGCTTGATTTTCGACGTTCCCGCTTTGCATTTTCGATTCCGGCACGAGCAGGAAATTCGCGCCGTCGGGTTTGATAACGAAAGTTACGGCTTCGGCTTTATACGGGCAGCAAAGCGCATCCGACGCTCGATAACGCACGTATTCGGCGGTCAAACTTTTCTCGCCCGTCAATTGCACGTTGACCAACGAGCCGTCGGTGCGCGAATCCATCTGTCCGGGCGAGAGCGTTCCGGCGACGCGATTTCCGACGAAAACAAATGTGTCGAATTTAAGCGGGCGGCACATTCCGTCAAACGCTTCGCTCGCCGTCACGACGGTCGTGTTTCCAAAGACATGCGCCGCGCCCGTCAGCGTCCAGCCCATTTTCGTCAAAAGTTTGTCCTGCGGAAGCGTCGGCTGACGCACTTGGGCGGCACAGCGTTTTAATTCGGCGGACGAGATTTTCTTGGTTTGCAGAATGGCGCGTTTGCGCTCGTTCCAACTCGGCAGCGGCTTCATATCCAGCCAGTCACTTTGCGCGAAGGCGTTCGAGCCGAAAATAAAAACGACGCCGAATGCGGCGATTGCGAATTTGATTGTCTTGAAACTTTGAAACATTTTATTTTCCTCCCTTTGAAAAATCAGAATGTTCCGGCAAAGCCTCTCTTGCGCCGCTTGACAAAAATTTACAAAACGCGCTTTTCGCTTGCCGGAATCGTTCGCCCCTTTTTAGATTTTTCATACTGCCTCCTAAAAATTCGGTTTTTCGTGGAAGAAAAACGAGCGGCATAAAATCCGCTCGACCAAAATGTCTAAAATTTCTGCGCTTCGGGTTCGACCGAAGTTGTTTTTTGACCCGATAAATACGGTTTGAAATCTTCCGGGAAACGCTTGACCGCGCCTTGAATCGCCCACGCCGCCGCGTCGCCCAAAGCGCAAAAACTTTTTCCTTCAATGTTATCAACCAAATCTAAAATCAATTGCGCGTCTTCGGGTCGCCCGCCGCCGGTCGCAATGCGGTTGAAGATTTTCACGAGCCAATCGGTTCCTTCGCGGCACGGCGTACACCAGCCGCACGATTCGTGTTTGTAAAATTCGGTCAAGTTTTTGGTTGAATCAACAATGTCAACGGTTTCATCGATGACGATAAACCCGCCCGAACCGACGAGCGAACCTGCCGCAACAAGTCCTTCATAATCCATCAAAACTTTTTTTCCGATAACGTCATCGGCTCGCATAATATAAACCGAAGAGCCGCCGGGAATGACGCCTTTTAATTTTTTGTCGGCGCGCCACATTCCACCGCAGTCTTCCAATATGAACTTTTCCATATCGTCATAGCCCATTGGAAGTTCATAAACACCCGGCTTTTTCACATGACCGGAAACCGACCAGAGTTTTGTTCCGCCTGATTTTTCTGTTCCAAGATTGCGCCACGCTTCGCCGCCCATTTCGATAATTTGCGGAACGGCGGTTAAAGTTTCGACATTGTTAACCACCGTCGGCGAAGCGTATAAACCTTCGACAGCGGGAAAAGGCGGCTTCATTCGCGGGTGTCCGCGAAAACCTTCGAGCGAACTTAAAAGCGCGGTTTCTTCGCCGCAAATATACGCGCCCGCGCCGGTGTGCGTGTAAACTTCACACGAAAAATCCGAACCTAAAATGTTTTTGCCGACGAGATTCGCTTTTCGGGCTTCCTCGATGGCTTCCTCCATTATGTCAATCAAATAATTGTATTCGCCGCGATAATAGGTGTAACAATTTTGCGAGCCGAGCGCGAAAGCCGCAATCAACATTCCTTCAATAAGCGCGTGCGGGTCGAGTTCGAGCAGGTAGCGGTCTTTAAATGTTCCCGGCTCGCTCTCGTCCGCGTTGCAGACGATATATTTCTGCTTCGGCGAATCTTTCGGCACGAAACTCCATTTCATACCCGTCGGAAAACCCGCGCCACCGCGCCCGCGTAATGCGGACGTTTTGACTTCGTTTATAATCGCGTCCGGCGACATATTCATCGCCTTTCGTAAACTCGCGTAACCGCCGTTGTCTTGATAAACCTTGAGCGTATGCGAGTTTTCCAGATGCACGCGCTTTAGTTGTAATGGCTCGCAACCGATTGCTTTGATTTCCATAAAGAAAAATAATTTATTTTAACGAATCCAAAATCCTATCAACCTTTTCCGGCGTCAAATCTTCGTGATAATCAAACCCAATCTGCATCATCGGCGCGGTTCCGCAGCTTCCTAAACATTCAACTCTTGAAACCGTAAATTTTCCGTCCGGTGTCGTTTCGCCCGCGTGAATCCCCAAACGATTGCAAATGTGTTCCGTAATTTTTTCTTCGCCCATAATGCGACACGAAAGCGTTTTGCAAACCTGTATGTGATATTTGCCGACGGCGTGCATATTTATCATCGAATAAAACGTCGCCGTTTCCCAAACGTCCGAAACTTGAATGTCGAGTTTTTGCGCCAGAAAATTCACGCCCGCGTTATCAACGTATCCGCGCTCGCGCTGAATTATGAGAAGAAGAAGCGGAATCAGCGCAGAACGCTTTCTTTCGGGCGGATACTTCGCTAAGTGGGCATCAATTTCCGCTAAAACTTCGGGCGAAAATGTTGCAACTTCGTCGGTCACCACTACCTGGTTTGTGTATTCACTCGGAACTGCTGATGCCATTTTTTAGTGGTAAGTGGTGAGTGCTAAACGGTAAGTGAAAGCAATAATGCTTACAAATTACTCATTTAGCACTTACAACTTTTATCTGTCTATTTCTCCCAGAACAATATCAAGCGAACCGATAACTGCCACTACATCGGCAATCATTTCGCCTTCGCTCATAACGGGCAAGGCTGACAAATTAATAAAACTCGGACCGCGAAAATGAACGCGGTCTGGTTTTGGTCCGCCATTTGATTTCATATAAACGCCGAGTTCGCCTTTTGAACCTTCAATCGGCATATAAACTTCGCCTTCGGGAATATTAAAGCCTTCGGCGACAATTAAAAAGTGATGAATGAGCGAATCCATATGTTTGCGCATATCATCGCGGTCGGGTAGAACGATTTTCGGCGCGTCGGCTTTTATCGGTCCGGGCGTTAATCGTTCGACGGCTTGGACGACGATTTTATAACTTTCGTAAAACTCGCGCATTCGCACGCGGAAACGCGCCCAAACATCGCCGTCCGGTTCGACCGGCACTTCAAAATCGTATGTTTCGTAACCCGAATACGGATTATCGCGGCGCAAGTCCAAGTCAACTCCGCTACCGCGCAAACACGGTCCGGTTAAACCCCAGTCAATGGCTTCTTCAGCCGTGATAATGCCGATTCCCTGCGTCCTGATTTGCCAGATTGTATTTCCCGTAACGAGCGTTTCGAGCATCTCCATTGCGGCAGGGAAGTCGTCGAGAAATTGTTTGACGCGGCGTTCAAAACCGGCGGGTAAATCCATCATCAGACCGCCGATGCGAAAATACGAAGGCGTCATTCGTCCGCCCGAAGCGGCTTCAATTAAGTTCAAAATCTTTTCGCGCTGACGGAAACAATAAAAGAAAACGCTCATCGCGCCAATGTCGAGCGCGTGCGTGCCGAGCCAAACCATATGCGAAGCGATACGCTGCAGTTCGCAAAACATTACACGGATAACTTGCGCCCGTTCAGGGATTTCCAAATCAAGCAGTTTTTCCGCCGCCATTACATAAGCAAGGTTATTGCCGAGCGGATTGAGATAATCCATTCTATCGGTAATAACGATGCCTTGCTGATATTTTTTATACTCGAAAAGTTTCTCCATTCCCGTATGCAGATAACCAATGTCGGGAATGGCTTTGACAACCATTTCGCCATCCAGCGTAAGTTCGAGACGCAAAACGCCGTGTGTCGAAGGATGTTGCGGTCCCATCGAAAGCGTCATCTGTGAATCGAGAGTCTGGTCTAAAACTTCAAATTGGCTCGGTAAATTACTGGTAGCGACACTCATAAAATCAGTTATCAGTTATCAGTTATCAGTTATCAAATCTGTTGACTGTTAACTGATAACTGTTGACTGTTAGGTTAAGCTATACGGTTCGTATCCGCGTAACGGATAATCTTTTCTCAATGCGTGTCCGTCAAAATCCGACGGCAAAAGAATTCTTCTCAAATCAGGATGACCGTCAAAAATTACGCCGAACATATCAAAAGTTTCGCGCTCGTGCCAATCTGCTGTTTTCCAAACGGTTGTTACCGTTGAAACGCGCGGGTCGTCTTCGCTGAGCAACACTTTTAAACGCAGCCGATTGTAATGTTTTGTCGAAAATAGATGATAAACAACTTCAAAACGCGGGTCTTCTTCCGGTCCGCGGTCGGCGCCGTTTAAGTCGGCAAGCATGTCAAAACCGTGTTTTGTTTTTAAAACCCAGCAGACATCAACAATTGATTCGCGCGGAACGATAACCGTAACTTCACCGTGAGCTTCGATTGTATCGCCAATCCAAGCCGAATTTTCCGTTTTTAATTTTTCGACAAATTCGTGTAAAACTGTTGTATCGAGCATAATCTGTTAAACAAAAAACGATAAATCGCCGACCTTATTGGTCGTCAAAACTTTATGAAGACTTTCTACGCTCGTGCCGTGAAGCAATCGTATATGGACGAGTTGTCGCAGTCTTTGCCGCAGTTTCAGATTCGGTTCCCATTGTGATAGGCAAAGTTCCGGGAACAATTGCCCGACGAGATTCTTCCTCAAATGTGTCGCGGCGGTCTCTGACCGATTCATTCATCACTTTTTCCTGCAACATCATAATGGCGTGAATCAACATTTCCGGACGCGGTGGACAACCCGGAACGTAAACGTCAACCGGCACGATTTTATCAACGCCCTGTACAATCGCATAATTATCGAAAACTCCGCCGGACGTGGCGCACGCGCCCATTGAAATAACCCATTTCGGTTCGGGCATCTGGTCATAGATGCGTCGCAAAACCGGAGCCATTTTTCTCGATACACGCCCAGAAACTATCATCACGTCGGCTTGCCGCGGACTGGCGCGAAAAGTTTCCGCACCGAACCGCGAAAGATCGTTTCTCGCTGAAACAGTATTCATCATCTCGATTGCACAACAGGCAAGTCCGAACGTAGCAGGCCACAATGAAGATTTTCTTGCCCAATTGATAACAGAATCAAGTTTGACAGTCAGCACGTCAGGCAGCGATTCAAAAAGTGTATTTTCTAAACCCATATTTTACTCCTTGCTCTACGCGGCACGCTTTAATTTTTGGATGCGCTGTTGCTTTTTATTAATTAGCTCTTTTGCTTCAACAAGAGCTTCGGCGCGAGCCTGCAAGCCCCAATCAAAAGTGCCTTTTTTCCAAACGTAAATATATCCGACTATAAGAGTGGCGATAAAAATTAAAATTTCCAAAAGAGCGATTGTTCCGAATGCGATGCCGCTGATTTTTTCTTCGGCAAGCAGGCTTTTGAAAGCGACGGCAAAAGGAATCATAAACAAAACTTCAATATCGAAAAGCAGAAAGATAACCGCAACGGTGTAAAACTTTATTGAAAACTTGTCGCGTGCCGAACCGACCGGGTCTTTGCCTGATTCGTACGGCATCAACTTGGTTGCAGTTCTTTTTCGCGGTCCGATTAGCTGGGTTGTAAGGATTTGGCTTGCCGCAAATCCAAGCGCGACTATGAACATTACACCGATAGGCGCATAATCAAATAAGTTGAATTCAGACATAAAAGGTTTTGAAAATACTTTTCCGTTTTGGTTTCAAGAAAACAAAAAACACTGCAAAATTTTTCGTTCAAAAGATTGAGAATTGTATCACAAATCAATCGTAAGTTAAGCAAGATTGAGTGTCAAGGCAGATAATTTTCGATACAATGATGACATTGAAAAGTTTGTAAGTCAGAATTGTAGTTAGTGGATTTAACTATAGACTTTGTTTTCTTTGCGGCAGTTTGGGCTTTGATTTTTTATTTGAAAATTGGTAGCAATAAAATTGTAATTATTCGTGAACAATTATCGCGCTTCAAATTGGTATGGAGCAGTGAAAACATATATTGAGACAAGAAGAATTATTCAGTTAAATAATGAAGATAACAATCAACGGCGAATCTAAGGAAATTACAGAAGAAATTAGCTTGCAAAAGCTGCTCAAAAGTCTTTCTCTACCCGACGAACGCATTGCCGTTGAGTTAAATAGAGAAGTTGTTCGCAAAAAGGATTGGGAAAACATAAAATTGAATGATGCAGACAAAATCGAGATAATTCATTTCGTCGGCGGAGGCTGAGACAGTTCAAAGTTCAAGGTTCAAAGTTCAAAGTTGCGGATTGAAAGTATATTTCAGTCCGCATTTCTTTTGCGCGGTTTTTTGATAAGATTGGAGAATAAAGTCTTTTGAAATTTGTACTCTGAAATTTGAAGTTATATTTATGACTGATTTATTTAATTTAGCCGGAAAAACTTTCTCTTCGCGCTTAATAATCGGAACGGGAAAATACCGCTCGCACAAGGAAATGCAGGAAGCGCATAAAGCGTCGGGCGCGGAAATGGTTACGGTCGCGGTTAATCGTGTTCCTCTGGACAGGAAAACCGAATCGTTTCTTGATTACCTCGCGCCCGAAATGCAGATTTTGCCAAACACGGCTGGTTGTTACGATGCCGAACACGCGATTCGCACGGCGCGTCTGGCTCGTGAAGCGCTGGAAACCGATTGGATAAAACTCGAAGTTATCGGCGACAAAGTAACGCTTCTCCCGGATAATGAACAAACTCTCGAAGCCGCGCGGGTTTTGGTCAAAGAAGGTTTTGTCGTTCTGCCTTATTTTTCCGACGATTTAATAATGGCGAAAAAACTTTTAGACATCGGCTGTCCGGCAGTGATGCCACTCGCCGCACCGATCGGTTCGGGTTTAGGCGTGCAGAATCCGGCTAATTTGAAAATTATGCGCGAGCAGTTACCCGACGCGACGATTATTGTTGACGCGGGCGTTGGCGTGCCAAGCGACGCGGCAATCGCAATGGAACTCGGCGCAGACGCAATTTTGATGAATACGGCAATCGCCGAAGCGCGTGACGCGGCGCAAATGGCGGAGGCAATGAAACTTGCAGTCCAAGCCGGACGCCTTGCGTTTCTTTCGGGTAGAATGCCAAAAAGATTGTATGCAAGTGCGTCAAGCCCTATCGAAGGAGCAATAAGGTGAGTCCAAAGTCAAAAGTCCAAACTCTAAAGTCGAAGACCGAAGACCGAAGACCAAAGACCAAAACCGTAATTGTTTGCCTTTTCGCCGCTTTTGCAATTTTCGCTTGTTCAAGCGGCAACGCCACGCGCCGCGAATTTAACATCGCCGAAAGCAAATCTTACGAAGCCTCGCTTTTTCGACAAAACTGCGCTATCTGTCACGGGCAGGAAGCAAACGGTAAGGAAATTGACGGCAAATTAATTCCTTCACTGCGTTACGGCGACGCGGCGACAAAACCCGAAGAAGAAATTTACCAACAGATAAAAGAAGGCAAACTACCGATGCCCGCATTCAAAAATCAATTAAGCGAAGCTGAAATTAAACGAATGACGCAGTTTGTTCGTCGCGATTTGCAAGGAAAGCTGGAAACGGAAAACTAAAAATTATGAAAATTTTAATCTCCGGCGCGAGCGGTTTGGTTGGAAAGCATTTGATTCCGACTTTGAAGGCGAAAGGTCACGAAGTTTATAAACTTGTTCGCAAAACGCCGAAAAGTTCCGACGAAATTCAGTGGGATGCGGAAAAAGGTTTTAGCGAAACGGAACAAGCGAAACTCAAAAACTTCGATGCCGTTGTGCATCTCGCCGGTGATAACGTCGCGTCGGAAAATTGGTCGGACGAGAAGAAAAGAAAAATTCGAGATAGCCGAGTCATCGGGACAAGAGTTTTGGTTGACGCGCTGAAACAAACGCAAAATCCGCCGCGAATTTTTGTCGCCGCTTCCGCCGTTGGCTTTTACGGCAACCGCAAAAGCGAAGTTTTGACCGAAGATAGTTCCGCGGGCAAAGGGTTTTTAACCGATGTTTGCACGGCTTGGGAAGACGAAATCGAAAAAGCCGAAGCGTTTGCCCGCGTCGTGTATTTACGCATCGGCGTGGTTTTAGCGGAAAACGGCGGCGCGTTGGAAAAAATGCTTACGCCCTTCAAATTGGGCGTTGGCGGAACAATCGGAAGCGGCAAACAATGGATGAGCTGGATTGCGCTTGATGATTTGATTAAAATCGTTCACTTTGCTCTGGAAAACGAAAATCTACGCGGCGCGGTCAATACGGTCGCGCCAAATCCTGCAACCAATGAAGAATTTACAAAAACTTTAGGAAAAGTTTTGCATCGTCCGACCGTTTTGCCGATTCCCGAATTTGCGATAAAGCTGATGTTTGGGGAAATGGGCAAAACTCTGCTTTTGGAAGGCGCGCGTGTGTTGCCGAAAAAACTTCAAGATGCAGGTTTTGAGTTTCAGTTTTCAAATTTGGAAGCGGCGATGAAACACGTTTTGAAATAAAAAGAATAAAAGCCGCAAAAAATTATGAGTTTTGAATTTTGAATGTTGAGATTTGTTTTTCATTCAAAATTCAAAACTTAAAATTCATACATTTAAAGTGAAGATTTGGCTCTCGAAAAATTCCGAAGTTTCAATCCGCGAGCAACTTGTCGCGCAAATTTCGCTCGGCATCATTAGCCGCGATTTGCGGGCGGGCGAAAAACTTCCCAGCACGCGCGAATTAGCCAGACGATTTGAGGTTCACCCGAATACGATTTCCGCCGCTTACCGCGAACTCGCCGAACAAAACTTGGTCGAGTTCAAAAAGGGAAGCGGCGTTTACGTGCGCGAAAATCTGCCTGAAGCCGACGAATCGAAAATCGAAATCGACCAAATAATTGCGCGGTTTATGCGCGAATCCAAGGCGCACGGCTTTACGTCGGGCGAAATTGAAGCGCGTTTGAAAAACTGGTTTCGGGCAAAACCCGCCAAGCATTTTTTGGTTGTCGAATGCGACGAAGATTTGCGAAAAATTCTGGTTGAAGAAATCTGTGCGGCAACCGGATGCCAAACTTCGGGAACGAGTTTTGACGATTTTTTGATAAAGCAAACCGATGCGCAAGTTGTCGCAATGACCGATGAAACATCGAGATTTAACGAGCGTTTGCCGCCGGAAAAATCTTGTATCTTCCTTCGCGCCAATTCGGTTTCCGATTCGATGACGGGCAGTGAGCGACCGTCGAGCGATGACTTAATCGCCGTCGTTTCACATTGGGAAAAGTTTTTAAATTTGGCTAAAATGTTTCTTTTAGCCGCCCAAATCGAACCGGAAACGCTCGTTTTACGTTTCTCGGGCGAGCCGGATTGGAAAAAAGGCTTGTCGGACGCCTCGCTGATTATTTGCGATTCGCTGACGGGGAAGGAATTTCCCGCCGACAAAAGAGTTCGCGTCTTTCAACTCGTTGCCGATTCTTCGCTGGACGAATTACGAAAATCTGCCGGCTAACTTTTTAATCTCGAAACAAAAACCGTAGAAGAAAATCACCAACAAATTTCCGCGCCTAAAACCAAAAAGAAAAATTGAACGGTGGAACTGTGACACTTTCCGAAAGTATCACAACCTCGCTTTGCGGCTTCGGTTTTCTCGCTAAACTTTCAGACATCTTTCCGAAAAGAAAAAACAATCGAGGAGAAAACTATGAAAACTAAAATTTTAGCATCGCTTTTTGCATTTGCGGTAATGTTGGCAATGTCGTCGTGGGCGACGGCGCAAACTTCAAATCAAGATTGGAGCAGCGTTCAATCCTTAAAACTTAAAACCAATTTAATCGTCGAAACCAAAACGGGCGCGACCGTCAAGGGTAAAGTGAGCGGCGTAACTCCGGCGACGCTGAACTTGTCAAGCGGCGGCGGCACAATTGCTCTTGAGCGCGACAACGTGGCTAGAGTTTATCAAACGAGAAAAAGTTCACGGCTCAAACGCGCCTTGATTGGAGCCGGAATCGGCGCTGCCGTCGGTTTTGGCATCGGCGGAGTTTACGCTCTTATCTCAAAAGGAAACGGGCTTGCCGCCGCCGCCGGTTTACTCTACGGACTTCCGACCGGAGCAGTTTTCGGAGCCGCAACCGGCGGTAAAAATCGCAAGGGAAAACTGATTTACGAATCAAATTAGAAAATTACGACACACTACACAAGCTAACAAATTTTGCTCTGATTTGATACAAACGGTTGCTTTCGGTTTTGGCGTACTTTTAAAAAATTATTAAAAGTTTTTTCTAAGCGCCGTATTTTTAATAGGTTTGCTTGGCAAACAAAAAATTATTTTCCGCAGGCACAGTTTTTGCACTTTGACCGAAATGAATTTTATAAAATAAGGAGAATTCTAATTATGCAAGATGTGCAAAACATTCCAAATCCGGATGTAAATTCAACCCAAAGAGACGACGATTTCGGAAGTCATTCGGAAATTTCCGACACGGACATCGAACAGCCGACGGATAATCAAACACCGCCTGACAGACAGCGGAACGCGCCAATTGAAGAACCGCCCGCTGAAGACGGCGAGGAAGAACCACGACGAATTGTTTAGTTTATTAATTAATTGTAAAAGGTGAAATTCAAATATGAGCTTTCACCTTTTACTTATTTAATTGATAAATTTTCGATAAAGAAATTCGCTTTTTACCCGCAGACTTTTTAATCAAAGACAATTTACAAGTTTCAAAGATATGTAAGTTTGACAATCATTTCATTTGTAACTAGACTTGTTACAGTTATGGCGGCGAACAGTCAATTTGCAGTAGCGGTTCACGTTTTGGCGATACTCGCCAGAAGCTGCGACGAGCGTATTAAATCGGATTATATCGCTAAAAGCGTAAATACAAATCCGGTTGTAATCAGGCGTTTGCTGTCCTTGCTTTACGAAAATGGCTTGGTTGTCTCGCAAACTGGAATGTGCGGCGGTTCTTGTCTAACGCGGCAAGCAAAAGATATAAGCCTTTTAGAGGTTTATCGAACGGTTTCAAAAAGCGAAGTTTTCGCTTTGCATCCGAATACGCCCGACCAGCATTGTTTGATTGGTAAAAATATCCAGACTGTTTTGGAAAAGTTGCAATCTGAAATGGATGAAGCAATTGAGGAAAAACTTTCAAAATATACGCTGCAAGACGTAATTGGAATGGTCGAACGCGAAAAGGCTTAAATTTTTTTGCAGACAACTGTATCAATGATGGTTACAAAAGGAATACAAATTATGAAAGATGCAAACAGAACAATAAACGAAAAGATTTTAGAACAATTAAACAGGCGTTACGCCGTGAAAAAATTTGACGCTGGGAAAAAGATTTCCGATGCAGATTGGAATACGCTTGAGCAATCTTTGATTCTCGCGCCGACCAGTTACGGTTTACAGCCCTTTAAATTCGTTGTCGTAACGGACGAGAATTTGAAAAAAGAGTTAACGCCCGCCGCTTACGGACAGACGCAAATCGCTGATTGCTCGCATCTGGTTGTCGTCGCTTATAAAAAAGTTTTGACCGACGCCGATATCGAGCATTTTGTTGACCGCATCGTCGAAGTTCGCAACACGCCGCGCGAGTCAATGGAAGATTACGAAAACACGATGAAGGCGACGGCGAAAAAAGCCGTTGCCGATGGCACAATCGAAAATTGGAATTCGCGCCAGGCGTATCTCGCGCTGGGATTTTTGCTCGAAACGGCGGCGGTTCTGAATATTGACACATGTCCGATGGAAGGTTTTAATCCGGCTGAAGTAAATCGCATTTTGGGCTTGGAAGATTATTCGGCGGTTGTTTTGTGTCCGGTCGGTTACCGAGACGCGGAAAATGATTGGCTGGCGAATTTGCCGAAAGTGCGTTTTCCGAAAGAGGAATTAATAGACAGAAGATAAAAAATTAGCCGGAAATTGCGCGAAATATTTATCAATTATTTGTTTCGCTTGATTTTCGGTTAAAAAAATTTATGAAAAACTATATTGAAAAATCAATGACGTTTGCCGAATATCTGAAACTGATTGACGAACTTTTGCTCGATGGTAAAACAACGGGCGAAATTCAATCAGAGATGATGTTTCATTACGCGAAATTGAATCGGCAAAGAATGAAGCGGCTTGAGAAAACGGTTAAATTAAACGATTCAATAAATGAAAAAGCGCGAAGCGTTCAACAAAAAATGATTTGGCTAATCTTAACTGAAGGCTGGTGCGGCGACGCGGCGCAGAATATTTCAGTCATTGAAAAAATCGCGGCTGAAAGTCCGAACATTGAAACGCACTATCTTTTGCGTGATGAAAATTTGGAGTTGATGGACAAATACCTAACTTTCAATGCGCGTTCGATTCCGAAATTAATTTGTTTGAATGCGGAAACTTTAGAAGAAATCGGGAATTGGGGACCGAGACCGAAAGCAGCGATGGATTATTTTTTTGAGATGAAAACGCAAGGTTTGGAAAAACCGCAGATGATGGAAAATATGCAGCGCTGGTATTTGCAGGACGATGAACATTCTATCCAAAACGAATTTGAAAGTTTGCTTGATGATTGGTCAAGCAAATCCGTTACGGCGAAAGTCGGTTGAAATAAATTCGATTAACCCGCAACAATTAGAGAAATCCGCGGCTAAAAATTTATGAAAGCATACGAGATACAACAATTCGGCATTGAAAATTTATCGCTTGTCGAACGCGCTGAACCGAAGCCGCAGGCAAATGAGATTTTAGTAAAATTTCACGCCGCGTCTTTGAATTACCGCGATTTGATGATGGTCAAAGGCGCATACAATCCAAAATTGAAAATGCCTTTAGTTCCGTTGTCGGACGGCGCGGGCGAAGTTGTCGAAGTCGGCGAGAGCGTAACGAAATGGAAAATCGGCGACCGAGTTTGCCCAATTTTTATGCAAAGCTGGATTGACGGCGACATTGATTTTCAGAAGGCGCGAACCACGCTCGGCGGTGATTTTGACGGAGTTTTGCGCGAATTTGGCGCGTTTGACGAAAATGGCTTGGTGCGAATTCCCGATTATTTAAGTTATGAAGAAGCCGCGACGCTGCCGTGCGCGGCGGTTACAGCTTACAACGCGCTTTTTGTTTCGGGTTGTCTTAAGCCGGACGATGCGGTTTTGCTGCTAGGAACGGGCGGTGTTTCGATGTTTGCTTTACAATTTGCAAGCGTCTACGGATGCCGCACAATCAGCACATCTTCGAACAATGAAAAATTGCAGCGAGCGAAAGAATTAGGGGCGGACGATTTTATAAATTACAAGGAAACAGAAGATTGGGACAAAGCGGTTTTGGAATTGACCGAACGGCGCGGCGTTGACCACGTCATCGAAGTCGGCGGCGCGGGAACGATGCAAAAATCTTTGAACGCCGTAAAAATGGGCGGACACGTTGCCGTGATTGGAGCTTTGTCAGGAGCAAAAGGCGATGTCAATCCGGTTTCGATTTTAATGAAAGCGGTGAAAATGCAGGGAATTTTCGTCGGCTCGCGGCAGATGTTTGAAGATATGAACCGTCTGATTTGCCAGCACAATTTGAAGCCGGTCGTGGATAAAGTTTTTGAATTTGGCGAAGTGCGTGAAGCACTAAATTATATGGAGAGCGGCTCGCATTTTGGCAAGATTGTCGTAAAAATTAATTAACAGGAGAAATCGTTTATGAGCAAAATTATTGAACCGAAAAGATGGGAAAATTTTTTGGAGGAATTCTCCGAGCGCAACCGCGACCGACGGGCGCGGTTTCAAGTTTTTACGCACGGCGAGGCAAACGAAGAAGAGCAGGAAGCTCATCTCGAAAACGTTTTGTTGGATAAAAAAGGAAACGAGACAAAAGTTGCCGTCACGCGGATTGATAGAAGCGACGAAGAAGATAAAAGAATGACCGATACGATCAAAAATGTTCACGGTATTTCGGTGCAGTATGAAACCGACGGAAGCGAAAATTTGCTGGAATTTTCCGACGACAGAGGCAATTTAACGATTCTGCGTTTTGAGTCGAAACTCGACGGAGCGTCTTAAAACAAATTTATGGAAAAGAGAAAATTCGGGAAAACCGATATGCAGTTTTCCGTGCTTGGGTTCGGCGGCGCGGAAATTGGTTTTGACGATTCAGTAACGCAAGAGAACGTAACGCAGCTTTTAAATACGGCTTTGGATGCCGGTTTGAATGTGATTGATACGGCGGCAGCTTATCAATCGAGCGAACGAATGATTGGCGAAGCCGTCGGGAAACGGCGCAAAGAATTTTATCTGTTGACAAAATGCGGCGCACTCGACGGTTTTTCGCGTTTCGATTGGACGAAAAAGGGAATTGTCGAAACGATTGAGCAAAGTTTGCGAAATCTGCGAACCGATTACTTAGACATCGCGCAACTTCATACTTGTTCGGCGGAAGAACTGCGGCGCGGCGAAGTAATAGAAGGTTTGCAGCTTGCGCGCGAAAAAGGCTACACGCGCTACATCGGATATTCTGGCGACAATGAAGACGCGCGAACGGCGGTTGAAATGGACGTTTTCGATTCGCTGCAAACTTCCGTCAACATTGCCGACCAAATCGAAATGGACGAGACAATACCGCTTGCCAAAGAAAAACAAATCGGCGTGATTGCGAAACGTCCGATTGCCAATGCGGTTTGGCGCGAAAAGGAAAAACCGCATAACAGCTACGTTCACGAGTATTGGGACAGAATTCAAAAGCTCGAATATGATTTTTTGAAAAAGCCTCTGGAAGAATCAATTGGTGAAGCGCTGCGTTTTACGCTTTCGATTCCAGGCATTTCGGTTGCGATTGTCGGCACGACAAAACCGAATCGCTGGCAGACGAACGCCGATTATGCAAAGCAGGGAAATTTATCGCAAGAAGAATTTGCAGCGATTCGCAATCGCTGGCGCGAAGTTGCCGGTAAAGATTGGACGGGACAGGTTTAGATAATTTTTACGAGCGAGCAAATTATGAGCAGCTTTTCTGACATACCGTTTTCGGTTTTGGATTTGTCGCCGGTGACAGAAGGCGCAACGCCCGCCGATGCTTTGCAAAATTCGCTTTCGCTCGCGCAGCACGTCGAGCGTCTTGGCTACAAAAGATTTTGGCTTGCCGAACATCATAATATGCCGGGAATTGCGAGCGCGGCGACTTCGGTTGTTATCGGTTATGTTGCAGGCGGAACATCTAAAATCCGCGTCGGCGCGGGCGGCATTATGCTTGCCAATCACGCGCCGATTGTCATTGCCGAGCAGTTCGGCACGCTCGAATCGCTTTATCCGGGACGCATTGATTTGGGTTTGGGACGCGCGCCGGGAACAGATAGACCGGCGACGATTGCTTTGCGGCGAACTCTGCAAAGCGAAGGTGACGATTTTCCCGAATTGCTCGAAGAATTACGATTTTTCTTCCGCGAGTCGGTTGAAAATCAAAAAGTGCAAGCCGTTCCGGGCGCGGGTCGTGACGTTCCGATTTGGCTTTTGGGTTCGAGCGGTTTCAACGCGCGGCTTGCCGGACTTCTCGGTTTGCCGTTCGCTTTTGCCGGACATTTTTCGCCCGAATATATTTTGCCCGCGCTTGAGCTTTATCGGACAAATTTCAAGCCTTCGCAAAATTTAGAAAAGCCGAATGCGATGCTGGCGCTAAATATCGTTGCGGCTGAAACTGATGCGGAAGCGCAATTTTTAGCGACTTCGCAGTATCAATCTTTTTTAAATTTAATTCGCGGCAAGCCGGGAAAAATTCAGCCGCCCGTCGAAAATATGAATGCAATTTGGAACGAACGCGAAAAAATGCTCGTCGAATCGCGCACGGGCGGCTCGATAATCGGCAGCGCGGCAACTGTTAAAGAAGGTCTTGAGAGAATTTTTGAACAAACGAAAGCCGACGAATTAATGATAAACGCGATGATTTTCGACCACGCTGCGCGTCTTCGTTCGTACGAAATCGTCGCCGGAATTAGGAAGGGAAAAACTGCGGCGCGTTCCGTTTGATAAAAGCAAGATGAGTAGAAATGCGGCGGTTTCGATTCATCTGAAATTCAAAAGTCTACTCAAACAGAATGGCTTTTATAAAGACAGCGTGGTCAGGGCGAAGACGTTGCCTTCGAGATTGGAGGCGAAAGCATATAAAATTTTGAAAGAGACAATTATGAAAATTTTCAAATTTACGATTGTTCTTGTTGTGCTTGCGTTTTGTTTTGTTCTGCAAGGGTCGGCGCAGGAAACGAAAATAAAATGGTTCGGACATGCGGCTTTTTCCGTTACCACGCCGAAAGGGAAAGTTTTGTTGATTGACCCGTGGCTGGCAAATCCTTTGAATCCCGAAGCAAAAGACGGCAAAGACGCGCTCGCCGCAGTACCGAAGGCGGACTACATTCTTCTGACGCACGGACACCGCGACCACGTCGGCGACGCGGTTGAAATTGCCAAAAAGACGGGAGCGATTTTGATTTGCAATCCGGAGTTGTCAGGAAATTTGGTGAAGCTCGCGGACTTTCCGGCGAAACAAGCCGGAACGGACGCGATTATGGGAATCGGCGGCGAGATTCAGATTGCCGACGGCGAAGTGACGGTGGCGATGACTCCGGCGGTTCATTCGAGCAGTGTTTTTAATCCAAAAGCCGATGCGTCCGACGCCGAGCGAGCCTATGGCGGAAATCCAGCAGGTTTTGTTTTGATAATCAAAGACGGTCCGGTTGTTTATCATTCGGGCGACACGGCGTATTTCAAAGATATGGAAACCGTTGGCGAGCAGTATCAAATTGATTTGGCGCTCTTGAACATCGGCGGTCATTTCGGAATGGAGCCGCGAATGGCGGCGAAGGCGGCGAAATCGGTTGGCGCGAAGCTGGCTGTGCCGCATCACTTCGCCACTTTTCCGGGCATTGCTCAAACATCCGACGGTTTTGCCGCCGAACTTAAACGGTTGAAAATTCCTTTTTATGAAATGAAGCCCGGCGACGTTATCGCGTATCGCGGCAAGCAGATGGTGAAAAAATAAATTTATGAACAAACGGAAATTAGGAAATATTTTGGAAGTCTCAGCCGTCGGTTTAGGCTGTATGGGAATGTCGGATTTTTATTCGGGGCGCGATGATAACGAGTCAATTGCGACGATTCACCGCGCTCTGGAACTTGGCGTAAATTTTCTCGACACGGCGGATATGTATGGCTACGGCGACAACGAAGAACTTGTCGGTAAGGCGATTAAAGGCAAGAGTGACGAATTCGTTATCGCAACAAAATTTGCAATAGTGCGCGACAAAAACGACGAAAACGTGCGCAGTATCAACGGCAAGCCGAAATACGTTCGGCAAGCTGTCGAGGGAAGTTTGAAACGCTTGGGAATCGAAACGATTGATCTTTATTACCAGCATCGGGTTGACCCAAACACGCCGATTGAAGAAACGGTGGGCGCGATGGCGCGGCTTGTCGAAGAAGGAAAAGTTAAGTATTTAGGCTTGTCAGAAGCCAGCGCGGAAACTTTGCGACGTGCAAATTCGGTTCATCCGATAACGGCTTTGCAATCGGAATATTCTCTGTGGACGCGCGATGTTGAAGACAACAATGTTTTAGCGACTTGCCGCGATTTGGGAATCGGTTTTGTTCCGTATTCCCCTTTGGGACGCGGATTTCTTTCGGGCGAAATAAAGCGGTTTGAAGATTTAGATGAAGACGATTATCGTCGTCAAAGTCCGCGTTTTCAGGGCGAAAACTTTGATAAGAATTTAAAACTTGTCGAAAAAATTGAAGAAATCGCAAGAGAAAAGAGCGTAACAACATCGCAGCTCGCGCTTGCTTGGGTTCTGGCGCAAGGTCAGGACATCGTGCCGATTCCGGGAACGAAACGCCGCAAATATCTGGAGCAAAACGCCGAAGCTGCAAATGTGATTTTAAGTCAGGAAGATTTGACGCGAATCGAAGATGTTTTTCCGAAAGACGCGGTTAGCGGACTTCGGTATCCTGAAGCAATGATGAAAAGCGTCAATGCGTAACATTAGTTTTTAGACAAACAAAATTATTTTATAAGGGAGAAATTTTTATGCCAGTTAGAAATGCGGAAGCCGTTTGGAACGGCGGAATTATGGACGGAAACGGGAAGATGAAGCTCGGAAGCGGCGCGTATGAAGGGGCGTATTCGTTTAAATCGAGGATGGAAGACGGCGCGGGAACAAACCCGGAAGAATTAATCGGCGCGGCGCACGCCGGTTGTTTTTCGATGGCTTTTTCCGTCGCGCTCGGCAAAGCCGGATTTGAGCCGAAAAGCATAAACACAAAAGCGGCGGTTCGATTTGATAAAGTCGGCGAAGGCTTTGCGATTACAAAAATTGATTTGACAACCGAAGCGGAAATTCCCGAAATTGACGACGCGAAATTTCAAGAATTAGCTAAAGCCGCAAAAGAAGGCTGTCCGGTGTCGAAAGCGTTGGCGGGAACGGAAATCAATTTAAAAGCGAGCTTAAAATAGTGAAAAACTAAAAGTGAAAAGGAATAGTTTTCGCCGTTCACTTTTCACTTTTAGTTTTTAGTTTTTCACTAATCTTTTCCGCGTCCGGTTTTTTGCTGTAATTCTTCGATGCGTTTGGAAGCCTGGGCTTTGGTGAGTTTTTCGTCAAATTCTTCTTTGGCTTCTTCGCTGAGAGTTGTTAAATATGAACGCTGCGCGCCGGTCATCGGCTCGTCGCCGGTTGTCCAGTTATCCGGGTCTTTGATGGTGTTGCTCTCGTCGGCAACGGCTTGGGTTTGTTTGTCAGTCATAAATTTTACCTCTGTATTATTTTGTTTCAGTGATTAGACACCAGCCTAAGCATTGCACAAACCGTGCCATAAATATATGATAAAACGGAAGTTGGCAAACGGAATATCGGCAAGGTAATATAAAACAAATGGTTGCGAAAATTTATTAAGTAAAGAAATTTTCGCGCAAAGAAACAATTGAAATTTTAAGGAGTTATAAAATGGGAAATTTTGCGAAAGCGATTGAAGATTCAAGTTTTGAAAAAGATGTTTTAGGTTCTGACAAACCTGTTCTGGTTGATTTCTGGGCTGAATGGTGCGGACCGTGTCGAATGATTGCGCCATCGGTTGAAGCCATCGCCGAAGATTACGAAGGAAAGGCGAGCGTTTATAAAATGAACGTTGATGAAAATATGAATGTGCCGCAGCGCTTTGGTATTCGCGGTATTCCGACATTGATTGTCTTCAAGGGTGGTCAGGAACAGGAACGCATTGTCGGTGCCGTCTCGCGCGAAGCAATTGCCGGCGTAATTGATAAATACATCTAATCTGAAAGGATAAAGGCGAAGGGAGAAAGGAGAAAAGCTAAGGAATTATTTTTATTTTATCCTTTACCCTTTCGCCTTTACAATTTCTCTGTTGGCATAGTGATTGCTCGTTTAGCTGAAAATTAAGTCCGCTGTATGGAAAACATTCTCTCTTGATTTTTTAGAGAGGAAAACAAAGCTAAAAATAAAAAGGAGAATTTATGGACGCAATCGAATTACTAAAAGACGACCACGATAAAGTTGACCGACTTTTTCAAAAAGTGAAAGCAACCGAAGAAGGCGAACACAAAGCGCTTTTTGAAAAAATAAAAGAAGAATTGGACGCGCATACGCACATCGAAGAAAAGATTTTTTATCCGAAGTTGAAAGAAGAAGAAGAATTAGAAGACATAGTTCTCGAAGGTATTGAAGAACATCGGCAGGCTAAAATGTTTTTGCGTGAGCTGGCGAATTTAACTGAAGACAGCGAAAAATTTGAGCCGAAATTAAAAGTATTAATGGAAGACATTACTCATCACGTGCAGGAAGAAGAAGGCGAAATGTTTCCGAAAGTGAAGAAAATTTTTGACGCAGCGACCTTGAAAGAATTAGGCAAGGAAATGGCAGCCGAAAAACAAAATTTCAAGAAATCAAATCCGGCAAGCGCCGGAAAGTAAAATTCATGCGTCCGGCGCGTCATTTATTAAGCCGCAATTATTAACTCGAATAATAGCTGATAGTCCGATATGTAACGACTGCCGATTGTTCGAGTTTTTCGTCTATTTGAGACTGACAAGAGAGTGTTTCTTTAACCCAATTTCCCTGAAAATCATATTCGCGGCTGTAACATTGCTTTCGCATAACGGACTCATTGTCCATATATTCAATCTCTTCGGCTTTGTTGCCTTTTTCATCGTAAGCAGAGACTTTCTTCATCTCCAACGAGCCGACGAAATTAGTTTGTTCTTCAACAATTTGCCCTTCGCCGTCATAAACAAAAACGGTCAGCATATAGAGAGGACCGTAAAGAACACATCGCGCCGCTTTCCTCATCTCGCCTTTGAGACCAAAGCTGTAAAGGCATTTTAGGAGAAGAAAGATTTTGATTGAGCGCATAGCGAAAGGCTCTAAAATACGCTGCCATTTCGTTCTTTCTCCGCAGGGAGAAAACCCGTTGCCGCCGTAGTGGGACATTTCAATCAATCTGCCGTCACCGTCATAAGCAAACAGTATTTTGCCCGCGCGCTTCCCTTTTTTGCTGCGTATTGTTATTTCAATCAGTTTTCCCTTGTCGTCATAAACTTTTCTGATTATGTCGCCGCCTTGAGCCGAAAAGAGCATATCAGTTCCTTCAATACCAGTGAGACAGAAACTGTCGCTGTCCGCCTCGGAAAACGGCAGCGTTTCTTCTTCAATCCGCAATCCTTCAATTGTATGAGCGGGGCGAAGCGTTCTTTCCAAAGAGCCGTCTGCTCCGAATGATTTTTGCTCAATCAACCTTCCCGTTTGGTCATATTCATAGACGGTCTTAAAAGTCGGCGATTCATTCGTATGAAAATATATTTGCTCGACGAGTTTGCCCGCCGAGTCGTAAACATAAATGGTTTTGAAGAGCAGAGAATTGTCCGCGCTGTAGTGCGCTTCCTCAATTTTATTGCCTGCCTCATCGTAGCGGAAAAATTGTAGAGATTGAAACTTCTCTGGCACATCTCCATTTTTTTCCCAGAGACTTACAGTTCTCGCGTAAAGTTCTTTCACCAAGCCTTGCAGCGAATCTTTTGCTCTGTTTGCCTTTATCATACGATATACCACCACCTCCGCAATTTATATAGGCAGCCCGACCTATTCATAAACGATGTTTGCGACAATTTTATATTTTTTGGCGGTGATTAAAGAACTGCCGCTTCAAAATACCGCAGAAGATTTTCCTGCGCTTGCTGGTTTAGTTGAACAATTTGAAAATAAATTTTCGGGTAAAGATAATCTTCACCGCTTTCGTCAACAATTCGTAAATGTTCGCTCGGGTCATTTTTGAGCGGTTCTAAAATCGGATAAAGTTTATTCGGCTCGAAATCTCCTTCTTCATCGTTTACTAAACACACCGCAAAACCAATGATTTTCATATTTTTAATCTAGAAGCTGTTTAATCTTTATTTTTCTCTTCCCGATGCCGTGGCATTCATACCAATGTAACTCAGCCAATCGAATTTCGCCGCTGTAAAGCTCAACATACGCTTCACCTTTGAGTTTTCGCCAATTCGTTCCGCCAAACTTTTTTTGTAACAGATGCAGTTCATCTATTGAAAACCGCCGCGCGATACGTTCGATATTGACAATCGGCGAAGCTACTCTACAAAATTTTATTATAGTTAATTCATAACTACCGCAGAAACTTCTTTCCTTTTCTCAAACTCGTCCAAGACTTCAAAAACCTGAAGCGCGTATTTTACGTTGCCGAACGGCGCGGAAACCTGCACGCCTTGAATCAAATCTCGAACTTCTGCTAAAGATTCACGCGCAATGCGAATTCCTTCTTCACGCGCCGCTTCTTTTGAAACGGCGCTCGCCTTTCGCATTCTTTCCAGAATTTCCGGCGTTACGTTCACGCCCGGAACTTCATTATGCATAAATTCAGCGTTGCGAATCGAAACGAGCGGAAAAATTCCGGCGACAATCGGAATGCGAACGTGCGCGATTTTTTTCAAAAAATTGCGTAGTTGTTCCGTATCATAAACGGGCTGCGTAATGGCGTATTCCGCGCCGGCTTCGACTTTCCATTCAAAGCGGCGAATTTCTTCTTCCAGATTTATCGCGCCCGGATTAACGCCGACACCGATTGAAAAAGCCGTCGGGCAGCCGATTGGATTGTTGCCCAAATCGAGTCCGTGATTGAGCTTGTTGACCATATTTGTCAAACCAATTGAATCAATATCGAAGACGGCGGTAGCGTCCGGGTAAGAACCCATTTTCGGCGGGTCGCCGGTGATGATTAAAAGATTGTGCAAGCCCAAAGCTGCCGCGCCCAAAAGGTCGGACATCATTCCCAAAAGATTGCGGTCGCGGCAGCAATAATGCAGAACGGCTTCAATACCGAGATTTTGCTCGACTAAAATCGCCGTCGCCTGCGCACTCATTCTGGTTTGGGCGCGAGGTCCATCAGGAATGTTTACGGCGTCAACATCAGCTTGTTTCAAAACGCTGATTGCTTCCAAAGTCTTCGCCGCGTCGCAGCCTTTCGGCGGCAGAACTTCAACTGATGTAACAAATTCGCCGCGCGCAATTTTTCGACTCCAGTTTGAGCGTTCTTCAGCCGGAACAACTTGCACATCAACCGGCTTTAAATCAATAACTTTTATCTTTTCGGTTTGTTTAACGGCGGCTTTTGCTTGACGCGGGCTGATGGCACGAACCGCATCGGAAATTAGCTTGATATGTTTAGGCGTTGTTCCGCAACAGCCGCCGATAAACGTCGCGCCCGCTTTGATAAAACGCTTGGCAAACTTTGACATATACTCCGGCGAACACATATAAAACTGCCGCCCTTGCACGTCGCGCGGAAGTCCGGCATTCGGCTGCGCGGAAAGTTTTTTCGTCGTAACTTCGCGCATTTTTTCGAGCGCCGTTAAGATATGCGTCGGACCGACGCCGCAGTTTAAGCCGATAATGTCCGCGCCCCAATTGTCCAATCTTTGAGTAAAAATTTCCGGCGTCGCGCCGAACACGGTTTTGCCGTCGGTCTGAATCGTCATTTGCGCGATAATCGGAAGGTCGCACAATTCTTTGACAGACTTTATCGCCTGCTGAATTTCCGACAAATCCGAAAAAGTTTCCAGCACAAACAAATCAACGCCGCCCTCCAAAAGCGCGGAAACTTGTTCGCCGAACATTTCCTTCGCTTCGTCAAAGGAAGTCGGACCGTATGGCTCAATTCTTAAATCCAGAGGTCCGATTGCGCCCGCCACAAAAACATCTTCGCCCGTCGCCTGTCGTGCTAATCTAACGGCGGCAACATTTATTTCCTTTAATCTATTTTCGAGGCTATAGGCTTGAAGTTTGTGGCGCGTCGCGCCGAAGGTATTCGTTTCAATTATGTCGGCGCCGGCGCGAACGTATTCGTCATGAACTTCGCGCACAAGGTCTGGCGCGGTTAAATTCAATTCGTCGTAGGAACGATTGATATAAACGCCTTTGTCGTAAAATCTAGTCCCGATTGCACCGTCAAAAACGAAAATGCCGTCGGATTGTAAAAGTTCTCGAAAGTTTCTCATATGCCTCGGTCTTTGGTCTTTGGTCTTCGGTCTTTGCAAAAACATTTAAGACCAAAGACCGAAAACCAAAGACCATATTTTCAAAATAAAAAATTCTCGCCTGCCAAACAGCCGCGAGAATTTTTCGGAAAATCTTTTGTTTGCTGTTTAGCTGTTTATTTTACGTGGTCGCAAGTCGCCGTAACTCACCACGATTGTTAAAAATAAATGATGCGATTTTCATTAAAAACTGTCAAGTTGAAAACATTTGTCAATGGTCGCCGCGTTGCTCGACAAATATTATCGCTCGGATTATTTCAGCTTGCCGTAAAAAGCATAACTCGCTTTTTTTCCCGTAATTTCAAGCCGCCAATTTGTAAAATCAGCGGCGGACGTGCAGGCGTTTCCTCTGCCCTGCAAAACTAAAAAGTATTCGGTTGCGGGCGCGATTCCTTTCTGGAAAATTCCGGTTCCGCTCGAAACTTTATATTTAAAGCGCCACTCTTTATAAAGTTTTACGCCTAAACCATTGTCCGCGCCTTCGTGCAAATCAGTCATATACGCGACCATAGAAACGGGCTTTGTTAAATTTAATATCCCCGATTTTTCCTTTCCGTCTTTAAAGTTAAGTTTCCAGGCGCTTCCTTGAAGTAATCCGACAAGCGTGTAGCTTTCGCTAAGCGGATTAATGCCTTTTACATTTTCGGGGTAAGCCGGAGTCGTGTATATATTCGCTGTTGTAAACTGAATTTTTTTTAGTTCGCCGAGTTCCTGATTGTTCGGTTTTCTTGAGCTGATTGAATAAAAACCTGCATCGGCACAGCATGCGCAAGCAAAGGAATCGGACGGAAAAAGCAAAACAGTTGCAGCCAAAGCGAAGGCGATTAATAATTTGATTTTCATTAGAGTTGTCTCCTGTTTTTGATAAAGATTTGTAATTTATAGGGGACAGAATGTCAATAAAATTTTATCTTCGCTGACATTTCGGGCAAAAATAACTTGAGCGTCCGGCTTGTTTTAATCTTTCGATTTTTGTTTGGCAATTTACGCAAGGCTCTTTTTCGCGGTCGTAAACGCGCCATTTTCCTTCGTATTCGCCGTTGTAATAGCTTCCGTCAATGTTTTCGGGATTGACGTTTAAGGTTGAGCCGTGATGAATTGATTCAGCAAGAACTTCGCGGATTTTTTCTAATAAAACATTCGCCTTTTTCGCGGAAAGTAGATTCGCTTGAATTTGCGGATTAACCCGCGCCAGAAACATCGCTTCGGCGGCGTAGATATTTCCGAGACCGCAAACTTTTGTTTGGTCAAGCAGAAATTCTTTTAAGCTGCGTTTTGACGTTTTCAAAACGGCGCGAAAATATCTCGGATTAAATTCATCGGAAAAAGGTTCGGGCGCGAGATTTTTTAATTCTTTTGACTCAAACAAATTTTCGGTTTCAACTATTTTCATCATACCGAAATGCCGCTGGTCGCTGAATACAAGTCTTGATTCATCCCCAAAATAAAAAACGGCGTGCGCGAATTTCGGTAAATCGCGTTCAATCGGCAGAAGCAAAAAGCGTCCGCTCATTCGCAAATGCGCGATTAAGGTATGTCCTTTATCCAAATCAAAAAGAATATGCTTGCCGCGCCGGTGAACATTGTTTATTTTTGAACCTTTTAATTTTTCGGCAAATTCCGGCGGCGAATTAAACGGCGCAAGCCGCTCGCGCAGAAGCTCGGCAACAACAATGCGCCGTCCGCTGACAAGCGCATTTAATGATTTTGCAACCAACTCAACTTCCGGCAATTCAGGCATTTTTATTAAGTGTGAATGCGGAACGCTGAACGCTGAATTAAAAGATAAAAATTCAGCGTTCAGCGTTCATCGGTCAGCGTTAAACTTGCGTGTAATCGGTTAGCGAAGTTTTATCGCCTAATACCGTATTTTCGCCGATTGAAACGTTTTTTCCAATGTGACAGCTTCGACCGATGACGGCATTGCGAATTTGCGCTGCGGTTGAAATCCGCGTGTGCGCCCAGATGACCGAATTTTCAATCACCGCTTTTTCCTCGATATGGACGCCTTGACCAATTACCGAGTTAATGATTTTCGCGTTCGGTTTTATGACGCAACCCGCGCCGACAATTGAATGTTTATCTACTATCGCTGTCGTTGCAATGTCTGATTGATTGTTTCTTTCAACCTTAAAGCCTTTGATTTTTCCGCCGAAAAAATCCTGATGTGCCTGCAGATAACTTTCCGGCGTGCCGATGTCGCGCCAGTAATTTCCGCTTAAAACATAAGCATAAAAAGGCTTTTCATGTTTCAGCAAATCGGGAAAAACATTGTATTCAAACGAGTAATTTTCATCTTTCGGAATCAAATCCAAAATGCCCGGCTCCAAAACGTAAATTCCGGCGTTTATATTTTTGGTTGTTAAATGTACTAATTCTTCTGGTTTGGGTTTTTCCCGAAAACGCAAAACCTTATTTTCCTCGTCGGTTTCAACCAAACCGTACGCGGCGGGATTGGCAACTGGCGTTAAAACAATTGTCGCATCGGCTTGTTTTTGACGGTGAAATTCGATGACTTTAGAAACGCCCAAATCGGTTAAAATGTCACCGTTGAAAACGATTGTTGTTTCACGAATCGAATCAGCCGCGAATTTATACGCTCCTCCCGTTCCCATCGGACTCGGCTCGGTTATATAACGCAAGTTTACGCCGTAATCCGAACCGTCGTCGAGAATTTGTTCGATTTTATCGGGCTGGTAATTAAGAGATAAAGTAATATCTTTAATTCCGGCGCGGTGCAGAATTTCAATTTGATATAACAAAAACGGGCGATTCAAAAAGGGAACAATCGGCTTTGGTGTATAAACGGTCAGCGGACGCAGCCGTGTTCCTTTTCCGCCCGCCAAAATTAGTGCTTGCATAAATAATAAAGTTTAACGTTTAAGGCTCAAAGTTCAAAATTTTGCGAAACAAAATCGGAAACGCACGCATAAAGACTAAAAAAACAAACATTAAAAATCAAAGGACAAAAGCGACAAAAGTTTCAGCGCGAAATACGACAACTTGTTGATATTCAAGCGATAGCTATATAATTTGTCGGTATGGTTGCAAAACTAACCGTCATTTTTTTTATTATCCTATGTTTAATGCTCGGCGTTTTTTTGACTCTGCTTCCGTGGATTAGCTTCGGCATTATCGGAGATTGGGGCGACAATTATTTTCTCAACTTTATCACGCAAATTACGGGCTTGCCGATTTTACAAACAATAATCGCTTCTAGTTGGTTTCGCGGCGCGGTCACGGGACTCGGTATCTTAAATTTGTTCGTCGGTTTCTGGGAAATGGCGCATTTTCGTCAAAGCGTTGAAACATTGGAAAGAAGCGAAGCAGGCATAAGACGGTGAGCAAAAAGCAGATTTTTGACCGTAAACCATTGATTTACCTTATTACCGAAGGCGACGCAGCCATGCCGAATTTTCCCGAAAAATCCGCACAAATTCTTAATCTCATCAAAATCGCGGCGCAAAATAAAATTTCTTTTGTTCAGATACGCGAAAAAAATCTTTCGGCTCGGCTTGTCTTTGAACTTGCCGCAAAAGCCGTAAAAATCACGCGAAACTCGAAAACAAAAATTTTAGTTAATGACCGCGCCGATATTGCGCTTGCCGCTAGTGCCGATGGCGTTCATTTAACTTCCGCTTCGCTGTCGGCGAAAACAATTAGTCAAAATTTTCCGCGCGAGTTTATTGTCGGCGTTTCAGCGCATACAATCGAAGAAGCCGAAAAAGCGAAAAGCGAAGGCGCGGATTTTGCTACCCTCAGCCCGATATTTGCGACGCCGGAAAAAGGTTTGCCAAAAGGTTTGGACGCTTTGCGAGAAGTTTGCGAAAAATTAAAACCTTTTCCCGTCATTGCGCTCGGCGGAGTTGACGAAACGAACTTCAAATCGGTTTTAGAAAATGGGGCGAGTGGTTTTGCTGCGATTCGTTTTTTAAACAAGGCGGAAAATTTGAGAAAATTAACTGCGGATTTGCGCTGATGACGCGGATAAGAAATTTTAAACCGCAGATAAATCCCTTCTCAAATCGGCAAACAAATGAAAAACGAATCCAAAATCCAAAATCTAAAATTTAAAACACCGAAGGTTTGTTTAACCATTGCCGGACTCGACCCGTCGGGCGGCGCGGGAATTATCGCCGACATAAAAACCTTTACCGCTTTCGGATGTTTTGCAACGTCTGCCGTCGCTTCGATAACTTTTCAAAATACAACGGGAGTTTTCGGTGCGGTTCATCAAACGGCGGAAACTGTTCGCCGACAAGTCGAGCCGATAATCGAAGATTTTGAAATTTCAGCAGTTAAAACCGGAATGTTGCCAACGCGCGAAATTATCGAAGAAACGGCGCGGCTCGTAAAACATTACAAATTAAAAAACTTTGTCGTTGACCCGGTTGTGCGTTCGACTTCGGGTTTTGATTTGATTGACGATGGCGCGCTTCATTCGCTTATCGAAAAACTTTTTCCGTTGTCCGAAGTTGTCACGCCGAATTTGCCGGAAGCCGAAAGAATTGCAAACCTGAAGATAGAAAACAAAGAAGATATTGAAAAGGCTGCAAAAATAATGCAGAGTTTCGGCGCGAAAAATGTTTTGATAAAAGGCGGACACCTTTTTGAAGGCGAAAGGCAAAAGGTGAAAGGCGAAAGTGAAAACCGAATAGCAAGAGATTATTTATTCGTCGGCGACTATTTGCACATTTTTGAAGCGGAATTTATTGAAACAAACGCGACTCACGGAACGGGTTGCACGCTGGCGGCGGCGATTGCGGCAAATCTGGCTTTGGGGAAAAATTTAATTGAAGCGGTTGATACAGCGAAAAAATTTGTCACCGAAGCAATTCGCACCGCTCCGAAATTGGGTAAAGGTCATTCGCCGATAAACCATTCAATTTTGGATTTTAGATTTTAGATTTTGGATTGCAAAATACAAATTCGCGCAATTTTATTTCTATATTGTAAAAAATAAATTGATGCTTTAAACTTTCGTATTTCTCTTTGCCATTGCCATCAGTTCTTCGGGCATCCATTTGCTCAAATTTTTCGCTTCGGCTTCGGCAATTCCGCGGTGGCGATTGCGCCATTCTTTGTCCGGGTCGTCTTCACGACCGGATTGAAGCGGGTAATTTTCTACTTGTTCGAGGCTGAGAATAATACCGTTGGCGATCTCATTCCAATCTTCGGTTTGAATACCGCGCAAAACTAAAGACAACCCGGCTGTCCAGTCTTCTTGGGGCGCGATGTTGTCGAGTTCGGGAATAGTTAAATTATAAGTCGGCGGAAACGCATTGCCGTTAAATTCGTTAACAATTTGCGATTTTATATCTTTGTATGAAATATTTTGGTTTGATTGTCTGATTTCCAAAGCGCGGCGAAAAATATCGGCGACTGACGGTTGATTGTTCATCGTTTTTGTTAAAATCTGCTCAAATAAAAAAGAAAATTAAACCACAGATTAACACGGATAAACACAAGATAAAAACAAATTAAGATTCAATTGTTTTGTATTTATCCGTATTTATCTATGTTAATCTGTGTCCATCTGTGGTTAAAAAATATGCGTAAATTAATTTACCAACTTCATCTATGGCTCGGTCTCGTTGTTTCGATTCCGGTTCTGGCTTGGGCTTTGAGCGGTTTTTTATATGCGCTGCCAAACACAGTCGAAGGCGGAAAAATTGACGTAATTGACCAGACAAAAGTCAAAATTGCGCCAACTGAAGCAATTGAAAAAGCGCACCATTTTGCCGGGAAAACTTTGCCGACAACAGCATTGACTTTATTGATGCGCGACGGCAAACGTTTTTACCAAGCTGTTGGCGGAATGGGCGCGGATTCGATTCTTGTAAACGCTGAAACGGGTGAAGCTCTGCAAACTCCGCCACCAAATCTTGCGACTAGATTTTTCCGTCAAGCGCATTTTTATTACTTTGCCGGCGGTTGGCAAATCGCGCTTTTGCTTTTGTTATCGGCTCTCGCATCTCTGTCGGCGCTGACGGGAATTTATTTGAATTGTGTTTATTGGATGGGAAGAAGAGCTTAGAAATTAGTAAATTTGTAGTTTAAGAAAATTCTTTATTTGATTTTAGAGAATGAGTGTAAGAAGTTTATAGAAACTAATTTCTAGCCTCTGACATCTAACATCTAACTCTTGTCTTTCCGCATCTGAAAGTTTAGTCTTTCACAAAAGGAGTCAAAAATATGAAAACGTTTTTAGCTTTGGCAATTTTGCTCGGCGGTTTTAGCTTTGCGTTTGCCCAAACAGAGCAAGCGCCGCTTTTGGAAAAGGAAATCGCTTATAAAGATTGGACATACAAAAGCGTCCGCGAGGAAAAGGAAATAAACTTGCGGGATTTTGCGAAAAACAAAAAGCTCGTGATGGTTGTTTATTTCGCGCCGTGGTGTCCGAACTGGAAGCATGAAGCCCCGTTCGCGCAAAAGCTTTATGACAAGTATAAAGCTAACGGTTTTGACGTTATCGGCGTCGGCGAATACGACACGGTGGCGGCGATGAAAACGAATCTCGACAGCTTCAAAATCACTTTTCCCGTCGTTTACGAATCCGATTCAAGAGACGCAAAACAAAAAACGCTGCATTACGAATATCGTAAAGCGACAGGTGACACGCGCGGCTGGGGTTCGCCCTGGAATATTTTTATCGAACGCGCAAACGTTGAAAAGAAAGGCGAAGTTTTAATGAAAAATGCGTTTGTCGTCAACGGTGAATTGATTGAAGCGGATGTCGAAAAATTTATTCGGCAAAAATTAGGATTGCCCGCCGAACAAATCAAAGCAGACAGCAATCAAAGCAAACCAGTTGAAGCGTGCGAACCGGAAAAGAAAACAACGTCCTTGAAGAACCCTGAGCCGAGAAGATAATGATAGTTAGTTGTCTAGTCTTTTCGGCAATTCTTTTTCATCCGGGAGATTTGAGTTCATCCGATTGGCTTTTAATTTTACTTTTTTACGGTACAATTGCTTTACTTATAAGTCTTTTTGTGATTCTGTCGCTTAAAATTTTGGCAGAGTTTTTAACTGAATGGTGTAAACGACCACTCAATTCTAATCGTGAAAAATCGAAAATCGAACAAGACAATTAGTCTCGCGCTTTTTTCAAGCGTGTGTGCTATCTTTTTTCTGCTTTTTGTAAGCAATAGTTCTTTTGCGCAATCGGGACGTATTAAACCAACTGAAACGCCTGCGCCGACGCCGCGTCCGAATGTCGTTTACATTCCTTCCGAAAAAATTTCCGCAACTCAGAAACCCACGCCAACCGATACATCGCCGAAAATTGAAACCGAAGAAGACGGCGAAATTATCAGCGTCGAATCAAATCTTGTCCCGATTCCCGTATCCGTGCTTGACGCGCAAGGTCGCGCCGTTACCAACTTAAAATTAACCGATTTTGAGCTTGCAATTGACGGACAACGCAAGGAAATCAGCGAAATCTCGCGTTCGGAAACTCCGGTGCGATTAGCTTTACTTTTTGACAATAGTTCGAGCGTAACGACGGCGCGTGAGTTTGAAAAAAAAGCTGCCATTCGATTTTTTAAGCGCGTCGTTCGTCCCGAAAAAGACCTCGCCGCGCTTTTTTCGGTTTCAACCGGAACGCGGCTTGAGCAAACTTTGACAAAAGACATTTCGCAAATAATTACGGCAATCGAAAATTTTCCGCCACCTGCCGGTGCAACCGCGCTTTTAGACGCGATTATTAAAGCCGCCGATTATTTGAAAACGGCAGACGGAAGGCGCGTTATCGTGATTGTTTCCGACGGTGAAGACACGATTTCCGACGCGACGTTTGAAGAAACCGTCCGCGCCGCGCAAGCAAGCAATTGCCAGATTTATGTTGTCAAAACAAAAGATTTTGAAAATTTTAAGCAAACCGGACAACGCGGCGGAAACGCGAACATTCGCATTCTGGCGGCAGAGCGGCGAATGCAGGAGTTAGCCGCTCAAACGGGCGGCACGGTTTATTCGCCGATTGACGAAGACGAATTAGACCGCGCGTTTAACCAAATCTCCGCCGAACTTTCGCAAGCCTATGTTTTGAGCTATTATCCTGAAAACGAAAAGGATAAACGTGGCGAGTTTCGTACAATTTCTCTGAAAGTAAAGACGCGCGAAAACTTGACTGTCCGCACCAGAAAAGGTTATTACGTTCCGAGAAGATAATTTATTAAATCAAAATAAATTAGTAAAATAGAGACTTAACAATTATAATTCCAACCTTTTATTAATGAATCTCGGTTATAAAATCGTTACCTTTCTGGCGATTGCTTTGGGCATCGTGCATCTTACTTTCGCAGCGGGGCGTAGTAATTTTAACTTGAATACTTTATGGTTTATTGGGTCGGGATTTTCTATTATTTTTGCCGGATTTTTGAACTTCGCGCTTATCAGAATTTCGACGAGAGATTGGCTCGTCAGTACGCTTTGCGTTGTTGCTAATTTGACATCTACAATTCTTTTCATTGTCGCGTTATTAACCGTTTTGCAAGAACCACAAGTTTTTATAGGAATTTTGATTTTTGCGCTATTAACCGTTTTTTCGTTTCTTCATAAAAATAAATAAATATGCTTGAAGAATACTTACGTCAATTTCTCGAACATCTCCGCTATGAACGCAATGTCAGCGCGCATACTTTGCGAAATTATTCCAGCGATTTGGAACAGTTTCACGAACACATCGCACCAGCACAAGCAAACGGAACGCGCCAGCAAATTCCGGTCAAAGACATTGATCATTTGACAATTCGTGAATGGATGGCGAATCTGCACGGGCTTAACAAAAAGAAAACTTCGATTGCCCGAAAACTCGCCAGCTTAAGAACATTTTTTCAATTCCTCGTGCGCGAAGGCGTTTTGGAAAACAATCCCGCAAAACTTGTCGCAACGCCGCGCATTGAGCGTAAACTGCCGAATCATCTTTCAATGGAAGACGCTGTGCGTTTTATAGAAACTCCTGATTTAGAAACAGATTTGGGCAAGCGCGACCGCGCGATTTTGGAATTTCTTTACGCAACCGGAATGCGCGTTGGTGAACTCGTTAATCTTAATTTGAAGGATATTGATTTCCGCGAAAAGTTGGTGCGTGTTACTGGAAAACGAAAGAAACAGCGCATCCTGCCGTTCGGCGAGCCTTCCTTGCAAGCCTTGATGTATTATCTGAATGAAGCGCGTCCGACATTTTTAAATAATTGCCCGCCCGCAATGCGCGACGACCAAGCAGTTTTTCTGAATTATCAAGGTACACGCATCACAACACGCTCGGTTGGTCGAATGGTTGATAAATACATCCGCGAGTGTGCTGACATCCACGACATCTCGCCGCACTCTCTAAGACATTCTTTTGCCACGCATCTTCTCGATTCCGGCGCGGATTTGCGCGACATTCAAGAACTTCTCGGACACGCTCGCCTTTCGACGACGCAAATTTACACGCACGTTTCGATGGAAAAATTGATTGAAGTTTACGACCGAGCGCATCCGAAAGCGTAGATTAAATTTCGAATCATACTTTCGCATTCAAGAATTTTTCGGTTGGAGAGATTGATTTGATGTTTATCTTAAGAACAATTAAGGACAAATGAAAATTATTTAAGTCTGATTTTCAGACTGAGACTTAGACCGTTGACGTTAACCGGTCTGCTGTCGCTGCGAATGTAGGAAATGTCTATCGAACTTCTTCGGCTTAAAGCCCGCGTAATTCCGGCGTAAAACTCGTTTTGAATCCATGTTTTCGAGCCTAAATCAAAATAACCTTCTTCGGAAATGAAAGGCGAAAAAAGTACCTTGTCGTTATGTTTTACGTTATAACTCGCTTGAATCCTTTGGCGGTAAAGATTAGTGTCGGCTCTCCCATTACGGAAACGATGTTCAAACATATTTCTGTCACGAAACGTAAAGCCGCGCCAGGTTTTTGAAACGGTCGCGCCGAAATCCAGGCGAGTTTCGTAGCCATGAACCTTTTTTACAAGCTCGTCTTTACGATATAAAGCGGCGGTTAATAAAGACAAGTATTTGTTGACCCGAAAATCCAGAGTCAGTCCCGCGCGCTCGTCCAGGAAATCTAAATTTTTTCTGCCGAAGCGCAAAACGCCGTTAAACGTCGCCGTTACTTTATCAACGCTTTTACCTTTTGAATCCTTAACCCGAACGACGGGCAAAATCAGTTGGATTTCATTCCAGGATTGAAATTCGGAAGGAAGCGCCGGTGTCTGTGAAAAAATTGTGGTCGTGCCGAAAAAAATAACCAGCAAGACCATAAAATGTATCTTCATTTTGATGTTAATAAAATGTTAAATAATTATTACAGACAGAATAGAACCAACTTTTGAAAATGACAAGATACGTTTCTATAATTATTTAGGTTAGGTAAATGGTCTGGAAAAAGAATTGTTTGACGAACATCTTTTAGATTCGTACGCGGCTTTTGACGACACAAATCTACACGCACGTTTCTAAAAGGGTAAATAGCCGAAGCCCAAAAATGGGAAAAGCCGCGAGCGTTAAAACTTGCGACTTTTTTATTAAAAGCTTGCTATTAAGGGGTTTCGGGTATATGCTTTTCTCGCACTAACGCATCCAGACCAATCTTCCACGCTCGCGACAGCGACCCGTCCAAGATTACTTTTTGGGCGTGGATTTTCTTTAACTTCCTAAAACTAAAATTTACAGAGGAGATTTAGTTCAATGAAACTGAAATTACAATTTATTATTGCGGCGTTTATTGCGTTGGTAATTTATATTCCCGTCGCGCACGGGCAAGCCAACTTGACCTTCAGCGGCGGCAACGGCACTCCGATCACAATCACTCTGCAAAACTCCGTCTCCTACACAACGACCTCAAATTGCCAAAGCGGTCCCTTTTTTGTCTTTGATGAAGCGGGTAATCCCTTCAATGGTGGTTCGATCATCGGCAGCGGAACGGCTTCCTTTAGCGTCAATGCGGGAACTGCGGAACCAATAATACGTGCAGCTTCAGGTTCAGCAGGTGTCCAGGTTACAGTAAATGACATTCTCCTATATGGCAATCAACCGGGTGTGCCCAACGGAAGTACCGTTATTCTCAATGCGGGCACATATACCACCGCCGACAACTTCGCTGGTGCTCCGCCTGCAAACGGCAGTTTTGCGACTTTTCTCGCCGGCATCTCCGGCGGAGCCTTCGTTAGGTGCAGTAGTAACGGAGTAGCTGTGCCGACCGCTGCAACAGTTTCAGTATCGGGCAGAGTGATAACGCCACAAGGAAGAGGCATCAGAAACGTAGTTATCACAATGACCAATTCGCAAGGCAACATTAGAACAGCAACGACAACCAGTTTCGGTTATTACCGATTTGGGGATGTTGAAGCTGGGGAAATGTATATCTTTGCGGCGAGAGGAAAACGCTTTTCTTTCGGACAGAACTCGCAGGTTCATTCAATAATGGAAGATACAAACAATATAAATTTCATTGCCAATGACCAATCAGTATTACCATTGAATTAGTTACTAACAACAACTAGTAAAAGATAAAAGCCGCGAGCGTCAAAACTTGCGGCTTTTTCATTGACAGTTATAACATCTCGCTTTCGTCAATATCAAAATTCGCGTAAACATTCTGCACGTCGTCGTGGTCTTCGACGGCTTCGTAAAGTTTGAGCATTCGTTTCGCATCATCGCCTTCGAGCCGAATGTAGTTTTGCGGAATCATCGAAACTTCCGCCGCTTCCGGTTCGATTCCGGCTTTTTTTATTGCTTCGCTAACGGTTTCAAAATTCTCCGGCGCAGTTAAAATTTCAAAACTGTCGCCGTCGTCCTGCACGTCGTCCGCGCCGGCTTCGATGGCGATTTCAAAAAGTTCTTCTTCTGATTTTGTTGCTTTATCTACAACAATGTAACCTTTTTTGTCGAACATCCAGGCGACTGAACCAGATTCGCCAAGATTGCCGCCGTTTTTTGATAATAAATGTCGAAGTTCGGCGACAGTTCTATTACGGTTGTCGGTTAGCGTTTCAATTAAAATCGCCACGCCGCCGACGCCGTAGCCTTCGTAAGTAATATCTTCGTAATTGACGCCTTCGAGTTCACCCGTGCCGCGTTTGATGGCGCGGTCAATCGTGTCGTTCGGCATATTCGCGCTTTTCGCGTCCGTTACGGCTTTTCTCAAACGCGCGTTTGAATCAACATCGCCGCTTCCCCCGGTTCTGGCGGCAACCGTGATTTCCTTAATTAATTTTGTAAAAACTTTTCCGCGCTTGGCGTCGAGCGCGCCTTTCTTGTGTTTGATAGTGTGCCACTTGGAATGTCCCGACATTTTTTAATTTTCCTTAATTGTATTTTTGCTGAAAGAGGCAATATAGCACGCTGATTTTAACCCGCGCAAATCGTTTTTTTTACATTCTTTTCATCGTTTCGTCACACTTTGTTCACTTTTACCTGTTTTAATCAATCTTAAAAAACGGAGGCTTTTGATATGCAAAAGGAAATGACGGTTTTTATCATCTGTATTTTAGCTTTGGTTGGCGACATACTGTATATCTGGCAAATTTTGAGTTTACGGCTTAACGACAAATTGTTTATCGACAGCTTTTACGGGGGCGCGGTTTTAGCTGGCTTGATTTTGCTGGCTTTGTGTCTGATATGGCTCAGCTCCGTTTTGCTTGGTAAAATTATTAACCGTGCATTAACTTAAACAGCAATTAATTTCAAAAAATCTTGTCTATTTAATCCGTTTACTCGAACTTGCTTTTGCTTTGAAGTTTGTCCGCTGATTATTTCAGTCGAGGTTTTAGAAACACCAAAAAATTTTGACAAAACTTTTATTAATTCTTCATTTGCCGCGCCATCAACCGGCGGCGAAGCGATTCTAATTTTCAATGCGCCGTTATATTCGCCGACGATTTCGCTTCTCGAAGCTCGCGGAACAACGCGCACCGTAAAAATTACGGAATCATCCCTTTCGGTAAATTGAATCATTATCTGTGCGCCTTTGCAGAAACTTTTTCTTAATTAACAAAAATTCGCAGCACAATTGTTTGCAGAAAACCGAGCAGAAGCAAAACAATCATCGCCGAAATATCGAACATTCCGATTGTCGGAATCAAACGTCGTGCGGGAATCAGAATTGGGTCGGTTATGCGACTCACAAAACCCAAAAACGTATTTCTCGTAAAAACAAACCACGACGAAATAAAACGAATAAAAATAAATAAAATGTAAACGCTTATCAAAGCGTAAAGCACAAATCCGATTATCCAATTCGCATTTCCATTAGCGAAACCCGCCGTTAGACCATTAATGATAAAAAATGTGTTTCCGATAATTTGCAGCAGAAAAAACGCCAGAACAATTGAGATAAAAATCGTAACGAGCGGCGCAAGCCGCGTATCAACGCGGAAACTTGCTAAAAGACGCGCCGCCGGATACACAAAGCGGTCGGTTAATTTTTTCAATTCGAAAGAAAATCTGCCGATTGTGCCAAACGGATTTGGGTCTGAGTAGTTAAAAATCAAACGCAAAATTAAAAGCGCAACAAAAAGTGTAGTTACAAGGATAAAAATCCAACTGATTATCGAGTAAATTTGTGAAAGCATAATTTTTTAAATCCATTGTTCAAAATCCAATGTCCAAAACGGCGATTTCGACTTTTGGTTTTAAACCTTCGAGTGACGCTCGCCGAAAATCGCCGTGCCGACGCGCACAAACGTTGCGCCTTCTTCAATCGCAATTTCAAAATCGTTGCTCATTCCCATCGAAAGCCCGCCCGTTTCGTTTGCGAAAACATTCATTTGTAAAAAATCATCGCGGATTTCACGCAGCCGCTTGAAAAATGGACGAACCTTTTCCGCCTCTTCAAAAAACGGCGGAATAATCATTAAACCATCAAATTTCAAACATTTACAATCACGCAAAAATTCAATTAAATTCGGCAAATCTTTTTCCGACATACCTGATTTTGTCGCTTCGTTCGCCAAATCAACTTGAATTAAAACCGACAAACTTTCCCGACTCTCCTCAATACAAATACGCTCTAATCTTTCGGCAAGTTCAATCGAATCGAGCGTATGAATCACGTCAAAAAGTTTAACCGCTTTTCTGGCTTTGTTCGATTGCAGATGTCCGATTAAATGCCATTCCACGGTTTCTTTACCGATTTCCAGAATTTTATCTTCGGCTTCCTGCACTTTATTCTCGCCGAAAACGCTTGCGCCCGCTTTGATTACTTGACGCAAAACTTCTGCCGGATGCGTCTTGCTGACGGCGATAAGTTTTATCTCGTTCGGATTTCTGCCGACTTTTTGCGCTGCTCGATTTATTTTCTGACGAACTTCCGCTAAATTCTCACGCAAACGGTTTTGCATAGTTCTAAATATAGCAAACTCAAGCGGCATTCTTGAACTTTCCCAATTAAATTCGTATCATTTGCTTTACCAAATTCTACGCGCGGACGTGGCGGAACTGGTAGACGCGCAGGTCTCAGAAGCCTGTGGGCGCAAGCTCGTGGAAGTTCGATTCTTCTCGTCCGCACCATTTCTAAAATATGCTCAAGCCATCAAGAAAAAATTTATATTTTGGATTGTTAGGAATAATAGCGAGCATTTTCATTTTCCCTTTTCCGATTTGGGGCGGGTTGGCGTTTGGATTGTTTTTAGAAGACGAACAAGCACTTTCTTTTATATTTTTGCTTTTTTTCTGCCCAGTGGTTGGTTTAATTGTTTTGGGATTTTCTCTTTACTTTCTGAACAAATTCAAAAATCAATCACAATCAATATTGTCTCTTATAAAATGAAACCGCAAAAATTTCTCGACTATTTTCAAAACCGACAACAAAACATTTTAAGTTTGATTCGTGAAATTGTTGAAATCGAATCGCCGTCGCGCGACTTTGCCGGAAGTAGCGAAGTTGTTAATTTTCTTGAAACAGAGACGCAAAAAATTTCGGCTGATTTTCAAACTGAAAGAATTGTTGCCGAAAATTTAGGCGAACATTTAATCATTCGAGCTTTTCCTTCGGACGCAAAACCGATTTTACTTCTCGGACACACCGACACGGTTCACCCGCGAAATTCAAAAGAGAAAAACCTGACGCGTATTGAAGAGAATAAATTTTACGGCTGCGGCGTTTTCGATATGAAAGCCAACTGCGTTTTGATATTAGAAGTTCTTCGCGCGTTTACAGAGTTGAGTTTAAAACCAAATAAACCAATTACGATTTTACTTTCCTGCGACGAAGAAATCGGAAGCCCGACGGGACGCGCGTTGGTTGAAAGGGAAGCAGAACGCGCCGAATTCTGTCTTGTTTGCGAGCCTTCGGCAAACGGACGAGTCAAAACCGGAAGAAAAGGAACGGCAAATTATACTTTGAGAACTCGCGGCATTCCGGCGCATGCTGGACTTGAACCTGAAAAAGGCGCGAGCGCAATTTTGGAAATCTCGCGGCAAATCGAGAAACTTCATTCGTTTAACCATTTCAAAATCGGAACAACCGTCAATGTTTGTTTAATAAACGGCGGAACGGCTTCAAACGTGATTCCCGAAACGGCAGAATGCTCGGTTGACGTGCGTTTTACTTCAATAACGGAAGCGAAAAGAATTGAAAGCGAAATAAAAAATCTAAAATCTTTCGACGAAAGAGTTTCGCTTTCAGTTCTCGGCGAAATAAATCGTCCGCCGCTTGAAAGAACCGAAAATATTATAAAACTTTACGAAAAAGCGCGAAAGATTGCTCGGACTTTTGATTATGAATTGGGCGAAACGCAAGTTGGTGGCGCGTCGGACGGAAACTTTGCCGGCGCATTGGGCGTTCCAGTTCTTGATGGTTTGGGTATTGCCGGGAACGGTGCGCACACGCTCGAGGAATACATTTTGATTGACGACATTCCGATTCGCGCCGCTTTGATTACCTCGCTTTTGATGGCTGATTGAAATAAGGTTTTTTAAAATTTTCAAATGTGCTAAAGTTTCTGCGAAATGACAGGTAAAAATTTTCAAGCGAAACGAAACGCGCAGCGCAATCGCACGCTAAATTTATCCGAACAAGAAATAGAACTTTATAAAAAACGCTTGATTAATTCGGAAAGCGAAATAATCTTGACGGATTTTCGCAACCAAATAATTTGCGGCGACGCTTTTGATGTTTTAGAAAAACTGCCTGCAAACAGTTTCGATTTGCTTTTTGCAGACCCGCCGTATAATTTGACAAAAGATTTCGGCGCGGAAAAATTTAAGCAAATCTCGCTCGACGAATACGAAGTTTGGCTCGATTCGTGGCTGAAAAAATGCGTTAAACTTTTGAAACCGACCGCGTCGGTTTATATTTGCGGTGATTGGCGTTCAGCGGCGGCAATTCAGAGAATTGGTATGAGATATTTCAAACTGCAAAACCGCATTACTTGGGAACGAGAAAAGGGACGCGGCGCGGCGAAGAATTGGAAAAATGCTTCGGAAGATATTTGGTTTTTTACCGTTTCCGACGATTTTGTATTCAATGCCGAAGCTGTCAAAATCAAGCGCAAAGTCATTGCGCCTTACACGGAAAACGGCAAGCCGAAAGATTGGGAAAAGTCTGACGCGGGAAATTTTCGCTTAACCGCGCCGTCGAATTTATGGACGGATTTGACCGTTCCGTTTTGGTCAATGCCGGAAAATACCGCGCATCCGACGCAAAAACCGGAAAAACTGCTGGCGAAAATCGTTCTCGCAAGCACAAATGAAAATGCGTTGGTGCTTGACCCGTTTTGCGGTTCGGGAACGACAGCCGTTGTCGCTAAAAAATTAAATCGCGGATTTGTCGGCATTGAACGGGACGAAAATTATTGTCTTCTGGCGCAAAAGCGACTTGATTTAGCCGAAACGAGCAAAACGATTCAAGGTTTTTCCGATGGCGTTTTCTGGGAAAGAAATACGCAAAAAGCTAGAACCGGAAGAAAATTATCCACAGATGAACACAGATGAACACAGATTATTTTCAATTACGAAAGTTAAATCATTATCTTTGTTTATCTATAGTTAAATTGTATTCAGAATGAAAATCGCAACCTGGAATGTAAATTCAATCACAATCCGTCTTGAACAAGTTTTAAGCTGGCTTGAAGCCACGCAAACCGACGTTTTATGTTTGCAGGAAACAAAGACGGTTGACGAAAAATTTCCGTTTGAGGCAATCGAAAACGCGGGGTATAAAGTCGCTTTTCACGGGCAGAAATCTTATAACGGCGTGGCGATTTTGTCGAAATGCGAAATAAAAGACGTGCAAAGAAATTTTCCCGATGATAACGATGACGCGCCGAAACGTCTTATTGCCGCAACTATCAAAGGTATCCGCATCGTCAACACATACATTCCAAACGGAACTGAATTATGGACGGATAAATTCACCTTTAAATTGGATTGGCTGCAACGCTTGAGAAAATTTTTTGACGAAACTTGCGATGCGAATTCGGATGTTTTACTGTGCGGCGATTTTAACGTCGCGCCTGACGAACGCGATGTCTGGAACGTCGCTGTCTGGGAAGGGAAAATCCATTTTTCAAAGCCGGAACGCGCCGCCATTTACCACGTCAAACAATGGGGTTTCATCGACGTTTTTCGCCAAATAAACGGTGACGAGAAAAAATTTTCGTGGTGGAATTACCGCGAAGGCGCGTTTTTCAAAAATCATGGTTTACGCATTGACCATATTTGGACATCGCAGAGTTTAGCGGAAAAATGCGTCGGCTGCTGGATTGATCGCAAACCGCGCGGCGCAGTGCGTCCGTCAGACCACACGCCGGTTGTTGCCGAATTCAAAATTCAAAATTAACAATTAAAAATTTGTGAACAATAATCTGAATTTCGAAGTCAAAAATCCGAAATGGCTCTGGCTCGTCCGGCACGGCGAAAGCACGTCGAATCTGGCGCGGCGACGGGCTGAAAGCGAAAATCTTTTGACGATTGATTTTCCCGAGCGCGAGATGGACGTTCCTCTAACCGAAAACGGCATCGGTCAATCCGTTAGGCTCGGAGATTGGTTTGCCGAACTCGATGAAAAACCGACAATCATTTATAGCTCGCCGTATTTAAGAACGAAAGAGTCGGCGCGCTTAATTGCGGAAACAGCTCAATTTGAAAACGTCAAAATTTTTTACGACGAGCGATTACGCGAGCGCGAATTCGGAATTTTTGACCGCTTAACGTGGCGCGGTTCGCGTGAAAAGTTTCCCGAAGAAATGGAAAAACGCGCGGCTCTCGGAAAGTTTTATTATCGCCCGCCGAACGGCGAAAGCTGGTGCGACTTGGCGTTTCGCATTCGCAGCGCGTGGCGCGACATTCGTGAGGATTTTGCGGGCGAAAACATTATGATTGTGACGCACGAAGCGGTAATTCGCATTTTTCGATATGTTTTGGAAAATCTGTCGGAAGAAGAAATTTTGGCGATTGATAAAATCGGCGACGTTCAAAATTGTGCTGTCACGTCTTACAATTTTGAAACCGAAGCGCGAAAATTTGTTCTGCGCCACGATAATTTTTGCGTTCGTTAAAAATTCTTATGAAATCTGAATTCCCAGAACCAATATTCGTTCCGTTCAAATTCCAAAAACTCGAACCGGAAGAACAAATCAAACGCGCTTGTGAGTTTTATGAAAACTTAAACCGGCGTCGGACAGTGCGCGATTTTTCTGAAAGAAAAGTGCCGTTAGAGATAATCGAAAAGGCGATTTTGACCGCCGGAACTGCGCCGTCGGGCGCAAATATGCAGCCTTGGCGTTTTGTCGTTGTTCAAGATAAAGAAACGAAGCGTCAAATCCGCATTGCTGCTGAGAAAGAGGAATACGAAAGCTATCACGGGCGAATGTCGAAAAAATGGTTGCGCCGTCTTGCCGTTTTGGGAACTGATGAACATAAACCTTTTCTTGAAACCGCACCCTATTTAATTGTCGTTTTTCGCATCAACTCAATCACGGACGGCGGCGAAACCGAGCCGACTTATTACAGTCAGGAGTCAGTCGGCATCGCAGTTGGAATGCTACTTGCTGCTTTACACAACGCGGGTTTAGCTACGTTGACGCACACACCTTCGCCGATGCGGTTTTTACAGAAAATCTTAAATCGCCCGAAAACGGAGATTCCGTTTGTTTTGATTCCGGTCGGTTTTCCGGCGGCGGGCGCGAAAGTTCCCGATATTAAACGAAAAACGCTTACGGAAATCATGGAAATCATTTAGAAAAGGTTTGGAAAAATCTGACTCAATTCATAATTTTACCTTTTACGGATTTGCCTGAGCGAGTCTTTTATTATTCAGCCGATTGCAAGGTAAGATTTTTGATTTCAAATCGGTAGTCGTTTACTGATTAACTGATAGGATAACTTTGATTTGTTATGAACCATACAAACAATCGCTTCAAAAGTTATTAGAAGCCATCTCAAAAATAGTTTGATAAAATTCACGGATGGCTAGACGTGAAGAATTAACCGATGAACAATGGGCTTTGATTGAACCGTTATTTGATAAACCGCCGGTTGTGGCGACT